>Ga0179591_1262917_pt1 | contig 20791 bp, 13 predicted proteins | sample CZOMad2_1_08_16f_FD_182891 | JGI IMG/M metagenome (GOLD analysis project Ga0179591, IMG submission 182891) | Vadose zone soil fungal communities from Angelo Coast Range Reserve, California, USA - CZOMad2_1_08_16fungal (PacBio error correction) | ecosystem: Environmental > Terrestrial > Soil >... | reverse complement strand
GAGGCGCTTTCTTCAGCTTCTCCATTAACGAGGCGATGGCCTTTTGCCGTGATCTTCCGGACGCTGTTTAGTCTTCTGGACCGCAAATATGACCGAGCGTTATTTACTTCGGTTTATAGACGCAGGCATTCTGCACGGTCCCCCGCAAATGGCGTCTCCGCTTCTGGTCTAGAAAGGTCAGATTTAGCGAGTTCTACGTGCGCCCTTAGAGCGCACCCAACAGTCCCCATCCCTTCTCACTGGAGCACGGCCTTTGATCGCATAGTCCGAGTTTGAAGTGACCGGCAGCAGGGTTTCTTTTGGGCACCGGCGAGTATTCATCTTCTTTCGCCAACTTAAGAGCAAACAGTTGTATACGACTATGTGAATGGTTTTCCGACTAAGACATCTTCCCCTATTACTGATGGTTGGCCTGCGCAGATATTTGTCGTCCGCTGGGGCTCGATTAACTTCAAGCCCCCTGAGTTCTTCTTTCCGCATTGTTTCGGTCTCCCGTCCGGAGAGATTTTGGTCGACTCAAAGGAATTCTCTTTCTCTCGCACCCTAAAAAGGCTTGAGGGCTCTGCACGAAGAAATGTCACCCGTCACCCCCGTAAAGCCCCCTTGGGTAGGGATTCCTTTCCTTACCACTAGTTCGACTCTTTTTTTCTCGGTACTGCGAGGGGTCTTCCCCTCCGAATTCTTCTAAACTGGAACGGCAATAATCCCGGTCTTTCACCGGGCGAAGTTTCCGCTCTTATTGAACTTGTCGGACGCGCGGAAAGAGAAGATTCTAGGGAGCTTCCGCTTCCCCAAATGAGATCGTACGATGTCCCACCTCTCTTTTCAATCAGCCCTTGATCCAGGTCAGTTAGTGTATTCTCGCATATCCTCGCGCTTGAGACGCCCCCCTTATTCCCTCTGCTTCTGCTGGTGCCATGTGCTGCTGGAGGCCGCCTCTTTCTTCTGCCTGGCCGCCCGGCACTCCTCCCCCCTGAAGTTGAGATAGGTTTTGCGCGTCTACAGTATTCCCCAGCCTCAAGCGCGACAAAGAGCTTAGAAAGGGGGTTTTGACCTCCCCTTCCAGGTCCCCCTCCCTCCGGCGCTCCCACAGCCTGAAGAAAAGCGCCAAGCTTTCCCCGTTCTAACGTCGGCTGCGGCACCTAGATTTAAGCCCTTTCTGGCTTCTTCGTTTTTCCAAACAAGTCTTTGGGAGTCCGACCTGTGGCCTCCAGGTTCTTTCAACCGGCAAGCAAGATGTCCTTCCCCCCCTCCACCGCGTGCGGCCGCCTGAGCGGCTCTTAGGCAGAGGTTTTCCTCTGTTTTTGCTACAGCGACAGAGTTTGCCGTTACTATCTCTCTTCATCATAATCCTGTTGATGAGAGATACCCCCCCCCCCCCCCGTCCTCATGCGGCCGAGGCGAGCACAGTCTTAAGCCAGTTATTCGAGGCAGAGGTTTTTCTTTCCAACCGAGTCCTTATTACCGGACGGGCTGTAGGTTCTGGTTGCTCCCCCCTCGCCCTGACTCGGTCCCACTCCTTTTTTTTGGACGTCATGGAGTATAGCTCCACTTCCTTGCTCATGTACGGACGCGCAATCCACTCCTGTACTCCAGCTTTGCTTTTTCGTGTTTTTGGCCCCCCCTTTTTGTAGAGACGCGATGAGGTCAAGATTACGAAGCGACCGTCGTTCGGCTGTGGTTCCTCAGGTATCCTTATAACGAACGAGGCCATTCGTCCTCCCTGAGTGGATCTATGACTCATTCACGGCAATAGCTAGCCTGGCAGGCAACTCTTTTTAGCCTTGGCAAGCGCTCGCCGAGGGAAGAGGGCGATTTCGAACCTCGCTTGTCAATAGACGTCATACCTTCCCTTTTTACAGATAGTGGAAGTTCAAAAGCCCCCCGTTTTTTGTGTGAAAGCTCTGACAATTTAAGTGTGCTCATGAGTTTTTGATCGCCCCCCCGATAGTATGCGTTCACCGGTACGCGCTCAGACACGTTTGTCCAGAGCCTGGCAATGACTCTTTCCTACTCCGTGCCTGCCGGGTGCCTTTCTACGCTGTTAGCTCCCCCTTTTCCTTCAGTTTCCAACGCCCCGCACGAAGTTATCGTAGCTTCCCGTTTTAATTACGATCGAACAAGGTTTTCGTTGAAGTGTTGGTGCGCCGGGCGCTCTGCAGGAATTCGTCAGACTCTCGTGTCTTATTGGCTGGCACGGTCCTCATCGGCCGTGGGAAGGCTTTCGTCCGACTCTCGCGTTCGAAGTCGGAGAACCCCTCCAATGGCGGTACAGTTGCTTTTTTTTTTTTCCTTCTCCCTCACGATTCTCATGGACCCCACTCCCCCCCTGACATTGAGCCCGGCGCCGCCGAAAAGGTGCATCCTTCTTCCCTCCCGTTGGCCACCTTTTCCCGTTTTTCCGAACGTCTCCGTATTTGACTCCCCCAGTACGACGTTCACGGCGCGTGAATGTACCTCTTCTTTTCGGACTTCTTCGTAAGTTGGCCAGGTGGCCTCTCGCTGCTGGGCTGGGTGCGCTCTTCCCTGGCACAGACGCTTTCCCCTCCCCCCCCTTGATTCTCCCCTCCTTTCGTAAACTCCCCTCTCCCGCGCGGGGTGAGGACGCATCGTGCCCCTTCAGAGAATAACCTCCCCACCCCCACCCCCCAACAGACAGGGGAGTGCCCCAGATCTGCAGTTATTCCCGAGGTCTCTCCCTCCCCCCCCACTTTAAGCTAGTCTTTCTTCTTCAGCCCCTGGACGCATATGAAGTATCGACTCTCAGTGAAAGGGTTACCCTTCGTTTAACTGTGCGCTCTGTCCATGAACGCTCTATTCCTCGAGATTCTTCCTGTTATGTCTTTGTGATCAGGCGATAGTTTTATCTTCCCCAACAGCCGATAGTTCAGGCTTGCTTAGTGTGCTCCCGGAGCGACAAAGGCGAATTTCCGCGACAGTTTTTGCGGCTCACGCTCGCCTTGTGTTACGGACACGCGGACGGTTCACCACGAAGCGACTTCCATCCAGTGCAGGTAGGCCCCCCCCCTGGCCTATGACGCGCCTTTATAAAGATCCCTTTTTCGTGATCGCAATCGAGCGATCCCTCACGCCTCGTAGGATATTTGTCCCTCTTGTTTTTGGTGTTCTATTTACCTTTTTCCTGTCTCATGGTTTTTGTTAAAGGCAGTAGTCGTAAAGGGATTCTCTTTTTTTAGCTAAGATTAACCTCTGGTTGATACATATATGCTTCACTCCTCTTTCCGAGTCCTTTCCTTTACCAACTCTTTTCCGTCATGTGTGCCGCTGTTTCTTTTGAGATCGGATGCAAAGTCCCCATTTTTGCCCCCTTCTTTTTTGAGACTCAGCCGGACCCCTTCTTCCCCTACTCTAATCATCCCGCATTTCGAGGGTGTCTCTGATTTCAATGCGCTCTCGACGCCGCGGCGGGAATCTTAAGATATTAATTTCCTTACCCCCGCCCGTCTGTCCGGAGAAGTCCGACCATCCTTATCCAGAGATTCGTCTGGAGAGCTCCTTTACGCAGTATTACTGCCTAGTCCATTACGCCCTATTAGCAATGTTGCTAGTCTGTAAGTCGATGCCCCGACTATGAGTGGTCGTGGGATTCTAGGAACCACTGTGATTATTCGCAGTATTAATCCCAGGCTCTTTTCTTTCGCCATTTTTTTCCACCCAAGACTAGGATCAGGCATAGCGCTCGAGTGAGAGGGATTTAACGCCCCCGCCCCTCTCGACCAGAATTTTCTTTCTTCCAAATTTCTTCTTTGGGGATGCGCCTCCTTCAGGAGTCTTTCTACCTCGTTTATTGCATCACCCTTCACGTTAGCCCAACGCGTCTGGTATGGCTATTCTTCTAGATCCACGAAGCTGCCACTCACTATTTTTAATTCCCCTCCCTTTTTTGAGTCGCTTTTAATCAGTTCGTTAGCTCTGACTCACCCTCCTCCACCCATGACCAGACCCTCCCTTGTTGACGGGTTCCTGTTATACGAATCTTTCTTTGAACGCCTCTTCGAGACCTGCATCCACATTTTTGCCTCGTCCCCCAGGAAAGTCTCCCCTTCTTCGGTACGCGTTGATGGAGTTTCAAGCCCTTCGAAAGCCCTAGCTTCGACCGCTCCTTGAGTGTCTGATTTTAGAATGTCTTCTCCCCAGAAGCGGTCAGACCTTATTACGGAGCTTTGATCTCTTCCTTTGGGTTTATGAACACCAATAGAAGGTTATATTTCAGAGGGAATTTTTTGGTCATTTGATGAGTGCCCGCGAAGAGTGATTTCGATCTGTAGAGGATCTCAACGATCCAGTATCGATTCTCAGCGTTGAGTAGTTAGGAGGTACATCTAGTCGAGACTTCCCTGCATCTGAGGACCTCCTAAAGGTTTCCCCCCCTCCCTCGCAAGAGGGTCTCGCTTAAGCCACACACTATCCAACCGCGCTTTTTTAATTCGGGTCGCTTTAGCCTTACGCTGGGTGGAGGCGCCGATTTTCGACCCCTCCTTTCCTTGAGCCCGCTCCCGGTGAAGCACGATGGTAAAGATTTCCCAAACCTACCGGCGCGCCCGAGGCGCGGACGACCGCTTTTTTTCAGGCAGAGATAAGAACACAATTCCCCTTTTGGGACTTTTGCCCTGGGGGGGCCGCCCCGAGACGGACTCCGTTTAAATACAGTACAGAGGTCCCTCCTTAAGCTAGGATGTTAACGACGTCAAGACCGGAGCGAACCATCTTTCAGTATGTGAAACGACTTATCCCTTAGTGCATGGGAGGTGGACATTAGAATGACTATCCGCGCAGGAACTTCGAGAGTTCGGCTTGGGTAACCGTTTTCTCTTCCGGCAACTGCCGCGAAGATTCTGAGAGCATCTGAGAACAGAAGGTTATCCGAGACGGTTTTCACTAAGAACTGTCAACCCGAGCCAGACCACTACTGGCTTTCACATTATAGACCGAGGGTCGAAGCAAGGAACCCGTAGAACGCGGCCCTCCTCGAAATAATATCCCGATATCCTCCTCAAAGATTGCAGTCTTATCACTGTACCATCTGTCCTTTTAGGAAAGTCGTCTTCCCTTCCCTGCCCCTTAGTGTCTCCATTACTGGAGACTTTTAGAGTCCCTCCATATCGGCAAGTGGTAGAGGAGTCCCCAGCTCCTCCCGGCGATCGTCGACGGCCAGGTGTCTGTCTTTTACTTCTCGGCCCCGCCCTGATTTGCCCCCCGAAAGCTTTTTTGTGTCTCGCCCACGAGTACCCTATTTGACTGGCGGTTTCTCCTAGCGTCCCGTACCGCCCTCCCTCAACCGTCTAGGACTTTTCGCCTTCTAGGCCGGCAGTTCTTGCACGAGCCCTTTGTCGCTGCGCTCGCTCTCGCTCCTTGCAAAGTGAAAACCACCTTTCCCTGGCCCTAATAATGCACCTGGTATCCCTCTATCGAGGTGCGCGTGGTGCCCTCCCCCCTCCCCTCTTTGTCCGATGGGGCTACGCTCCATAGGGTCCGGAGAGCCTCCGCTGTTCTACTGAGACGTGACTCCTCCCGCGGCTCCGACCTACTCCCTTCATAGTAGCCCGCTTTCACCTTGTCGTTGGTCCGGCCCCCGCCCCATCTCCTTTTCACCAACCCGTCAATCTTTTGGTCCTGTACTGCCAGGCTACTCGCCCCTCGCGAGACTTAGTCGGTTTTTCCTTTTCTCGGGTGCCGTCCTCCTGTTAAACTCACCGTCCATTATACGGCCTTCACTTCGGAGCCCCTAATCCAGCTGCTTTGCAACTTTGCGATCTGACCCGTATCCCGCATCGACGGTCGTAAGATCTAGTGTAGTACTTCCCTGTACCCCCTTCGTAACAAGAGGAGGCTACTCCAGACCTTTTTTGGCAAGTATAGTCCCCCTCTAAGAGCACTAGAATTGATTTTCCCTCTTCTTTTTCCCCCAGCCCATGCCGCTGCGTTGAGAACGCATGTGTTTGTTTCTTTCTGAACGGCTTCCTCGCCCAAGAAACGAACGCGATCAGTGCTCTTTCCCTTCTACCCCCCGCTTACCACGCCCGTTTCCAAGCGTCTGATTTTTCCACCGTGGACGCTTAACCGCTGACTTGGTCTCTTCCAACCCCCCAGTTCCCCCCTTGACGAAGTCCGGTTGGACCCCTTAGTAGTGAAGGGCACTGCTTTCCTTTTTCGCCGCCGCCCTTCCAGTTAACAAATAACCCTGTAGGCTGGACATGAAACCCCCCACCCCCCAGCAAAGAAAGATACAGTCGTTGTAATCAGAAGATTTCCGCAAAGATAGCGGCTTCCCCTAGAAGGAATAGAGCTATATTTTTCATAGTGAAGAGATTATGTTTTCTTAGTGATCCTTTCCTATAGTTTGTTTTTGGGAGTAGATTAGCACTCTTTCAGGGAGAGTGTGTCAAGAGAAAGCTTCCCTGCGGACCTCGCCTCCAGACTATCTTTTTGTTGGTAGCCCTCACATATTTTAGTTAACGGAACGGATTGCTATTTTCGGGTGTGGAAAGGCGCCCGCAGCTTTGATCTACTCCCTTCGTTGACGCCAGTTACTGCTTTTTCTCTTTTTTGCCTTCCCCCTCTCGTCACTTCATCTTCGCAAGAACGCGCGGTGTTTTTAGTGTAATTTTGAGTTTTTGCATGAGATTTGGGAGTCTTCCCCCTAGGTGTCCAACCGCCCTCCCCCGTCATCTCACCAATGTCAATCACTTTCCGATGAATCATCGCTGTATAATTCTCCACCCCGAGATCTATAGTCGTACTGTCGTGACCCTCGAGGACCCGCTTTCATAGAGTGCTCCAGAATCCCCTTCGTTCGATCTAGATAGAAGACGGGCTGCTATCTCAATCAGTCATGATTCTTCCAGTGTTGCTGCTTCGCCTAACATAATTGACGTAAAACGCTTCTGAGGCCTGTGGGAGCAAAGACCCTCTTTTGACCGACTCTTCTTTAAGGTGCCGCAAAGCGCAAGCTTAGTAGTGGATCAACAAGCGTTTAGCGGTTTGCCCTCCCTTTTCATTATGATCGCCCCAGTGAAGAAGGTGTCTTCGATGAGGTTGCCGTTGTAGATAGTTTTGCTTCAGTCTCCATCGGTCCGTCCGTCCAAGAAAAAAGAACCCCCTCTGCTGGAGTCGCTCGAGTAGTCCTCCTAGTCCGAGAGGTGACTTGCAAGGTTCCCCCCGTTTTTTCTTTTCAGTCTGTGCCCGGCACTGAGTCGACGAGAGTGGTGGGTTAAGGCCCCCCCTTAACTTTTCGGAAGGTTCACGGCTTTTTTTCAGAGTTAGGAGAACCCGACCCCGAGATGGGCGCGGCAGATGCTTTCGAATTACTAGTTAGCCCCATTTCAGCGATAGCGCGTTTTCCCACGATAGATCCCGAAGTAGTGTTGCCAGAAGACTTTTTTTTGAGAAACCTGGTTGTCGTTAACGGTGCCTAGAGACTCCTCCCATATACGTCGGCGGCTACCCGTCTCTCTTTTTAATGCCCATATGTCACTCCCGATACGTTCTACAGAATCTAACCCTTGCGTCTTGCTCTTCTAGAGGAAATGGGTTGCACTACTAATCTGCGACCCCGAGAGTCCCTTTCATCTGCTTCTTTCCCACGTTTCGCCAAAAGATTTGGGTGCATAACCGCCCCTGCTTTCCTTTGAAGAGCACGTACCGGGGCGGCTCACCTTCGGGCAATGAGGTCGCCTACCCACTCGCTTCAATCTGGAGTGCCCATCGTAACGGAGAAGAGACCTCTTTTTTACTAGAAGTTCTCCCCGGTGTTCACGGGTGGACTGAGCTTCCCCCTTGCAGCTCTCCTTTGCTTCGTAGGGCTTTTGGGAGACGTGCCTTTCATGTCTCTGCCCACCCAATCACACCTTCCCCCCCAACTCCCCCCGAAGAGGTTGGATGATAGTGCGTTCTCCGCGATCACCCGGTGACCCGCCTTTCCTAGCACACTCCTCCCTCCCCACGCACGGTACTTTTGAGAGACTAGACGTCACCTGAAACACGAAGATATGCTACCTTGTTCCTCTCTTCCTCATTCCATAAGGTGCCTTTCTCAGGATCGGCTTCGATTGACCCTGCGCCCGACGCGCCCGTAGTTTCTTGATTCTAGCCTGCTCCGCCCATTTGCTGTCTTTAATGGACCGGACCGGTGATTATTACCCTTGAGAGGCGAGAGCGCCAGTATTACCCATTTAACCTTTTTTTATTCCCCCTTGCCCTGCACCGATTTCGAGTCTTGAACCACCTCCTCAAGTAAATTGTGGCCGCTCGTGCTCTCCTTCTTAGTGCATTCCACCTTCCAATGCATCCTCCACTGGTATGCAATCCTGCTCTGCCATAAAGTCCTGTACTCTCCTGCTCCCTTCGCTATTTCTTCTTGATTGTCGGCGTCACTTCAGCTGCCCTCTGAGGTTTTCCACTACCTCCTTCTCACGCGCACGCGTCTCTTCTAGAAGCCGCACCCAGCCGTCGACTCCATTCTCTCCCCACTCCTTGGACGCATTCTTCATCTCCCCCAACTTTTTCGCCCGTGTATCCGCGCTTTCCCTCCACCCGAGTTTTCGTGGTAGTGACTCTCCAACCGACATTTGACCGATCATCGCCGACCTCGATTCCCCTTCCCATCTTTCATGCTCCAACTCAGACGTCCTTAGAGCGGATAGCGGATCTTCTGAGTTGTCATTTTCCACCCCATCCTCTTTTTAAGCTCCTCTACCCTTTTTTTTTTTCTTTTTCCCCAGCGTCGGTGTTTCTGCATCCAGGAGGATTCCTCTTCAGGCGTTACCCTTAACCCCCTTTGCCAAGTGAGACACTTTCATGGTTTTGTCGTCTCTTTTTTGGTCCTAATCTCTTCCTCCTCTACGTTTTTTAGAGGAGACTAGTTGCGTCCGTGCTCCTTTCTCTCAGATGAAACGTTGCGAACCAGGTTGGTTCTTTTGAAAATCCCCCCCCCCCCCCCCCCCCTCCCCCCCTCCGCCTCGTCCCGAATTCCGGCCTGCCCCATCACACAGCTCCTTGTTTCCGATCCCCCTGCAGGAACTTGACTGTGCTTTCCTCGAGGATTTTTCAGACAGCAAATGCGCGCCTGCTGACCTTTAGCTCGCTCTTGGGGGCGTCTGGGCGAGCTTTCTGAATAGAGTGTAGTCCTGACCCCCCTTCTTTCCCCTTCCGGTCGTTCTCCTTCGCCCCCCCCCCTCTAATTCTTTGATCGAGTTTCTTTCTGACCGCTTGCGATCCTTCTGGGTCCCCTTACTTCTAGCTTGTCCCCTTCGTCCACGAGCGTCCGATCCTTACGCTTTGAGGACGGTTCGGCTTTTAGTGCACTGGCCCCCTCGACTGACGTCTCCGACCTGAAGAGTTCGTCCCTCCTGCGCTCTGAGATATCGCCATTTTCCTCGCCTGAGAAATACGCCTCCTTTCACCTTTTTGCTTTCCTCGCTAGAGCATCCTTCGTACCACTCCCCGCAGTGCTTTTACCCCCCCTTCCTGTGAGTGCGCGAGCCCCGAGCGGCAATTGAACGCCTTCCGAGGTTTAGGAATTCCTTCCAGCGTGTAATTTTCATTATAGATGAACTCAACCAGTCCCCGTGACGAGAGGAATATTTCTCCATGCTTTCAATACGACAGACTCTGAAGCTGGTTATACGCGTGGCCCCCCCGAGATAAAGAAGAGGTCCCCCATCGTGAAGAGTCGCTCCAAGAAGAAGTGCTGTTCTTGAGAGGTCACCCACCCGGCTATAATGCCTTACTGTCCCATGGAAAGAGCTTAGTGTGGCGTGAAAAGGAGTAGTTTCTTGAGAGACCATCTGGCCCGCCCTGCTCGGCCATGAGCGAGTAAGGAGGATCCTAAGAAGAGTGGCAGACTTGACAAGAAGACCATCCGAGATCTGCAAGAGCTCCGCGTGGTTTTTCACAAAAGCCATACTTTATCTGTACCTTTCCCCTTTCTTGAGCTCTCATTTGAGTAGGCCAGCAATTCCCTTAGAGAAGCATGGCCCAAATAAGTGTCCACGGGCGATTAACAAGGAATACTAGGGAGTGTCAAGGAACGCGCACTCAGCTCCCTCCTCCCATAAAGGGTCACACCCCCTCAGGCCAGACTTCTCTAAGTTCGAACGTAACCATTCGCAGGTCGGTGAATCTCACCGCAAGGGGGAGTCCGAGATTGCCGACCCCCCCGGCCCACCTCTCGGATCATAGTGCCCTACCCAGCCCCACCGAGCCCAAGCTTCGCACCCCCATCCTCTAGGCGTAGCTCAACTCGCCTCCTGATCCGCTGACCTTAAGTGAGGAGCCTCCCCAACACCTATCCCCCCTCCAAGGACGGACGCCCAGGACACCCAACCCTCGGGGGCCCGCAAGAGCCTTTCAGACTAAAACCATAGCATGTTCCGCTCCGGAAGCTTTCAAATTTTGAGCATCGCAAACAGAATTTCACGTCACGCCATCCCAATGCGAAAGTTTATCCTTACTGTCTTCTTCGCACCGTGAAATGGAGACCTGTTAGTAGTAGACCAGAATTCTTTTGAGGACCTATTATAGTGCCCCCCCCGTTCCCCGAACACTTTCCGCACTCAGAGGATGCAAGGGATCCCTAGTTAGACGCTATTCGTTTTCTCTGATTTGGTGTCCCTGCCTCCCCCCATAGGCTTACCTTGGGGCTATGGTCCCTTTCCCGAAGCGCCCCCGGGCCCTTCCCTCTCCGTGTTCTTTCCTTCCGTGTCTCGTGCAGTCTTTCCCACCCCCCTACGGCAGATTACTGTCCTCTCCGCCGGCTGGTAGCTTACGCCTCGGTAGTCAGCACGTCACGCACCTTTTTGTGGTCTTCTTTTGTCGTTTCCGCCGACATCTTTAGTCTTGCGATTGGACTGCGATGTTCCTCAGTCGACGGCCTTTACCAACGACCGACCATTTTCTTTCCCAGGATTTCCCTTCGGCACCCCCGCCTTCGATCGAGGCAACCTTGGAGAGGACCGCTTTCTCACGAATCGGCTGGAGTCGTTGTATGGCGTCCTGAGAATCGGTTAATCTGTAACAAGATGGGTAGTCCCCCCGTTGTCTAAAGGAATTCAGTGACCGCGCATTTTAGCTCACCTCAGAGGGAGAGAGCAACCTCCCTAGCCCGATGAGATAAGATGGCCCCGAGGTGTCCCCTAACTGTTGACGGATTGATTCATATGCCTTCTGCAGGTATCGCGTCTGTCTGACTAGATTCTTTCTTCTTTGCCTGACCCACAGCCCTAGAAGACACGGTAGTGTTAGAAGGCCCTCTTCCGGCCCCCAACTCTCCCGCTCTTCAAACCTGCCTCCATTCCCCTGGACCAAGTCCCCTCCTCGTATGGAACTGTATTTGAAGTGAGGTCACTGTCAGCAGTCCTCTCCTATACCTCTCTCTGTCTGGTCCCGTTTTTCAACAAATGTCCGATTTCCCGGCGGCGCACTTGGCAAACAAGAACGCAGACTCTCGCCGGGTCCTACCCTCTTTTTTATTTGACCGAACCCCCCCCATCTGAAGTCTGCGAGGCCTTCTTTGCCTCTTCGTGACGCTCGTCTCTGTGCCCTTTACTACGTTGCTGTTGTTTCTGAGAGTTTCGCCCCGGCGCCTTTGAGGTGGCGCGGAACTGAGCCTGCTCTTAGCCGAGTCCCCATTTTTTTTTTCTTTGCTCAGCGTAGCAACCGCGGCGTCGGGGAGTCCGGGAGCTTGTGCCCTTTTTTTTGACCTTCCTTCCGCCTTTTAGCTTTTTCTTACGTTTGGTCGGAAGCGGCGCCTGACGGAGAGCTCCGGTATTTTCCAGACCGCGAAGTTGCTTTTTTTCTTGGAGAGAGATTTGGAAGCCTCACATGTGCCGCCTCTTTCCGAATCCTTTTCCGCTTGTCGTGTCTTCCTTTTAGTATAGACGAATCTGATCGTCGGTTCACGAGCCCTTCTTGCCTTAATCCTTGTCCATTCTTAGCCTCCATCTCTTCTGGTTTTCGAGCGGCAGCTGATCCTCTGGCCCGGGCGTGCACTGAGTGTCGTAGTGCTCTAACTCCTTGACGTTCTCCTCGGGGGGGTAAACCCCTCCATCGGTGCCATTATGAAGACTTTCCGGTTCTACGCTTGAAGTTCTCAGCTGTCTTCTTCCTCCGCTAGCACAACGGTTGCAATCAGCTTAGCCTTTAGTGTTTTCTCCGTTTAAGCCCGTTGTGATGCGGTTCCGGAAGTAGATCACTCGTCCCTCCACTTTTTACTTAGCGGTCTTAGCGAACTTCGGGAAAACACGGGTTCGTGACGGTTTCGGTGGACTCCGTGGTTTAGTGAAGCCTGCGGCTATCGTTTGGATCGCGTCCTACCCTCAGTAGTGAAGTCTTCCCTGGGCGCTCATCGGTCTCCCCGCCACCCGCCTCTCCCCCCTGGTCGAGACGTTCAGTCTCTTAGCCCCAGCGACCGTCCCCTCCTTGCAGGGGCACCAACCGAGGCTCCCCTCTTCGGTCCTCCGTAGAGACAGGTTGCCCTCTTTTTTGCACCTTGTCCTAACTGGGCGCAGCAGGCAGCTCGGCCGTCGGGACGACTCACCGCTTACTTGTTTCACGTCCTTAGTAGACGTCCTAATCGCCTTTTGGCTGTTCTTTCTTGGCGCTGAAGATGCTCCCCTCCTCTACGAGGCTTCCTGAACGCTCTCCCTGCGTCGTGTATGGATCGATTTTTTTCCTAGCATCCCTCGACTCCCCTTTTTTCCAGTCGGCGGGCGGCCTCCTATCAAATTGAATCTAGTCGTCTTCTTCCCTCTTTTATGTCAGCAGAGCCGGTTTCCCATCGAAGGGACCCCCTTTGCCCCTTTTGGGACCGTCTACGCCGTGCGACTCCCCCCGGAATCTAGTGATTCTCTTTCTTCTGAGGTTTGTCTCCTTCGCCCCCTTCCCTTTTCGTTGACCGCAGAGGGCTTTTCGCCCAGAGAGGCCCGGACTCCTTCTGAAATTTGCCTACTCGCCCGTACGCATAATTAACCCTTGGCACCCCCCAGTTCGATACCCATTTTGTGCGCAGGTAGACGGCCCTATTCCGAGCCCTCACTTTTGGGCTCGCTACGCTCTTGCCGCGATCCCGTGGTTAGTTCCGAGGCCGGGATCCAGAGGGTCCACGGCGGCTTCTCGTTTTACCCCCTTTTGGTGAGCGACTGCCTGGGGCCTTTAGTTCCCACTTGCATTCCCCTACTCATTCCGAGTATTCCTACCACTATTTTCCCTTCCACTTTGTGGTCCCCCTCTTTTCGTTTGATTCCAACCCCCTTATGCTTCGCACAGGCTGCTGCCTCCCCATATGAGAGCAGACTTTTCTCCGCTACCTATACTCGTGCTCTCTACTTGTCGTCGCCTGTTTCTCGAGTATCCCCCCTTCGCGGAGTTCCCACGATCTTTACTCCTCCCCACTAGCTCAGGTCTCGCCCGAAGCCTTAAAAATCAGCAGAGATGTTTCTCTACTTCTTTTTGTAAGTCCCTCCTTTGCATCGCCCTCTTCTGTACCCAAGCACTGACGTGATTCCCATCTCTGACTCATTTTTTCCAACCCTTATCGTTTATTTTTCAGCCGCCAAAGTACCCTTTACTTGAGCTTTTTTCGCGCAAGTTTGACGGCGGATGATCCAATTGAGCCCTCCTCCCAAGAGGCACCGCCGAGAGTGTCCATTCATTGTTTTTTACGATCATTCCCCCCTAAAGAATCCCTCCCTACGATTGTCCCCCATGTTTTTTGGAGAAGGGTCGACCGTCAGTTTTTTTCAATAGATTTTTCCTGTACAAGGACCCCGCCCAAGCGGTTTGTTCCTGGGCTCCTCTCATCCCTGACACTCCTCTTTGTTTGTTGTTTTTCGATGTAGAAGAGTTATCTGAACACTGACCCATTGTGACAATCCCGAGTCGCCCCCGGTCCCTTTAACGACTCTCGGCAGTTTTCGCGATCTCCTGCAGCCCCTCCCGACGACTTCAGGGACATGCAAATCGCGGCGCTATTTCTTCTCGTGAAGCCCTGTCGTCGTCTTCCCCTCTCCGCGCGTTTTTGAATGGAGAAGTATACTCTCTCGATTACTTAGATGATCCTCCTTCACGGTAGTCCGATGGCTGTCCCCCCCAAGACCCTTTTGGCATCTCTGGAACTGGGAGCACCTTTCTGGGTCAGAGCGACTCCCCCTGAGTATGGAGCCTTCGTAAGGACTTCTTCACGAGTCTATACTGAGCATCTCTGGCGAATTGCTTTTTCGGGGGTTTAGCCTCGAGCTTCTTCAGATCTTGCTCTTCTCCGCCGAGCGACTGTTTCTCTATAGAATTTCACGTGATAAATAGCATTTCGGTGAGCATATTTTCCTTTTTCCGCTGGTAGAGGAGTCTCCTTCTTTCGTACCCGACTTGTGAGGTCGAAGTTTTGAAATGGTCAGCACATTTTTTTCCGGAACGGCACCAAACTTGCTTACGGGGGATCAGAAGCGTTCACCGAGTCTTTTACTTTCCTCCCGGAACTACCAAACAGCAGGTTTTTCTCCTTGTCAATCTACTCCCTCCTTTCCGATTCATCGCGTGTCTCCCAGATGATCCCTGATTTTTTTCAGATCAAGTCTTTATAACCTCGCTGGGCTCTCACGCGCCCCCCTGACGGCGGCCTCGCGCCTGTCAACCTGGCACGGAGTGGTCTTTCCTCTAGGGGATCTAGCCCTAGCGTTGCGCTGGCGCAACGTCGCGGTTCAGTTTAGCAACACGGACGCCCCTACTTTTCGGGAACGCTAGCGGTGTGTTTAACCCCTCGCACAAGGTCGCATTACGTTCCGGCGACTTTCAGGAGAAGACTTCCCCCCTTCCTGTCAAGGGGTAGCCATTCCTAGGTTTCTAGCTGCGCGGGCCACTATTCCTATGCTCTCCGTCTTCGTAGTGTTGGTAGACTCTCGCTACTTCCCAGATAAGTGCTACTTCACCGGGTCTATTCTTTCGCGCAGAAAGTGTGCCCCCAGCACCTTTTTTTTTTGTTTGACTCTAGACCGGCGCGCGTTTCGGGACTCTAGACCAAAAAGTAGCGCCGCTCTCCAGCAAGCGACCCTGCAGTCCAGTCCGCTCGGCCGGTCAGCGGACCTGGGCTCTGGGTCTTTCTCGGACGAGACGTTTCCTCTTGCGTCACACTTAGCGCACGGTCTCCCCTTCTCTGCTGCCCCTTCGACCGGCTCGCGGAGCTTTCCCTGCCGCGATCGGCTAGTTGGGGAACTCTACCCAGCCTGCGTCCCTCCGGCCCCGCCTCATCGCTTCTGCCGATCGACGACGGGAAGAATTCCGACCCTGACGAGGATCCTTTTGTCGATACACGCGCGGCTGAGCGCTTCAATCTCCTCCCCCTTGCGTCCAGTATAAACGCTTTTTCTCTCTCTGGCTTACTCTTGCGATCGACTACTTTCGTTTCTTTTTTGCGTACTGCGAGGGTTAACCCCTCCCTCCCCCCCGGAGGGGCCCTGAATCTCAACAGCTCCTTTCTGACGAATCATCGGTTGGTTTATGATTTCACGTGCGAGCGCGTAGACGCTAAGCTTCTTGCGTCCGTCTCTCACGAGAATATGCTGTCCCCCCCCGAGGGGCTTCCATTTTTTTTCAGTGGGGTTGGCTCGAAAGTCAGTGGACGGCGCCGCGCCCCTTCCCCTAGCCCTTTCTCACTCGTCTTCGCTGCCGCGAGCGCATGTGCTTTTCTTCGATATGCATCTTGGCGTTACACACATTTTTGTTTTTACTCCTCAGTCGTCGGCTGTTCTACATCTCCACACCCCTTCCCAATCGCCCCCCCACTCGCTCCAGGCGGCTGCCACCCCGCGACCTTCTCTTCCTTCCCCCGGATGAAGGACACTTAGCCTCCGCTTTTTTTTTGACCTACGTCGTTCCACTGTAAGGCTCCAGTGCGTCTACGCTCCGTCTCGAGGGCGCCGCCGAAAGGGTGGAACTCCTCCTTTGGAAGCGCCCACTCACCGCTCCCTGGCCGGGTTCCAGCGTTGAGGCCCACCTCTGAGCAGCGGGAGATTTCCGCTTACCCGTGATCGTCCGCGCTCATCCCTTTCCCTCCGGCTTTCTCAACTTTGTTGTGTGATGGAGCTTCTAGTTTTTTGTCCTCTATTTGAAGCCCCGATCGTCAGCTATGCCTTTCTCGCGCCTTAAGCTTCGCCCCCCAGTCCCGAGGAGTAGGAAATTCCTTTAGATTGATGGAGTTGCTTTTTCTTCCCTCGCCGTCGGGCATCCCCCCTTTTTCCACCCTTGTGACTGTCATGTATCGACCATCTTGAGACTGGAAGGCACTTTGCAGCAATGAACTGCGTTGTCCATACCTCGAGGGCTGGTCTTGGGTCTTTGTCAGAGCTATACGCGTGTCCGCTGAATTCCGGTCCGTAAGCCGACCTGTCTTTGCGTTTTTTCCTCTGTAGTCCTTCATCATTGATGCGCTGCAGCGACTTCTACATCCCTTTGACCCGGCTCCATCAACTGCTTTTTGCGCCCGATCCTAGCGGTAACCTTGACTCCCCCCGAAGTGACTCTGGCCGTCAATTGACCTAGACGTTTGCTGGCCACCCGCCCCGGGGTGACGCCCCCCCGCGACTATGGTGCGCTTACGCGGTCGCGTAGAGTGCGATCCTTCGTATCGAAACTTTTCCTTCGCCTCTTTTGCGCGACCTTGATCCCTTAGTCTTGCCCGTTGTGCCGTCCACGTCAAGTAAGGCACCTTTTTCCCGTGAAGGCGCCTTCGTTGCTCGAGCTCCCCCGACGATTTTTTCACATTTTCCCTCGGTGCGTGAAGGGTTGTGAGCCCGTCCTGAAGCTCGCCAAGGAGCAGTGGATCTCTGGCGACGGCATCCCTAATTCGTGAAGGTTCACCGTGCCTCCCCTCTCTGAACTATGTAGCGAAACAGTTAACCGAGGAATGCGGTACATTAAGGACTCTGTCTGGAATACTCTGAAGTCACGTCTTCAGGTTTCCAAAAGAGTACTCTCCGATTGCCCCCTTCGAAAATGTAAGAAGTCCTGGACCTCTTTTGTTTTTGCAAGAGACGCCGGAGTTTCTACGGTTTCCGACCCGCCCCGTGACCTGTCCGAGGGCGAGAGTCCGAAGCCTCCGTTCTCTGGATTCGCGTCGGCCTGCGGACTCGATCGCACGTCCGCCCATATGATCGCTTGGAGGATCGCACCTGTGTGTTTAAAGGGACCCGCGGAAGCCCCGCCGTCCCCCTTCCGTTCGCGCTTGGATGGGCCCCCCTCCTTAGACCCTGGTAAGGAGATTTTTCGGCCTGGTCATAGAATAGTCTTAGGGACCTCGCGCTTCGTACTAGCTGGGGCCGTTGAGTTTGAATTTTTGATTCTACTTCGTTCCCCCCCCTGCTCAGATATCCTCAGGCTCATCTGCCTTTGATAAGGAGTTTTGAGCCCGTCCCTTCCCGATTCTTCCGAGGATGGATTTTTTCTCGTTCGCGTCCCAGGCGAAGAGTCCCTCTTTTCCGAAGTCTTTCGAGGAGCTGCTCGGACGCGGTGAACACACGAACGCCTCCCGCCAGGTCCCATTCTTTCGAGGCCGCTCAAGAGAACGAGCCACGCGTTCTTTCTTCGTACCTCGAGCCGCTGCGCTATACTATTCTGACTAAGGCACCCTTGCGTTGAGAAGCCCCGGCGGGGATTCCCCAAAGGTCGGAGATGCGATTTCGGAGAAGCCACCTTTTTCTTGTTTGATTTTAAATATATGAAGTCACCACTCCATTTCCTGTCTTCCTACCCCCTCCCCAGTACCGGTGTGGCCTGCTCGTGCCGATGATGAAACCGGATTTAACCTTCTGTATAAGGCCTTAGTTAAGAAACCCCCTTCCTGCGCGCCTACACAGGATGTGTGGGGATACATGCCTTCCGGAGATCGCGTGTCCCCCCTTTCCTGGATCGTCGCCCGCTCGCGTCTTCGACAATAGTCACAACCGCACGCGGTCTCGTATTTCTCTACGAAGCGAATCTCGACGAGCCTTCATTCGAGACGCTCGATTCACTTTTTCTTTGCATCGCCATCCTCGGCTTGCGTCCCCCATGCTCCGCGGTCGCGCTTCCTGATCCCCCTGCATTAGAGTGTTTGTTTGAAGACCGTGAACCTGTCACGTGCCTGCCCTATATCGCTTCTTCTTTCTTTGTGGGTGGTTTGGGTTGGTTGTGGGGTTGGGGGTGTCGGGGGTGTGGGGGGATCCCTTCTTGCTCGCCTCGCCACAAATAGTACGAGAGAGCGAGATCGCGCTTCGTGAGCAGGGCTTCACTCCCTAAGCTTACTGTTCTACTTCCTGTTCCTGTCGTGTTTTTTTTTGCCTCGGCCTGAGTTATTCTCATGCTAAAGGAAACGTGTAACGCTGTGCTTGGTATACGTTCTTGTCGCTCAGCCCTATCATTTCCCTGTTGTTTTTGGGCGCAGAGATACGAGTAGTGAGAGAGCATCTCCCCCTTACCACACCGCGTTGAGCACGGCCGGCAGAACGCCTCCTTAAGTACTTTCTTGGCGACCAAGCCACATAGACCTGGCCTTCCCCTGCTGCAGCCATAGAGGATGCCTTGTTTTCTAAGAGATTCTCGTTTTAGTATCGCTGAAAGATCTCGGCGACGGCATCCGATTTTTTTCCCTCATGTACGAGGTGAGAAGTCTTGAGATCGTTTACAGACCGGCAGATATCTCCGTGACACTGGTCGGGTTTCGCTACCCCGACCTCCTCAGGCGGTGATCGAGGGCAATCTAGGGAACGCTTGGAAGAACGTGATTTAGTTAGCCTTCCCATCCTCTTGATTGAGTCTTGACCTGACTCCGAGTAAACAGACTTTTTCCCTCCTCGCGAAGACTGATACACGAGGGTTTTAGTCGTCTCTCGACGTGTTCGCGTTAGGCCGATCTGACTCGTTTCTTCGCGCCCTCATGAATTGGCGCAGACTCCAAAAAGAGACAAGGCCACATTCGCTGATCCCCCTATTTTAGCCGGACGGTTTTCTGCGTTCGGATTGCGACACGTCTCTCCCTTTTTTGTTGAACGTGGGTGAACTGTCTCGAGAGTTAACGAGACCCCATTGACTCGTTGCTCTTTGGGTCCTTTTGCGGGGAGGTCAATCTCTTTTACCAAAAACTTTTCACACTTTACTGTTTCGCCATCGCACTCCCCTTACGCAGGCTGCTTTTCTCCCTCTTCCCGACGAAGCTCCCCCCTCCTCTTCTCGAAGAGATCTCGGGCTCTAACCCCCCCCCGTATCTTACGTAATAGTTGATAAGCGCGAGATAGCCGGGAGATTTGCCTGGCCTTCTATGCAGAGCACCTTAGTAGCTTCTCCGACACGTCCATCTAGCGATTGCCTCAACTTCTTCTTAATGTATCAGGGCCCGCGCCGTTCCCATTCCATACTAAATATCTCTTTTGAAATCCCTTTGCCCCGAAGCCCAGTAGACTTTTCCTTCTCTAGAGAGGATCTCGTCCTCCGGCATTTCGAGCGCACTTGCCACCCCCTACTTTCACCTCCACAGGCTTCTCCAGAGGACCGATTTTTTTGACTAGATCTGCCTTTTACCACGTGAGGTCCCTCTTCGGCCCTTCCTCCCTGCTCTCGGTTCTCCCCTCCGGTCGTGGTTTATTCCTCCCCTATGAGTCACCTGTCACCCCCTATGCTGTGTGCGCGGGTTCCTCACGATCCTGAGGCTCCCGTCTTAGAATATTTTCTGCACCCCCGTCCCTCGAAGCTCGACTCTATTTAACAGGCGGCTTAGCCGTGGAAGTTTTACCCCTTCCACTGAAATTTTGGTTTTTTTTCTTCGCGGCCGGAGAGTGCCAGTTGCTTAACCGTTACGCCAATTTTCTTACCTTGCGTAGGCACCTTTTTCTTCCTTGGACGAGTTTTCTTAATGCTGTGGTTGCCTGCGCCCCGCTTTGAAGGGGGACTTTTCCTCAGACCGGAAGGCATCCTCGTTCTGGTTGTTTCTACTCTTTTTCTAAGATTCCTCCCCCCTGGTCACGACTCCTTCACGACGGCCCTCGGTGAGCCGTAGCCACTTCATCCACGTTGGCGTTGAGCGCTTCCTGCACTACTTCTTTTCAAACCTCCCCCGCTGGGGTCGGCCCTTTTTTAGAGAGCGACGGCTTCGTCGGTGCGGTGCGACTGCGAGGGGTCTCTTGTTACAACCCTCCACGGCTTCCCTTTGATTCTCCTTACCCCTGTCTTGATTTTCCCACCGGTTCCTCTCGGACGCGCAGCTCTAAGAGAGCGTAAGCTGAGCGTATGAGTACTCCCCCTTCCGCTGTCAACCCGTTTTTCCTTGAACGCGTTCCTTTTCCCCCTTTGAGTGGACGCTGATCCCTATTACCCGACGCTCTCTCTCCTGTTCCAAGATCGAGTGCCGCGTTTCAGAAAGCATTCTATGGATTGAGTTCGGCGATCTCCCGGGTTCAGCTCCCCCTCTTCGTCCCTCCGCTTTCCCGACGATACTCTGCTTTGCGAAGAGATTACCAGCATCAGCGCGACCAATCGAGCTTAGAAAGGCTCTTCCGCTATGTCCCGCGACGGCGCTCTCCCCCAAAGAGCTAGCCTCCAAGGGACATTCCCCCTTTTCGCGTCTGCCCTCCTTCGTTCTTCCCTTCATTCTCCCCGCGCAGTTTCTTCCTCCAAGGCTTGAGAGGCGCCGACGGCTTGCGAATCCTCCCTCCCCGCCGTTTGTAAGAAGAGGTGTTGGAGACAAAGTTTTTCTGCGTCCCCTTCCCTTTTTAAGGCTTGCTGACGCTTGTGTCAGTGACTGAGACGTTTC
>Ga0179591_1293458_pt1 | contig 20794 bp, 30 predicted proteins | sample CZOMad2_1_08_16f_FD_182891 | JGI IMG/M metagenome (GOLD analysis project Ga0179591, IMG submission 182891) | Vadose zone soil fungal communities from Angelo Coast Range Reserve, California, USA - CZOMad2_1_08_16fungal (PacBio error correction) | ecosystem: Environmental > Terrestrial > Soil >... | reverse complement strand
TTCTCTGTCGCGTTCTCTTGATTGCCTGCGTACGCAGCCTCCCTGCCCCGTCCGACTCGAATGAGAATTGGTTTGCTCCAAGGATCGTCCGCTCCCCAAACCCCTTTTTTACGGTCCCTCGGCGCTCCGCCGGTTCAGATCCCCACATTGTGCCTGCGGCACCTCTTTTTTTCCCCTTTGCACCAGAGACTGTCTCCCGCATGTTTGAAAATAAAGCTTCAGCAGTATAGCACAAGCTGGAATGTAAGACTCCCTTATTCTGTCTCTGGGCATTTTCCCGCCCCTTTCTCCAGGACCTCCCTTTTATTTTTTCTTCCCCACCTCGAGGCCAGCCTTGGTCGCGCGTGTTTTTCGGAAAAAGCGGTGGTTCTTGGACCATTTTTTATCTTTTTTTGAACGCTTTTTACTTTAACATTGACGGTTTTTTTCTCTTTTTTCCCTTTCTTGACTGCGGCATAAAGTTTCTTTCGTTTTTCCTCGCGCAAACCGATCCGTTTTTTTGTTTCTGAGTTGATGGCTGAGCTTGCCGCATTCATTAGCCCCCCTTCGTCCATCTTGATAAACATCACTTTCCTCCTGATGTTGGCTTTTGGAACTAGCTTTCAAAAGGGTGATTCCACTCGTACCGAACGAGACTCCTTCATTGGTCTAATGACACTCGCGCCTTGGGCCCCTTTTTCTGACGTGCTTTCCAAGTTTTGCTGGATGGCGCTCGTAGCTAAACGCGACGATCAGGGACCAGACCCGCTATTGTCTCAGTTTGCGATCACATCTCCTATTCTTTTTTTCCTCCTTTGCAAGCGGCTTTCATGTTGTGAGAGGAGGTTCTGGAGTACCGGCTTCTTTACGCTCTTAACAGGATTCCGGTCCTGATTTTTCCTTTCTTTTTTCTTCTTTCTGGAGTACAGGGAGGTAAAGTTGTGTTTCTTTGCATGATCTTTAGTGGTACCCTCCTTTTTTTCATTTGAGTCGTGGGCCCCCTTCCTCCCTTCCCCCCTTTGACTTCGCTAGTGACCGTTTACTGGTCGCCGCTCCTCCGGTTTTTTTGGAGTTCGCTGCTTTCAATTTAATACGTTCACACAATTTCCGTGTAGGTCAGCGGCCGGAAAGGTAGAGGGCGCGTCATAAAATTGTCCCTTCCTTCTTCTTGCCATCGTTTTCTTCATGGATCACACCCATCCCTTCTCCCTGACGTGCAGACCGCTATGCAGACCTTTGTATTTTCATTAGGGAATCGAGGACGGGAAGCGGGATTCTTACTCTCTGACTCCGTTCTCCAGGGTTAGTTCCCCTTCCCCAACTTTGCTCATGCCTCTTCTTTGCCCCGTCCCTTCCCCTTACCCGGTCTGGCCCCTGAACGCGCTCCTTTATGATCTTCATAGAAGATTCAGTTAGCCTTTAGCTGCAATAGCCCTTTGAACTTTCGCCACTTTCTGACCCCAACAGTGCGCCTCCTTTCGCCCTCTCTCCCCCGCTGTTCTCTCTCGATCGCACCCCTTCCTCCCCTTTATTCCATTAAGCCTGATGGTGACGATAGATTTCCCTCTCCCCCTCCCAGATCAACTTTACGGTGTGTCCCTCAGTTAGAGTTCCCTTCGAATTTTTACGATTCCGTCTCCTCGGTCAGTTCTTGACTCTCACCCAATGGGGAAGTTAAGATTCCGTTTCGTTTCCTTTTTCGCAAATTTGTGGGGGGTTCCATTGTCCCTTATTACTTTTGCTTAGCCCTCCTTTTTGATTTTTTTCTTGGTGTGGGCAGTTTGCCCCCTTCCACCCCCTCCTCCTTTGCACAAACAACCCCCACACTTTGGCACTGCTTAGCGGAATGGAGATTTGCTGGCCCCTCACGCGTCCCTAGAGAGTCAACACCCAAATTACACGCCCCCTCCCACTCATGTTAAGATGGGTTCTCCGTCTACCCCTTTCCTCGTGATGGGGACGTCATACCGGGATTGTTTAGCCCAGCTGTACAAAAGATTGCAGCAGAAGTCACCTCATGTCAAGGTTATCCCTTCTTTTTTTCCCGCCCCCGTCTTTGGCGGTCCTTTTTTTGGGGGGACTTTTTTGTTTTTTGGTTTTTGGGGAATCCCCCCTCTTGTTTTCCGCGTCCGTGCCCGTTTTCCCCCGTTTTCTGCGACTTGATTGTGTAGAAAAAACCCCCCCCGTGCGTTTTGTGGATTACGCCTCACGTTTCCGAGGCATTTAGCTCGCGGCCACCATCCCCCTTCCTTCTCCTGTCGCATTCCAGCCCCACTGGGACCGAAAGGAAACCACGTCTGCGGTCTCGAAAAAACGAACAGCCGGCTGGACGGACGCCGAACCCTTGATTCCCCCGAGCGGTGTTACCCTACCCGTTGATTTCTTCGTGCACGTGCAGACAATTCCAATAGACGTACATACTGAAGTTTGCTACATTTGTGCATTAATGTGGTTGTCCCCCTCCTTTTCCCCTGTTCGCGGGTGTAGATTTTTCTTCCTTTTCAGTTCTACTCACATCAATTCTTTCCAGTCAAGGTTTTTTTTCACAAGCCCCCGTGCGCTTCCACCGGCGCTTTGATTTACATCCCTTCTTGTGAATTCCCACTGTGCCTTCTTACCTTCCTACGCCGGGTTTCCCCCCGCTCCTCTGCAAGAATCAATTTGGTCCACAGCTGACATGAAATTCGTGATTTTCCGGAATTTGCGCGGCCTCTCTCTAATCCTCATTCGACTCAAGTTTAACGGACCCCTCTCCATTATCATGGGGCATTTCATCGTGGTGCCCATTGGTTTTTTTTCTCTGACTCCCTCGTCCTCGGTTGCGACTTCTTGTGTACCGTTGGGCTCTTTTACCATTTCCCCCCGTCGACTCCCCTCCTCCCTCATTTTTTACATCGCCTCGTGCATTCCTCGAAACCTGTTACTGTCACCCGAGAGGGGTTTCCGTCGAACTTGTAATTCACCTCAGAATTCTTACCATTCTTTTTTTTCCCCGACTACTTTCCTCTTCCCATTTTCCACCTCCGCCATGTATCCTCCGTATTCGCAGTATGTGCGTTTGCACTTGCACTTCCTTCACATGGTTAGGGTGTCACCTCTTATGACTTTTGTTCCTTTTTCATCTTTCCTTGCCTTCCTCGTAAGGCTGTTTCTTGTTTCGTGATGAAATTAAGTCATCTGTTTCCGTGTTTGCGAGGCTAAGTGCGAGGGGTGTGCCGCCTCTCTTCATCCTCGGCCCGTGCGCTGCCGATCCACACAATTCCTTTGTGTTTCCACATCGTCATTCTGGGACTCATGGGAACGGTCGTCCACAACCGATTTTTCGTTTCCGCCCCTCAATGGAGAGACAAATCGGTCGAACCGTTCCTTTTCAGATGTCTTGAGCGCAGTTTGAAAACTTCGTTCCCCCGCCCTCGTGTTTCCCCCCTCCCAAGAATTCCGTTGATCGCGTCTTTTTTCCCCTTTCATTAGTTTCGATTTTTTTTATTGCGGCGCTATTGCATTGGACACTTTGGAGGCCGTCCTTACGTCGAAGACTTTCCCCCGATGGTTTTGTTGTTTTTCTCTGTTTGCAGTTTCCAGCCTGCCCCCACCCAAAACGTTCTTCACAGCGCCAGTCCAAAAGCAACCACTTCACCCTTTATCCGGCCGTCTTTTGTTTTTGAGAATGTTAACTGCCTTTCCCTTCCCGCAACGGCCCACGTTGTTCGTCGTCCCTCCCTCCCCCCGTTGCTGCATGTCCCTGACTGCCAGCTGCAACAAATGTCCCCTGCATGCTTTTCACATGTGAATTTTTGAGGGCGGGGCTCCCTAAAATATCCCATGCACCCACCGCCTTTCATTGCCTAAGGAGCCTGGGTTCTCTCCTCTCGTCCCAGATTTTTTAGCTTGCTGCTCCCGTGAATGCGCTGTTTTTTCATCAATTTGACCGCGCCCCCTTGGTGACCATTACCTGTTCTCTTCCCTGAGCGATCTGGGCTCCAACTTCTTTTTGCTCGGGCGTTTCAACCCGTTAACGGAGTCGTTCAGCCATTCGTTCCTTACGAGCGGTACATTGTCTGCGCACTGTTGCAACCATCCTGACCTCCTTTCGCTTTCTTTTTCTCTAAGCTTTGTAGCCCCTTGCGCCACTGCTCGATACCCTTCCTCTCGGAAATCTCGTGTTTTTGAGAACGACCCCTCTTAGCCCCGCGCTTTTGCTTTCAGGCTTTTTTGATGGGGTGACCTTCCTTACCTTTAATGATTCTCTCCCATGACGATTTTTACCACATCCCTTTCGCAACACTGTTTTTCATGGTAAAGCGGAAGCGTCCCTTCGCCGACAAAGCCTTTGGTGTTTGTCCTTTTTCCCCCCGCGCCTTGAACGCAGCGCAATCCGCGACTTCAGTAGCTGTCGACAGTACTTTCAGAGCGAATTTGCGGCAGTGCCCCCCGTAATTCCCCCCCCCACTTCGTTCCCGGTTTTCTATCTGAATTTTTCAAATCCCGCCAAAGGTTTGCCCGTCCTCCATCTGAAGCACCAACAACGTCCTCCCGCTTTTTTCTCTGGTGTCTTGATCCCCGCATCGTTCCTCTTTTTCCTGAACTGTTTTTCCTCCCCTCTCCTCGTACCCTCCCCCCTGGCTCGAGAAAAGCCTGACTGCGCCGCATTGGTCACTAGTCAGCCCCCATCTTGATGAATACGTTCCCCTGAGGACATAGCGTTTGCCTCTACCCTTCTCCTTCCGCGTTTATCGAACGTCCTTCACGAACTTATTTCACCTTTGCGTCCCCGGTGGCCGATTCAACGATCGTCTCGCTTCGGTCTTATAGTTGGCGCCTTTTTTCCTCTCTCCTGCCACCTACGCTCCTTCTGGGAGTACGAAGAGTCGTTTTTTCTCATTTTAAATGTAAATGGCGGTCACGTCACTTCCATTCTTTCCTGCCCCCCCCTGGGTATATGCGGTTTCGTATGAACGTATCGAAGCCCCTTGATGCGTCGTTTTCCCCCCTCCCCAGCAGCACCCCACAGCCATCTTTCTTACCCCACGCCGTCTCTGATAAAAAACTTTTTTCCTACACCCCTCTGGTTCCGCCACACACTCGACCGGCTGTTACCGGTGCGTTCGTAACGGAAACCGGTAAATGGTCCGTTTTTCCCCCCCGGTCATTGGCCGGAGTTGTTGCTTCCCGTATTTCTCTTTCTTTTCGCGATACTCCCACTTCTCTTTGATTGAAAGCCTTATGGCATAAAACTGACTTTTGCGACGGATGCCCTTGAATTGAAATCGAGGGTTGCGGACGCACAAGACGGTGCGAACGTATCCTCCTCTTTCCCTCTCTTCCCTTGTAACTTCAATGTTCCCGCGTTCTTACCCTCTTTCCTTCGCCAAACACCCCCACCACTTACATAATCTCTCGTGGGGGCGGATGTCAACCCTCCCCCTGACCAGATCACCGTCAATTTTTTCATACTAACGTTGTTTTTTCTCTGTTGACTGGTATGCGAGCGAGTGCGGCCGATTTTCTCCTCCGCCTCCCCCTGCTAACGCGCGATGGAATTTTGTGGGTTGCTACGGTCCCCAAAGGATTTTCCAAAGAGACAAACGTGGAAATTTCGGTTTTTTTTTTTTGGTGTCTTGACGATAGTCGCGATCCAGGTGTATCGTTCCTCCCCTGTTGCTTCACCCTCCTCTCCCCCTTTTCTTTTCATCCTGAGAGTTCGACATGAAGTTTGTGCCATAGGCTGTCAATCTTTACTACAAGATCGGCAGTCTTTACGAACACCAATTCGGCCATGAAACTTTTTCTCCCGGCCCCCCCTTAATTTTTTTAGGCCCTCCGTTTCCCTCCGTGATTCGGTTTTTTTTCTGCCCCCTCTTTGTTTCAGTAACCATTCAGAAGAACGCGTTTTCCCATAAAATTGTGATCGGCTTTGTTGCTTTTTTTTTATGTTTTCTGATCGTCTCCAGGGTTGTTTCTTGATTCCTTCCCCCCCGAAACCGCATCTCCCGTTCGTGGATTACACGTTTGATTTTTCAGTCTTTTCCTTTCCTGGCTTCTCAAATCTTATATAACAAGCCGTGCCGCGAGTTTCCTTTCTTCCCCCCGCCGCACCATGGTGCCCGCCACTCTCCCCTTCGCAGACGCGACCTTTATCTTCTCAGACGCCTCTCCAATGTCTCGCTTCCGCCTTTCTCCCTTTGTGGATTTTTTAATGAGCGCGCTCGAATTTAAAAGCGAAGTCTTGGGTCAGGCGGGCGTGAATTTTACGTTGACATCGTTAGTCTCCCCTGGCAGTATTTGCCAATTTTTCTTTCATTGCTTGTCTGGTCTATTCCCGGTTGGCTTGGATAGTCGCGGTGACGCTTGTTAAAGAGACGTTGCGGATTTTCCATACCGAGCACGGAGGGATTCCGGTTTTTTTTTTTTCTTTTTCGTGCTGGAGGTTACCGGGCGCTAAACCCCCTGTGGCGGGTCTTTCAATCACTCTCGTGTCAGGTAGAATTTCATTCCCCTCCCCAGGCATGCCTGCCCTCCTCTTTCGCTTCTTTTTCAAGTCTTAGTGGTCTAAGCTCATTAGGCATCTTATTGGTCTTCCCATTCCACACCACTTATTTTCCTTGTACTCTGATACGGAAGTCAGCTTCCTCCCTGCCTGCCAGTTTGCGATTAGTCATGGCTCTTAAATTCGGGTTGATTACTTTGAACCCCTCCCTTGAGTCTCCTCCTGCAAGCCCCCCGCGTCGAATCTTAGTCTATCATTAGGGAAGAGTTCCTATCGAGCATGAGATCTTATATTCCCCCCAGCGCTCGCGGTCATCCCCTGTTTATTCTCCAACCGTGCCCAAGGTTCGACTATTTGCACGAGTGGTGGCCGGCTGGCTTCCTCTCCTTTTTATCCCCTCAGCGGCCTGACGCCTTTCCAATCTAAACGACCTTGCCGCTTCGTTCCAAATTTTTCACAAACCCGTGCTCATTCCCTGATCCTCTGTCAACTGTATGAAATTCGACCCATTATGAAATCAGCTCATTTAGTCCCTAGAATTTTCCCCCCCCTTTCTCCTCCCCCCTCCCCTATACCCTCCCCCTTTTTGTCCCCTCAGTTTTTTCTTTCCCTAGGACTTTGTTATGACACTCCTTCGCCGGATTTTTTTTGCTTCTGCAACCATTTGGCCGTACAGCAGGTATGAAGGTCCTGCCCACCAATATCCGTCTTGGGGATTGTGAACCCTTTCTTTTTTTCTTTACGTTTGGGATTTTGTTTTTTTTTGGGTTGCCTTAAATTCGAGGTGGCAAAACCCCTACCCCCGGTCTCCGGTCCTTGTTGCCGGAAACCCCGTGACCGGTCAATAGCGCGCCAATTACACTTTACACCGCTGACCACGCCTGCTCTGGCTCTACGCGATCAGTATTCTACCTTTCACGTGCAGCCTGATGTACGCTGAAGAATCTCTTCCGACGTCAATCAGCCTGTTCGCACGGCTTTTTCGCTCCGTGTCGTTTTTTGTACCTGTTGTAATAGAGGGGTGGCTTTTTCCCGTTTAACGTCTGCCTTTCAGTCCAATACGATTTTTTTTGTTGAGTATTACTCTACCCGGGCGTCTTCGGAGAGCTCCTTCCCCCCTCTCCGTAATCTTTGGTCCGCAGTATCCAAAGGAAGTTCTACCTCAATTTCTATATTTTCCCCGTAAACGATCATATACTCCGGGACTTCTTACCTCTCATACAATCTGATTTCTCCCGTCCTTTCGGGACCCCCCCGTTTGATTTCTGAGTTTGAGTGCTCCCGGCACCTATACTTTTCAATAGACCCCATGGGCGTGTATTTCAAATGATCCGCTTTTCGCAACGTCTCTCTGGCGTCGGTTTTGGGTAGAATTTCGCTTTTTTAGGACAATTTCTGACGCTCCTCTTTTCCCTTCCCCTGTTTTCCGGACCACCCCCGCAGCTGCGCTTTAACCAGCTAGGGATCGATTTTATGTGGCCCTCCCCCTAAATTGTACGTCCAAAGACTTCCTCCCGTACGACGGGTTTGCCCGGCACTCACTCTCTCTTAAGGGCAAACGCTTGCAAAACGAGTAATTTTTTTTTTCCTTTCCGGAATTTGCGCGGGCTTCTCTCTTTCTTTGCATTCCCTGTTGATGGTATAGACCGTTTTTTTTGCACATTCGGAGTTTTCCCCCCATCCTTCATCGGTCCATTGTTGGGGAACAATTTGTAGAGTATTGCTTACCTGTTTTTCTTCTCTGTTCCGTCTCCCCACTTTTCTTTATTACCACTCCCTTCGAATCTCTCCTCATGGTTTTACCAGGACTCGGATTTCCGAACCGGTTTGACAAGTTGATGGTTCCCAACCTTTTTCCCCATTCAGCAAATCGTTCACCACCTTCCTTGCGCTTGTTGCCGCACCTATTCGTCTTCATGTTAAACCGTCCCATTTAGTCTTCCGTATTGCTTTTTTCCTCTGTTTTCCTTTCTGCACTTGCCACTTTATGCCCTGCCTATGGTACCGCGTATACGGTGGAGACGCTGTTATTAGTAATGGCAATCGTAACTTGTCTTGATTTTCGCTTTTCCCCCTGCACCGACTCTTCCATTGCCTTGCCTTTTTTTCAATGGGGGAGACTTCGGAAGTATTACGTGGTCCTGATAGCCCCCCATAGAACTAGTCTCTGAGCGGAAGATCCACAACCCGACTTGTTTATGTTCTCCCCCCTAGTCTTTCCTAGGTGGTTCAAACGGGGAACTTATTCAACCACTATTACAAAAGCACGTCGCGCCCCTCCCATGTCCTCCGTCTTGATTGACGTCTTCGTTCCTGATGTTCTTCTGCTTCGCTTGGGTCCCCCAGGGTGATAAAAAGGGTACGTCCCTAACTTTTTGTTGACGCACCTCTCCGTTTTCCTTTTTCCTTTTCGTGTCTCTCTTTTTGACCGCCCCTGTCACTTTGGCTATGGCCACCACCCCCGCGCCATTGGACTTTTCGATTTGGTTGGGGGGTGTTTGACCCGGTTTTGCCCCTTGCACGCTTAAAACCGACCACCCCCTGCGTTCCACCCCCTCAAAAGACCCTAATTCCACCCCCCCTCCGGAGCATTTGTTTTTCGACATTATTCCCGTTCTGACAGTCCCTTTGGTTTCCAGATCCCTTTCCTCCGCTGCTGTGCAGGTAGTTCCCTCGACTAACCGCTTTCCCCCCATGGCCATTTTGATTTTTCGGAGGGGTCCCTTCCCCTTATTCGACAGCACCAAAAAAGATTGTCAGTCTTTGCCGGGCGCCCCGCTCCATTGTCGTCGGTCGTGCTCACGTGAATTTCCTCCTTTTTTTCCATGAAGCTGTCGGCACTTAAAGGTTATTGCATGATTAGGTAACCCCTGCTTCGTTTTTGAGCTTCACATCTTACCTGACTTCCTGCCTTCAGCAGTCCGGTCCTTTTTCCCGTCCTGGCAAATAGCGCCAATGTGAACGGTTCACGATTCGCCGCGATTTTTGCTATTTGAAAGCAATCCTCGTCATTGTCGCCCAGTCCCCCCTCTCTTTCCGTTTCCTCTCCCTCGATAATTCTGAGAGCGAACTGGCCCATCTTCCGCAGACTGACGGCGTTGATTCGAGGATTAACACCATTCGTCCGATTCCACGCTCCATGCGACCCCTCCGGTTCGCCAATGGGAAATTACCGCTTTTCGATCCGCGCCTCACGGTCCCCCCGGGTTTTCGTATCCCGATACTTGCAAACTCCTCTGCAATTCTCCTCCCCATTGAAGCTTTCTCTGTCAAAAGGAAGCAGAGCGCTTTGTCGCTGGCAGGGTTTTTCTAGGTCAAAGTTAATACGGTCCATTCCTCCATGTGGCCGATTCCTTTTCAACTCCCCCCCTTTTTTTCGCCTCCCGGTCCTCCCTAACCGGCGTAAGGAGGCCCACCCTGTCACCTTTACATAAGCTTTCGACCGGTGATGAAATCCTGAATCCTTTCCTATTTTCCCGTCCCGCGTCCTCTCCCCCTCGGTATCCCCCCCCTCCACCCGGGATCTACCAGAGAAAGCCGCGCTTTATCCCCTGGTTTTCCTGGGCAAGCTCCTCTGCTTCATCTTAACCGGAGGCCCCCCGGGACACTCGCTTCCTGACTTGAGATTTTGCGTTTTCACTTTAGATCTGAGATCATCCAGCACCTTGTTACCCCACTTAAGTGCCCTGTTCGATAGTCTTTGCATACCCTCTTTCTTGGTCTCTTCTGTTGCTTTATTTTTCCTTTTTCTAGCTTTTCCCAGAGGGACACACCGCTTTTCTTTTTTATCACTCTGTTTTGGACTCAGTGCCCTTCGTCCCCCATTTGGCTTCAAAGAATCATAATTGTCCATCATACAGGTTGAACTGTTTCGCTCCCCCATCCCTGATCTCCTCAACTTTATGCGTCAATCCTTCCATGAAACCTCCCACAAGCGTCACACTCAAGCGCACGGTGTGATTACACCCTCCGTTCTCCTAACCCAATGGTTCCGAACAAAACGACGTTCCTGCTCAACCGGCTGGCCCTCGTGGGCCTGAAACCATTCAACTTTGTACATGTCCTGGAGTTTTTGACCTTTTCGTTTCCCTTTATGCCGGAATTTTGTCCATTCTTCTTAGTCTTTTATTAAAGGTTCAACTGCGCTGTGGATTTCTGTATGGCATAACCTTAGAAATCTCGGGATGCGGTGACCTGAAACGTCCTTGTGCTCCGGACCATCGGTGCGTTCCCCTTTTCAAACCCTTTTCTTCTTTCGAGCGGGTTCCCCCCTTAAAAATGTTACCTTGTGGTCCTTTCCGTAGAAAACCCCCAACCCAGGTTCTCGTTTCTTGCTTGACTCAAGTCCTCCTCCTTACTTTTGCTGCATACTCAAATCTCTCTCTTTTTTTGTTTTGAGAGCTCTTTACTGTTGCGTCAGCGAGTGAGGGGAGACGTCTCCGACCGCCACGCGTTGCCCGATTGGTGTTTTTTGACTTTTCCCGTACCCACCACTCCCCTCCTCCCCCCTTTTCCCTTTCTCCCGCCCGCGCGCGGCAGCCGGGTTTTTTTCCCTCCTGACGCCTTATGTGCCTGCTTCACCCGTCCAATTTTGTTCGGGCATCAGAGTTTTTCCTTTCTCCCAGTTTCCAATCCGCGCTCACATCGCCAGGTAATGTATCCTACAAGATGGAAGGTCCTATTCCGTTTACTGGACAAACCCCCTTTTCCTTTTCCATTTCGGCCCTTTTCTCATTTTAATGTCTGTTTGCCCCCCGGCGCGGGCCACCGTTTTTCCGGTTGGTTTTGCCTTACCCATTTTTTTATCAGACTACCTTCCTTTTTACTTCATCCCTTGCTGCTTTTTTTCGCTTTGGGTTTTGTTCGCTGGAGGACTGAGTTTTTAAACTTCTGCTGGAAGAGCGCCACCTGCATACCGGGGTGGTTTCATGAACCGTCTTTGCAGTCCATTCCTGGCCAATGGAGTACCCATTCTCACCCCTTTTGATAAGACATTTTCCTGCCCTTTTCGTTGTCTCTGGCATAGTAACCTCGCAACTTGGCGTCCCCACTCGAGGCCGAAGCGAAGCAACGGGATTTTCCCTCCAGACGCGCCCCCGGTTGGCTTTCCCCTCAGTGCTTTCCAAGTTTTAGGATGGAATTGATTCACCTTCGTCTCACACCACCCTCTCTCGCCTCTCCCTCATCCCTCTATCACTTCCCCCCCACTCCTTACCCCCCCCCTCCCCCACATCACACCAACCTCACACTGTTAACCCCTCCTTTCTCCCCCCCTACACCTCCCAACACCCTCCCCCCGCCCACCCCCCCCCATCCCCCACCCCACCCCTCCCCCTCCCACTCTGCCCACCCCACCGCCCCTTTCCCCTCACTCTTCCCCCCTTCGTAACTACCCCTACCCCCTCCTCCCTCAGCCACTCTCCCCGCCAAGCAATGTCCCCCCTCCTTTTCATCCCTCCCCCTCCTCACCCCTCCTCCCCCATCTCCCCCTTCCCCCCACCACCCCCCCCCCCCCCTCCCCCTCCCCCCTCCTTCCCCCCCCCCCTCACTCTCCTACCCCCCCACTTGCGTCCCCACCCACCTCTACCCAACCCCTCCCCCCTAACACCCTCCCTTCTCCTCCTTACCAATTTTCTCGTCATCTACGTCCCTCCCCTTACTCCCCCCCCCCTCTCCGTCTCCACCACACCCCCACCCCCTCTCCCCCCCATTGCCTCCCCCATGTCCCAATCCTCCCCCCCCCCTCCATTTCCGACCCTCCTCTGCCCCCCTACCCCTCATCTTCCTCCCTCTCCTCCCCGACCCCCCCCCCAGCCATTACCTTCTCAACACATTTCCTTTCCCCACCCACGTACGCCTTTCCAATCTTTCCCCTCCTTTCTCCCCCCCCCCCCTCCTCCCACCATTCCTCCCTCCACACCACCTCCCATACCCCTCCAGCATCCTCCTACTCACTCTCACCCCCACCCGTCCCTTTCTCCCTGATCCTCCCCCCCCTTCACCCCCCCCGCCCACTCCCTCCCACCTTTACCCCACCAGTTATTACAAACCCCCTTCCAACACCCCAATCCCATACCCGACACCCCCTCCCCCTCTTCAACCTTCCCACCAACTCCACCCCCCCCCCTCACATCCTCTATCCCCCCCACCTCCTCTGACCCTAACTTCCATCCCGCTCCTCTCCTCAACACCCCTCCCATCTTCCTACCGCCCCCCCCCATCCCCCCTTCCACCCCCCGTCCCCCAACCGCCCCCTCCTCCCCTCCCCCCACCCACTTCCTTAGACTTTTTTTTCGCGTTCTCCTTTAAACTCTGAAGATAGGGTACCGCCAACGTATGTCCCTGATTCCTCTTTCCCCCTACGGACGCAGTGGCCACTTTCCGGCTCGTCCTTTGTTTTCTCGGGACTTTTGGATTTTGTTGAGTACTAGTTTTTTTTTCGTTGTTCGGTGACCGTCTTAGGATCATCCCGCGAACTTCTTCGGGTTTTCCGTTCTTGGGGGCGCTAACCCTTTTTTTCTTGCCTTTTCCCCTCTCTGCCGGTTGAGCATTTCGAAGGGCCGTGTTCCTGGCGGGGGACCAAGGAAGGTACCCCCAACCCCCCCAAAAAACCCCACCACCCCCCACACCAATTACTACCCCAACCCCAACCCAACAAAGACACAACCCCCCCCCCCACCACAAATACAACACAACCTATACACCCCACAAACCCAGAACCAACAAACCCCCAAACCCCCACCCACCACCTCACCCCCCATTTACCCCACCCAACACACACCAAACCCCCCAAAACACAAAACCACACCCACCACAACCCTTACCCCCCACCAAACCCCCACCCCCCCCCACCACAAACAACAAAAAACCACAACCCACCCCCTCAAAACCAAAAAACCCCCAAAACAAAACACAAACAAAAAAAAAATACCAACCCACACCCCACCCCACAAACTACCCCCACTACCCAACCCCAATAACAACACCCAACTCAACCCCACATCCGCACCCACAACACTAACCCCATACCACGCACCCCAATAAACCCCCCACAACATCAAAAAACCCCCCCCCTCCACCACCCACCCCCACCCCCCCCCCCCCTGCCAGCCTCTCTCCTTTCAAGGTAGTACTTTGTCAGATGAATGTCTAGATTTCGATTTTTTCCCCATTTTCTGGTAATATCCCACTTTCTTTTGTCTGCGAATCGGCTCCCTTCCTGCCGTTGAATGCCATTTGAGAACGGATACAATTTCGATACTTCCGGGGAGGTCTTTTCCAATCCCGAGCCCCTCCGGCATACCGCGCTGAATGTAGTTTTTCTAGTGTTGTGTCTTGGTGTTTTTTTTGTTCTACTTGGGCAGTGTTATGATGTTTAGCTGGCTTCTTGACCCACCTCCTCTGAGCTTTCTTACCTGTTGAGTCCATCCCAATTCTAACTGATTCTTGAACCGCGCGGTCACTGACTTCTGGCTGACCTGTTGATCCGTTAATTCTTTGACTCCTAGCGACCAAAGCCCAGGTTTTTCGCCCCTCCCTCTTTTTTTAAGTGACCTTCCTGCGCCGCGGCCACTTGATTCCCAACCAGTGCGCATTTAGTTCTCCTTTTTTCGGGATCGAACGCTGTTATGAGAGATATCGCCCCCTTCCTCCTTCACTTCCGCTCTTGTTGTTAATCCGGATGGCCGGGCGCCTCCCCCCGCCCTCCCCGACTCCCCCCTTCACCTTTTTAAAATAAGTTTTTTGTCTTTTTTTAGGTCCATTTGTCCGATACCCGGCCGCGCCGGAAGTTCTTGTTACTTTCCCCCCCCCCCCCTTTTTCCTCCCCGGCCTGGTACTGAATCGCAACACCCCATCTGGAGTGGGGAATGTTATTCCCTTTATTTTTTCGGCGTGTACGCTGGGCTTTTCTGGTGTTTTTTTTTTTTTTTACCTGCCCACGCGGTCGTTTCCCCCCCCCCCCTCCCGGTCTTCTCAGAAATGGCGCTTTTTTTGATGAGCAAAAGGCGCTTCCTATCGTACCCAACTTGACACATTCCCACGATGCGAGGGGATCTCCTCGATTTCCCTTTTCCTTTTCGGGCTTACACGGGGTTTTGAGACTCCCCAGTTCCAAGATGCGGACCTTCATCCCTATTTTCCTCGAAGGTTTCCCACGGATTTTTCGTCTCCTGTGTAGTTCTTCCGAATCGTCTTTTTTTTTTCTTTCAGTGACCCCTTCAACTGATTTGAGCCGATTGTGCGTTTTCCCCCCCCAAAAAGATTCGCGTTGGTTCTTTTATTTTCAACTGACCCTTCCTTTCTTTTTCTGTCGGCCCCCACCTCGAACGTCTCCCCCTTTCCCTCTTTTCCCACCCGGCAGTGGCCAGGCTTTACTAGGTGAAGATACCCTCCTGGACTCACTCCCCCGCCTTACGCCCCTTGACGGCATTCCTATCATCACTCTGATCCCACCGTATCCGCTGTGACCCCTCCCGTGCCTTTCAGGGCATCCCCCTGCAACTATCCCTTGCACGGAGTCTGGCGTGATGTTCCCCTTCTATTACCTAAGTGGGGCAACTTTTTGCTCATGGTCCCCGTTGTTTCTCCTTTTCTCTGCCTACCAAGGTCGGAATACTTCGTCTGTGCAGTCCAAGGTTCGAGAAACCGCTTTCGATTTAACCCCCCCCATTCGGTATTTTTTTTAATCTCCCTTTCTGTTTACATCCCGAACTTTGTCTGTCTTCCTTCCCAGTACTTTCTTACCGCTTCTAAGACTGGTGGCGCAGACGACCTCGTCCAGTCGCCCCCCAATGTGCCCCTTAAGCTCGAGCCCATTTCTCCTTCTGACGCAAGAGTTTCTATTATTTTCCCCCTCCTAATACGTTTTTTTTTGATTTTGCGATATCCCTGTCTGTGCAAATTTCCGGATTCAACTTTTCCTTTCTTCCTGGCAGCTTGAACCTTGATTCTTTTCCGCCCCCCCCCTTGCTTTTCCAACGTATTGTTCCGTCCCTTCCCCCCCCCCCTTTCTTGCCCCCATCCGCCCTCAGATGGTTTCCAATTTAGCAGCGCTTTTCATCGAACGTACTCCCCAAGAAGGTCTTTTGCGTTCGCCCCTTTTTCAGACGAAGAAATTTCTGTTCCACCCTCGCCCCCTTCTTGGGCCAGACGTAATTAATCCCCCCAGTCTCCTTCGCTGATACTTTTTTCCTTCTCTTTCAATTGCTGCCCTCATTCACCCTTTCTGTTCCAAGAGGATACGTAGATTGTCATGATAGTAAGCCCTCTTTTCCTGCCTTTTTACTTTTATTTCTCCTGGCAATTTCTCTTTCCCCTGCCGTGGCGTCACCTTGCGTGTTCTTTCCTCTTCAAGTCTAAGTCGTCGGGTTTTTGCCGCTTTCCTGAGACATTCCCCGCGTCTGTGAGAGGACTCCCCCCCCCCCTTCCCCCCGAGTTTTCTTTTTCACAATCGCTCCCCCCCCCCCCTTTGTCCCTCGGTGTGGGTTGCAAGGTTTAGCTCAAATCTTCCCCCGCCCCCCTCCCTGACTACAATTTCCCGTTAACCGTTCGTGACTTTAGTTTTACATTCCTTTACTCGTCCTGCTGTACAAACGTCTCCCCCGTTGTTCACCTCCTTTTTTTTCTTTGCGGCTCCCTCTTTTTTAGAGTTTTGTCTTTTCTTTCTCCTTTTCTTGAGACGGGAACTTCTTTCCCCCCCACCAGAGCCCCCCTTGCCGTCCCCCCCCCCCCCTCCCCCTCCTCCCGTTCCCAATAGGGTGGTTTGTTGTTTCACCTGTGTTTTTTAAGTGTAATCTTCCCAACACCTCCCCCGCCACAGCTTACACGCCATCCCCCTGCCCTTTCCTTCCTTTCCCCAGCTTTGTTTTTGATAATGATGGCGTAGAACGGAAGATTTTTCTTTTTCCAAGCCCTTCCCCTGCGCTTTTCTGTCCTCGGAACATGTTTCTATCCTTTTCCTCCCCTTCTTTTCACACCTTCCCATTTTGATCTGCGGGCTTGGGCTTGGTTCCTTTCCCCTCCCCCAAAACGCGATTTTGCATTAAATGGCTCCGGGGTGCGATATATCGGTTCCCGCTTTTTTCGAGCATCGTTTTTCCCGAATTGCTCCCCCCTTTCAGTCAATTTGCAGCGCCGCCTGCCTTGTTGCATTCTTGAAATGAGAGACAGGTTTACCTGCTTTCGGTAGTCACATCCTTAAAGTCTTCTTTTTGCGCTCCGACCTCCTGGTTTATTCCCTCTGGGGAAAATAGAGCCTGCTTTGTTGCCCCCCTTTGCTTTTACTTCCTGACCGCTCTAGTTTGGTGAGAAGCACGCAATCCCCTTTGTCCACGTTTATGCCCTCGTCTTTTTTCTAGATGACCACTCTTGCATCGAAGTTAGCGTTCATCAATGAGGTCAACCCACGGTAAGATTATTCAGACGGGATGACACCCTTGCATTCCCCTCTGTGAACGCTCCCTTCCAGTTATTACGATTACAGACAACCTTAAAGGTTTTTCGTCTTATGAGAATGTCAAGCAGCTCACTCCGCCTAATATGATCTTCGACATTATCTTTCACGCTCCTAAGTCGATGGCAGGTTTTCTGCCTTTCTGCCCGGGAACAATAACCAAGGTTCCAGGAGACTTTCCGAGATTTTGTGAGTTTCCCAATCCCCTGCACGTTTTCTTTTCGCGCCCGGTAAACTCCCCTTAGAGACCATGCCCCCTGAATCCTCCCCTCGGTGATGACAGAAATCCCTATGTTACAGAATTTTGACCCTCGATACGAGGTACTCCCAATCCCCATTTACTTCCCCGCTCCCCCTCATGAGCGCCGCATTCCTCATCTTCGCTTAAGATTAAAGGAGTACATAGTTCTTTTTGACCTTCTCGCGTACCTCCTCCCGCTTTTTCCTCATCCAGTCCCCTGGAAAGCACTTCGGAAAGAGCGCTCCTTTTTTTGTCGTTTGCCATGGATTAGGTCGAGGATTGTTCTGAGTGGTGCCCATGTTCTGATATTTCCAGAGCCCCCCCACTCCCTACCTTTGGTCTTCTCCCAAGCCCAGAAGGTGGCCTTTTTTTCCCCTGTTTTGAAAGAATTACCCCATCCAAGGTCTACCGGAGATGCGGTTCCCTTCCCTCGCCGTTCGAATGCGCCCCCTTTCTGTTTTGCTCCTCTCCCCAGTCAACACCACCTCTCACCGCCCGCCTGCCCCGGTTTTTTCTTTTAAACCCCGCCGTTCCTTACAAAAATTTGAGAAACTGGTTTCTCCCCCCGACCACGGCTGGCCGGTTGTTTCCCCCTTTCCCCCTTTTTTTAATGTCTGGCTCCCCGGTGACGGTAAATTTGCAGTTCTTGTTTTTGTTTTTTTTCCAGTTGGATCGCTGGTGTAGTTTACGAACTGCGCTGGATTCAAGCCGGTCGTTCACTCCCCTCAGGGACTTCCTCTCTTCTCCCCTTGACCAGTTTACCTCTCTTTTTCCGCCACATAGGTTCCTCTTTTTTTCCAGTTCGTGTCTTTGAAAGGAGTTTCGGTGTGAACCGCACTTTGGCTTTTCACAACACAAAATCCTCGCGCGTTCCAGTGGCTTTCTTTTCTCCGTTCCCTCCGCCACTGGCTTCTCCGCATGACGTACCCCCTTCTCTCTTTTTGTTGTTGGAGAGATTGGAAGTTCGTCCAGAGCTTTTTTAGGAACTTATCACTGAACGTCGTCGGCCCTTTTTTGTTTTGACGGGCCCCCTCTTCGTTCACCCTGTACACATGCGCCCAACCATTCCTGCGGATTCTCCGATCGGAGAGGTGTTAGAGAACTCCCTCTGGCTCCCGGCACCCCCCTCTTCACTGTCCCTTTATTCCTCTCTTTCTCCTGCCTTTGATCCGGCTTTTCATCCAGCGACGTTCCCCACTTATCAGCACGCGATCCGGACCAAACACTTCCAGAGTACCCGGGACGGCAACTTTATGAAAGGACTATGGTTTCTGCCCCACGCTCTTTCAGGCGTGGTCTTTCTTTTGTCTTCCCCTCCTGTTCCCTTAACATTTTTTTATCCGCGCACGGCCTTTTTAATCTCACCCCCTTTGTGCATGCGGGGTTGTCATGTTTGGTTTGAGCGATTTTCCGGAATTAGAGTGTATGGAAGAGCCCCCCCCTCCCCACTCCTTTCTTCCCTTTCTTGGCATGACATGCTGCTTGTTCCGCCCATCCTGGCAAATAGAGTCCTCTTACGACCCCAAATTCCTGTCTTGCCTTTTAAACTCGTCTGCCACCTGGTTGCTTCCTCGACCTAAGCCTCCGACGCATCTTCATAGGATTTTTAAAGCGAGCCGCCCATTTGCTTCATATCTTTTTCCCCCCTGTTCTTTATTGAATGAGAGCGCTTGAATTTAACACTCGAAGCTCAGGGTCAGCTTTTGACCAGCCAACTATATTCATATTCCCTCTTCCTCAGAGGATCCCGAAGTGGCCAATTTCCTGTGTCCTTCATGGGTTGCTCCCGTGTCTCTCCATTTTGATTTGGTCCCCATGAATTGGTTTTGCAATCTTAGGTAGGACTCACCTCTCCCGTCGGGATTCCGGGGCATTTGGTCTATCCTTTTTGGTAGTACCTGGCGCTCAAGGGGAGGGTCTTTAAATATTTTCCCCTTTAGCGGTACCGAATTGTTTCTTGCTCCCTTTTGCTACAGTCAGAACGTCCGACTCGTCTTCTTTGTCCATTTACTGGCGATAATGGCTAGGATTGCGATGCGTCACTTTTCCTTCGTTTCCTCCTCCCCCACCTTTCCGTTTGTATTGCGAAGCGGCCACGACATAGCCCTTCCGTGAGCCCGGTGGAACGGCAACTGGCTCTGATTGGGCCTCTTTCTTACAACCCCGGAGATACGTCTGCCCTCCCACGCGATCATTAGAGTCATCGCTATTTCCGGAGTCCCTGTTTCTCTGCTCTTTCACTGGCGCTATTCTTACACCAAAGACTAGCTCCCCGGCGGAACTTTTTAGTTCCATCCCCCCCCCGGCTTTTCCCCCCTTTGTCTTTACCCCTCTCAGGTAACAGGCCGAGCTGGCGGCACTCTATTACCGGCTTTGACTCTGACTGCAGTTTTATCCCTGATCCGATCATGTCCATCGCCAAATTGATTGTCCCCCCCAATTCCCTTCCCCAACCTTGCGATTCCACGTGCGCTCTGCTCGACATTTTCTCTCTCCGCTTCGCACAGGCCCTCCGGAGCAATTCTTTTGTTTTATTCGACTCAGTTGCCCCTCCCCACGCCGTTTATCAAAACTTTTTCCCCCGGCCCCCCTTTCAATCCCTTCGTGGTTTTCCCCCCCTCACATTGTCCTTTGAACAGGCCCTCGCTGACGTGATGACTCTGACATCGGGGCCGTTCATCAGGGTTCAGTTAAGCTTCTCACATTCCGTAGTGTGCCCTTGTGAAATAAAGTTCTTTTGCTGGCTTGTCCTTTTTGCTGTTCTTTTGTGTTTTGGGGCGCGAACCCCCAAACGAGCTTTTTCAACCCACCACTCTTTTGCAATTCCGATTCGGTCCTTTTGTGGCCTGAGCCCCCCTTTTGCCGTTTCAAAGCTAGACCCTTTCCATTACCCACCTCTCCGACCTAAGAGGGAGTACATCAAATTTTTCTAGGGTCGAGGTCCTTTTGCTCGTTTTTTACCAAGCTGCGCCCTCCGCCCCCTTTCGTTCTCTGTGGTCGTACCGTGAGTTTTCTTTTTGTTTGGGATAATTTCTGGGTTCTAGTCTGCCCTCACCGTTATGCGTCCCCTCTTGGATCCCCCACCCCTGGTTCTTTGGTTTTTTCTCTTCCGTTTCTCATCTGATCATGAGATGGTTCCTTTCCAAAAATAATGTCTCAGTCAGTCCTTTTTTTTCCTCCTGCCATCCCGGGCCGGTTTCACACGCGCCTTTCCACCCCTCCCCGTAATCTGGAAGAGCAGAACTCCACAGCGCTCGGTGTGACCTCACGTTGATTTGTGCGGTCTAATGCACGTGCTACCCTGCCCTCTCCGTCGAAACTTCCGCTACTTTTTTTCATAGTGAACCTGTTTAAGACTGGTCCCTTCAACAGAGCTCATTGGGCATTTTTTTTCTAATTTTTCTTTGAGGACTTCCAAGTCCGCACATACCCTCCAGTAAGGTTTAACAAGGCCGAGAGATTTACCATCGGCGCGGCCTTCTACTGGTTTACATCCCTAAATTGTCTGCCGTTACGGCCCCCAGCACTTCTTACTCAGGAAGAAGGTTTTTCGGCCCAAGACGCGACCCTTTTGGTCCACGTGCTGGACCGACCTCGTCCTTTTCTCCTTTTCCGTGAATGTGAACCGGGCTAT
>Ga0179591_1310429_pt1 | contig 20801 bp, 30 predicted proteins | sample CZOMad2_1_08_16f_FD_182891 | JGI IMG/M metagenome (GOLD analysis project Ga0179591, IMG submission 182891) | Vadose zone soil fungal communities from Angelo Coast Range Reserve, California, USA - CZOMad2_1_08_16fungal (PacBio error correction) | ecosystem: Environmental > Terrestrial > Soil >... | reverse complement strand
TTTTCCCCGTTGGCCCCTCCCAAGAACTCGTTGCTTCTGCCGTACCACCCAACTGTTCGAGTCTGGCCTTTCTTGACCCCGAACCACGTGACATGTCCTTGAGGGCCCATTCCCCCCCGGTAAGACATAAGATCGCAGTGGGGAACCTTTTCCACTAGGGATGGCAACGGTCGTCATTGTTCCCTTCTTGTCCGACCCCCCTTTCCCTTTGGCAGGTGACCAAGATAAGAAGCGGCGCCTTTGACGGTAAATCTGCCTTCACCACTTTCCCGTCACTTTTCCGGGGTGTTATGGATCTTTTTCCCCTTTTTCCTTGGTGGTCTCCTCTCTGCTTTAAAAGGACAGACATCCCCAACTTGCGGCATGGCTCGGTGCTTGGGGGCTTCTGTCCCTTCCGTGTTTCCGATGTTTTCTTTCTTTCTCTGCGCTCTTCTGCAAACAGGCACCTGGGCAAACCTGCTGATTAGTGATCGGTCGCAGTATCTCGGACTTTTCCCCCCCTCCCCGTGTATTGGCCATAGTGTTTTGTTTGACGCCACCTCCAAGCTGAGTGCTCTTTGGCCTGGTTCTTTGCCCCCTTTTTTACACTCTTCCCTTTGTCCCCTATGAGGCGTCGCCGCGTTTTATTGACCGACCCTAGGGGCAGGACTCCCCAGTGCCTTTCCGTTGGTTTTTTCCCCCTGTCCTTTGCTCTTTCTTTTCGGGAACTGTTGCAGCAGCTTGTCCGTTCCCTGCTTTCCCCTGGGCACTGCATCCAGTGGGGCCCTTTTTCGGCGTGATTCCCGTCTCGGTCTTCCTCTTTTGAAACAGACCTTCTTCAGAGACCGTCTTTTCTGTTTCGGTGTTTTTGTGCAGGCCCGTAACCTTGCGTGCCTCCCTTTTTTTTTTTGGACGGTCCTTTTCCTTTTAGCCAGGAATTTTATTGCACCTGAAGACGACAACTCCATCATTCTAGGATTTTCCCCCCCACCGTTTTGTCGTCTTTTTTTCTTCCTTTCTTCGTTACGGGATGTTTAAGGGGGTCTCCATTGCTCCTAGACTGGGAAGGGAGGAAGTCTTTCTTCCCCCTGGCCTGTGCCCCCCCAAATTTCTTTTTCTGTCCCCCTTTTTTCCCCCAGTTTTGCTTCGCTGAAACCTCCGGCTCATCACGAGGTGTTAACATAGAGGATCTCTTGCTGAACTATAGTTCATCTTGAAACCAGTTACCCTTCTCCCCCCGCCAGAAGTGACATGATTACCACATTTTGCACGCTGTTTGCCCGAGTGGTCCTTTTTCCTTTTGGGTCCGGAACCAATGGTTTTGTTAAGGGTTGGGGCGATGACAGACTTTCTCCAGTTCCCCCGTTTACGTGTTTTCCTTGTGCTGTTTTTCCTCTTGCAAACTAGCAATTTCCGGCTTTCGCCTCCCTGGATAACCCCTTCGATTTGCTCTCCTCAGATTTTCCCCCTTTTTGCCCTTCCCTTTCCACCGATGAAAGTGAATAACACTAGCCCTCCCGATCTCTCTATCCTCACCATTTCCCCTTTTTTTGTTTTTGATTTTGGGTTGTCCTCTTCCTTCTGCGGGCGTCTAGCTCGTGGCCCCAACAACTGGCACGCTTTGTTTGACTGGCGTTTTTGCGGTTTCTATGCATTTTTTTTTTCGGTCAAGTCCTTCTTCTGGTTGATAGGTTTTCCGGTGGTTCCCCCTGAACTTACCTTTTCTTTTTACCCAGGCCATCCACCCAGATAACTCGAACCGACGTTCTTTTTTTTTTTTTGGGAGGTTTCTTCAGAGCGACCTGTCTTGAACACGGACAATTGTTTCCCACCTGATGTCCCTATTTCCCCAAGTAAGGTGTGAATTTTCTCCTCCTTCGGGGGTAAAAGGGGGGTGGTACCCAGCTCCAACTTTGTTTTTTCGTTTGAGCTTCCCGCATCTTCTCCGTCTTCTTCTGCTAGCACATTTATGCGCCTGAAATTCTGAAGATGGTACTGATCCTTCTGTTCCAAATTACTTGGTCCCCTTCTCGGCGGTTGGTCGGCCCAGTTTTGAGTACTCCCGGCCCGTCCCCATGCGCATTATCCTTGTGAGGTGGCCCCTTTCCCCCTGCCCAAGTTCCGATCCTCCATCGACTTGTTGAGTTCTTCTTTCGTTTAGAGCCCTGTTTTTTTTCTCGGGTGTTGCAACGTGCTCTCCTTGCTCTCAACAGGACGTGCCTCCGATGGTGCGCAGGTTCGTTGGAGTTCCTCTCTTCTGAAGACCCCCCTTTTTGCCCCCCTGGGACCTCTAATGTATCTAGGGGACGCCTGTAAATGAAAATTTTCAATCCTTTTGAAGGTTATCGTCCCTGCCCCCCACTTTCTTTTCCTTGGACACTTTTCCCTTGCCTGGTTCGGTACGACCTTCAAGTTTTAACGGTTTCCCTTTTCCCCCTCCAGAGCCTCCCTTTCCCCCAATTTTTCCTATGGCAGATTGAGTCATTTCCTGGAACCTTTTTCTTTGGTTTATAATCCTCTATTATGGTGGATAGGCAGTCTCGTCCGGTCCATGATCCGATTTTTTTTTTAATTCTTCCATCCCTCTCCGTAGTGATTCTCTTCCCACCTTCCTTTTTCCCTGCTTGTGGTTTATGGACTTTGATACTAGCTTCCTGTTCCTCCAAACTTTTCATCCCTTTAGGTTTTTTTTGTTGTTCTTGTCCTCTCTCCGTGGATTGAGCGAGCCCAGATGTTACCGGCCCTTCCGGGTTCCAGTTTTCCAACATTCAAAGGAATGGCCCGGTTTTTTCTTTCCCCTGACTTTTGTCCGTGTAATCCCGTCCTAACGGTATCTGAATATCCCCCACAAGCAGTGAGTTCGACTCCTTGTTTGCGTTGTTTTCCTTCCCTTCCTTATTTTTCCACGTCAGGGGCTCAGGTTTGTCTTCGATGCTGACTCGGCCAGTTGGCAGGGGGAAGTGCTTTCCGAATCAACGGTGTTTGACCTTTTTTTATTTTGCGGATTTTCTCTCCGTTTTTCCCCCAAGGCCGTGATTTAGGTCCAGCGTCGTCTTTGTTCCCTGGACCCCCCGGTCCTCTGACGTTGGATTTCGACTTTCCCACGACCGTCCCCCCCCCTCCTTTTGGACCTTAACTGGAACGTTCGGACGCGTTCTTTCCACTTTCCTCCTTGGTCACCCGAGCGGATAGGTCCCTTTCTTCTTTGTCCGATTTTTTTGCGTTTGTTCTTTTCCCCCTTTCCCCTCCCCTCTTTTCTCCAGGAGTGATGAGAGTTGGCCCCACTGTGTTTTTTTCGTGTGGATGGTTAATGGAGCTTTTTCTTGCAAACTTTCTTCTCTGGGATTGTGGGTTGTTCCATCTTCGTCAGATAGGGATTTCTCTGGAGAGGGGACTAACCTTTCTACGGTTGATTCCTCTGTCTTGAGGAATTTTCTCTGTTCCCCCCTTCACTTAAGCAAGAGAACGTTCCCTTAACTTGAGTGGGTTTTCCAACCCCCCCGGGAGATTGTGTTATTTTGCTTCTTATGAGTGATGAATCCCCCGCAGGTTCCTCCTCTGTAACAGGGGACCTTGTCCGGTTTCCGCCCATCCCCCCCCTTTAAGATCCCCCTTTTCCTTCCCCCTGATGTTTTTTAGGCCTGTCTTGTCTTGACTGGCCTTTCTTTTGAAGACCTTTCTTCTTTGTTTTTTGGCCGTTCCCTCCCTTGCGTGCAGCGGAGGGACGCAGTCGGACTCCAGTCCTCTCCCGTTATTTCGTGAGTCGCTCCGTCCAACTCTCTTCCTTCTTTTTTCGGCCATGGGACTCCAGAGCCAACAGTCCTCTTTTTCGGCAGGCGGGATGTCCACCCCTTTTTTAACCTGGTAGTAGAGTTGTTTCTGAAAGGTTTTCTTGTCAGTTTGCCACTACCTTGCCTTTCACTCTTCCCGTGGAGATACCCTTCCCCTGCCACCCTTTACCTTAAAGCTTGCCCCAGTTCGTCTTTTTGTTTTACCTGGGTCCTTTCAGTCACACCCTCTGCTGTTTGTCCCCCTCTTCTTTGCTTTGGTAAAAAAGAAGCACTTTCTCGCCGCTCCTGGGTGGTCCCCCGCCCGCCCTCTTATTTTCAGGCGTTCTTTGGCTCCACTCCCCCCCCCCCAAGTTCTCGAGGTGCACGGTTTCCCTTCAACCTTGCCAGCTCCTTTACCTTTTTAACTTCACTTGATTGACCCATTCCCCCCCCCCGTTATGAAGGATGTCCAGCCTTTTCCCATTTGAAACAGGCCACGTGCTTACGCCTCCCCCCCCCCTTGCACGTTCCTCGGCTGCCCTTTCCCCTTTTCTCCCCACAATAGTGATTCAAGCCTAGGGGAGACACCCTGTTACTTTTCGCCCCCCCCTGCCATCTTTCTCCTGTATCAGCCCTTCCCTCTCGATGGGGTTTAGTTTTGGCGACGGATGCCTTCCACCCCCACTAAGAATGCCGCGCCTTAGTGCAAGCTCCAGACTTGGCTTATCGTTTTTTTGAGGTGGTAAGTACGAAAGCCCGACGTGCCTCGTCGGTTCCTCTCTTTTTTAGTCCTCACTCCCCCCCCCCCAGTTTTTTTTTGCCCTCCTACCCCCTTGTGGTATAAGGCAGCAACAGCCCTCGATGGCCGTTCGCCTCGTTTTCCTGTTAACCTCGGTCCCCCTTCCTTGCAACCTCCTTCCCTTCTTTTTTTTTTTCTGAGGGATTTCCTGACGTGGGCGAGTTCTTCTTGCGGCAAACCGTCCGCCCTTCCGGCAGTTTTCATCCGCAGCGGCACTTTTTTCTTTTTTTTTTGATGCTGTTTTCGGGATCGACCCATCCCTTCCCATTTCTTTCTTTGCCCGCACGGGCCAAGTTCCTAGTTCACCCATGGCGAAATCGTTTGCATTTCCTCGCCCCCCTCGACCCATGACCCCCTCATATCGCAGAGTTTCCCTTCCTCCCCCAGCCCGTCAGACCCCCCGCGAATTCTCCCCTTTTTTTTACCCCCTTGTTCTCCTTTCCCCCTCCCGTTTTGTTGAGTGTCCTTCAGTCTCCCTGTTTTTTTTTGTGCTTGGTGAGCATGACTCTCCTTTTTGTTAGAATTTTGCCCCCCTCTTTCCCCCCTTCCGGCTTGTTTCGATGGAAACGGAGTCTTTGAATCGATTGCTCGTTTTTTTTTTCATCGTAAACGGTTGTGGCTGGCGCTTTTTGCCTTGCTTTTTCCCTTGGTTCCCTTTTCTTCTTTTTTTAGGAGAAGAACAGTAGGACAGTTTGCACTTTTTCGGTTTGTTTCCTCAACGGGGACTTTCTGTCGGTGTCCGGTCCTGGTTCTCCCCCCTTTTCGTTCCCTCCTCCCCCCGGTGGGCGAATTCCGGCCTGCTGCTTGCCATCTCAGGATGTTTAACCCCTTTTACGCCCGACTTTTTTTTAACGGACATTCTTTTTCCTCCTTCTTTTTCTTGTGGAGGAGTTATGTTTGCGCTTTGAAGCAGTGCCAACTGTGTTCTGTCATCCACGCCCTGCCCTTTTTCCCGCGATTTTCTGGATTTTGCTGGCAATTTTTGTTTAAAAAGAGAAAGAAATCTTTTTGGCTGTAGGTACTTCATTCCTCCTCCGTTTTATTAGAGTGTTAGGTTCTATTCGAGGTCCAAAACCCAGTTTCTCTCTGTCGCGAAGGGATCGTCGTATCTTACGTTTTAGCTGGATGTTTTTTTCTGGCAGGTTTTCCCAACCCACCCCTTCTTTCTTTTTTTATTTTGCACGGATAGTGCTGGTCCCTCCTTTTTTCCCCTGCACGATTTGGTTTTGAGTCTTTAGTTCGAAGAGGGTGCCTGGTTTGCCTCACGGGACGCAGGTCCGTGCAGGTCCCTTCTACCGGTTGGTCACCATCCCTGCTTTTTAAATTAACTGCCGTGGTGTCCTGCTTGTGTTTTTTGCTCCCCGAAAGTTTGGCCTGCGTTTTTTTTTTTCCTTTTCGTTTCCCCCCTGTTGGACCCGCCTTTCCAATCTCTTTTTTATTTTGCCCCCCGAAACCCGCGCTGTCTACTTTTGAGATGTGTGGCCCACCCCCCCAGTGCCAAGCCTTTTTTTTTTCTTCCAAACGAACCTTTCCTTCCTCTTTTCCTTGTCTGGTCGGACTTGGCCTTGCTTCTCTGGACACCCTTGTTTTTCGTTATTTTTTGGTATGGATTTTTTGCCCCCGTTCCGCCCTTGTCACGTGGTGACTTCCTTGGTGGGGGCGAAACTTTGGCTAGCCGGGGTCTTCCCTCGGCTGGGGTACCAGTCGCGTCTTCTGCCTGAAAGGCGCTGATCTCTTCTGGCCACCTTGGCGAAGGCCTAAGTTTTGTGTTGTTGCTCTGTCTTCTTTCTTTTTCCTTCTAAAGTGGATTGCTGGGAGGCTGTTTTGGTTCCAGACGGCCGCCTCTTCTGCTGCGGGTCGCCCCTTCCCTCTTCTTGTTCTTTTTTTGTTCCCCATTTCTTTCCTTCCGGTTGCGACTCCAAGTTTTCACTACTGAACCCAGGCGGATTTCAGGCCTGTACAAGGTCTGCTGGAGCAGTTAAAACCACGGTTTTTCGGGGTGCCCAGTCCCCCAGCTGTCCAAAAAGTTTTCTTCTCCTGCACTATGACTTACTCTGTATGTCCACTTTTAGGTCTTGTAGGTGAACCAGTCCCACTTTCTCCTCAGATCCCCTACTAAAATTTCCAGGTGTCTACAAGATACCTTTAGTACTTGCCGTGAGGGGGCTTTTGCCCCAACCCTTTTTTTTCGCCTTTTATGGATTGTGTTGCCTTCCTGAACCCGTTTCTTTTTACCTTTTTTTTCTTTCCCGTTTTGATCCCCAAGGGCTACGCACTCGGTAACGATGCGTATCTCTCCACCCCCCAAGGCGTCTCTCTCAACTTTCTCCCGATTTCATGGACCCCCGTTTGCCTGTTGAGAATGAACTTCTTTTGCCTTCCCCTTTCTTATCACCTGGGAGAAAAGATGTTACTGTTCGACCTTTTTAGGTTCAAGGAGAGTACTTTTCCTCCGTGATATTCTCTTTTCCCCTAAGCTTAGGCCCCCCCCCCATGTCCCTCTTTTTTAAACGTATGTCGTGTACCATTTCAATCCCATTCCCCCTTGTTGTTAACTTTCCTTGATTTTGTCTTCGCCCTTCGTTTTCTGGCCACTCCCTTCCCCCCTCCTACACTTTTCCAATGATACTCTCGTGGCACGGAAGCCCTGGTGTCGTCTTTCACAAAAAACCGGTCCTCCTTTCCTGGGGATTATTCGATTTCTTTCCAGGACCCCTTGGCTCGACCTCCCTTGAAAGATAATGTCAGCGCCCTGTGGCTGCTTCCGGACTTTTCCCATCACTCTTTTCTCCATGGCGCAGGTTCTTCTCTTTTCGTCTTTATCCCTTCCTGGAATCGTGTTTTTACTCCAAATCCTGTACCCCCCAGTGCAGTCTTTTTCTTGGGGTGTTTTAGTATTGCGCCGGATTGTTCCCGCCGTTTCTGTTTTTTCTCTCTCCTTCTTGCAGAGCTTTTCCGTTCGCTCCCATACGCGAGCCTTTTACTTTTCGCCACCAAGGTCCCTCCTTCGCTTTTTCCCCCCCCCCCCGCTTGCGGATAAAAGTTACTTAAACTTATAAGTCCCCTGTTCTTGAGTTGTTTCCGTTGTGGTTCCTTTCTCAGTACCCTTCTCCGAAGAAGCCGTTTTCCTTGACCTGGCGGCTCTATTTTACTTTTCGGACTTCCTACCCGCGTGGTGAAATTTGTCGTCTATTTTCCTGTATTTCGTTCCTTTTTTTCATCCCTGGGACCCCTGACTTGTTCCGACCCGCCCAGGCACCCCTGTTTCCCGTTCATCTGGGAATGTTAAGGTTCCTTCGTGCAGAGAATTGATGTCAAGCTTCCTCCCCTCTCGAGCTTTTCCCTTTTGTTTTTCGTTTTCGTTTTTTAGACTCGGAACACAACTCCACCCTGTCTGTGGTCCTTTTTTCCCCCCCCAGTCGCCAGGCTGTGTGGTAGCACCCTTGTCTGCCGAAACTTTTTTTTTCTGATTTCAACCCCAGAGATTGCGGTCTTAGTCAGTGTCCAAGGGTCATGCGACCCCCTTGATTCCCTCTCAGAAGTGATGCGCCCCCTTATTCCTTTCTTTCCCTTCCTTTGAGACTTTTCACTGATGCCTGCACAAAGGCTGTCCCCATTTTTTTTTACCATCTTCCCCCATTCCGTCCCTCCCATAGGTGGAGCCCCATAGCTTAGTAGATTGGAGGGACATATAGCCGCCTGTCCCCCACACAGCTATCTCCTCCTTCCCCCCCCCGTTTTCTGCCTTGCCACCTCCTGTTCCTGTAGGTACATTCTTGGGAGAACACTTTCCACTTTTTTCTTCCGCCCCGTGCCCAGACCTTTCCCAAAAAGGGCTAGCGTTTAGGTTTCTTGCTTGCGGGTTGCTTTCCCGGCTTCTGTCCTGGAATGGTTATCCCTACATTATCACCCCCCCCTCTTTGTGGACTAAGCTTTTTTCTTCTTTTTTTGCAGACGTCCCCCCCTTTTCCCCCTCCGTTTTTGCAGTTTGAAATAAAACGAGCCTCTATCTCTTTCCTATTTAATCGTGTTGTTTTGGTTTTTTTCCCAAGATTCTAGTCTTAGAGCGTGTTTGTTTTTCAGTTCCCCCCCTCCCTTCCCCCCCGGGCCTCGGCGGTTCTCGGGATGCCAGCCGGCTTTTTGCTTCCGGTCTTTAGGCCCCAGTTGCCCCCCCTTGTTTAATGATTGTTGCCATTTTTTTGCCCTTAACGCGGTACACGTCCGGCGTTTGTGCGCTTTTGTTCTCGTCTATTTGGTACCCGGGCACGGGGTGCGCCACTTGACCGCTTCAAAGTCGTTTTGTCAGAGCTCTTTGAATTTGATTTTAGTACTCTTTTTTCTATGGTGGCCGTTTGGCTATGCCCGCCACTTCTCCTCCCGCGATGGTTTTTTTTTTTTTCACCCTTTTTTCCTGAGGGAAGCCGAGCTGATCCGCGTTTCTGTTGACACAAGCCTCTTTTCTTTGCTTTGCCAATTTTTTGCCAAGAGTATCCGGTCTCCCGGCAGTTCCCCGAGTAATCCCCAGGTTTGAGCCCCCCATTTTTTGGCAATTACCCTTCCGGTTCGAGTCAACTTTTTGAAACCCGAGGTTGCATGTTTTTGGTCCCATCTTTAGCCTAGTTAGTTATTGTCCGTTCTCCTGTCAAGCTTTTTTTGCCACCGTAATGGATAATTAATGCCTTCCGCCCTTTTGACCCAGAGACTGTTGTTGGTTTGGAGTTTTTGCCTTCTTTTCTATCTAGTCCTCCCCCTTCCAGACCTTTTCCCGCTTGGAGGATTCCAGCAATTCCTCGTGATTTGGATGACTCCCCCGTTTTCCCTCCATGGGCTGGGAAGGTGTTCCGGTGTGCTTTGTCGCTGGACGGGCTTCGTGTTCAAATGAACAGCCCCAGGCACCGTTCCACCGGTCCCATCGACCGTTGCTAGGGATTCGAGTGTTTTCTCGCATTGCGACGTTTTCTTCTCTAATTTTAATCGTGGAGCCTAAGGTACGAGGCGTTCTACCTCCCGTTTCCCCCTCCCACTAACTCCTTTTTTTTGGCTTTCCCCTTTTTCCCTTGCAACCCCTATTAATGACCGGCTTTCTTGTAGGGCTTTTCGGATGGCTTTCCCTTTCGTCCCCCGATAAGTGAAGGGCCCAAGTTTTCCCTTTGCATGGCTCTCTGGGAGCGAGTTGCCTCCCTTTTTTTTTTTTTTTTTTTTTTTTCCCTTTTTGGGTAACCGGCCGCCTCACCGGTCTTTCCATTTTTTCGTTTGTGTGTTGCTGTTTTTTGGCGATTTTTTTTCTCCCTCTTTCTCTGTCCACGGACTGGGATAGGAATATTACCTCTTTTCGTTCCTTTTGATTTGGCCTGGTTCCCCGCTTTTTTCCCCCAGTTTTTTCAGATTTGACTTCATTTCTTTCCCCCTGTGTTCGGGAAGGACGCACGACCTCCGTCTTCCCATGGAAAGTTCGTCTTTTTTTCTCGTCGTCTTTTATTCCTTTTCGGGTCGGCGCTCTTCAGTCATCGTCGGCTTCCCGGGGCCACTTTTTTGCGCTCCCTTTGTCCCTGTCGTCTGAAAGATACAGGTTTGTTGGTCTGAAGTTGAAACCGCGTTTTTTTGTTTTCTTTTTTTCTTTTTTTGGGTTGTGTCTGCCTCAGGGCGTGGTTCCCCATTCTCCGGGTTTTCTAGATGGGTAACTGCTTTTTCCTTTCTGCGCCTTGGTGATGGTAGTCAATCCCACCAAGGAACTGTCTCTGCGCTACAGACTGGGTCTTTGCAATTTTTTGCGTCCACCAGGGGCCCCCTCTAACTTCTTCTTGACCCTTCGAAGAGGAGGGGCCTTGTCTGCCCTTTTTTTTTTTTGCTACTTCGTCACGGTCTTTTTCTCCAGTTGTGAGCTTTGGCCGTCCCCCTTGATCGTGGACCTAACTTGGCCCCCCCCGGTGCTCCCCTCCCCCTGGCGGGGTTCCCCCTCCCCGCCGTCCTCCCCCTTGTTTCGATTGCCTTCCACGTCCGTTCTTTGGTCAACACCTGGCTTGTCTTGTTCTTAGCTGTTTGTTGTCGTTTTGACACGTGTACATTCCTTTTTCTCGCCGCCCCCATCTCAGGCTTTTTGGAACTTTTTTTCTTCTTCCCCCGGTTTCCTACCGCAACCTTTGGGCTCAGGTCTTTTTTCCTGCTCTAGGACTTCAGGGATTTTTTCTTTTTACCTCCCCCTTGTTTCCTCTTACCTCGCCCCATCTGATTTTTATGTCCTTTCCTCCCCCCCTTTTTGCGTGCCCGTTGGTCCGCTCCCTTTTTCTCTCCGTTAGAAGTCATCGATCCCGGCCCTTGCAACCTCCCCCTTTCTGACTGCTTTCAGCTCTCCCTTCCCCAGACGGGACTTGGCTCGCCGTCTCTCCTTCCCCAGCTCCAGTGGATTTTCCCGTCTATGTTCTTTGTCCTCCCCAAATTAATCCTCTTTCCCCCGGCGTTTTTTCCAGGAAAGGAGCACCGTTTCCAGGCGTCTTTTTTGGTTCGTGGTCCGTGCCGTAAGCCCAGTTTTTTCTGATCCTTTCTCGTTGGCGTTTTTCTTTTTTTTCATTGTGCCACAGCCAGCCCGTCCCTTTTTTCCTGCCGTGTGGAGAGTGAGGAGCCCTTCAGCGATCTTGTTTTTTTTTCCCCCGGACTATAAAGGCCTTTTGTTTTCCATTTCGGTTCCCCCCCTTTCACTTTTAACAAGGCTCGCAGTGCTACCTTCCTTTTTCCCTTCCTGATTGTCCGTTTTCGTCTCGGCTCAGTTTTGTGGGTTTTTTTGTTTTTGGGGGTTGTTTGTTTGGTTTTTTTTTTGGGTGGGGGGGGTGGTGGACTGACACCTTTGCTTTCCGCAGCCCCCCACAAAAAAGCCCGGCTTTGTCTAACCCTCCCCCCGTTTCCAAACAATTCTTTTTCTTTTTCATCCCTTCTTTCCCCGCTCCTGTCTGACTCAAAAGGTGTTTGGACCCCCATTTACGTGGCGCTCTGCAAGTTTTCTTTTTTTTTTTTTTTTTGTTGATACCCTTCTCGTTTGCAGATGACCATGTGGGTTGCCCCTGAAAAAGATGTACCCCCCCCTTCCTTGAGACTTGATCTGACCCCCCCCATACAGCCGGCTGGCCGCGTTTGGCAAAGCTGATGACATTCCCATCCCCCCCTTGACCCCCTTTTCTAGTCGTTCCCCCCCCCCCCACTGTCACATTTATCTGCCCGTCACAGTTGGTTTTGCGGTTCCCTTTTTTTTGTAACGTTTCCCATTCCTCCACCATTTCTTTCCCCTAGTCTCTCCTGTAACACGGGAGCCGTCTTCGCCACAAGCTTTTTTTTTCCCCCTTTTCTTTTTTCTTCCGCTCGGGCCTGTTTGCTGAATGCTTCGGCGGTCTCCCCTTTCGTCACCCGTAGCCACCCCCTCCCCCATTTCTTGCTTTTGAATACACCGAATTCCGGAACTTTCCTTTGTCGTCTGTTTCCTTACCCCGCACGATGCAACACCTTTCTGGTTCTTTGCCCCCCCGTCAAGCTCTTTAATGCCTCCCCCCCTTCGTTAAACCCGGGCAGCCCTGTTCCGGCTTTTTTGAACTTCTCTCAAACACCACCGCCGGTTACTCCCCGCCCCCCCCTCCCTTTGTCAGGGTCCCGAAAGGAAACCCGCGTGCTCCATGCCACCCCGCAACACCCCCTTTTTGGATCTTCTTTTTTCCCTCCTTCCCTTTTTTTTTTTGTGCTCTCCGAGAGATTCACTTTGTGTTTGTTCCGCGTGTAGATTCGCTGATGTTCTCTTGTTTCTGACGTGTTACAATTCCCTTTCCCCTTCGTTTGACCCCCTCTGTCATGCTAAAAGGCTGGTTTTTTATCGATTTTTACAATTCCCCTTGCACATAGGACAGTAGGGTTTTCCCACCTGGTTGGATTCCTTTTTGACGATGCAGTGGCTGGGGAAAAGCCAGAAGGGGGTTTGCTTATTCAACAGGGGAAGTTGGAACTTCAAACGTCTCATGTCATTGGATTGGTTTTTGCTTGTTATCCCCCCCCAAGAATTCCCTTACTTTGAGGAATGCGGATCCCTTGAACTTTTAATCTTTCTGCCTCTTTTTAAAGCATTTCTTTTAGAGAGTTTTGGTCTTCGTTTTGGGTTGCCCTCCTTTGAACTGACTCCCTAATAGACGGTACTACTTGAACTAGACGTGTTTCTCTTTTTCGGCGTGTTTTTCTTTTCTTGGAGTGAGACTGTTTTGTCCCGTCCCCCACTTTTTTTTTTTCGTGACGAAATTCCCGTTTGTTTCTAGATTTTTTCGGATTTCGGATTCATTCTTTTTTCCCCCCCCCCTACGTAGCTTCTTTTGGCTTTTTTTTTTCCGGATCTCGTTTCGCGTCCTCCCCTTTCCATTTTCTTTTCGCGCCACCCCCCTTTCCTTTTCTTCTCTGAGATTTCTCCGGGCTCCGCGGAGCGGTCCCCTATGGGGTCCCCCACGACTTTGTTTTGATTTTCCTTCCGTCCGTTTAACATTTGGACCCGGTTGTCCCGCCCGGTGTTTCTTAGTGGTGTTCTCCTCTTCAGGGCGGTTGGCCTTGTAGTCCCTGCTTTGTGCGTGCAAGGCCGGTGAAGTTAGTGCGGCTGTTCAAGTTTGTTTACCCCAATAGGATGAGGCGTGAATCCAGCTCTTGTAGATGGGACGTTTCACGGTCGGTACTATGCTGACTTCTTGGCCCCCCCCTCTGTTCTGTAGGTGAAGGGGACAGTGCCCCTTCCCCTGCAAAATATTCTTTCTTTCTTGGTCTTTTACCCTGCTTGGAACCAGTGTTGGCCATTCCTAGGGGCCAACCAGCCGCCTTCCTGGCACAAGTCCCTCGCTTTTCTTGACTTTCGTAGGGAGAAACGGCCGTGCCGTTTTTCTCTGTGGCGTTTTTCTGTTAGGCTTTTTCTCCGGTAAGGGTAGTCACTCTTTTTTTTTGTGTAGTGTGTTTGCGCACTGTCTCCCCGGTGTTCCCTTCGAGATGTTTCCCCCCCCCCTCAAGGATGACAGGCTTTTTCGTGTTGGTCCTGGACGCTTTTCTGCCCGTGCTTTTGGTTTTCCTTCCGTTTCGAGATGAACTTTTCCCCTGACTTTCTTCTTTCCTTCAGCTGGCGGAAGAGGATTCGACGTTCCCTCTCTTCTTTTATTTGACATTCTTTTATGATCTTGCCCACGTCAAGGAGTTTTGCTGTTTCCCCCCCCCCTTCCTTCACAGTTTGTTTGGTTCTGCCACAGGCTTCTGAGCTGATACCGTGATATGTTCCTTTTTCTTTCTGTACCCTGTGCCTGCAATTCTCCCCTTGTGTGGATTCGCGGCTGCACCTTTTCCCCGTTTGCCAACCCCAAGGTCCCCCTCCCTCCCCTCCTTATCCCAATTGTTTTTTCCCGGTGGAACGCTCCTAGGATCTCCTCTCCCTTTAGACTTCTTTGATCTTTCCGACGTTGGTGATTTTCTCGTATTCACCTTTCCCTTGTGTCGGAAAGAGGACAAACATTTTCCGGCGCGTCGTTCCGCTCCCCCCCAAGCCTCGACCTTTGGCCCTTTCCCCCTTCAACAACGTGTCCCCCCGGTTTCCCTCCTTTTCCTTCTTTCCTGAAAATTACGCCGGGCGTGGAACGTGGGCGGACGCCATTTATTAACTTCCCTTTTTCCCGTTCCTGCCAGGCTAGAACGCGTTTCAGGACTCTGGCCTTTTCAAAATTTTTTTCTTTCTTACAAGAAGAACTCTTTTCGTCCCTTTCCTTCCCATCACTTCCATTATTCTTCCCTTGTCCCCCTTCGTCCCCCTTAAGTCCTCGTCTGGACCCCGCTGGACAGCCGCACGCCCTGACCATTTTTTTTTTCCGGGTCACTTCCCCTTTTTCCCCCCATCAGATAGGGACTTTCACTTCCTGTGAGGGGAGGAACCTCTCTTTTCTGTTTTGGCCCCCCAGGAAAGTTTCCCCAACCCTTCCCCTGGTTCTACTTTAAAGCTTCACATCTTCTCCAGTTGCCTTCAATTTTCCTTCATGCAATTTTCAGTTTTCTCTGGATTTATATTTGAGGTTATGTATCTGTTCCCCCTGGTCGCCCCAGTTCCCCCCTCCCCTCCCTCCCCAGGGACAGTTGAGGTTTCTGTGTTTCTCGGGCCCCCTGGGCAGGTTCCCATTTTTTCTCTCTTCCTCCTGTTCTCCCTTCCCCCGAAGAATTTTTTGTTTTTCCCACCCGTCCGAGTGGAGGTCCTTTTCGTTGTTGTCCCCTGCAGTTTCATCCTGGGTCCTCACTGACCGCTGGACTTCACTTCTTTGTCCAACTTTACCTGGGTTGCTTCTTTCTTTGGTACCCCGGCTTCCCCCTCTCCGGCGACGAACGATCATGTAATATTTCGCGGAGTATATCTACCTCTTTTTTATGAATTAGCCCCCCCTCCTTTTTGGATTATACGTGATGATTCTTTTTCCACTGTACCTGCTTCTTTTAGTAAACCGGTTCCAAAGATCTTACTTTCCAACTCTACCCCTCTTGACTGCAATGTCTTGGCAAAGTAAACGTCGGCGGTGGGGTTTTTCCTTTTGTGCTTGGTCAAAATTTCCCGCCAAACCCCCTCGGCCTTTCTTTTGGGTTGGGAGAAAATTTGCACTTTCCCTCCTTACCTCGGACCCGGCTTTAGAGGCTAGCCATTCCTTTTCTTCTCCCCCATGTCCCCTCTCATTTTTTTTGACCTTCCTCCGATTTAAGTGGTTATCGGACGTGGCCCTTCATTGTCCTCCCCTTCTCATCTCGTGCGCGGTGGACCTTTTTCCTCATCCTTGAGACCCCCTTCTTATTCGGTGCCCATGTTCTAACTGAAAGGCTCGTCTCCTCGTTTTTTTTCCCCCCGTGCCCAGAGTGGCGCCCAATAGCTGTTTCGATGCGTCATTACTTTGCGGGGCCTGGCCCCCGATCCCTCTTTTTTCGTTCCCCGGCCTTCCTTCTTCCCCCCTAACTGGGACCTAATAGGGTTTTTTGGAGAAAACCCGTTTCAGATGAACGCATTTCCCCCCCACCCATAACGGTCGGGTTTGGAGCTGTTCGTGACCCTGCCTGGAATTCCCCTCTTTTTAATCTGAAATGATCACCCCTTTTTCCTTTGTCTCTCTCGTTGAAGGAATAACGTTTTTGGCGAGCCAAGCGCTTGCCTTGCCTCCCCCCTGCTCCCCTAGGCCTGACGATTTCTCTCTTCTTTCTATAGTTTTGTTGATGATCGGTTCTTCCTTTTCTCTCCTTTTTGTTTTTTGAGTCTGTTCGGTGTTTTTTTTTTCCCTTTGCTAGGCCCGGTTATTTTTCGGCCCCGAGGAATTCTCGGCTTTTGCCCTGCGAACGCTCAGCGACCCCCCTCGCTGTGTTTTAGTGTGCCCCCCCCTTTTTTCTTTTGTCCCCAAGCAGAGGACGATGCCGCAGCAGTAGGGCTTCCGGCGTTTTAGTCCTTCTTGTTAAGCTGTCCAGGTTTGCTTGGGATCATTTCCTCTATTTTCTCATCTTTCCTCCACCTATTCTGACCCCGTTTTTGGTCCGCTTTCCTGGACAGCCTTGCGCACTGAGGATCTCCCTTGCTGTCCTTTCCTTCCCCTCCCCCGGTGGGCGCGATGTTTTGCGCCTTCAAGCACCGGGGCCTGTTCCCGTTCCAATTTGCTTTTGGGCAAATGTCAGTTCTCGTCGTTTGGTTTGCTCCATGCCCCTTTTTCTGGCTATTCATGCGTCCTCCCTCCGGGGCTCGCTTCTTTCGGGTTTTCTACGCATACAGCCGGATCGTTGTTGGCTTGACTTTTTTCCCCCTTTTCCCTACTCCTTAGGGAGTATTTTCGTCCCTTTTTCATGGAGTGAGCCGGGTCCCGGCGGTTCTTTCAGTGGAAAAGCTTTTTGCCCTTTTTTTTGAACAGACCCGTCAGGTCTCCCCCGGCCCTCTTTTCTCTTCCCTGACGAAGTCAGCCCAAAGCTTCCCTTTTTCTTTTTTCCCTGAGTCCCGTTGTACAGGATGTTTTGCGCAGGTATTAGCTTTTTCCTTCCCCGTGACCATTTTCTTGCTTTTTTCCTTGGCCAAGATTCCGCACCTGCTGTATTTTTTTCTTCCCGATTTCTTGACAACCTTTTTTACCTTTTCTGTTCTGCATTCTCTCCTTTGGTCATGGACCCAATTGATCTCCCGGCCCCTCCTTTCCCGACTCAATTCCCTCCATGGCTTTTTTTTCCCTTGTGTCCTCAGTAGCGTGACACCCTGTTCTCCTCTCCCTCTTAAATCCATCATTTGCCTGATTTGTATTTCTTTCTACCGGTCCCCTTTAAGATGAGCTTTCCCCCTTTCTGTGCCCCCCTTTTTGGAGTTTTTTTTCCCCGTTTCCTGTCCCTCCGTCCCCCTCCCTGTGGGAAGAACGTTCTTTCAGCGTCTTTTTTTTTCCCCTTGGGCCTTTTTCGCGATTTTTTTTTTCAGGAAAGTCTTGTTGATGCAGCGCATCCTTCTCCCTTTTGTTTGACCGCGTCTACTGTTCTTTTCGTGACCCCCTGAGACCTTCTTTCTTGTCTCCAGAAAGATGCCTTTTTTTGTAATAGACCTATTCCTCCCTTCCCTATCTGTCTTTTTGCTGGTTAGTCGAAACCCCAGCGCGTTCTCCTTCTTGATGAATGGTGGTGCCGTGGTTTTCCGTCGAAAACGGTTTTGCAATGGGTATCGGGCTTCCCTTGCGTCCATTTTTTTACCTGGTGGTCCGGGAATTTCGTTTCTCTTTTTGCGGGTGGTTTCTTGAATCATGTGTCCTACTGCGCTAGGCGTACTGGACATTTTTTTAGTCCACCCTTTTTCCTGCCGTGACGGCCGTTAGGGTTGTACAACCCCCGCGTTGTCGTAGCTTTTGCTGCGGTCTTTTGTGGCTCTTACCTGCCCAACGTGTTTGCAAGTTCGCTCCATCCTTCCTTGGTTTTTTCGAAAGGTTCGTCTTCAGTCCGCCCCTCCCCTTCACCTCCGACTCTTTTCCTTCCTTGGAAGGGGAACCTGTTGGCGTTTTGCCTTCCCCCGGGTCCCCGCAGCTCGCAACGTCGAGTATTCCCTTAACGGCAGTATTCCTTTGCGTGCGCCGGTCTTCGGACCGGGGCACATTAAGGCTCCCCTGCGGCCCAAGAGCGTTTTTTCCCCCCTTCTAAGACCCATCCGGTAGGCCTCTTTTTTGCCTTTCCAGTTCCACTCATGAAGCTTGATCGCCCGCGGTTTCGTTGCACCCCAAGTCTTCAAGCTCTCCGTCTATCAGGTGCGGCCTCCAAATCCTTTTCCATTAACCGCCTGGTACAGGCGCGGGACAGTCACCGCACTCAAAACAAATGTTTTTTCCATTTTTCCGAGGGGGGCCCCCTTCCCGTCAACATTGCTGACAGTTTTCGGTCAGTTGCCGATTGGTTGGCTTGGTGGAACAGGCCAGCCTAACCCCCTTTTTCCTCATTCTTTTGGGTGAAAGATTTTCCCCCCGATTTCACCTTGCGTTCGTGGGCAAAACCTCCCACTTTCAACCTCCAGGTTTTTTCCCGCTGCAGCGTTACACTGACCCCCCTGACAGATCCCCCTTTGCTTTGGTGACTCCCGCCAAGCCTTCTGTATTGGGCCCTTTTTTCACTTTCTCAATTTCCACGGCCTTAAACCCCAAGTGTCGCCCACCGCCCCCGTCCTTGTAGAACCCTTTCCCCCCCCACCCCCCCTAGTATGTTTCAGCTTCCCCAGCGCCCGTGTCCCTTTATCACCGGGCCCCGAGTAGGTCGTTTAGCGCGACGTGTTCTGCAACCAAGATTCTCTCCTCACCCCTTCCGACGCCTTCCCCACTCAGTGAGTTCGTCGGAACGGCTGTCTTGCTCTCGTGGTTTTTTTGCTGATGAAAGAATTGACTAATCTTTTTTTCCACTGCAGGTCTTCGCCCGGACCAGGCACAGGATGCTCCCTCATTCCAGCCCAGCAACCCTCAGCAAATGGATGTTTTCCAGCGTCGGGCTTTTTGTTTCAAACTCGGTTTTCCCCTTTTGGTTTGAGTGGCCGTCATGCTTTTTTTTGGCCCTTGTAGCGCCTTCTCCCCCGGAGCCCCCCCCCCCGGAATCCAAACATTGCAGGAAAGTTCTTGCATTTTCCCCGTCGGGCGTTCAAAATGTTGTGCGGCGTAGCTCCGTCCCTTCCCGTCAACTCTTCCCTCCCCACTTTTTGCCCATTTTTTCTTCCACAAGGTTTGGCTGAATTTCCCTTTCCCGTCTTCCTCTCGTGGACCGCCGGTTCCCCTCGACCACGCCGAGTTTCCTCCGGCAGGACGAGGTCCCAAGGAGGAGGCTTTAAAATTCCTTGGGACATTCTTTCTCTTTACTAATCATCTTTTTTTGTTGTGATTTTCCGGTTTTTGTAAAGGTGGGTTGTGGCTTTTGAGGTCCCCTGTAGATCTCAGCGTTTCAGTGCTGGTCTTTGCGTTTTCGGCCCCGCCTTCCGGAGGGACTTCAGGTATGGGATTCGAGGGAGCCTCAGTTAACGGCCATGTTGTTTTTTTCCGATGTTCTTTTTGGAGTTGTCTTGAACAGTTCTTTAAGAGGTGTTGGTGTTCAGTCCTCGGTAATGGTTGAGGACTGCTAACCCCCTCCCCATGGTCATTTGACGCCCCTAGTTTGTTCTTTGACATGGCCCCTGTAAGGGGGGCGTGCCCCTTTGTTAGGTACGATATCCAGCCGCCAGGCACCTCAGTTCCTACTGATTCTTCTGCCTTGCTTTTACAGGGGATTGATTTCCACCTCCCGCGAGCGTCCTTTTACGGCACACCCTCGGGACATTAGGGTATGGGAGTTTCCGCAGTGACTGTTTTTGCGGCAACCCGCCAAGCCGTAACTCCTTCATTTTTGTCCCCCGACCGTTAGTGTTTGGTTTTCACTCCGTTCCCCACCTCTTCTCACCCGCTTGTGCTTGTATGGGCTCATCTCTTTTTGTTTCCCGTTAGTTTCATTCTTTTGTCGCTTTTTTTTTTTTTTGTCCCACCCACGCTTCCTGGCGGAGTCCGATCCCCCCCCTCTCTCTTGTCGGGTTGGCAACGTGCCTTTGGTCCACCGACCCCCCATTTATTCTCTGCCGTCATCTTGTCCACGTTACTTTTCCGTTTGGGTTGTGGAAACGGTGTTTTGAGTTCCGCGTTTGCTTGCTTCTCCCTTTTGCGTGCGTGGGGTCTCTTTAGGACCTTGCGCTTCCACCAACAACTTGCTCTGGCTGGCACTCCTGGCTTGGTGATGTTTCTGTTTGGTGCGTGGCACCGCGGCCCTTAGGGCCCTGGTACTGGGAGGACTCCCCCGCTAAAATAGCCTTGCTGTCGGTGGGCCATCTTTGTGGAGGAATGGTGTCCTTCTTTTGTTTTTTAAAAAAAAGGGCCCTCATAGTTCCCCGGCCAGTTTTTCGGTCTTCTTTCTATCGAGGACCTGGATTCTCCACGTTCTTCCTTGACCCTTTGTTCAGAGGGCGGGTTGTGCTTGCGGTTTGCGCGCTTTGGTGTGCCCGATGGTTGTACTGCGTTTCCCCCGAAGAAGCCTGGTTTTCTACCTTTAGTATTTTGTGGAAAAGTCTCGAGGCTGAGCTTTTGCTTTTTGAGGGGGTAGTTCGGTCCTGCTGGAAATGGACGCGGTCCCTTTTCCTTTTTCTGTTGATCTTTTTTTTTTTTCGCGTATGGGTGGTCTGGGAGTTGTGAGTTCGGCGCTTTGTTCCCTTTTGGAACGTTCAATCTCTTTCTTTGGCAGGACTCTGTAAGTTTAGCGGTTCTCCGTTTTTCTGAGGTACCAAGAACGGGTGTGCTTCACACGGTGGTGTTCTGTTGCTTGATTAAGTTTCTCTTAAAGTTTTTCGGGATTTCTGTTCCACCGGCCCCGACCATGTTGTTTCCCGTAGTCCTTTTAGATCTGGTAGGGGAGGGGTACGGTATGGCCGCCTCCGGCCCTTCGTCCGGTTAACCAATTGCCAGACCCTGCAATCCAAGTGACAGGGACTCCAGCAAAGAGAAATTTTGGTTGGACCCGCTGTGTCCGCTGTGTTTTGGGCCGCACTTTTTTTTGAGCTTTTATGTTGCTCCGTGGCCCTTTTGGGTACCTCCCCTTCTTCAATGTGGAAGTACCGTCCCCCACGGCGTCTTTAGCGTTATTCTGGCCCCCACCCCTACCCGTCTAGAGTTCAGGTTCCGCTCCCTGTGGACCCTTTTTGCAAAGGTGACCGGCTGCCGACATCCTTCCGTGGA
>Ga0179591_1298588_pt1 | contig 20803 bp, 23 predicted proteins | sample CZOMad2_1_08_16f_FD_182891 | JGI IMG/M metagenome (GOLD analysis project Ga0179591, IMG submission 182891) | Vadose zone soil fungal communities from Angelo Coast Range Reserve, California, USA - CZOMad2_1_08_16fungal (PacBio error correction) | ecosystem: Environmental > Terrestrial > Soil >... | reverse complement strand
ATTTTAGAGGATGCGGATTAACTTTGAACGCTTCACTCTCCCTCGTATTTTTCCCTCCCCTTTGCCCCAATCCTTTTTAGTTGACCTGCCCACCTTGAAGCCTCAAAACCCCTGTCTATTAAAGTTTTTCATCGACCCCCCTTTCCCCGGATAGTTTTTTCTACCAAACTGCCCTTTTACTCTCCTCTTGTCCTCCGAAAACGTCTCTCATAATCGAAATGCCTAATCAAAATCGCCTCTCTCCGGCTTGCGGGGTGACCCTACGCCACCTTTTTGGTTTAGTTCCCTGACCTCGCCCCTCACAGACAACTTGTAGCCTTCATTAGTTCACTCCCATACGTCCTCTCTTTCATTAGAGTGGACCGACGTCCCCATGTCCCCCCCTTCCGGTTTTGTCCAGATAACTGAAGAACTCAGTGCCACCACCTTTTCCCCACCTGAACTCTGCCCCTGGGATTCCCTTTTCCCCCGTCTCATCACCGCTTCCCCTCGTGCCGACACGATCTATAGTGGCCACGATGGTCATACTTCCCATAGCACGTGAAATTCTCGTGCCCAGTTTAAACCTACCACAATTCCGTGGCAGCCTCCCCCCGCCCGGCGTTCCCCTCCTTTCATCACGTCCTCGTGCTCGCTACACTTTCCAGTAAACTCCCCGGCTTTTTTCGATAGATGAAAAGCCTTATGCGAATATCTTCCCTACAGGAAGCCACCGCCGCCCCCTTTCGTCTCCTCAAAGTATGTCACATTCGGCCGCGTGTTCTCCACCATCGCCCCTAAGAAGATTAAGTTTTTCTTCGGCCCTAGCCTCATTTTACGTCACCCTCTGCAAATCCATTTGCCCCGTACCCGCGGCGTTTTACTCCTGCCCCCGTCTCTCCCCTGGTAATTTTTTAATTTCCCCCGCCCCGTATTGCACCTGTTTCGACCCCGGGAGAGCACCCATACTGACGTCCATTTTCTTCTCCTTCCCTACCCCCCCCCTTTACGCCCAACACCTCCCCAATTCCTCATTTTGATTTTTTCGTCCCAACTACCCAGTCCTGCCCAAAAACGAAAGTCGCCCCCCCTCGGGCTTCTTCCCTTCTTGCACCTCCATTCTTTTTCCACTCTTCCCAGGTAATAGCATGACTATGAATAATTTCAAGCTTGCCGGTCCGCCAACTTTTAACCTTCCCCCCCTCTCGGAACACACTAGGTATTCCCTTTCTTTCTTGCTTATACTCTCTCCCGGTGATCCCCCAAGGCCATTTTAGCTTACTTCTTCTCTCCCCCTCTTTCAACCCTTACATCTAATAGTGCTGCTAACCATCCTTGCCAGTCCCTAACTCATTGTCCCGTCCAACCCACCGCAGACCGGAACTGCAAGGAGGGCTTAGAAATCGTCCGCTCCTCTGACCCCATTTACTCTCCCCCCCTTTTTGATTTTTTTCACGATGATTTAACTCTTCCCCGTCGCGCGTGTTCATCGCGCAACAACGCTAAAGCATGGACGGAGGAAAGGTCAGTCTCTCTAGCTTCCCCAATTTCCCGCCGCTTTCCCGTTCACAAGTAGCCCACTCCGACTGTCTTGAACTTGCTTTCCCCCTCCTCCTCATCTGCCTGTAGCCTCCCCCTACCCACCCCCAGTTGCAGAGTTTTACCCGCTTGATTTTTCACTTTGCACAAACTTTTGAAAACTTCCCCCAACACCACCGATTCAACTTCGGTGTGCCCGAACTGTTTCTTTCACCTGGCCTGTTTTTTTTTTTACCCCTTCAGCGTGCTAGAGCCTTTTTCCCCTGAATGCAGGCGAATAAAAGAGAGTCCCAGTCCGCTTCCCCGAGCTTGTTTAACTGAACTTTCCTTCCCCCTTGCCATCCCTCCTTTCGCAGGCCTTTTTCTTTCCCGCCTTAATCAAAGCACCTGACTGAAACGGGAACCCATTTTCGTTTTTTCCTTCCCTTCTTAACTTTCCTTCCGTTCCCCCCCCATGTAGCTGATTCTCGTTTTTTTCGGCGAGATTCACACCTGATTCCCCCCTCCTGGCTCCATCTGCGTTTCAGCCCTCTAATATACTGAGTGGGGGTTTGCAAAATCCCTTCAATCTGCTGAAACTTTCTCCTTCCCTTTCTTATCCTGAGAAAACCAACCCGCCGTTTATACTTGCGGCCCACTCTTAACCGAAACAGCGCAGAAAGGCTTCCAAGTTATTGTCATCAGTTTACTTAATTTTCTTTTGCGCGCTGCGTCTGCCCTTCTTTTTCTTTCATTCTTGGGTCCCCTGTCCCTCTAATGTCTCCTCTTTCGCTCCTTTCGGACTACTCTCTTTCCTCGCGGTTTTTTGAGTCTCCTGAAGGTCCTGTCCTCGTCCGACCTTTGCCTGCACCCCCCCCCCTTCATGTCCTCTCCGTTTGCGTCTCTATTTTCTCCCTTCCCACCCAAGAAACTCTAGCGCCTTGTAGCCCTTTACCTGCAGAGGGGTTACTTTTCTACCCTGCTTTTTTTGGTTTTTGTTTGTTTCGGGTGCTAGTATGAAGAGCCCCCGGCGTCCAAGTGGGATTGAGGGATTTTTAGGGAAAAAAAAGGCGATCTCGACAGCTGTTTCATGTGTTTCTGCCGGTACTTTGTAGACTCTAAGCTTGCTCTTTTGCACCGAAGCGAATCTAGTTTGTGTTCGACTTAGTGGTGAACCGCGCGGTAGTGCAGCCCTCCCCCTTTTTTTTTTGTGAATTGTTTGTCTGGATCTTTTTGTTTTTTTTGCCTTGGTCGAACCCCGGCAGAACTGGGATGGCGTTTTTCCTTGCCTTTTCCCCTTTCGATGCCCGCCTTCCTTTTTTTGGCCCGGTACCGGGGAAGCCCGCTTTGATTTTCTTCCTGTCCAATTTTGCAGAGGGCGACTGTAATTGAGAAGCCCCAATCGCTGCAAGAGTTTTATCAAGTCCTGGCCCTGCCGAAACCTTTTCTCCTCATGCATTTAGTTTTTTTTAGTTCTCCTTTTTGTGCATGAATTCCCTCTCTTTCCGTCCCCACTGCTGCGCGCGGAATGAGTCATGATTTGGAGAAGTTCACGGACTCTCGGTCTCAGTTTTTTTTCGCTTCCTTATTTTTTCCCCCCGTTTACGATCTTGTCTTACCTTCTCAATTCCGGAGTCTGCATTTCCTTTACTCTCTTCCCCCTCTCTCGAGGAACCTGGATTTGAAATCGTTAATAAGCATGGGTTGAGAGGCTTTTTCAGGCAGCAGGACTTTTTCCTCCATTGCCGGCGTATTCGGCTTGTTTTTTAAGCCTCCTGTTCTAGTTGCGAGCGTCTTCTTTCGGCAGCGAATTTCGGTTTTGCTTGCGCTTTGAGGATTTGCGTGCGGTGTTTGCCTGAGGTTACGTCCGTCGCGTTGCCACGCCCCCTGTTCTTCGAGAAGAATCAATCTGAGTTTTCCCCCTTCGCGGGACGGGGCTTTCCCCATCTTTCCTCCCCCCTTGACCGGCCAAGCCTTTTCTGAGCGTCAGAGAGGTTTTCCAAAGGCTTTCCGATTTTTAGATTCTTGGAACCTTGCCCCGCCTCCGCTGACGTTTTTTGCGACTTTCGCGCTCTTTTTTGCAATGCAGATTTTTGTAGATCTGGGTAATTTTGTTTATGGTTTGAGTCTGCCCCTTCGTTGTCTGTCATGACGTCCCTTGCGTCAGGTAATTCGCGATGTTTTCGAACAGTTCGATACGGTGATTTTCCCGGTCAACGTTTCACGGATTCGTACATCTGTTGGTGTGTTTCTCTCATTTCGCTTAATTCTGTCGTTGGATTTTTCCCCGTTTTCTTCGCTGCTCTCTTCTCCCTCCCACCTCCGGTCCGTGCGCGACGCTTTGAGAGAAATTTTTTGAGGAAATACTCTTCGGTGGAGTCGCTTCTTTGTGCTGCCTCTCTCCTCTCTGTCTTAAATGTTTCACGGGAATAGCTCCTTTAACGCTGCGGGTGTTTCCGCGTTGCTGCACGGTTCCCCCGCTAGGGGCGCGGGTTTGAAAATAATTTTTCCAGGGCTGTTGGCAACCAAACCCCCCCCCCCCCTCCCCCCGCAACAAAAAACCAACCCCACCCAAACCCACCTCCCACAACAACAAAACACCCCCCCCCCTGGTCGATGTTTTTTTTTTGGGTGCCGTGTCCTCGTTTGCAGCTTTGCGTGTTTTTTTCTTTTTTTCCTTGGTCGTCCCGATAGTGGCTCGGGAAGGAGGTGTTTCTGAAGGAAGGCTCCGCTTCCCCGGAGTATCATTTTCCAGACGGTTTGTTTCCCCTTCCAATGCTAGGGTTTATTCGTGCTCCCAACCGACTGCGTTCTTTTCTTTGGCGCTGTGGTCCCTTAAGCCAGAGAGAATTCTTCGTATGACGGTTCGTTCTTTTTTCTTGTCTCCCCTCCTTCATGTTTCGATTCCTTTCGTTTTGCGGCCCCTCGTCAACGGTGAGAACCTGGATGGAGCGTTTGGAAATTTTCTCGAGTGTTTCCGATGACCCTCTTGGGATCAGGGGCCCCCTTGCTCGTGCATTTCCCCCCCCTATCTTGCAGGTGTCGTATTCAGGGCAAAAGGATTTGGTGCTCGTGGATTTTACCCTTAATCCCCCTGTTTTTCTTTCTTTTATTTGGGTTTCTTTTTCAGCTATTTTGTGGGCTGTCTGCGTTCAATGACCGTGCCTCCCCCTTCTTGGATTTTCTTTTGTCTCTCTTCATCATAAGTTGTTGTTGGGTTTTGATATGCCATACTGATGTCTTCCTTTTTCGCATCCTGTTTCATTCCCTCCCCCGATCTTCATCCGCAATTAATAACTGCTGACTTCTTCTTCGCCAACCTCCACTGCGGCACCGTCACTTGTCAGGGGCTTACTAACTGATAGTTGTGGCTTTCCGCACTTTGCCCTCCCGCGTCAGCGCGTTTTACTTTAAACCTGCTTCCTCCACCCTCACTCGACCTTATTTCCTTTTAACCCCCTTCCGCCCTAGCAGGCTCTCGGGGAATGTAAAAAAGTCATTCGGAGTCTCTCCCTTTTGTTAGACCACCTCTTTTGTGTCCTTCAGTGACTCTGGCAGCGTAGAACCCATTTTCACCCTACGGCTCGATTCTGTGTACAAGCATCATAGACTCGCCCCATAAACTCCGCTCCCGCTCCCCCGTGCCAACTTGGCCCCTTGATTTTCACTGGCTTTTCTCCTCCGCTGAAACGCAGGGAAGCAACTAGGACGACTCGGCAGTCTCCTTTGTTTTGGCCCAATCACTTCCGAAATTTATCGGGCCATAGCCACCGCCCGGTTTTTTCTTTTGCAACAGAACCCTTCTTGAATCGCCTTCCTCCCCTCCCTCCCTGGACCTGGTCCCTTTCCAGCCCCCGCCTTCCCTCCCCTCGTCTTATTCGTCGTATCAGAATCGGGCGACGACTATTTAGAATGAGCGCCCCTGCTGAGCGTCCCATCCCCCTTCTCCTTACCATGTCAGTTTTTAGACACCTCCCTTACGTCCCCTTTTTTCCCCGCCGTGACTTTTCCCGTATTCCCCTCCCCTGTTTTTCTCCCTTCTGCATGATTCACCACCCCTTTTTGTAATGTACCCGCGTGCCCCTTTGAGCTTTTCCGAAGTCAAACCATCAGTTGACCGTTCTCCCTCTCTTCCTGGTCTCCTGCCTCCCAAACATTCCCAGCGCCCAAACCTTTTCCCCTCCTGATTCTCACCACCCACTCCTCCTGCAGTGTAAAAAACCGCGCTTCCACGTCGCCACCCCTTCTGACGGCCTTCGCCTCGCAAATTCCCCATACGCTTTTCCACTCTGGTGTTATTGGAGATTTTTCCAACCGAAACGTTTACGGTTTTTTCAATGGAAACCCCTGCTTTCCCCCCCCGACGATTATGAACCTAAAATGTTTTCGCCTTCTTTCCTCCCCTTTGCTTGCCCTTCCCGCGCCTCAGGGCGGTCACATGAAAAACCTTTTATAGTACGGTTCGCGCCGCCACCTTCCCTAGAAATCTTGCCTCCCGAAATCCATAGCTGCCGCTCAATCTGTTTATTCTCTTCACCACCCCCCCCCTCTGCCAGGATGCTCCGAAGTAGTTGCGGTTCGAAACCCCAAATTCTTTCCTTGATTCGTTTCGTCTTTTGTTTAACTTTCGAGTCCCCCTATCCCTCTCCCTTTTTTCTTACACGTTGACCCTTTTTTTCTCTCGTCCAGTTGGCACAAGTATGAAGCCAGTTAATCCCGCCCTATCTCTTTTGAACTTTCCGACTTTCTGACGGAAACTGCCCACTTCCTCCCATGCCACGATTTTTCCACAGATGATTCCTGGTCATTGAACAACCCTCCCCTGACGCAATCATTTACGCCAATCAGGTGATTTTTTCTTGGAACAATTTGAACGGATATTGCGATTTTATGTAAGGTCTTTGCATTTTCCTAAACTTTTTCGCGTCTTCTTTGACGTGATCTTTCTTATAGGGCAGATGAGAATTGGTGGTTCCTGAACCATTTTCCTCCATTTTTCCGGCCGGTCCACCGAAGTTTGCAAGTCAGCATCCTCCAGGCACCAACCAAAGTACACATTATCGGTGTCTGCCCTTCCCTCAGAAAATTCTCCCCCCGGGACGCTGCTTTCGCCTTTAGTGCCATCCTTCCCTCTCTCTGAGGCACAAATGTATGATAAACTTGGAGGGAAGCCCACTTCGCCTCTTTCTTTCGTTCCTTTTTCCCCCCTCATTCCCCTAACAGCACGTCCTAGCCCCTTCTCCTTCGGTTTTCCCCTTCCCTCCTGCCTCCCCCACCCCCAACTCCACGCTGAGACAAAAATCAGGATTAAATCCCAGCGCTCTCCCTCATCCTTTTTCTTATTGTCGCTTCCGTTTTTCCTGCGTGCTCATGAATCTCTTGAGTGGTTCCCCATGAAACGCGTCTTCCCTCTTTTTCCCTTTTCGTTCTTTTCCTCTCTTCCCTTCCTCCGGGGAGATAAGAGAAGGTTTTTTTCAGGAGACATGCGTTTCTTTCCACTGTCTAGTTCCTTCTCGCGGCCCCCCCGCTTCTTGTCTTCCCTTATTTTTCCCCTCCCTCGACTTTGGGCTGAGCAGCTGGGCAGGTAACTCCTTGCTGTTTCTTCCCTTTTTCCCTACGCGGTTGTTTGTCTGGTGTGGAGATGGTGAGAGTGACCTTAAGGAAAATTGCTGATCTCCTCGGCTTTTTTTTGGCTGTCATGTGCCTAAAAAGAGATCGCTGGCATCTTGCTGAGGTGTGTCCTTCCTTTCGTTTCCCCTGTGTATGTTCATCCTCCGAAGAGACGGAAGGTTTTCGAAGAGCCGGGATTTTCCCTCCTGTCCCCGTGGCCTCGCTTCGTTAGGCTTTTTATGTTTTTCCGGGAGGGCTTGTAACTTTTTTGACGTTTTTGTACTCAACGGCCGGCGCCCTGGATGGCGGAATTGTGATGTCTTCATCGCAGGTCCGTTTGAGCTTGCGTCACTCTCCGGCTTTTTGCGTCTTTGTCCGGCCCACTTTCCCTCGTGACGTCGTCGACGTTGAGACATTCGCCGCTTGGACATCCGGTTTTCAGAATTTGGCCGCCCCTTACATCTTTCCCCTTTTCTTCGCATTTTTTTTGGCCCAACCACACTGAGTTAGCGCCCTTTCTTCTTGTGAATGGAGGTTATGTCTTGCGTTCCGTCCGATAGGATCCTATTAGATCGTTCGTTTTTGACGGCCTTATTCCTTTTTGCCACGGTTTCCGCGCCGGCGAGATTATGTGGGTAAGTTTAGTTCGGGTCTTGAGCATATGCCCAGCGCCCTTACCTTCCGCTTGATTTTGATTCTGCGCCTTTCGCGGCCCTTTTTTCCGGGCGATTTCGGCAGCATCTGCCGTAGTAGGAGTTTTTTTTTTTTTTACGAATATGAGATTTTAGGGCCGTTCGCTCCTCTTCTAGCATTCCGAATTTTTTGACGACTTTGTTGCGCGAGACGCGATCTTTCTCTGCTTGTGGCCTTTTTTTGACCCGCCGTCGCTATTGCGCCGCGCATCTTGAGATTTCGCAAACATTTTTCTTTTCCGTCGCGTATTTGGTCTGTTTCCCTTTTCGTCCGGTTGACGTCCTCTTGACCCTCGTTGACGCCTGGGGGATTCTTTTCCGGCTTGTATGGCTTTGTGAGACGGCGCACGAGGAAGATTTCTCCTTTTCTGCGTTTTTTAAATGTCTTGCATTCCCTTTTTTTTTTTTTTTTTTTTGTGTGACTCCAAAGAGGGGATTTTTTCTGGTCTCGTCTTCCTCGTCGTTTTCTTGTCTCGATCCATGAAAGTAAGCCTTGGTAGGTTGTTCGACAGTTCACGTTTTGATCGGTACCCCGTTTCCTTTTGCGCTATTACCTCCTACGTAGTTGGGTCTGCCCTCTCCCTTTCTTTCCTCCTTAGTGATTAGGTATCGGCTTATAGGGTCGCTTTTTCCGGAGCGCAGGATTCTCTGTGAAATTAGTAATTTTTTGGTTCCTTTCCTCCCATTGCCTAGCGTTTTTGCTTAGCATTTTGACGATTGTGGCCTTCTGACACTCCCTCTTCTTCCGCTCTGCTGCAAGGGAAGCGTCGGAGATGTGATGTGTTTTCCTAGAACACTCCAGTGGGCCACTTGTTTTTCTTGATTTTCTTGCAGTTTTTTCGTGTGTGTCCGGGCAGAAGATTCAGTGTCTTTGTTTGTGGCCTTCTTCCCCTTGCGGTGAAGAGAGATACGATCCGGACATTTTTTGGTTGTTGCGAGACGGAAGGACAATTTGGAGTATCCTGGTGGCCACCTCCGGTTCGGACAAGGCGGATTCTCGGTGTTTCTTTCGAAAACCCATCCGGATTTTGGACGGCCTTCGCTACATCCCCCTCCTGTGTCTCCGTATGGTACCTTGCTTTCCCGATTTTGGTCCCATTCCTCCCCCATTAGTTTTCTGCTTCGCCAAGGGAAGTTTTTACTCAGAGCCCCGTGCAGATCGCTTCCCCCCGTTTTTGCGCGTTCTCTTCTTGGAGCTTGGTCTCATCTTTTCGCTGCGTAATCTTTCTTCGGGTGACACGCGCCGCTAAGGTCACTTTCCCCTACACCTCCTTGCCCCAACGCGGTTGTATTGTCCCCACCCTTCCCCCATCGTTGTTGCTCGTGGATTAGATGGAAGAAAGTGTGCTTTTACTTACGTTCTGATTCTTGTTAAAAACCGTTGACTCCCTCCCGTCCCATCTTTCCTATTCTGTTCCTGGCCTTTTTCCCTTTTAGAGATCCCCCCCCCTTTTCCGCTATTGCTTCACTTGTCTTTATACGAGAATAGTTTTTTTCAAGCCCTATAGCACCCTGAACTAACCACAATCCACGAGTAAAGAATTGGGCCCTCCCTTCTCCCCCTGAAAGTGTCATGTGGAAACACGTTCTCGCTAACCATTTCGCAGCTGCTTCCACAGTCTCATTCCCACAATACTCGAACCCAATCTTTTCCCCCTCGCTCCTCCTTTTCGCTTGCGGGGAATAGCGGAACTTCAGGCGGGGTTTTTATTTTTCACCCATCGCGCCCGCCACTCCCCCCTTCCTGGGGATTCCTGTACCCTCTTCCTGACATCCCCCATAGGCATCCTCTGCTTCTCGTCGGCCAGCGCAGAACAGAGGAGGCAGACCAATAATTCTGGTTTTCACACCGATGTTTCCCCCCTGATTTAAGCCCCCTTCCGTCCTAACACGCTTCCTAGTTCCTCTGTCATGATCCGCTCGAACCGAGGAAGCCTGGTAAACCAACAGAATCTGCTCGCCCTCCCCCCTCCCCCCTCCTTCGGCCCCACTCCCCGCCAACTCCGTCTCCAGTGCCTCCCGGTCCCTTAGCCCCCTCCTTCCACCTCTCTCGTTAGAATTCATCGTAAATAGTATTGAATACGTAATAGCCACTCTGCATCCCCCAGGTCCCCACCCTTCCTTATTCATAGTGCCTCTTTGATAACTCACTGCTTTGCCCGTCTGCCTTTTCGGTCCCCCTCTCCGTGTGGCTCACGTAATACAATCCAGGACGGAAGTTTTTTTAACGCCTCTATCCCCAAGCTGTCGGCGCCCTCTCCACTCTTCGTGATCCTTTGCGACACCTCCCCGTTTCCCCTGTTCGACCAAAAGGGCCTCCAAGAGGGCTTTTTGGTTCCATTGGCAGTCCCCTCGGCTCCCATCCTTTATTTGTCCCTCTCAACCGCAACCATTCTCCATTTGATTGAACCCCCCCCAAAACGCCATTCTAGCCGGCAAAACTCCTCGACCGCACCCCCCAGCGTCTCTGCGCCTTTCCTGCAATTCCCTGGAACCGCATTGCCCACCCGTTCCCCCCCTTTTTTGCTTCGCGGGTTGCGCCAACTTCGCAAAATGCCCCAAGTCACCTTCGCCTCAAAAACTTGTTTTTTTTTCTCTCACGCCTCCCTGGGAGGGTCTTACTCTCGCCCGGTTTCCAAATGCCCCCCCTCCTCTCACTCTCCTTCTCGTCGCCACTTACCAAATTTTTAATTCCTCCTTAAGCAGCTAGCAGTCTCATCTCATGTTTCCCGTCCACACACCCGTACTCCGGCAGGATGCTGGCACCTCTTCCCTTCTTCCTGTCCCAGTTTTAAAAACGATGGAACGATGAAAGCCCGATGTTTCATCCCTTCATTCGACCTCCGGGATTGAGGAACCCGTCTCTGCCCCTTCTTGGTCCCCCCCTTTTTCCCGATCTGTCCCGGCCCCAAAACGCAGCTCACTATAGAATGATTCGAAACTTGCTCCAGTCTCTTCTTTCCCTATTTCCCCTCTCGCAGGCATATCGCCCCCTCTATTCATTCCCTTGCCCCCAAAATTTCCTCCCTTTCCCTTACATCAGGTTGAAATGTTTCAAAAAACGACGTCTTCTGATCGCCTCTCTTTTTTTCCTCCCCCCGGCGCTGCATCGGCGCCCTTTCACCGGCAGCAATACGCCCCGCTTTTCCCCCCCCCGTTTGACCGATTAATTGTGCCGATTTTGAGGCGTCTGAACCCTTCTTCATTGCGCCGGCCCGGTGTTTTCGTACCCTGCACCGTTCCGCCATCCTACCCGGCCAAACCTTCCCCCCCTGTCTTGCACGAACATCGCGGTCACCTTCCCTTACCCAATTTTCTTTGCCCCGCTCTCTGCTGGCCACACCTTTTCCTGCATAACAAACCCGCCGATACTCGGTTCGTTTTTTTTTCCCCTTTTCCATTCCCCCCCCAATCCCATTTTACCCGCAAATGGTTCAACTATCACAGCACCAGTTTCAACTGGCCCAAATCATTCCTCCTCCGCTCTCCCCTTCGCTCCAAGTTTCTTGTTCCTTGTTTTTTTTCCTTTCCCCCTCTCGGGGTCGCGAGGGCGATGTTAAATGTCAGATTTTGTGTGACCCCTGCAATGTCCTCCTCTTGTATTCCTTCTTCTCTCGTGTTTTTCTGTAGTATACGTCGCCGTTTATTGCCCCGCTTAGTGGAACCTTCCTTTCTTTGCTTTTCCTCCTCTTTTAACCTGAATGACAAGCAACCTTGCCGAGAGCGCTTGCATTCAACGCTGATAGGTCCCGGGGTCTTTGGGGTTTGGGCTTTTGCTCTTTCTCAGTTGCAAAATCGTCCTCTTTCCCTGGATTTCGGGGTCAATTTGGCGAGGGTTCCCCCCATCTCGTCTCGAATTAGGACCATAGGGCTTTCCGGTTCTGTTGATCAGTGAGGGACAGGTATGTTCTCTTCTGGCTGATCACTCCTTCCCTTTCCGGATGCTTTGACTCTTACCTCTGTGTGCAGTTCCCTCCTCTCCTTTGCGGTCCTTTTTTGCGGAGGATTTTTGTTGACGGTGACTGACGGCGGTTACTCCCAACTGCTGAGTCCCTTTTGCGCACTTTTGCATGACTACTTTAGTCAGGAACGCTATTCGTGGCGGGAACGTTCAGGTCCTCCTTTTCCGTCTCTGCTGCAATTTCAGCGGGGCCTCTGTCATTGACGGCGACAACAAAAATCCCCGTTGCCCTTGACTCCTCCATGCCATTCCCTGTTTTTCCAGCAATTTGCGTTTTGTGTGCCGTGCACTCTGGCGGTCTTTTCCCCTTTTCTTTTTCCTCTTTTTGTGCACGTGAAAAGAATCATGATTTTCTAACCCGAATGACTGGCTTATGCGTCCGTCAGCTTCCTGGGGCAGTTCACGGAATCCTGCGATCGGGCGCGCTGACTTTTTTTCCTTCCCCTATCTTCCCTTGTCCGGCTTTGTTTACGAGAGGCCTAGTAGCTGAACTGTAAAGTGCCGGTACTTTGCATTGCTCTTGAATAAAGAGTGAGCCGTAAGCGGATCTTCTTCAGTCATTGGTTTTTTCCCTTGGATTTTTTTTTCTGTCAGAAGGAAGTCGCAGCATCCTGGTATTCGGTTTTTCCCTGTCCCTCCCATTAGCTGTCGTTCGAGCTGGTGCTTTCCTCCACAATTTGTTTTGTTTTAAAGATTGGCGCGATCTGTTTTTCCTTTTTGGCCGCGTCTTTATTCCCCCCAGCTGTGGTCGGAAGCAGCCCTTTTTTTACTTCTTTTTTCCCCGTCCGCGGACTTGCGGTTTCCTTTCCGTGACAGGCAAATGTCTCGCAGAAACTCTCTGCCTCCGCCTGTCTGGGAAACGATGAACTTTTGAGTTCGACGTGTTCAGCAATCCTCCTGAGGTTGCTACTTTCGCGTTTTGTTTGAAAGGAGGTTTTAGCTTTCTTCGAATCCTTGACTCCTTATTGGGACATTCGGTTGTTGTTTCTTGTGAACGCCATTCTTTTCAGTAGATTTGAGCGAAGGTGTTGAACATAGATCTGATTTTCATGGGCCAAAGTTGGCGGCCGTTCTCTTACCTCGATTTCGGTTTGGTTTTTCTCTAATGCGAAGGGGCGGCCCCGGCTTTTGATTACTTAGAAGGTTTGCTGCTCCGTGACAGTTTCCGTTCCTTTCGCACTAAGGCTTTTTCGAGGAAACCCCGGCACTTTACGTCCTTGTACCCAGGGTTTCGCTCCTTTCCCTTCTCATAGTCGCATCGCCCCCGATTTGTACTGACGCGATTCGAACCTGTGGAGCCTCCCTCCCCCTTCCCCCGGGGACCTTCCTTCTTCTGCTGTTTTCACTACCACGGGTCCGGTTTTTTTTTTTCCTTGCCTTGAAGGGAGGGATTGACGAGGAGACTTTTCAGTTTGTTCTTGTCCTGTACTCGGGTGGCCTGCTGCTCCATATATTAGGCCCTCGTTTAACTTATGCGGTAGTCCTTCCTCTGCGGTTGTTGTTTTTCAAGGTTTGGCTCCTGGATTCGGGCGGATTAGTCCCACCCGCGTTGCTTTTTTCGCATGGTCCACGCTAACCCTGCCTTCTTCCTTTTTCAAAATTTTATTGTTTTGAGTTAGTTTTACATTTCCCTTTCAGAGTTGTCTGCGGTCGTCGAGTCATTGTGGAATACCTGCCCCCTGCATCTTTCCGAGGAGTCCAGGTTTCGAGGCTTACTCCTTTTCCTCCGTTGATTTTTGACTAGCCGTTTTTTGGTAAACGCGCTGTGGAAGGGCAAAGTGCGATTGGATGGGCCAAAATCTCTGCCGTTTCTCATTCCTTTCACATGGCAATATCGGGAGAGTTTTATTTTTTTTTTGTCGCATGTGCCTGCATTCGTTCTGCTCCTGGCTAGTCTTTTTGGAGCATGACTTTTCTTCTGCTAGGCGTTCAGTCATCCCTCGGCCATCTGGAACCCTCTCCCCTTCGCTCCTTCCTTTTTGTTGTTTGTTTTCTCTCGATCCCAGCTTTCCGCGGGATTGATCACTTGTCTTGAACCTTCCAGGTATCCTTCAGTTCCGCTCGACTACCCCCACTCCCTGTTCTCACATGACGAAACCCCCCCCCCTCCACGAGCAACCTTTTCTGTCAAGTTGTGCCCTTAATCATTCCCCTCAGTTGTCCTTTTCCCTTTACCTTGCGTTCCCTCTCCTCGCGTTTCCCGGACGAACAAACCGTCTCATTCCCAAATCTCCCCCATGATGATAACATTCCCTCCCTCAGCTTTCCTGTTGACCACCGGTCCAACCCCCTCGGGGTCTTTTTCCCCTTCTCTCCTGCTGCGACCGCCTTTCCCAACTAATTGTAAGCCGGACTCGAAACTTCCTTTCCTGCTGGATCTCGGGCCTCATCCCGACCCTGCTTTTTTTGTCACATCCTCCCCCCTCTCATACATGTTATATGCCCACAGCCTGTTTATGATAATAAGCAGCCACCTTCCGCCTCTGCCCCTCATTGCCAGATGGCCCGTCACCCCTTCCTTTCATGCTTTTCCCCCCCCCCCACTTCCGAAAGAGGTATTTGAATAAAACTCCCTTTTCCTCAAATACTCGTGGCAAAAGCCAACGAACGGTTGAATCTCTCCATGCTCCCCCCTCCCTTTCGAGATGCCAAGCAAAAGTTCGGAATGGGGCCCTCATTCGCTTTCCCCAATTTTAAGAGGCATCCAGATCGAGGGACGAATCTCTCCCCTGGCGAGCTCCCATTCCTTACCTTTTTTTCCCCCTCCCGCCGCTTTGCTCGTTTTCCCTCTTTTGAGTACGTCGTTCTGCAGACAATTTCCGCTACTCCACTTCCCCTCCGCTCCCCCCCTCCCATTCTTCGATGACTACCCCAACGTAGATTATACCCGAGAACTGAACCCGTGGCGTTCCTGGGGGGAAGAGCTCGACTTTCTAACAACATTTCTTGCCAACTCAAGCATTGGAGTTCTTCAGATTACAAACTTTAGCCCCCTTTTTCCCCCCCCAATAAACAAACCTTACTTTTCCCCCCCAACTACCAATCTTTCCCCTCAGTTTTTCCACACAGAAAAGTTCTACTCTTTCCGTCTTTCGGTCCCCGCTTGAAGCATCACATCTCCAAATTTGTTCCCCCCGCTGCCGGTGTTTTTCTCCCCCCCCGAAAACTTCCCTTCTGCTTACAAAATGGAAACGACAGTTTTTCGCAGAGGAAACCAACCAGTCTCTCTCTCACGAATCTTTGCGTTGCGGCGCGGCTTACGTGCACACCCCTCCCTTCCCTCCCGGCTTCTTTTCCCCGCCACTCTGACAAACCTTTACTGAATCTGCCTTTTTTCCCTCTTTCCACTTTAACTTGTTCGTCCCTCCTCCCTCCTTCCGGACTTTTCAAAAATCGTATCGCGAATCTCCCAACAACGACCCATGTAATTCTCTCTGCTGTTTCTCTCGTCCAAAATTACACGACCTCCGTCACTTCTTACAGTGATGCCCCTGTTTTCCCGCCCCTTCCCAATCCGAATAGTCCGTTCCCAAAACGTTAAGCCTCACCACGCCGGTTACCTGCTCCCCGCATCTCCTTCCTCATCCATTCCTCCTTCCGCGAAGCACTCTTGCCGCTTGTCTTTCACTTGCCCAAAAATCTACCCTCCGCCACCTCTTTTTTCCCCTTGTTTCGAATGTTCCCCCTGCAAAAAGGGTCTGGACTTCGATCACGGCGAGGCAGCGTCCTTTTCGCACTATTGAACTTCCGCCTTTCCCCCCCCCTTTTTTCCCCAGTGATACTCCAGCTGTCTGTTTTCCCCCCCAGCTTCCAACGACTTGCCCCTCGGCACTCAGTATGCCCCTCCCTCACCCTTCAATTGCAAGGAACGTGCCTCCCTTCATGTCTTTCCCGCAACTACCCAACCCCCCTCCCCCTGTCTTTCTTTATAAATCGCGTTCACATTCCTTCGCACATTTCTCCCTCTTCCTCTATGATGAATCCCTTTCTCTCACATACAGAACTGTCATACACACTTCTTCTCCGCTCTCTCTCTTCGATTCTTACCTTCGTAGAAAATTTTCCCAAACCGCCCCTTTCGTTTCGCGCACCCTATTCAAAATCACAACCCCCCCCCCCCCCTCCTCTTTTTCAATTGAGAAAACCCCCTCAGATTTACAAGCGCCGCACTTTTCTTTCCTTTTTAATTCCTCCAACGTCTTTGGGTGACTTTCCCCCTCTTGTTTTTTGCACCTTCCCTCCCATTCTTCCCTGTTCCTTCGTATTCTCATTTTCTCTATTGTTGTGTGAGATGAGATTAATCCCTCTTTCATCCCATCGTTTCCCTTTCCCCCCCGGTTGTAGAAGTTAATCTCCCCTCTCTCCCCCCTGTCAGCCTTCCCCCGTCACATGACAGTGACCCCTAAACTTGAAGTGTTTTTTTTTTGAGGAGCGCTGGGGCGTAATTGTCTACGGTGAGGTTTTTGTGTGTTTTTTGATAAGTTGTGCGATTTTTTGATTTTCTCTTTCACTTTTCGAGACTTCCCCCCCTCTTGAACTGATGAGTCCTTAATGGTTTTGGTTCCCTTTTTTTTAAGGGCTGGGAAAAAGGTTGCCCTTCCTCCTCTTTCCTTCAGCACGTCAAGCGGGACTGTGTAAGTTCCCGAGTTTCTTTCCGTTCCCTAAGAACTCTGGGTTGGACTTGTTTGGGCGGGTCTTGACTCTTCCTTGGACGGTGATGATTCTTGTACGAACACCGACGTCTCCTTTTGATCTTTCCTGACCCTTCAATTCATTTCCCTTCCCCTGCGCTTTCTTTGGTCCTTGGCACGGGGAAGACGGTTTTATTTTTTTGCCTGCGTCCCATTCAGCGGGCGTATTTTCCGAGTTCCCCATCTGTTCAAGCGAAGTCTTCCCATCCCTGTTCCCTCCATTTTCCCCTAATTTTAGTGGATTTCCTTCAGCTTCGGTCCAGTGTTTTGTGCAATGACATTCCTCCTCCATCTTGCTCGGGCCTCTGGATTCGTTCCAGTTCTTCGCGATTGTTTCCCCCCCGTCCCCCGGGCCCCCTTGCGCTATCGTCTGTATTGACGGACGATTGTAATACCTTCTGTGACGCTTAGTTGAGGACGTAGTTTAAGCTGATTCTTTTGCATTTCCTAGCTTCCCCCGCCTTCGCGACTTCCTCACGTCATTTGATACTTCCTTTGAAGAATTGTTTTCGATTTTTGGAGAGGACCCTTGCCCCGATTTTATAGATGATTGATGTATTGCGTTTCTTCCTCTCAGCCCCGCTCTTCGGTCCCTTGTGTCCATCGCGATATTTAGGAAGGACATTTGCCGTTTTTTCGCGAACGAGTGATATTCTTTTTTTGTTCCTTGTGCTCGTCTCTTGCCGCCCCGCCATTCGGGAGAAGCCGATTTTTCTGCTTCCCCCCCCCCTTCGGTCCGGGTTTTTTCCCTTTTTGGAAGCCCCCGCATTTATGGACAGCACGCGAACGCATATGTCTTGCATGCTTTTTACTTTTTTGAGGACTTTTTGAATTTGCGGGCGTTCGCCAGACTCTTTGTTTACTTAGTTCATTTGACTTCGCCTTTCGTTTTTGTTCGATCAAACTTGAGGGTTAGCTTCCTTCCTCTCCGGGCCGACGCGCGACTATTCCTCCGTTTTTGTTGTTTTCCGTCCCTACGGTGATTTGCTTCTGACCGCTCTTCTCGCCTTCCACCTCCCGCTTTTTTTTTGATCATGCGAAGGAAAGTTGATTTCCTGGTCCATTTCTCCCAGTTCTTTTTTTGCTCTCTTTTTTTTTTTTTTTTCCCCCCTCCGACAACCGATACGGAAAAGCCCGTCTTTTGAGCAAAGCCTGCCGATTTACACACTGGAGTGCCCTTTCGCGCTTCTTTCTTTTCGAGTGTCTCTTCTCCCGACTTTTACTGCGAATTCGAACTCGTTAGTTGCTTAAATGGACTCTCCCTTCGGTCTCGACCACCAAGGCAGGTTCCCTTTTGCACTTTCTTCTCTTCCGGGGCTTTTCTGTGCCTTTCTAGAAGCTTGGTGATTGGACCGTCCTGCTTTCGAGCTATCTCGTGGACAGCGTGAAGGGGAGGAGCAAGGAACCTTTTATCTTTCTCAGGATGGTTTTTTTTTTCACTGTCCCCTTTTTCTTTGCGGTTTATTCTGAGCCAAGCCTTTTTGCTGCCCATCGCCCTTCCCTTATCGGCTAACCCCAGTGTCGGACCCTTCGACCGTAGATGGTTTTTCTTTTCCCCCTTTCGCGCTTTTCCTTCTGAGCCCAGGAGCACGATGAAGTTCCATCGACGTAGCAAGGGTGTTCGCGACATATTAGCCCTTGTTTTTTTTTTCCTTCCTATCTTTTTCGTCGTGACCCCTCCCTCTGCAGCGGTTCCTCACTACGAGACATGCCACTATCTCTTGTGCGATTGAAGGGAAACGTCAATGGCTTTGTTAACTTCTGCTTTCTCTTTCTTATGCGGGGTGTCCCTCGATTTCTTGATCGATCTGGAGCGTTAATATCCTCGTTTGAAAAAATGTATCGATAATCATTTGTGACGATAGAGATCTTCCCCCATCTTTCCTCGGTTTTATGGATTCATCGAAGAAAAGTCAGTCTCTTGATCCACCCCATACCAGCTCTCCTCGACCCCTGCAACCCTCTTCTTTTGCCCTTTGGGGCCCCAATTTTCCGACACGCCCCTTCATTGCCACCTGCGAACCCCCCGCCAGCGTGTTCTCAAACCACCCCCCCTCCACACCGATTTCCCAACTCGCTACGCTGAGTGGACTTTCGTCCTGCGTGTCTTATTCACCGCCGAGACAACTTCTTTTTTTCCGTATCCGGCAGCGTGACTCACCCGAACAGTTCCCAACGATCTCTGGGCTCGCTGCCATTTTTTCCTGCCGCTGCACCACCCGTGATTTCGTGCCCAACCGGCCCTGATACTCCGCCCCTGGATTCTTCCCGTCTCTGCCTCCCCCTTCACGCCACGATTTTAGGCACGCGATCCATGCGTCAACAACGCCCCCTCCTCTCGCCAACCCACCATGACCCCGCCCGTGGGCAAGCCCCGCCGTGTTATTGACGTTCCACCCTTTTTGGGCGCGTTGCCCGCAACCTGCGGAAACACCTCGTTTTCTCCTTGGCCCAAAGCTAATAGCTAGGAAATAAGACACCCTAGGTTTAGCTCCCTAATCCGCTCCCCCCCTCCTGCGTCCGTTTCTTATTAGTGGCACGACACGTTAGGCCGGAAATTCTTCATATTTTTACCCCCAACGCTGTGCGGATGTATTTTGCGACTCAAGGTGACGTTCCGAGTCAACCCTCCCTTTATAATTTTTAAACCGTTCCGTCCAAAATCGCCTTTCCGTCAATTTTGTATCCAAACTTCAGTCCTCTAACAGTTTTACGCTTTGCTTCGACACCCAAAATTTGCTGAAACCAAAATTTCAGTTTCCCACGACCTAGGCATGCCCGGGCTTTTTTTTCCCTTTCGCATCCGCCGCAATAAATATCCCCAGCTTTCAACGATGACGTTCGTCACTAGCTTTTAGGAAGAGTGCCGGAAGGCTTCAAAAACTTTTCCCCCTCCCCCGTTCCCGCGACGGTTACACGCCAAAAAAATTTTTTCTTTCATACTCCTTTGCGTGTAGCCTTTTGCAAAAAATTACCCAACAAACCCCTCCCTCGCAAATTTCCGCGTATCGTCAACTCAAACATGCACCTGCCTCATCTCAGCCCTTCCGAACCCCCACGTCCCCGTTCCGCCCGGATGCTGAAAATCTGCTTGCCCCCATCTTTTTTCCCCCCAAAGATCCGTATACATCTTCGTTTTTCTCCTCCTGCTGGCCCTTTTTCGTCACAACGCACGCCCGCCACTCAGTCTTGAACGTCTATCGCAGCCCCCATCTTTTTTTTTCCCAAACCGAATTACCAGCTCGCCGATTTTCGGCCTGCTTCCGTGATTTCTTCAATAAGTACATCCGTCCCCCGCATAGTGAATAGCAGATAGATGAGGTCATTCTTTGATTACCTTCCAAATCGTTATACTGCAATTCTGTCCTACCTTTTTTCTGACAAACATTTCCTGTTCCTTATGCCCCGACTATGCAGGCCTTAGTCGAAACCCGATATACCCATTGACGCAGCCTTTTCTTCCCGTGAAAGTTTCACCCCCCCCCCCCTTTTTTTACATTCTTTTACGATGAAGGAAATTTTCCCCCCCAACATTATGCCGTGTATCCCCTCATGACCCTTTCCCCTCATCCTCAATTCCCAAAACTTACCCCCCCCCATGTTTTCCTAGTTTAAAATTAATTGACCCATTCCCGCGCTTTCCCCCCTTTTCGTCATCTCGGTAACTACACCTGTTCCCCTCACTGATCCCCCCACACCTGCGGCTTTCCTCCCTCTTCTAGGCCCTCCCTCTCAGATTTTTTTTTTTTAATGGTCAACAAGTCCACGTCCCGTCCCTTTATTCTTGCAATCACACCAGCCCGTTAGTTTTCTCCCCATCACTTTCCACTCCCCGCGCTCTCCACGTCCCTCCAGTCTTTTTTTTCTAGCTGAGCCCTTAGCGGCGCGGGGCGCTTCTCTGTCCTTATCCCCTTTTTTTTTCAATGTACCCCTTGTTTTCTCTCCGTCCGTTAGTCAGGATACGAGACGGGAAATTTTTTTGAAGACATTTCTCCCCCCGCTAGTTGGTCACGCTCTCTGATTCCTCCCTTCGTCGTAATTTACCGAATTTCTCGAGCTCCCTTTTGTCCTTTAACGACTGATGTTAACGGGGTTTTTTTAGGGATGTGGAAGTTCCCCTTGAAATTGCCGGTTTTTTTTTTTTGTCGGTTGAACTTCGAAGGGGGACGCAAATCTCCCTCAGTCTCGCCTTCTGAGGGATCAGCCGCAGGTTTTTTTCTCCATTTTCTTTCCAGGTGTATGTTCGTTTCTCTCTAGTTCCCCTAAGCGCGGTTGTCCTTTCAGTGAACCGATTTAGTGAAGCTCCGAGTTCATTGTTTGGTCGGGAGGACTGCTCTTAATCTTTTCCCTCT
>Ga0179591_1315740_pt1 | contig 20812 bp, 28 predicted proteins | sample CZOMad2_1_08_16f_FD_182891 | JGI IMG/M metagenome (GOLD analysis project Ga0179591, IMG submission 182891) | Vadose zone soil fungal communities from Angelo Coast Range Reserve, California, USA - CZOMad2_1_08_16fungal (PacBio error correction) | ecosystem: Environmental > Terrestrial > Soil >... | reverse complement strand
GGTGAATGCCACCCTATGCCTCATTGGCGAATATTCCGTTTCTTTTTTTCTTTTGAGACCATTTTCTATTCTTTTGTTTTAACCTTTTATTCCAAAAACGGGACCTCGTTTTCTTGTTTTCGGAACCTTTTCTGCATGTATGTTGCCCTTATCTGGAAAGGGTCCACCTTGCTTTCTTTTCCTTTTTCAGGGCCTCCCCTTGCTATGCATGGCCTAGCTATATCCGCCTTTCTGTTTGCGGGCCACCAGCCTCATCCCCTGTCCACGTTCTGACAAGTGCCACTTTTTTGGTAAGACTACCCGTTCTTTTTCCCGAAGAAATAGTCTCTGAGCTACCCCATTATTCCCCCCCTTCCCTTTTCATTCCGACACCTAACGCTTTGTTTTTTCCCAGCCCCCGTTCTTTCTCCTGACAAACCACTGCTACAATCCACAGATTTGATGGCCTACAATACTGCACGACGTTTTCCTTTTTCCCCCAATTATGGCTTTTTCCATCTCTGCCGCCACAAGGTCTCCATGAAGAGGCTCCTTTTTTAATTTCAGAGCCCTTTTGTTTTTTGATTCCCAGGCTCACTCCGAGCGGTTTTTTTTTAGAAGTCCCGAGTGCCCCCCCCCTCCCCTAGGAAAGCGGAGACACTCGTTACCCTCTCCCTCTGACCAATTCCGATGTTTTTCTTTCAGCCACCTATTTAACGCCTTTCCACGTAACCGTCTCGACCTTTTCCCCTTCCAATGTCTTGTTTGTTTTGGGCGTGGCCTTTCCGCGTTTAATAGCTTTCGCATTGTCAAGCTACCTCCCCCTTGTTTCTTGACGAGTACTTCTGAACGACTTTCACTTTTATTTCATGCCCGAGAGCCATTTACTCTTGCGAATTTCTCCCCCCTAAACGTACTCCTGACTCCTCTTAGCTTTTAGTTGCCCCCCCATCAGGTTTCCCCTATGCCTTGTTAGCCCATACGCGGTTTTGGCCAACGATTTTCTACGTATCAGTCTTTTTCCGTCCCTCCATTCTTTCGGTCACTTAACCCCTCCATCGGTCTCTTTGGGACCCATCCTTGGTCGTTTTCTGGCCCTTCCCCTTTCCGATGTTTTTTTCCCCAAACTTTTTTTGGCTGCAACAGACCCCCTCTTTTCGGCCCTCCGGTCCCAGTGGGCTCACCCCCTCAACCTGCCCGACCACCTCCGACAAATCTTTTCTCCCTTTCCTTTGACCCCCCTCCTGATTCCCCGTCTTTTTTTTTTCAGGGTCCGGCTGATTTTCTCCCGCTCACCGCCCGCTGCTGTTTCTGTGTTCGTTTCGTTTCTTTCTTTTTCGGTTGTGCTTTTTCCTTGCCGTTCCCCTCTTGGTCCTTTCCTTTTGCTCCGCTTTTTTTTGCTTTCGGCTTCCTCCCGGGTGGGCGCTTGTACGTCTGCTGCGTCCCCTGTGGCGGCTTCTTCTTTTCTCGTTCGTTATCTGCTATTGTCAATCTGATAACACAACGGTAGGCCTTTTCTTTTCCCAAGGGTGATACCTTACCAATCTTTTCCCCCCCAAATTACTCGTTCACTCTGCCTACCTTTTTCCTCGTCTCATGCTCCTCTTCCATGGGGTCTTTTCTACCTGATAGGTTTATTTCGTTCTTTTTCCCCCGTCTGCTCTTTCCAATATAGGGCTTCCCTCGTCGTACATAATCCTTGACCCTCTTTTCTTCTGTCTAAGAATGACTTCGTTCTTTCTTTTTTTTAATCCTTCTTCAGTTTCCTCCAAAGTTCTTTTCAACCGTTAGTCACTTACCTCTATAGTTCCCTCCCCGTGGGTTGATCCTATTAATTTTCCCTAGTTTGTTTGCGCCATCATGTGATGTACATGACCTTCCCCCATAAAATATGACGTTTTTTTGATGTATTTCCAAGAAATCTGTTTTCCTTTTGGTCACTAGTTCCCTGCTTTGAAAATTCAATCGGAAAGCTTAATCCTGAGTCTTACCCACAGAGCCTTTTTGGTATCCCCAGGGTCAGTAGTTCTTTTAGTCCGAGATTTCTTTCCAGTAACCGAGGCAGCTTTTTGAAACGCTGCCCTTATCCATTTTATGTCAACGTCCTCTTTGTGGGTTACTTCTTCCCCCCCTTTGCTGGACCTACGAGTTTTTTTCTCCTCGTGCTCTTCCAATAAGTTAATTGAAATACTTTTCTCCCCCTTCCTCCAAATCCCTGCTTGCTCCCGCTGACTGGATATCGCCGCAGTTCTCTTCCCACGTTTCTCCTGCCAAAACAGCACAACAGGTCCTCTTGATCTCTCCCGTCCATCCAGTCGGTTTCGCCGCCACCACACCTCCCCCCCCCCTTCTTTTCAAAGACACTTAATACGGGCCCAGACTACACCATGGATCTACATGAGAAGTTACTGTGGACCCATACTTTTTTTTAACAAGCCGTTAATTGCCCTGCAATCGGTGCCCTCCTCTTTACATGTACTATTATCGTCGTGAGGGCTTTTCTTCTTATTGTTTTGTTTTTTCCCAATTTCCCCCCCGTTTCGCCCTGTCACCCTTATGATGTACCCCTCGCGCAGATTTTCCCAGTTTGAGTCTTTGCACAGACACCTGACCCTCTTTTGGTTTCCCCCCATGTTTTGTAGAAAGATAGCCCTTGGCCAGAGACTTGCCTCTTTTCCTTTTCTGCGAACGTTATTCTATAAGGGCTATCAACTTAGATGTTCAAGGATGAGCTTTACTCTTGCGCACTTTGATCTGAGTCTTTTTTTCCTCTGCGAAATGGGCCCTCAGTGTCCATTCTTCTTCTTTTACTTTTTTTTACCATCCGTTTGAAAACGTCCTTTCCCCGTGATTTCTTTCAAAGGGTCTCGGATTCGCACATCCCTTTCTCCCCTTCCCTATGGCCCAAACCCATGTGCCCTTTCCCTCTTTCTAGTTCTTAAATTTTTTCGACTAAGTTTTTTGATTTTTCAATTTTACGTAGGAGTGTTTAACGCCTCTTCTTGCGTTTTTTTTCTTCTCCCCTATCTTTTTAAAGGCAGCTACCTTTTTTTTTCCCTTTATTTTCGAAGTCTTTTCCGACCCCCTCTCCCAAACCCCCCCACCTTCATTTTTTTTTTACTGAGCTACTGGATATTTTTTACACTCAGTGGCCCCGTGCAATACCTCCACCCCCCCCTTTTTTTGTTGTCAGACGTCACGGTGCAGTGATCCCTTCTTCCAATCCTTGTTTCTTTTTCCCGATTGCCCGCCTGATTTCTGTTTCCAGTTCTTTTTCTTTCCCCCCAGACCCCCATTCTCCGACAGCCCCCCCATTCGTCTGCCCCCCGAGAAACCCCTTGAATCCTCTTTTTTTCTGCTATATATTTCTTCTTTTTTTAAGTTTTCTTACCGTTCCCAAGTGGTCTTGTTTCGGCTCCTCTCTTCTGAGGATGTATCCGTTTCCCAACGAAAAATTCTCATAGAGGTCCATTTTTCCCGGATTCAGTGTTTCCCATGTCCCCACGTGGTTCAGTTGTAAATTTGCCAACTTCCCTCCCCCACTTTGCTGCCCTTCCCATTTCCCGCCCCGCACCTCCCATTTCAAATCTTTGTTCGTACTTCATCTCCCCCTTCCCCTATCCGAAGAAGAGTTCTGTCCCATATTTTCCCCATAGGTTTTTTTCCCTATCCAACCCTCCACTATATGCGATTCCCCTCCAACTCGGATGAGTCCCTCTTTTTCCCCAGTTAACATACCGGTTTTTCTTTAATACAGCCCACCCTAGACATCTAGTCCTCCCAGCGTCCATCACCTTAGGTTTAAAAACCCCCCCTCCAAGGATTCCCCCCCCCCTGTACGGGAGCTTCCCCTTTTCAGGGGCGAATCTTGGACGCCCTGGGCTGAGAGCGGTTGCCACCCTCTCCCCCCCAAAAATCCACAAATGGCCAATTGAATGTCTCTTCTTTTTCGGATTCTTTTCGTCAGAGCATTTTTCCCTAACCTTTAATCCCCCCTTTCGGCATCCCACGTTTTTGTGAATTAACATAATCTTCTCTTAACCTAATCAGACTCCTCCTTACCTTTTATCCTCTGTTTTTTTTTTAGTTTCTGATGATGTTCCCCTTCCTTTGAGAGTTTGTTCTTTCTCGTGGGATAGGGTGGGGACTTAAATGCTTCGTCGCACTTCCATTTCCCACATAAATCCGTCATTTCCCTGTCAAGTTCCTTGCTTTTTTCCTTTGGTCTACGTAACCTATAGAGCTTCTTCAGATTCTCTTTCAACGAGATCTGTACGCCTTTTGGGGGACCTCCCCCTAAGGTTTACCAGTCTTTCTTTTGAGTCGGCTTTTAGTTCTGAAAAGACAATTCGTCCTTGGAAATTTGATCCCGTCGTTTGTCTTGCTCTCCAATTAGGCTTTTTTGGATGCACTTTGTCCCCCCCTTTTCTTTCCTTGCAGATTTTGCCTTATCTTACTTTTTTTTTTCCCCGTCCTTGTTTAGGTTTCTAACCTTGTCGGCTTGAACACACCCCCTGGAGTGTGGTAATCCCCCCATTGTGGTTTCCAGCCGCATTTTTTTTTTTTTTTTGAGTGTATTTTTTCATTTTCTAACCCCCCCTTCCGTTTATTTCTTATTCCTGGGTTTCTCCCTTTTGGGGGGGTTCCTCATGCCCCTCGTCCCTTCTTTGCCCTTTCCTTCCCCCAACGGATTTCCGTCATATTCCCCTCAGAAAACTTCCCCCAGTTCCCCCCCTCAGGGTCCCGCCCGAGACGGATTTAAGCCTCCGCCCTTTTCTCCTCCGAAATCCTCTGCTTTACCACTGTTGCTTCCGTTGGCTTTTTCAGAGCCTTGCGCAGAAAGGTCCCAGAAACTTTTTTTTTTCCCCTCCCAGAGTGTAGATCAACCTCTCCGGCCCCCCTCTCCCGCCCCTCTTCTAGTGGTCTTTCCCATCACGCATTTCCCTTCCTCTTTGGATTATATTGTCACACGCTGGGTCCACCTCTTTTGAACACATATTCCCTCGACCCTTAGACGCTTCTCAGTCTTTTTTCTCAGAGACTTAATTGTTGTTTCTTTTTTCTGATTCTTTTCCCCTCGGGACAGCGGTTGTTCTGTCTGCTTCGCAACTCTTCCTTCATTGCATGCGTTCTTGCAAACCCCCAACGCCGTTTTCCTTACCAGGAACCCCTCTAACGAGGACAACTTCAGCCTCTCCGCTCCGTCACAACACTACTCCATTACCTTTCCCCTTTCGTCCACGTTTATCGCGAAAGTGTCCCACCTTTTCCCCCGTTTTGGACCTGATCCTTCATGGGATCTTATTTTTTGTTTCTGTTAGATGAATACTCTAATTTTTTTTAAGAGTCGGACACTTGATATTTTTTACCTCCTTCCCTCTAGTCTATTCAATTTTTCAGCCCTTTTCTCTGTAGCAAGTCGACACTTTACCACGCCTGGCCTAGAGCTCGTTTTCTACCGCGGCCCTTTTCCTCTCAAAAAGCTTAGGGCGTTCTCTTTCCCTCTTCTGCCCTTCTTTGACGGATCATTGCCTTCCTTTGAAGGCTTTAACATTTCCTACTCTCTTCTGACAGGCACATCTTCAACCGTGGCTTTCTCCTCTTCTCTCCTTATTGAGAAACCTTCATTGATTTGGCGCGACCCTCTTTTTCTTACTTCTCCTCCCCCGGCACTGGGTTTCTCCCCCAAACCCACTTCCCCCCTCAACTCCCCCCTTCTTCTCCTGTGAGCCTTCCGATTTCTATGGCCCTTTTCCCAGACTAGGTTTTTGTTCTCGGACGTTTTTGTACTCAGGCCCATACCCTGGACGCTGATCAATACTGGTAGGGGGAAATTTCTTCCCGTCTTTACTTTGATGTTGGTTTTGGCGGGTCACGACGGTCCATATTTGCATAGTTCCCTTCCAAGCCGACGTTTCTCTTTTGCATGGCTTTTACTCCTGTTAACAGCTGCGGTCCGATTTCTTGAGATTTTTCTTATCCCCTTTGGATTCTGTCCTTAGCTCGCTTTTTGTGTGGCCATAGTTTTTGCTTCATAGAGCCCCCCCCCCCCCCATCCCCTGAGTGTCGTCTTTCTCTTCCGGTGTTTTGCTTCTGTCATTAACCTCCCTGACGTATTTCCCCCCCCATCGGTCTTATTTTCAGTTTGCCCTCGGTTAACTCTGAGTCTCTCTGCAAATCCTCTTTCCCTGGGTTCTGATGCTTTCGTCTCTTATCCTCTCTTCCTGCTTTACTTTTTCTGGATTTAACTCTATGTCAAGTCCTTTAATAGGCGACAGACTCCGTTCCCCTCTGGATAGGTTGACCCCTCGTTTTTTTTCTTGAATTCAATAGAATAATATTCTTCGAAAAACGCCCGACCCTTTTCCCCCCTTCTCTCTTTTTTCGCCGTTGTTTGTTTTCTCTATCTTCTTTGAAGAGTTCCGTTTGCGAATACAGATGTATTTTACACTGACCTTCCTAAAGAGCCCTTTTCTCCGTCCTTTCTCTCTCAAGCCGTCATTTTTTTCTGACTGGAGCTGGTAGTAACCCCCTTGTTTCCACACGCGGCTGTAGGGTTCCCATCCCTGACCCCTTCTCCTTCTCCCGACTCACCAGCTCGGGAGAGCCCCGTTCTTCTTCTAGAATAGCTTTTCTCAGTTTCCCAGTCGGACTTGATTCATCCTTCCCTATGTGTGTATTTCCCCGACGTCTGGTTAATTATGCCCTTCTTCCTCAACATTCTCTTTTTTTTCCACGGATTAAGTGTGTTCGCCCTCTTACTCCTAATCTTTAACGTCAGCGAAAGAGAAGATACCTCTTTCCCACTGCAGCAAGCGTCCTCCCGCAGTCGCCCATTTCTGAACGCCTCCCACTTTCCCCCATGCTTCCTCTTTCTCTATGTTTCCCTCCCTCTCGGTTGTAAACCCCCCCCAAACACCTGCCCTTCCCCTCCCCCCAAAATTGCCCTCCCCCCCTTCTTTCTCTTTCCCCTTCGTGAGGGCTACCTGACGTGACTTTATGCAAGCCCCCAGACCTTTTTTCCCCCTGCTCTCATCGGGGCACCCGAGTTAAGGTAAATTCTTTTTCTTCTTTTTGGTTTCCTTTTTTTTCTCCCCCCCTTTTCCTTGTTCGTGGGTTTGTTGGTTTTTTCCCTTTGAGTCCTAACATCTTTGACTTTCCTCTCCTTAGGTTTACTCCTTTTCTCGACGGAGACCCCCCTAAACTCTCTTGGTCCCCCATTCTCTTTTTTTTTGTAGGATCGCTGATTGTCTAACGGGTACTCCTTTGAGAAGTCCCTTCTCCAGTATTTTCTCTAAACCGCGATAGCGTTTTAGTAACTCTCTTTTCCTGCTGTTCTCCCCCCTTTATTAGTCCTGGTGCCTTTTCGCCCTCCAATTTTTTTGTCCTTCAGCCCTTTTTCCCTTTCTTTTCCCTTTCTCACTTTCCAGTCCTACATAGTAACGCCCGGTACTTTTTTAAAATGTATAAATTCTTTTCTTCTCCCCTCTTCCCACCCCCAATTTAGTCCCCCTGAAAAAGGACGATGTCCCTTTCCCCCTCTGCCTTTCCCTTTTTTCCCCTGTTGCTTTCCTCCCCTTGAGTTTTTTGTGGGTCCTTCGTTTGACGGTCTTTGAAAGATGATCCCTTTCTTGGTGTTTTTTTTTCTAGAGACTACCCTTACTTTTCAGCTCGTTTTCTAGGCATCCTCCCCCCTTTCCACCCAAGAATGCTTTACCCCAAGAAGGTTTGCCGCCTTTATTTTTTTTTTCCCTCTTTTGCCCCCTAGTGGTTCTCTCTTTCCCACCGGAATTCCCCTTTCCTTAATTTCTTTTTTCTCCCACTATCTCCCCTTAGTTAGATGGCTTCCCCCTTCATAGGTGTTTTTTTTAAGTTTACCGCCCATTAGGAAAAAACGTTTTTCCGTGTTCTCGTTGGCACTGAGCTTTTCTTCCCCAGAGCCCTGCTTCCTACATTAGTTCTTTTCTTGAGAGGTCTAATCCTTCTTGCACAGGTCCTGTTAGCGCCAGTTTTTCACTTGTCCGTTGTTTCTCCGGCTTGCTCTTCCTCCGTTCCCTCACAATCTCCCTTTGTCTACGACTTATGTTTCGCCTCTGACTCAACTGCCTTGGTTGGCGAACCATTTCCATTCTCTTTCACTCCCCCAACACAGAACCATGCTGCCTCCCAGGTGACCTTATCTTTCTCCCCAAGCTTTGTCTTTTTCTCCACTGTTTTCCTGTATCATTGTCAACTTCCCCCCCATCCACCAGTTGATGCTGCCAATCGGTCCCAGTTTTTTCGTTCAGCCTTTCCCTCCACGAAAATAGCTTTCGACGATCACTGAACCCTCCCCTCGCTGTCTCGATTTTCCCTGTTTCCCGCGGAGTGTTCTCCTCCTCCAGCTGGAGTCTTTTGAGTCGTCGCCAGAGGCTCCCAAACCTTTCCTTTTTCACACAAAAAAAACCCGAACATTGTTGACCAACCCAGGCGCTCCCCTCCTTTTTCTCTCTTTACTTCGGGTCCGACGTTTCTCTCCCCGATGGTAAGAAGATACCAATGATTTCCCACCTTCCCCCACACAAAAATTTTCCCCCCAGGGAATGCCTGTTCGGATTTTTTCTTTACGAGTCAGCATTGTCCCTCCCCATTAATACCTTGAGTCCAAATCCATGCGCTCCTCTGAGTTTCCCTTTTCCCATGAATATAATTTCCCCTTCACTTTTTGTTGTTGTTTGATAATCTTTCTTCTTTCCTTTCCACTTAACATAGGGGATGAGCTTTGATTGCCTCCCTTTGGTTCTCTTGGCCCCTGCTGCTGTCGCATCCCCACTCCCCGCACTGTAGCCCAGAAGATTACTCCCCCCTTTTCCACATTTTTGGCGATTGTGTTTCCCGGGGGCTCTTTTTCTTGAATAGTTCCCCTTCTGATCAACTTTTTTTTGTAAATATATAGCCGCTTACACATGCTTTTCTTTCCCTGATGTGTTTTTTTTTTTTTCCTTTTTGTTTTTTACCCCACTTCATTGGGTATTTAGTTCCTTTTGGAGCTCATTCCCCCTGCTTGTCCAGTTATGACCCCTACAACGTTCCTGTAGCCCCTTTCCCCCCCTCGGAGGATCTTATCGCTTTTTCTTTCTTCTTTCCCATTGGCTTTTTTCCGTTGTTATTTTTTCGACTTTCAACCCCCAACGTTGCCGTCCTCGAAGCATCCGTACTTTTCTTTTTTTTGTCCTGCAATGATTTTTAGGTATTGAATTCCATTTTTTCGGAGAAAATACGATCAATGGGGAAATTTTGGCCTCCCCCCCTTGCGTGAAGTGACATTGTTTCTGTGTTGGTCGCATGGAATTTTTTCCCCCCCCTCACTCCCGTTTCGTATCGTGGGGTTCATGTGTATTCTTCCTTCATTGAGTATCACGCGGTGGTGGATTGCCTCCAAACTTGATCATCCTCCTATTGTCCTCCGCCGTTTTTTGTGAACCCCCTTTTTTCCCCCCTGTCCATTCTTCCTGTGACGCCTTCCCTCTCCGACGCTTAAATCTTTCACCCTTTTTGCAGTTGGACAAGCTGCTTCCCTTTCAGCCCCGCAATTCTGTTCCATTGCTGGTGTACTCCGTGAAACTCCCCACGCTCTTTACTTTTTTAATCCCTCAGTCAATCCTCGATCGTGGCTTTCCCCTTAAACACTGCACGGTCCTTAAGTTTTCTCCTTCTCTGTTACATTAGGTTTGATCGTGAACCTCTCTCCTCGTCCCCCATTTCTGATAGGCTCCGTTTCTTTGAATAGTCCTCCCCTTTCTTTTTTTGAGCTTCTTAAGGCTCCGGTGCCTTTTTTTGCTTATGAGTCCTTCTTATGATTCGAGGCCCCCCCTCCCCTTCTCCTTGAGCCATTCTTTACCCCTATCATCCCCAGGAAGACGAACATCCCCCATACGTCTTCCCGAGACCAATTTTTTTTCATCCGTTCGCGACATTTCCCTTACCTTCTCCGGTTGCGACTCATCGGGATTGGGCGCGTGGTTTCTGGCTCTCTAATGTGAGGTCATGTTGGCAGCTCATGCCTGTCCGCTTTCTTCCTTGAAATTTGATATGCCGATTTCCCCTATCTGTTTCGCAAAGCCCTCTTTTCTTAGATGACGCATTTCCTACAAGTAAATTTCTCAATATCTCTCCCTTTTTCTAAGCACCTCGGCCTCGCCCAACGCCCCTTTTTTGGAACTACTTTTTATACTGACTTGGGATTACTCCTTCCATCCCTTTCTTTCCAGGCTCGGTTAACTGGTTCCTCTTCCTACCTCATTTTGTGGGACCCATCCTCATGTTTCGTGTTTGACGTGAGATGTTCTGAGCCGTGCTAACCCTTTTTCAAGGCTCGATTTTCGTTTCCCATCCTGTGTCTGATTTCCTTTCCCCCCCTTTAAATTTTTCCCCCCCTCCCAAAATTGTCTCCACATCCTCACTGACCCCCCTTTTCGTTCTGCCTCCCCTCGATTGCCCCTCTTGTAGGGCCAAGTTCCTCTCGGTGAGTTTTTTTTCTTCTTGCCCTCTCCTGGCTACCGTACGAGATGAGTAGATGAGTGGCGCTCTCCCTTTTCTTCCTTTTAATTTCTTGGTGGCGGCTTGCTCCTCACGCTGAGCTTCGTTTCCTTTCCTGTGATTCTGTTTTTTTTGCAGGTCTCCTAATTTCCGCTCCGGAGGTTTGATGTCTCCCCCCTTTTCTTCGTCGGAGCGCTGTTCTTTTGAAATAGCTCTTATTTTTTTATTTGACTAGATTTTCCCCCCCTTTTCCGGTAGGTCAGTTTGTTTTTGAGAAGGTGGTTCGTCTTTTTCTACCCCCCTGACTCCTTTTCGAAATATAATGTTCCCCCCCTGATTACTCTTTCTCTTCTCCCACGTAGTCTGTCCCCTCTTCCTGGTGATTCTGCTCTTGGATTGGGTCTCGTTTTTTTTTTTTTATCCGGGATGTTTTTTTGGCCTATCCTCAGATAGTTTTTTACTTTGCCCCTCGACAGCCTTTCCCCCTTTTTTTCGGCTTCCTATGTCGAGTCGTGTTTGGAATGTATTCGGTCAAGGAATTATTTTCTGAAATGGCATCATGAGTACCATTATCATTTCTTTTTTTAACCGTTTTTGTTTGCTATCTTCTTTTACTCGTTACTTTAAGGGCTCCTTCCCTTCCCGAACCCGACCTCTTTTTCTTTTATGTCTCGCAAGCCCGCCTCCCTGTTTTTTTATTATTTTTTCCCATCTTTCCCACCTTTTGAACAAGATGTAGTAGGAATCTCTTGCCCTCTTTATAACGTTGAGACGTTCCCTCTTTTCCTTCACCATCCCAGGGATAGTCTCAGCATATATTTTCTGTTTTGGTTTGTGGTTGTTTTTTTTGTGGGGGACGCCTTAACCTCGTCCTCTTTCAAGATCTCTCCCATGTGTAGTGCCTTTGCCCCCTGTCCCCGTTTTCATGAGACAGGGACTCCTTGCCCCAATTTACTTTTATTTTCCTTCCCCGATGTTTGCTTCCTTTCTGCCAATAGCGCCTTCATTCATTTTCATCTCCTCTACGAGCTACCAAGCCTCTTAACAGAAGACGGCCCCACTGTTCCCTCCGTCTCCCTTTCGCCTTTTCAATTCCCTGGATGAACGCTAACCATGAGTCCCCCCTTTCGATGTCTCTTGTAAAGCCCTGCCCTCTCTTGTATCCCAGCAGCCACATAACTTTTCCACTCCGCAATCTTAAGGCACTAACCAGCCTTTTTTAACCTCCGCGGCGTATCGTATTCTGCCGTGACCCTTCTTTCCGTTCCTAAACTTACGTCTTGTCTTCTGACCTTCTTTTCCCAGATAGTCTGTAGTTCCTCAACTATTTGTATGAGGAGTTTTTTGAGGGAATTTTTTCGTTGGTTTTCTCCTTGGGACAGGACTTTTGAATAAACTTCTTTCTTTCCCCTCTTCAGTACTGCTTTTTTCTATCTTTCGGCTCGATCTACCGTAGTCCAGGCCCAGTCCCCGCCTTTTCTCTGACTTTCTGTTTTCCCCAGATTACCCCTTTCCCCCCTCTCCTTTGTCGCCCCTGGCTCTTTGACTGAGTCGGTACCAATTTTCATTCACCGGATTGTCCCGATCCCATCCTCGCCCCGGCGTTTTTCCTTAGAGCGTTGCCGGTTATCACGATTTCTTCTTTTCTGTAGGTGTCTATCTTAAATTCTTCCCCAAGCGTTTGAGTTGGATTTTTCTTCTTCCAGATATCCCTGGCACCTTCCCCTCTCCCCTAGGTTAACGCCTTTCTCTTCCATGTCTCAATTCTATTCGCCGTCTCCTCCTCTCCCCCCACTCTCTCTTCTTCGGTCCCCAACCGGACATGTGCAGTTCCCCCTGAGACTTGATTCCATGCTCTTGTTGCGAATCTTATTGTGGCTTTCGTTTTTCCCGGATTTGTAGGGACGGTTCTAGTGATTTATTTTTCCCTCCTTATTCTTTTCTTCGTTGTCGCGCTTTAAGTCATCCTTCTGTTTATATTAGCACAGCTCAGCTTTTGTGAGCTCCTACTCCCCCACCCCACCCAACAAGTAAATCGCGATTCCCCCCTCTTCGCCTTGAATTCTCATGGTTGCTTTTTTGCCCCCTCCTGTGGAAACTTGGCGTGTTGACCAAGACGTGAGATCCAACTTCCTCCTTAATGCGTTTAGTTTCTTTCCTGCCATATCTGGAGTTGCCCCCTCTTTCTTCTCCTTGTTTTTTCCTTTTCTCTTACTCATCTGGGGGACCACAGTACACCCTTCTTTTTCCCTTTACTTCGTTGTAAGGATCTCAGTTGTGAACAGTCTTTTTTATTTATTAGGTCCTCTCCTTTTCTTCGGACCCATTTTTTTTTTCGGGTACGTACCCTTTTTTCCTGTTTCTTTTTTTGTTACCAGGGATCGGCTGATTCCGGGGCTTCCTCACCAACCGAACAAGCTTAGAGAGCTAAGCTTATGGCACTATCCCCTTCTGTCCAGCCGTTTCAAGCCCGGGGTACATTTTTGCCCCCTCCCGGTCCATGAATAGTCCAAACCAATCCCTGACACCCGTGTTCTTCCGTCCCAATTGGTGATTTTCTTTCCAACAGACCGCGTTGGGTTGATACCACTTTTTCCTCTAAATCATCATGGCCATCCCCCCGCAAACATTAAGGGATGTGAAAAATATTTTCCTATTTTGTTCCAGTTCGCCCCTCCATCACCCCGACAAAGAAGTTCGTAGAGCCAACTTCCGTCCTGAAGGAGTTTAGACCTTCCTTGGCCACGTTTCCCTACCGTCCCTTTTTTGCTCTTCGTACTAGACCTCCTTCGCAGGATCAGCGGAATCCCTCAGGGTAACAACAAACAACAGTCCCTTCTACCCCCCCATACTTCCCGGCTTCTTTTTGTGGAGAGCTGCTTTTCCGTGTCCCTCCAGGTGCTCTCCCTTTCTTTTTTCTGGCCGGTTTGACCACCAATCCCACCCCACAAACTGTCCCACCGTGATTGTCCCCTGATTCTGGTCTCTCTTTTTTTGACCTATCCCCCCATCCGCTTTACAGTCCATACCCATCGTCACTCCCCACTTTACGCCATGATGGGGGTTACATCTCCCCTACTTTTTCTTTGATCTTTTTTACCCCCTTCTTTTGTTGTGCCTAGTCAATGATTTGCTTCTTTCCCTTTCCCCCCCTAGTTCGGATCGCCTTGGTATTGCTAGTTGCGTTCCTATTTTTCTTTACATTCTGCTCGCGTGCCATCCGAACCCCTCAGAAACAGTCCCCTCGGATTCGTTTTCCCTGTTGGGTGACTTTTTTTCCTGTTCGCCTTACTGTCCAAGGTCTCACGTTCCCATTTCGAGAGCCCTCATTTTTCCCCTTCTTCCTCTTACCGTTTTTTTTCCCTTTGTTAGTGTTGGGTTTCTTCAAGGGGTGTTTAGTCGGATGTTTTTGGCGACTCTTTCCCTCTTTCCTATCCTCGGAATCCCCCCCTTTACCCTTTTCGGTAGTGTCCCCTGGTCGTCCCTCGCGCTTTTTTTCTCTTGGTCTCTCCATCGGCTTTTCATTTTTCTTCTATATGGCTTGAATTTCAAACCTCTAGTCCTTTTCTTGTTATATTCCTGCAATTATCATTTCTAGTGTCGTGACCCCTTTGTGCCAGTCACCCCACCTTTTGACATGCGGTCCATGAGGCCCCAGTTCCCCTTTTTTTTTCCGCCTCATTGTTCTGGATTTCTGAGTTCTAGCTTTCACGTTTGAAACTCCCTTTTTTTACTTGTTTTTTGCCCCCCTATGTTTTCCTGAACAGGCCTTAGCTCTATACTCCTCTTTCTTTTTTTTCTTTCGCAAATTCGAATTAAGTCCTGGCCCGACGCAACCGTACCCGTTCCCCCATTCGATTTCCCTTCTTACCACTTTGCACGAATCCCATAGATACCCTCTCTCAAACTTACTCTGCTACTTCACAATGTGTTTATTTCCCTTGCCTTCCTTCCCTCCGAAACCCTCTTTTTCCCTCAGATGTGACTCCCTAAACTACCGACTACAGTACTTTCCCCCTTCCGCTTTATTGATGTTCCAATCAATTACCGCCCGTCCTTTCGATTTTTCTCTTCCTTATCTTTTTAAAACTGGTTCCAATGCTTTTCCCCCTCTCCTCTGCAGAGCAATGACCTTTTTCTTCTTTTGTTAATCCCTCTCATTTACTTCTTTTTTTTGAGAGTTTGGTGATTACATTGCTTACATTTGCACTCGGGAAGCGTTTGCTTTGTTATCCCCTCGCTGAGGGTTTTTTTTTTATGTCGATCTCCCCCCACTAAAGATTTTTAGAATCTTTTTAAACTCCGCCCCCCCTTCCCTCGTCTATCTCTACCGCCCAACTTGCTTCCACGCAAATTACTTGTCCCCGTCGCGTTTCAAGGGGCCCGGGCATGTCGGTTTCCTTCTTCCTTCTTTCTTGGGGTCTTTGCTGCGAGGATCATTGGACAGTGGCTCCCCACCCCTTTTTTTTCTTTATTGAGGAAGTTACCGTGATATGATTTCTCCTCCATTTCACCCCCTTTCTTCTGTCCCGCACGATGCGCCATCGTTTCTCCTTCACTTCCACACTCTTCAGAGCAGATTCTTTTTAGTTTATCCAGTTTTGTTGACCTCTGCCGTAGAAAGCCACTATTGATTTTAGTTTTCCACTACTGATCCGTAATCTTTCCTATTTCCTTGATCAGTGTTTTAGCTCTTTTACCAGTTCCTCCTAGCGACCTCTTCATTATGCCCCAGGACGATGGTTTTGTTTATGGACTGTCTCTTTGATTTGATTTCACGCGCTCTTGCCGCGCTTTCCTCTTCCCCCGACTTTCCCCCCGGGAATTGTTGGGAGCAAACCCCTTCCCCATGCCCAACCCTCCTCTCTCCCCCCTTTCCTTCTCAGCAACAACCTCGCATTTCCCACGCTTAGAGTTCCCTCCCCCAGACATTTTTCTGGGTCATCTTCCCTTCTTTTTTTTCCCCTTCCCTATAATTCCGTCCCGCTGAGTAGATCTGGTAGGAGTGGCCCCCCTTGTATTCCCGGAGTTGCGTCTAATTGGAGGTTGTGGTTTTTTGTATTCCGCCCTAGATTTTTTTTCTTTCATAGTCCGTGACGTTTGTTCTATGTTGCTTCTTTTTCCCATAATTTTGAACTCCTTCAATTCCTTCCCTATGCCGTTCCTTTGTTTTGGAAATGGGCTGCTGTCATCTCTTTCTCCCCTGTTTCTCTTGATTTTTTGCAATTAGCTCTTCTTGTCCCCCCGTCGTCTCTCCTTTCCCCCCAATCCGGTAGGGCGTTTAGCGGATTACCGTTTTTCTTCTCTTTCATTTTTTCCCCCGATTTCTAAGTCTAACTCTAGGTTCGTTCCGATCGGGTCAGCGTTCCCTTCTACTGCACCTCTTCTCCTTTGGACTGCTTTTCTTTGGATTTGTCTCCGTATCCTCTCCATGATGGTTATAAGTACATACTAGCGTTTTTTTTCCCATTCCGGTTTTCCTAGTAGCCCTTGACCTCTCGAACAGATCTTCTGTTGCTCCCCCTAATCTTTCTATTGTGTTATGGAATGTAATTGTCCCCTCATCTTTCCGTATTCTCCCAACTTGCATACCTTCTTCCCCCCTTTCTCTTGCTCACCTCCCTGTTTTCGAGCGATTTCATTGTGTTCCCCTGTTTCTTTCCAGTTTTTACCTTCCCAAGAGGGATGACCAGGCCTTTCCAGTCACCCTCCTTTTTCCTCCGCTGATTTTATCTCACGGACTAATATCTGTTCTGGTCTGTTTTCTCTCTGTCCCCCCCGGCTTTGCAACATCTGATGTCTGTCCGATTCCATCATGCTAGCGACGAGCCGCATTTCAACAGAGAAGTGTTCTCAATCCCCAGGGAAGTAGTCTTTTCAGTATATTTAGCCTCCTCCCCGAGGAGCGTTTCGCATCACGTACTATTTTCATTGGCCCGGCATGTGGTTATTATGCTTACTCAGACCCTTATCCTTTCCACGTCCCTCCCTGGTGGGTGAGCTAGATCTGCCCCCACTCCAAGACTTTCCTTTGCCTCATGCAGTAAGCATACGATTATGCATCCTCCCCCGGTTAAACTAGCAGCGGCCCGGTATCGACATAGCGTGCACTTTGGATGTAGCTTCCCCCCCCCCCCCCGAGAACACCCTCGTAAGATTGAGATATCCTCCCAGACCTCGTTTTTTCCTCTCCCCTATCCCCAATCCCCCACTCAAACGCGCACAGTACTACGGCCTCCAAAATCTCACACATCGTCGTTATCTATAGACTTGCCCCTCTACCCCTGATGAAACGCACTCCGTTGTCCCTGAAGCGACCTCTGTTCCCCCCGTGAGTTGATGTACTCAAATATTGTCGTCTTCTTTTTGTCTTTCCTTTGCCGTGGTTTATCACCGTTACGGTTTTTCCCTTCCTTCCCCCCCAAACCACCCCCTTCTTGGTATCATCTCCTTATCTCTTTTCTCAGTTTCGGAGAAAGACAAACACCTTGTTTCCCACTTCATTCCCCCCTTCTTTTCGACACGTTTACCTTTGCCAGAGAATGTTTCTTGGTCCGGAAAGCGGAGTACCGTCTCGGCTTTTGATAGTTCCGCTTCAACTCTCTATTGCTGTTGTCTAAGGCCTAGAGTTGACCGCTGAGCAAACGACTCTCTTCTCTTCGCTCCTTGAGTGCTATGCCTCCTGGCCTCTTTCCATTTGATTTCCATTAGTTTAGAATCATCTTGGAACTTACACTTCGAAATTTTTTCCTTTTTTACCTGTCTCAATTCTATTCGCCGTCCTCCCCTCTCCCCCCCAGATTCGTCGACAAACAGTTCCTGTGGATTGCTTTTTTCCCTTCTCCCCCCTTCCTTTGAGGAATTCAGAGTTCTCGTTTTGAACTCAGCCTATATTGAAAGGTGTAAGTGATAGTGTCCTTAATTCTTTCCCTTTTTTATTGTTTTGACCTCGCATCCGCCCTTTTCGTTGCTACTCCCGTAACCGCTTCCCGATTGTGCTGTGATTTTTCTCCCCCCCCTCCCCCCCATAGTCCCAACAGCTCAGCTGATTCAACAGTTTTGTTCTCATCTGGTCTGGTCACACCAAAGTTGTGGTGACAAATCCTAGCCCGGCCTCCATTTCCTTTTTTGTCTTTTCTTCGGCCTCACTCTTTAGGTCTTGCGGTTCCTGAGCGTTTACGGTTTAAGGACTGAGGGCCACTCCCCCCCCATTTTTCTTCTGGCCGTTTGCTTCCCCTCTTGGCCCCCGATTTTGTGTGAATCTTCTTTAGCTCGGCGATAGTTTCTTTTCAGAAGATGTTACGGCCCCCGGTTTCAATGTACTTTTCCTCCCTTCTCAGGACTTGAGGGATCCGTGTTCTTTCCCGCAACCCTGTTTAACAAGTATCGATATACGAGGATGGTTACCCTTGCGCCCGACGCTGAGGAACCGGTTCACTTGTTGCGAAATTTCATGTAGTGACCACAACATCCTAATCTTATGACCTAACAGGTGACCGTCCGCATCCCTGATTCACCTCTTTTTTCTCCCTCCATTTATACCTTTCCAAGCTATGGCTCCCCAGTCCTTTGTGACCCCCCTCCAGGCCAATGCCTAAGCCAGCCCTCCAACGAGCTCTGGATTAGAGCCCCGGTGAACCCCCGTCCGCGATAGGAGTACTTGTGGGCGGGAACCCCCCTTCGGGTGGGATTGCCTCACTGAGACTTTCGCGTAGTCTCTTTCCTAACCCTTAGGGTAAAAACCCCCCCCGCAGGCTCCAACATAAGCGCTTAGGATGGTTTTGAGCCTCGGCGACTAAGTTAGCTTCACTCGTAAGAGCCACTCTGACAAATCCCCCACCCCTTTGCCGCCTTTCGTTTCGTCTTCTTGTCGCCGCACCTCCGCATGTAAGCCATAATTTCCCCCTAGCATCCCGCACCCCACTAAATGCTAGGTCAATGTCCATCTAATCTTCCCGATCTCAGTGGTGTTTTGCTACAGTCTTTTTTTTTTTTTGAACCTTAAGCATTAGATCCGTGCGGATTGTCCCGGTGTATTATTTGGCTTTACTGCTCTGTCGCGGGCCCCCCCGAAACAATCCTCAGATCGTCATTTAAAGTTGGCATTTGTGGATTTGTTCGGTTGAGTACATCGTTCGCACACGTCTTTTCCCTCGAGCCCCTCCAGCTCTCCCACATTCTGCTTCCCTGTCTCTGTTTTTGGTCTCGTCTTTTACCAGGTCTCAGGAGCTCCTCAGTCTAAGGCACACCCGTTGTCCCGGCCATCCTTCCTTACTCGCTTCGGGATTCTTGCTTCTCCATCGTCCGTGGATGCTGGCTGACCTTTAAAACTATTGCACGTCACTTGCGCATCTCTTATTTGCGGATATGTCGTTATCATTTAGATCCCAATCGAAACTTCTTCCATGGGCGGGAGGGAATTTACGGTCACCGCAGCGCATTGTTCTGGAGCGGTTTTGGGGGGGGGGACGAATGCCTCATTCGTTTTGGGGTATCACTCTCATTCTCAGCTCTATCAGCCTTTTGGCGTGTCCGCCACTCAGCTCAAGTCACGACGACCCCGGAAAGTACTTTTTGTCACGATTTCCCGTCTTTTGCTCCTCAAATATCGCCGAGCCTACCATCCTCGGTATTTCACACTTGTTGGCTTAAAGGTCCAACTGAATTTGTTCTCAGATTATCTCAACGTCGCGGTCAAAATCGCACCTCCTCTAATGAGTGGCTGCCTTCCCTGCACGCATTTTCCTTCGCGTTGGACGATATTTGTCCTGGTACTGATGTGAACTACGTGCACCATTTTTTTTTTGCATTTAGTCCTTCATTGACTCAGAGTTTCTTGTTGGTTTTCTGATTAGGCTCACTCAACCGGGACAGGGTTTGTGCTTAAACGATCTTTTTTATGATCGGGCCCAACACAACGCAATGCGCTCCATAATTTCACCTATACGACACTCCCTCTTTTCAACATACGCACTCCCTATTAACGCTTCCCAGTCCATGAATCCGTTCGGAAGCTTTAATTGCAAGGTTTGCCGCCTCATGATTGGTGATTTTCTTGTGATGCGCGAATATGACAGTTCTTCTCTAAATCCTGCTTGTGAGTTAGGTATCTATGATTTCTACTAATGGCACCCCGGGAATAGTCTGCTGCGAGAGCCATATATTGCAGAGCACTACACATATAAGAGAAGAGCAGTGTTCCCCTTCCCCCCCCCCTTCCGCACCTCTTGCCTCACCGCTTGGCCGTTTTTTAATTTAACTACTGATACCACCGGTTCCTACTCAGTCTTTCATCTTTGCGACAGGCTAGGGCAAAGTCCAGACGATGTCCGATTTAATGGCCCCCTTTTTTTCTGGAATACGCACATTAGCGCTTCCTAACTGCGCTAAGGCGGGATTGTCGAAGTCCACCCGCCCTTTGACTTCATTTCCCCGGCGTGAGCAACCCCTTCTGCCCTTCACTACCCTCCCCCCCCTTACTCTTTCGACATGCCACTCGATTGACGTTTGGGAAACCAGGCCGTAGTCCTCTTGCACAGGATTGGCAACTTCTAACGCTCCCCCCTTCTTATGTTATCTGGTTCGGAGTGGCTCTTACTTTTCGAGACCTTGAGTTTTTTTTGCGGCTTGAGCTTCCTGAGTCTTCTTGCATCTCAAGTTGACGCTGTTTTCTCTTTTCGGCCTTAATAAAGAATGTGAGATCGCCGATGACCGTTCCCTCTCCCTTTGATCACATGGGCTGTTGTATAAGCTCGTCTACGTATTCTTGGAAATAGCTTTATTTTTTGGATAGTAATAACCCCCTTTAGGGCCGTTGGCCCTGCGGATAAAGGTTTTTCTTTATTAGTCATTAACCACCGATTCGTTTAACTACACCCCCTTTTTCTTTATTCATGCTTCGTTCACTGCTAGGGTAAGTCTTCTCATATTTCTTGCTGAAAAGTTTAATCCCCTTTGTTTGCTGATCCCGGCTATTGGTTGCTTCGTCTCCCTTCTCCTATCAGGAGAACGGATTCCCATACGTATCAGATTGTTCAAGCCTAGTTTTCCCTGTCGACAGAATCAGGAACATCTTTATTTTTCCCTACTCCTCGTCGCAGTGGTTGGAATGTCCTTTCCTCCCCTCATTTTTGTCCTCTTCCCCCCACGGCAGAAACGCTTTCCCTTCTCTTTTTTTGATACTTCATTTTTTTTGTGAATTTTATAATTTAATCGTTCTGAAGTTTTCCTACTTCAAGCTGAGGATGACCCTTTTTCCTTCAAGAACACGACTTCGACGGATGTAGAGCAAGCCTGCATCCCTTTTTTTTGATTG
>Ga0179591_1343065_pt1 | contig 20817 bp, 39 predicted proteins | sample CZOMad2_1_08_16f_FD_182891 | JGI IMG/M metagenome (GOLD analysis project Ga0179591, IMG submission 182891) | Vadose zone soil fungal communities from Angelo Coast Range Reserve, California, USA - CZOMad2_1_08_16fungal (PacBio error correction) | ecosystem: Environmental > Terrestrial > Soil >... | reverse complement strand
TTTTTTTTCTCCCCCCACGGGACTGATTCTCCCTTGTCCCACCCTGATCAATCATTTCTATGCTCTTCTTTTTTTGCCCTCCCCTCCTTCGTTCCAAGTGACTTTTCGCCCCAGTCACCTTTCCTTTTTCACCTTTTTCCCTAACCCTGGGACAAAATACTTTCAAAACTTATTTTTGTCACCCTCACGGCAGCCCCATTTCTCAGTCCCCCCCCTCACAGCGTAAAGCCCACCCCCCCAACTGCCCCTGCGATTTTTTTTTTCTCCCGGACCGGTTGGCTCCCCTTAGATGCAAGGTTGCGTCCCATCCCCCAATCCCCTTATCCCCTGGACGAAAATTTTTTCCCCACGATTCTTTTTGCCTACTTTCACTCCCCCCCCCCCCCCCAGCACTGGTTGTCCTCCCTTTTCCCCCCGTGCCGGACCCCCTTTTATATTCCCCCAATCTCCACGTTGCCCCTTTCTGCTTTCTTTGCCTTTTTCGGCTTTCTCTCTGTTATTCAAGCTCTAAGTTTTCAGTGTCTTTTTTAAACAACGCTCGGCCTGTTATCCTCCCCCTCTGCTAACCCTTTTGCTTTTTTTTTGGTAGGTATATTAGACCCAATCTGTTCCTTCTTTCTTTCCCCCTACTTCCCTCCACCATCACCGTTCTTTTTTTTACAAAAGTCCCTTCCCTCCAATGAGTTTCTCTGGATTATTTCCTTTTCCCTTTTCGACCTTTTTTCTTCTTTTCCCTCCCCCAATCCCCCATTTTTTTTCCCACTGTCACTGCCTCGACAGTCCCCCCCCCCCAAAATAGACCAGCAGGTTTTTTTTTTTTCCCTTGTTCTCTTCCCTTCCTCCCCTGTTCACTTTGTTTTGTTTCATTTTTTCTCTCCCCGAGATGGAAACTTGCTTTCCCTTTTTTTTTTTCCTTTTTTTTTTTTTCCCAGATTCTTTTTTTTTCCGATGCCGCTTTCATTATGCAGTCCCTTATTTTCCCCTGTTCCCCACCCCCTAGGTGCAAAAACCGTCACTCATCCCGCTTTTGCTAGCATTCTTTAGTGTGTTTCCCCCTGTGCCCTCCTATTTTTTTTTTTTTCTTAGTGGGTTTGCAGACTCCTTCTTTTTTTTTTATGTCTTTTTCTCCACACCCAATCCCTGATGGGCTTTCTGCTCATCCCCAAGTTCACATGGTTTTTGAATCAACCGAGCGAGAGAAACCCCATCTTTCTGTTCTCTACTTCTCCCCTCCTGAGTTTTTCCCGCAATGCCCAACTCCCCCAGGTTTGACTTCCGTTTTTACCGCTCCAAACCTCTCCCCCCCCTTTGAACTCCCCTCCATTTTTTTCCACTCTGGGTGTTTTTTTGACTACTTTATCCTGGTCATTGATTTTGTTTGACCCTGAGTCCTTCTGTCTTCAAGCTTTTTTTTTTCCTCCCCCCGAATTGTAACCACTTCCTTATTGTTCTTGTTGCGCGGGCCCCTTGGGTTCCACCCCTCATTTTTTCATTTTTCTCCCCCTAGTCTGTACTTGGTGTGCTTTTCCCCTATCCCAGTTGCCCTCTTTTTTGGCCTCCTTTTTAATTTTTTTCCTCCCCAACCTTTTTAGGCTTAGATACAGTTCACGAAATCTGGCCACCCCCGATTTCATTTCCTTCCTTGTTCAACCCTGGCTGATCCGCGGGATGCGTTCCCCTTCTTTTCTCTTTTAACCAGTTTTTTTTTTTTTCCCCCCCTTCTTTTTCCCCCCCCAAAAACCCCATTTACACTTCCCCCTGAGCGGTGTCAGTACTTTTTCCCCCCGAGAGACCCGAGCCCCCTCCATCCTTTTTCTCCCCGGGGTTCCCTTCCCCCTCATCCCTCTCCTTAAAAGAAGTCCCCCTTGCCTTCCAAGCCTTTTTTCTTTACATTCCTTTCAATCAGACCACACAGGGGCCCCTCTGTTCTCCTTTTTTTCAACGTTTCCTTTCCTTGCTCCCTCCTTCCTGGACAATTCTCTCTTATTTCCCCAGTGTTTTTTGAAGGGGGGGGTTTTTTCTCTCTTTTCCCGTGGTCCTTTCCAGTTGTTCTTTTCCCTCTTTCTTTTGCCCTTCTCTCCTTTGGCCGTTCTTGTTCTTCCTTCCTTTGTCCTTTGATTGCCCCCTTTCCTTCGTGGGTGATTCTCGTTACTTTCTCCCCCTTTCTTGGTTTTTTTTGTCCCCTTCACCAGACTTTTTCTTTCGTTTTTTCCCACCTTTTGAGCCACCCAGTGGCGAGCGACAATCCCAGAGCTTTGCGCCCCCTGCCACCTTAGTTTGAAAAAACCCTTTTGTCCCTTTTTTCCTTCCCCTGCACGCTCTGGCCAAATCGGTTCGCGATTGGTTCTTTTCTTCCTGATTTTTCACTTTTTTTCTCTTCCCCCTTATTTCCCCTCCACTTTTGTGTTCCCTTTCATAACCGTTTCATTCCCCCTTTGTGTACTCTTCCCCTGGCTCCACCCCCCCCCCCCTAGTTTCCCCCCCCTTTTTTGTCCTCCCCTGCCTTCCCCCACCTGAACTTCACCACCACCTCCCCCCAGTCGGTTTTTCCTTTCTTCCTGTTAAACGGCCCCCTTCCCCAAGGCTTAACCCCCTTGTCCTTCCCCTTGCTTCTTCTTCCCCCTTTTCCCTTTTTAACATTCTGGTAGTATTTCTTGTGCCATTTTTTTCGAAACGATCTTTATTTTTTGCTTTTTTCCTCTCAGCCCCCTGACCTCCTTTTTCCCCGGAGTTCCGTGGAATCAACCCTTTTTTCTTGACACCCCTTTACCCCCTTCCCCGATTATTTGACCTATTTCCTCCGCAGGCCGAGAACGGAATTTCCTTCCAACCCCTCCCCCCCCCCCCACCCGGTGACTTCTTCCTATTCCTTCCTTGTCCCTTTGATTTTTTTTTTGGTTGTTTCTAGCTTAGTTGTCCTGATTTCCCCAATTTCCCTCCACCCTTTCCCCCCCCCCCTCCCTTTCCGCTGAACGCTTTCTTTGTGAGTCTTTCAACCAATGCCCAGCTTTTTTTTGGTTTACCTCCATCCGTTTCAGGCGATTCCAAACCGTGACTCCCCTTTCGGTCTGCCCTAACCGCAGATAAACCGTCTCTTTGTCCTTGGTCCGACCCGCATTGATAACTCTTCGCTCCACCACCCACTTCCGACCGTTAGTGATCTTTTGGATGTTCGTTCTTCGGTCTTCCACCTCCTTAATCCCCAATAATTTTCCCCTAATTTTTTCCCCCTCCCTCTTTTTGTATGCCCTTTTTTTATTTTGTGTTTCAAACCCCCCCCACACGGGGGGTCGTCTTTCCCTTTGTTTTTCTGATTTTTCCCTTCCTACTCTTTGTTTTTATTTTCATGACCACTTTTTCCTCCTTTCCTGACGGGCATGTCATCATTGTTTTTTTTTCCCCCACCCCCCCCCCCTGACCTTTATTTTCTCCTTCCGCGCTATCCCCTTCCCCCCATTTCTTCGTTGTGACACCTTCCCCCTTTTCTTTGTATTTGTAGGTGCTTTTGCATCCCCTCCCTTTTGCGGTTTATTTTTCCTCTCCCCACTTGTTCACTGATTGGCTCTTTTTGCCTTTATTTTTTCCCCCCTCTCGTTGTGACTCAACCTTTTTCGACCCTTTTTTTCTGTTTTTTTTTTCTTTTCCTTTTGCGTTCTTGTGGCCGTCTCCCCTAGTCTCTTCTCTTACTGGCAACTATCCCCTTTTCTTCTTTTTTTTCTGAAGTTCCTGTCCTCTTTTTTCTTTTTCGTTTTTTTCTCAACATTCCCTTCCTGTAATGATTCCCGCACGGCCGTTTTTCCCCGGTATGTTCTTTTCCCCCCCAACCGTGGACACTGTTTGTTTCGTTTTTCCCTCCAGGTAACTTCTTCCAGTTTCGTTCTCCTGTTGCTTTGCGTATTATCTTCCCGGAAAGCCAATTTTTCTCCCCTGGTCTTAACCCGCTGAGCTTTATCCCACTTACGTCCCCTGGTCTCCCCTAGGCCCAGTTCCCTCCCTGCACCCGTCCGACTTTTACCTTTTAGTCTCCTTTCCGCGTTCCCACTTCTTTTCTTAAGCGCAAATGGTGCTCCATTGACATTTCCCTCCCCCTGGCTCCCCCTTTCTCGGCCCGGGGAGGTTCCCCTGACCCCTTGTTTCAGCTTGGGTGGCTGGCCCGATGGTACATTGTCAATCGCCCACCCTTTTTTTCCTTTCTTCACATTTTTTCCTTCCCCCCTCCCCTCGCCACCCCTTTTCGCACCTTATTTTTTTGCCCCTTTTCGCGGCGATCTTTTTCACTCATTCTCCTTCCTCCTTTTCCCCTTTGTGCTCCTTTTTTTTTTTCTGTGCGTCTCCTCAAACACCCAATCCCCCGTGTTTATCTTGTTCCATGCTGCCTTCAACTACAGGCCACCTTTCCCTTTTCCCTCCTTCTGTCCCCCCCCTCCCCCACGTTTTTTGTTTCGGCCGTCCTCGGTTTTTCTTTTTGTTCACTGTCCCTTTAAGGCCCTTTATTCGCCCCCTTTTGAAGTTAACCCCCTTTTTTTTTTTCGTGCTCTCCAACCCTCCCCCCTTTTTCCCTCAACGTGGCGTGTTCTCTTTTTTTTTTTCGTCCCACCGCATCTCCCCCCTCCCCCCTCAGTTTTTTTTTTTTTTCCCCGATCTTCTTTCATAATTGTTTTTCTGAGAAGCAAACCATCTAACGCCTTCCCCTCCCCCGTCTTTCCCCTTTTCTTTACCTTTTTTTTCAACTATCACACCCACCCTTTCCCTTTCCCCTATTGCAATGGCAGCTGTTCATGTTCACCTTCAACCCCCCACAACCCACCCCCACCCCCTCCTCTTTTCACCCCCGGTCTGTTCCTGTGACGAATACCCCACGAAAGGAGATTGCGTCCGGCGAGGCGGAGGTTGTCCCGGACTCGAGAGGTGACCCATGATTCTGTCCCCCGCTGTTTCTTGGATCTGTCCTGAAAATCCACAGCAAGGATTACTCCTGTGTCTTGGGCCGGATGAGCGCTTTTTTTTTAAGTCCAAACGCACTCCCAGGTCAAAATTATTTTTTTCATTGGTTCTGGGGGTGTATCCTTGTATGTGTGAGAGAGTGAGTTGAGGGCTGTCTGAGTTCTCCTCATTTTCTTTTTGTCCCTCCGGCCTATTTTGCTTTTTCTTCTTTTTTAATTCTTTTTATTCTCCCTGCACAATGCCTCTCTTGTATTTTTTTTTTCCATGGACTCCCCTTTCCTCTTGGTTTGTTCTTAGTCGTTGACCCCTTGACCCCTTCTTTGGTCCTTTTTCCCCCTCTTTTTTTTCCTTGATTCCCCTTTCCCACCGTTCTCTGCTCTCTGTCAAGTTTTCCCCCTTGGCCTTCTGTTCGTTCCTTTTCGTGAACCTTCTTTTCATTTTCTTTTTTTTCTTGCGACGGTTTTTCGGTCTTTTCCCCGGTCCCCCCAAAACACCCCCCCCCTTTTCATACCCCCGGTCCGTTCGCTCTGTTGATTTCCCCAGCAAACCTCTTCCCTCCTTTGTTCCTTTTTTTATGCTCCCAACCCCCCACCCCCTGTCGGTTTTTTTTATTTTTTTAGCAACTGTCCACATTCTTTTCACCTTTTTCCGTCTCCCCTTTCTTACCCCCCCGCTTTCTCTGCGCCCCCTCCCTTCTTTCTCATGACAAGGCTGACCCCTTTGTGACTCCTTCTCTACCTTTCTTTTTGGGGTCACCCTTTTCGTCCTCTGTGCCTCACCAGTCTTTTTCCCAACCCAATCCCTCTCACGACAGTTCACCCCAACCCCCCCCGTCACCAATAAGTTTCCTCCTTTTTCTTCTCAGATGCTGCCGTTGCTGGTTTTCGTACTAAAAGGGTCGCCTCGGCACCCTTTCTTTAGTCACCATTTTTCCATTGTCTTTATCCCCTACTCAAGGGTTGTGCGGTGGTCGTTTTCCTTTTTTTCTTCCCCCTTTTTTTTTTAGTTTCCCCCCCAAAAACCCGCCCCTTTTTCCCCATTCCCCTCCTTCCCCTCCTTTGTGTCCTTTTTCGTGCTGACGTTCCATGCCTCCTGTATTCTGTTTTTTTCCCAAAACGTTGCTCGATCTTCCTGAATTGCATTCCCTGCCTTGCAGTTGTCGCGTACTAGCAAGATGTTCTCTCTTCCCCCTCCCCCTATCGTACATTTCCAGATTTTTTTTTTTTTTTTTTTTTGTCCCGTGTTCCCTCACCCGTCCAACCCACTCTTTTTTTTCCCCACTTTATTTTTTTTCCCTTTTTTTACCGTTCTTTCTTCCTTTGGATCTTTTCAAATGTACCCCTTTTGTCCCTCCTCCCCCCCCTTCGTGAATTTTAGTCTTCTTTCTGACCCTGCCCCCCTCCACCGCCTTTCTCATTTTTTTTATCTCCATTTCGAAACCCCCCCACCCAAGTTCTTCCTGTTTTTCCTTTACCTCCTTTTTTCAGGTTCTTCGTGGGAGTCTTTTTTCATCTTCTCTCCTCCTTACTTGCGTTTATTCCCCCCCCCCAATCGATGAATCGTCTTTTGCTATCGTGTATCGTCCCCTTTTGAGTTTTTCGTTTGTTGTTCCGGCGTCCCCCCCCTGTTTGCTTTTTTTTGCTTCTTTTTTCCCCTGAATGTTCTCCCCTAAGTTGACCCCCCCCTTTGGGTTAATTTTCCAATCCGCTCACCCTGTCTCCCTTCCACTAGTTGCTGGATCCCCCCCCCGGAATAGAGTCCTTCTCCCCCCCCAACGCCCCCTCCCAGGCCGCTTCCCCTTTTCCCCTCCTTCTTCACCAATTGAGGTACATCACCTCTTCCCCCGTGGTGGAGTCCTTCTTCTTTTTCACTTTCCTCGTTTGTCTGGGCCTTGGGTGGAGTTGCGCCCCCCTCCCTGACGCCTTTCCTTTTTCTTTTTTCAGGAGGGCACAGAAGCATTGCCCGTGCTTTGGGTTGATTTTTCAATTTTCACCCCCTCCCTTTTAAAGGGGGGGGGTCCTTTGTCTCATTATTGATGACGTTTTTTCCAAGTTTCGGCGCGCAGTTTTTTTTGTGCTTTTTTCCTCCTTCTTACCTTTTCCAAACTTTTCCCCCGCCTTTAGTTCTCCCTGAACTATGTGTCCTCCTCCCTCTTACCCAGCTTTTCCTTCCCTATGACTTGGATGCCGTAAGTCCTATTTTGGTGCCTCTCCCTACCGCCTGCCTTTGCCCCCCCCCTCCTGCCGGACCCACACTTTTTTTTCCACCTTCTTTTTCAACAAAAACTCCACCGTTGGTGTACCCGTCTTTTTTTTCACCTCGCTTCCCTTGTCCGACTTGGTCCCAAAGAATTCCTAACGGGTTCGTCCCTTCCCTTTTTCTCCTACCAACTCAAGACCTTGCACCCTCCCATTCCCCCTGCTTCCCTTCCTCCCTTACCTGTTCCGCACCTCCCCCCCCCCCCAATAAATTTTCCCAACAGAGAATGTTTCCTCCCTTCCAACTTTTTTTTTCTGGAAGTCTCCTCTCTCCTTTTTTTTTCCTTCCTTCCCCTCATTTTTATCTTTTGAAGTTTTTCCGGTTGACTTCTTCCTCGCGGCCCTGTTTTCCCCTTTTGATAGGAACTGATCTCTTCCTAAGATTGGCGTTTGTTCTTTTTTTTTTTTTTTTTTTTCTTTTTTCTTTTTTTCTCCTTTTCCCCTTCCTTTTTCTTCGCCTCTTTTATTTCGTTGTTTTTCTTCATACGAGCCCCCCTTTTTCCCCCAATTTATCGGTCGGGGAAAGAGTTATCACCTTCCTGTCACCCCCCCCATCCCCTCAGTGTTCCTTTCCCCTTTTTTTTTTTTGTTTTTTGCCCCCTTTTCTTTGGCCGTCCGTTCACTCTTTTGACTTTTTGCGCTTGTTCCCCCCTTGATTTGCGTTTTAGTGGTCCCTCTTTAAGTCTTTTTTCCCCCTCTTTTTGTCTCACGATAATTCCGACCCCTCCCCCTTACCTTTCCTGAAAGGAGTTTCCTCCACGTTCTTTCCCTCCTTTCAAAACTTTTTTTCTTTTGCTTTTTTTTGGTTCCAAAGTTCCCATTTTTTTTTCTTTTTTCCCCCCAATTTATTTCAGTTTCTTTTCCCTGTTTGCCGCTCCATTTTTCTCCCAACAGAGCACAAACTCTGTTGTCTTCCCTTTTCCTACTTTTCATGTCACCCTTTTTTTTTTAAGGCCCCCCTTTTGTTCCCCTAAGGCACAAATGGACACTTCTTTCAACCGTCTTCTCCCGTTCTTATAACAATTTAAGTTTTTTTTGGACCCTTTTGTATTTTCATTTTTTTTTTTCTTACTTACGAACCTCTTCTTTTTTAATTTTTAATTCGATCTTTCCCTGCTCCTTTCCTTCTCCCACCAAATAACTGTTTTCATTTTTTCTTTTCCCGCGTTGCATTTTCTCCCCCCCCCCCCCGCCCCCCCCTCCCTCTTTGGGGCCTACCCACCTTCCCCCCCCCCCCCCCCAAAAAATTCTCTTCCTTCCCTCAGCAATCCGCCCGAGGATATACTTTTTTTTCCCATCCCCCCTCCCCCCCCCGTCTTTTTTTAGGCTGCTCCGTTCCCCTAATGTGCCAACCCCCCATGAGAATCGTCTTCTTTTTTCGATTTCACCCCTATCCCGCGTTTTTTTTTCCCCCCATTTTCAATCTTCGTGTTTGCTGATAACAGGGGCACTTTTTTGTCCTCTTAGGTTTCCCATCTCACCGTCCCTAACATTTTTTTTTTTCGTTCTTTACCTTTTTCCAGTAAGTGGGGCCCATTCCTCCCTCTTTCCCCCCTCTTACTTTTTAACATCCCTTTTGTTCTTTTTTCTTTGTTTTTTCCCTTTGTTTCTCACCTCGTTCTGTTCTGCCCGTGAATGGATTCCTCTTTTCCCTCTTTTTCACCCCCCCCCTTTTTTTTCTCCGTTCCCTGCCCTTCATTTTGTCCCTGGTCCCCCCCCCCCTCAATTATAGCTCGTTTTCCCCAATGGCGGACCATTCCCAATATGCCAAAGTTGGTCCCCCTAGTCTTTCCCTTGTCTTTTTTTTACCCCTAAGGTTTTGGAGGCCCTCCACCTGCACCCCCAGCCCCCCTTTTTTTGACGGTTGTCACGCTCTTCAATTTTTAGACTCTTTTTTTCTGTGCTCTCGCTTTTTGCTTAATGCCCCGATGGAGTCCACCGGATTTCAGGTCCCCTCTTCCCCGATTTCTTGGGTTCCCCTTTGGATTTTTTTATTTCTTGTTCCTCTTTTTCGCTCTCCGATTTAAGGTTCCCCCCCAACCCTTTTTCTTCTCCTTTGATTTCATATTTGTAGAAAGTGCTTTCTTTTTCTTCTTTTTTCCGTTTTCTGCCACCTTCCTCTTTCGCCCTCTGCCCTTGATTACTGGCCGTTCTTCTCTCCTTTGGTCCCATCCCCGTTTTGAAGTAACCACTCTCTGTTTTTTTTTTGATTCCTTCCTTTTCCTTTCCCCCCCAAAGTTCCCGGATCGTTTCCCCTTTTTGTGACCTTCCTTCTAATCCTTGGTGCTTTTCCTATTTTTTCACGCGTTTTTTGAGTCTTTGAAATTCTCCCGATGACCCCTCTTCACATCCCTCTTGGAGTCCGCTCATCTTTCTCAGTGTCCTCTTTTAAAGGAATACTCCAACACTGGTTCTTGCTTCACTTTCCCTTTCTTTTTTTCTCCCACCCTTTTACCTTGGCTACCAATCTCGCTGGTTGCTTCTTCCTTTTCCTCTCCGCCTTTTTTCCCCTTTTAATCGCGCATTTTCCATTCTTTCTATTTTTCCTCCACTGAACCTTGGGCTTGCTCCCGATACCCCCCATCCATTCTTTTCCACTCCCCCACTCGCACGATTTTTTTTTTTTTGACCTTTCTGTTTTTGTCCCAACGATCTTTCTTTTTCAATCTTTTTTCGGAATCTTCTTTTGTCTCCCCTTTTTTTTTTTTTCTGCTTTGGCATCGCAACCCACCCCCCCCAAGTCGGCTCTTTTTTTCAAGGCACTTTGTTTCTCCTTCCCTTAACCTTTCCCCCCCTTTTTTCGTTTCCCCCCCCTTTTCCAGTCCCTTTCCCGTTATTTTTTTTTTTTTTCAGTCCAGGTCTGACGAGTCCTGCATTTTTTTTCTCCCGTCCTCCTCCCCCCCTAGGTTCGGTAGTTTCAACACCATCCCTTTTTTTTTTTCTTTTCCCCCCCTTCACGTTTTTCTCTTCAAGTAAAACGCCCTCCCCCCCCCCCATCTTCTTTTCTCCCCCCTTTCTTTTTTTTCCCTTCCCCCCTCCGTGGTTTTTTGGTTTCTTATGAACATCTTTTTTTCCCTTTCTTTTTTTTTTCTGAAGAACCCGTCCTCTCCTCCCCCTGGTTTGCTTTTCCATTGATTGTTAACTTTTCTAACACTTTAGGTCCTTGTTGATGCCCCCCAATTGCCTTACCTCTTTTATGTCCATTTCACTGACCCCCCCCCCACACTCCCACAAAGAAACACCCCTGCGCAACCACCCCGCTCGACCCACCGAACACCGCACACGACTCCCCACCCCCCCCACGCCCCCTCCCCAAACTCGCCACACCTCACCCACAAAACACCCCCCCCCCACCACAAACCCCCCCCCCAACACCCCGCAGCCAAAAAACACCTCCCACACCCCCCCCAAACCCACCCCCAAACACCCCAAAAACCAAACACCCCCGTAAACCCCCCCCCCCCCCACCCGATTTTTTTATCAGTGTTCTTTTGGATCTTTCCCCCCCCCTGGCAAAACTTTTTCCATTCTTTCCTCTTCACGGTTTTACCTCCCTCTGTTAACCCTCATTTCCTCCTATTTTTTTTCCTCTTTCTCCTGCCTTTCTTTACACCACCCCTTTCTCCCTCTTTATGCCATATTGACCAGCTTTTTTTCTTTTTTTCCGCACCACTCACCGATTTCAACTCCCTATTGCTTGGTTTGTTTTTTGGGGTGAAGACTTTATTTTTCTTCATGTCCCCTGTTCCTCCTTTTCTTTCTGCCCTTGCTTATTTTTTCATTTCGGTTCTTCTTTCTCCCCCTGTTTCAGTTTTCCAACGTCACTGGTCTGTTGTTTCTTTCCTTAGCCCTGGGTGGAATGCCTTCCCCCAGTTGGACGTTGTCCCTTCCCTTCATTTTCACTCATTCCCCGTTTTTCCCCCCTCTTCTTTCGCCCCTTCGTATGCTTTTTTTTTTGTTTTTTTTGTGGACCCGTTTTTCGTAATTTTTTCCCCCTCCGTTAACTCTTTTCTTTTTTTTTTCGGTAGTCCCTTTTGCTGATCCTCCCCAGCTCACAAACTCAACAGTCTTTTTTTCTCCATTTATAAAGGCGGTGCGACTTCCCTTCTCTTTTCATCTCCCCATCCCAATTCCTCCCTCATCTTTGGACCGCCTTAGTTTTCCCTACTCCACACAGTTTCAAACCTTGGTTCGGACCGGCGGCCCTGGGGTCCCCCCCCCTTTTTATATTTTTTCCCCTTTTTTTTTTCTTAGTATGCGAACCTCACTCTCCCTCCCCCATTGTCCTCCTAAAGTACTTTGGGACCGCATTTGGAATACTTGTTTGTGAAACCTTTCCTCTCCCCTATGCGTACCCCTACCCTGCTTTTCCCCCGACCCCCCCCTCAAACCCAGTTTCTCCTGTTTGATTTTTCTTTCCACCGTTCACCTTTTCCCCCCCCTCCCCTAGTGCTTTTTTCTCCCCCCCAGGCTCCGGCTTCTCCAAATCTGTGTCCCCTTTTTTCTTTTCCATACTACCCTCCCCCCCCTTGTTGGCTTTGAGTTGTTTTTTTACCTTTCCTCGAACCTCTTTCTTTCTTTTTCCAAACCAGTGACCTCCTTTTTCAACTCCATTTTTATCTTTGGTGACTTTTTCTTCCCGCTCTGATGTTGATCAAAGCATTGTCGCCTCTTATCTTCCTTTTTTGATCCAAAAATATCTTTACCTCTGCGGACGGGCCTGCGAAAATCTCGTCGCGGTGGGTCGTGGCGGGTTTGCGTCTTATTCCTCTCGGTTCTCTCGACCTTACCTAGGTGTATTCCTCCTCTCATATCTTGCTTTTCCTATATGGTTTTTGGCTTTTCTGGTTTTTTTTAGCCTATCGAGCCAAGTAGGTCCTTTTTTTCCAGGTAACCTGACTTTTTTTTCTCCACGTCACCCGTCTTTTTTCTCTTTTGACCCCTTTCCCTAACTCACCACCCCCAGAGGTTCAATCGCTTCTTTCCTGTTTTTTTTTGTCTCTTCCATTCTTTCCTCCCTGACTTAACCCAGGCTTTTTTTATTTTGGTTGGAAAGGTTTTCTTTTCCTTTTCATCGTCTCCCCCGTTTTCTGGGCGTGTCCTCTCACCTTTGATGTTGACCCCACACCACGGTGCATTGTACTGACTCCTCCTTTTTTTTTCCCTCCTTTCTTTCTTTTTGTTTCCTTTATTTGATTTCGTCTTTTTCCAGTCCTCAGGGGACAAACCCCCCCAACCCACTCTGCTCGTCAACCCCCCCCTCTTGAGCGCTTTTTTCTTTTCCGGCAAAGCGGGGGGGGGAGGGTGAGGACTCCTGTGCGTTGGAAGGGGGGGGGGTTTGCGTGTGTCTAGGGAAGGGGGAAAGGGAAGCGTCTGAGTGAACGGCAAAGATGGTAAGAAAATCTGGAATGTGCTTTTTTGCCCCTCCATCCGTCCAAAATTTTTTGGCTCCTCTTCTTTTTTTCCAAGCCCCATGTCACCCATTTTTCCTAGTTCGTTTTTTTTTTCCTCACCCTTACCCCACGTCTGGCCATCCCCTTTTCTTCCTCCCCGATTTTTGTTTTTCCCTGTCCTGATCGAAGCCGTTCTTTCCCTGATTTTCACTGCCTTGATGTCCAGCTTTTTTCCTGTAATTTTTTTTTCTTTTCCTTTTCCAGGGGTCGTGTCTTGTTTCCCCTTTTTCGCATTCTTTTCCCAACTAATTTCTTTTTTAGTCCCCATTTTCCTTGATGGTTTTCGTTCGCCATTTCGCAATCCTTAGTTCTGTTCCTCCCCTTCTTCTTTAAAACCATTTTTCTCTCCAATTCTCCGTCGTCTGTCCCCACTAGCATTTTGTCAATCCCCTTTGACCAAACCTTTTTCCTTCTCTCCCTCCCGACCTCCTTTCCTCCTTTTTTTTTTTTTCGCTTTTGAGCCCCCTTTTCTCATACAAGTCCCCCGATGGTACCCCAACCACCTTCTTTTTCCCCTTTCTGGTCTTTGTTTTTCAGGAGATGCACAAGGCTTTTTCACGCTGTGCCCCCCCTTTTGTTGAGTTTTTAAGCAAATTTCTTCCTCCTATCCCACCGTCTGCCCTTCTTCCTGGGCGTCAACTGTTTCTACAGTTTCTTCCCCCTTTCCCTCACTCCCCCCCCCCCCTTTCCCCTCTTTCGCCTCTCCTCCCCGTGTTTACAATTGCATTTTCAGCATTTTTCTTTTTGTTCAACTCTCCTCTTTTTTTGTTGTTTCCAAGGGTTTTTTGGATTCTTCCTTTTTCCCACGGGTTACCTTTTTTTCAATAATTCCCGGCTTCGCAGTTTTCTTGTGTTGGTTCTTTTTCGATTTCCCCTTTTTAACGGTGGCCATTTACTGCTTTTGATCCTTTTTCCCCTGTTTACCCCTTTTTTCTCCCTTTTTCTTCTTTTTTTTTCCTGTTTTTCCTTTTTTCTTACCATCTGACCCCTCCCCCGGTTCTTTTTGCCCCCATTCCCCAAAAATCCCAAAACTGAATTTTTCCCGCCTTTCTCCGGCTTCCCTTTTCCCCCGTTCTTTTCTTCCCTGTTCCGGTCTCTTTTGGCCTTAAGATTTTTCACCTCTTTTTGACGCTCCCCCTGACGAATCCCACGTTTTCCTCACCCATGGCCTTTCCCTTCCTACCCCCTCAATCCACCCACCTTGCTTCCCCACCACGTCCCAATTTCCGCTACCACCCTTTTCCTTGTCCCCCCTGCTTCCCCTTTTTAACCAACCCCGACCACACTGTTTTACAATTATTTGGGATCAGAATTCATCCTTCCCCCCGGCCTTTCACGTCTTTTTTTTTTCTCTTCTTCCCCTGGAACCCTTTAGTTTGTTGACCCCCACCATTCCCTGGCCCCGGTTAATTTTGAACTAGATTTTTCTTTCTTCTTTAGCCAAGACCCTTTTCCACTGACTGATTTTTAAAATTTCCCACCCTGTTTCCTTTTCCCCTTTACATCCCTCCTGTGTCCCCCCCCCAGGCCCTACAGTTAGCGTCAACCTCCCCCCCCCCACCCCTAGCCTTCCCTTCCCCCGCAGCCCTGGCCTTTTGTCCTCTTCTTAAGCGATTCGTTTCGCTTTTAATTTTACACTCCCTCCCTCCCATCGTTTTTTTTTCCCGGATTAAAACTTCCCGCGTTTTTGGTCCCCTTTCGCCTAGTGTCTTATGACCCCTTGATTCAGCTGTCAGACGTGTCCGCGACCATTGTTTTTTCCCCTTTGTTTCCCATCCCTCCCCCTTCCCATTCCCCAGTAGAGTTCTTCGGCGATTTCTATTTTAAACTCCCAATTCTGTCCCTTTCCAAAACCTTTTCTTTTTTAGTTGTGGTCCCGACTCTCTCTTTTTCTGTCCCTGATTCCCTTAAACTCTTTTTTTTTTTTCCCTCGTTCCCCCCTTTCTCCCATGTCCTGTTTTCCGAAATCTCCTTTTTTTTGGTCACTCCCCCACCCCCCACCGTTCCCCCTTTCCCCTGATCGTTCCAAGCTTTTCGCCGTACTCCATCTTTAGTTTTTTTCCCCCACATCCGTTTCTGTATTGCCGAATTTCTTGACCCTTCCCTCTTCACCCTTTTTTTTTTAGGTATCTTTTCCCTTGATATTTTTTTCACCACGCCTTTTTTTTTCTAAGCTCCGCGATTCTTTCCAAACCCCTGGTTCCTGTTCTATCATTTTCGCTCCGTGTTTTTTTTTTTACCATTTTGATTGAAGTGGAGGCATATCGAGCTCTACGGTTCCCCCCCACTCTTGCCCGTCATATTGACTTCAACAATTTTATCTTACTTTTAAATTTACTGGGTTAGAATTCTTTAGTGTTTGAAAACGCCTTAAATGAAACCTTTTTCGCCCACATTTGTACCTGCTTTTTTGGCCATAACGGTTTTTTACACCGCTTATTCTTCCCTTCCTTCTCCCGCTGGTTTTTCGGGAGTTTTTCTTTTTTTACCTTTTTCCTAGCCTCCCTCCTTTCTACCCCAGTGATCTTTTCCCCAACTTTTTTTTGATCGCCGAAATAGGAAGCTGGACTTTCTCCTTGACCCGCCCGTTGTCTTATTTCGTAGGTTCTTTGGAAAGCCGAATTATTTTTTTTTTTGGCCCATTTTTTTTTTTTTTAGCTTGGGCTCTCGATGGTTTTTCCCCTGCATTTTCACCTCAGTAGTAGGCTCATTTTTGATTTATCAGCACCCCATTTTTTGCACCTGCTTAATCAGTCGTCCTCAATCACCCTTTTTTCCCCCCCCACCCGTCTGCCCCTCCTTCTTTTTTGTCCCTCCCTCGTCGGGACCCCCACAGCGTTCCTAGGCTTTATTTGGGGTTTTTTTTGTGATTGTCCTTTTTTTCCTCGCCAACCATTGGAAGTTAAAACTTTTTTCACCCAAGGTTCACTTCAAAGTTTCCCCTCTTCGTTGCCATCCTTCCCTTTATCGCACTCGCGGTTACCTTGGTCCCACTCCTGGCTGTTCAGGACCGTTTCCCTAGGTTTTTCTCTCTTTTTCCACTTTTTTTCCTTTGTATAATGCACATTTTTTTTTTTGTTTCCTGTTTTCCCTGAACGCTTACATCCCCACCATTTTTTTTTCTCTTTTGTTCCGCCTCCCTTTGGGGTTTGTTTTTTGTATATTTTGGGGCGTTTTCTTTTCTCCAATTCTCCCACCGAATACCGTCCTTTGATGGGACCTTCCACAATTGTATCTGAAAGCATTATGCGTTTGCCCTTTATCGTGTGCGCCTTTCCTTTTTTTCTGGACGTGGCGTCTGGTGGAACTCCCGGAACCCAAAAACGATCGTTTAGTTTCCTTTTTCACAGTTTGTTTTATCCTCTTAGCGGTACGACGGATTTTTCACCCAACCCTTTCCCTCCGAGATCCTTTTTACCAAGTAGTCGTTGAAAGTTTTTATGTAAACAAGAACTTGTTGATGACCTTTTTTTCTCCCTACCCTGAGCGAATCCTTTGTTGATATTATAGCTTAAACGAGACCTCCACCCCCCCAACCCAATTTTTTGTCATTTTGGTCTTTTTTGATTTATGAATCGATGATGCCATCATTTCAGTGCTGATTGCTCCTCTTTTTTGTTTTACTGGCTGTTTTTTCTGAGGCCGGACATCCTGGCGACTTAGGGTGATCCCGTTTTAATTTTTTAAAGTTTGTTTTTTGTTGAATTCTCCATTCCTGTTAGATAGGACTTCCGCCGAATTTTCGTTTTTGTGTTCCCAGTTAACACGTTGGCGAAGTCGATGTTTTTCATTGTTTTTGATTTTTTCTTTTTGGTACGCCAACACCCACAACCCAGTTTCAATACTCCTTTATTTGAGGTGCCTTGTTTGTTTATTCACCCTTTAATTTCTCGCTTCGTCTTTCCGGCAGGACCCCACCGAGTTTACTTCCCCCGCGCTGATTCAAGGTTTGTGTTTTGTGGCCTGTTAACGGGTCCGGCTTTTTTTTGATCCCCATCTATGCCTTTTGTTTTCGCCCATGATTCCATTTCCCTTCCAAGGTCGTTTTTTGACACTTTTTTTTCTAAGGGCATACTGGGGACAAGAAATCTTTCCCTGATTCAAACGCTCAGCCCCCACTTTAAGCCTTCACCCCTCTGTCCAGTCGATCCCGTGATTATCGGAACGCGTGTGCCGCCATCGGGCGGTTACCGACACTGGCGCGCAAGGACAATCCCCTTTACAATTGATACTACCGCACCCAGTTCTTGTTGAAGTCAAAGTGCCGCAAACTTTTCGTTTCATCCAACTTTGCCAGGCACTGTTTTCCTTACTAGATTGGTAGGGTCTTTTTTTTTCTACTTATTCATCGTTTGAACGACCCCCCACTGATCGATGCTCGTACGGTTCCAGGCTCAACTTTCGTTGATGTGGCCAGCGAACGATACCCAGTGAGCTTCGTCCTCCTTCTATCGCTAACCTCCAGGGTCTCAAAGCACTTTCCCCCTCGCAGTTCTGCGTATTCTTTTTTGAAGACTCGCTTTCGTCTCCTTCTTTTTCCCGTAAAAAAGGACTTGTTTGCGTCTTTTCGTCTTTGACCTTGCTCGGCCCTGCCGGCTTTTTTTGTCCAGGGTTTTGTTTTGTTTATCCTCTTGCGCCACTGATGATGGAACCCTCTTGGAAGCTCTCTCTCAGAGTGAAATTCGACGATGTTCTGCGGGGTTGTTTTTTTTACAGGTAATTGTTTTTTTTCCCTAAGAAAGCGGCGACGGGGCAAAAAAACCACCCCCCCCCCCCAGCGATCCGCTTTTTGCCGTTTCTGAGTTCGGCGATTCGATGTTGTCGGCAGTCTATGGGCGTTGATGTTCTTTGGTTCCAGTGACGCTTGCTGGCGTTTGTTTTGATGTATGTTTGCCACAGCGATGCTTACGGCAAAGGCCATCTTGGAAAGCTTCGGGCCTGGCTGGTTGCCTTCCACAAAGAGTTTTTCTGCGAGTGATGATTTCCATAGAGTTTTTTACATGAAAAAAAAAAATTTTTTGTCGCAGGTGACTTCGCACACTTTTTCCTTTTGCCGACGATTCCGGGTAAGAATTCTTTATCTTTTCTGGCATTAGGAGTTTTTTTCTTGAACCCTTTTTTTCCCACCCTTGTCCTGGCCGTTCTGTCTTTTCATTGTCGGAAGTTTCACACTTGTCATTTTTTTGAACCTTTCTGTGGTTGGAAGTTGTCCATGGGCAAGCCTTGTTGAGATTTTTTTGGAGATTTCCCAATTGGTCCCACTTTGCTTAGTTTCTGTTTTTTTATTTTTCCAATAGCTCGCCATCTGGATCCCCCTTGTTTTAAGGGGATCTCTACACGTCCCCCACCCCCCCGCGCGAGGACCGAATTTGACTCGCCAACCCCCCTCCTCAACCCAGTTTTGCCCCTTAGTTTGGTGACCCCCCCTCCCTTTTTAGGATGGCTTTAACTCCGTTGGACCGGGCCCAACACCAGAAAGCGTCACCCCAAGTTTCCCCTGCTCGGATTTTTCCCCCCTCGTAAAGAACTTGGTCCCTTCCCTCCCCCAGTTTAGGGACGTCAACGTGCAACTAAACCCCTCATTTTCCTTTTTTTTCTGTCTTTTCCCTCTTTCAAAGGTCATTGTCGCACCAACTTTTGTCAGTCCGAATTCCTCCCCTTTTGTTGTTGTTTTTTTGAAAAATGGGCTCTTCTGCGGTCATGTTTTTCCTTTTCTTGTCTGGATGACTTTCCCTAGCTCTGCGCAGGCTTTGTGCCCTGTGTTTCTTTTGAGGATTGCTTAACTTGCGTTCGTTCCCTTGCAAGTCTTTGGCTTTGTTCCCCTTTTTTTCCCTTTCTGTTTGACTTTCCCCCCGTTTCCCCTTTTTCCTCCTCTTCCACCCCCCTTTTTTGACCCTCCATACGGGGATCTTTTTTTGCCACTAGTTTCCCCTTTTCTCCCAGGATTTCCGCCTGAGGAGGCCGGTCTTCGCTCGGTTTTGTCCCTTCACCTGGTTTCCCCCTGATTTTTTTCCCTCCTTTTCTTGTCCGTTTTGATTTGGGGAAGGTCCATTTCTTCCCCCAATTCCCCCGCCCCCAAGTCCTTCTTCTTTACCCCATTTTCCCCCCCTCAGTAACTTTTGCTTCACGCAGTGTGCCCATGGCCCCGTGGAACTACCCCCAAACCGCCTTACGTTAATAGTTGTTATCCTCACTTTTCCCCTATGGATACCCAGAACAAGCCTAACCGGTCGTCCCTCTTTTTTATTAAGGCTTAGGTCCTCGTGGTGAATCGCTGATTAGGGCATTTTTCGTTTGAAATCCTCAGATTTTCTTTTCTCGTCCTCCCTCCCCCTCTTTTTTCTTTTACCAGTCCCCCCAGGCTTGGGGCAAAACTTCCCCCCTTTTGGGTTCCTTTGTTACCAGGCCCTCTTTCCATCCTTCCCCCCTCCCTCCACTCCCCTATTCCCCCCGTCCCCCGTCACAAAAACGCCCAACAACATATCTGCCGTTGATGCGTCCGCCCCCCCCCCCTAGTATTTTTCTTTTTTTTAGTTTTTTCCTTTTTCAGTTCCCCGATTCCCATTTCTGACTTCCGAAGTCCTCCTTTGAATTTTTTTTTTCTTCTTCTCCTTTCCTCCCGTTACTCGTTGGTTTCACAATATTAGTGACCGATGTTATGGACTTACCCGCTGTGTTGCTTCCACTAGTACCCCAAACCCCTTTTTTTTTTTTCCTTCCTAGGTAATATACAGGTTGAGTCTGTAGTTAAAACTATGGAATATGCACCCCGGTATTGCTCCAGTGAAATTTGTGTCATTTTCTACGCTGGGCCACGTTGTCTTATTGGGGTTGCCGAACACTTCTGTCTATTCGTCTCCCCAAACCCACATTAGCGGGTTGGCCTGACAGATCTCCGTCCCCTTTGTTCTTTCAAAACCCAAACATTTATCTGCCCAAGTCGCGTCCTTCCCCCTTTGGGAGTCAAAAGGGGGTCCTTTTGTTGAGATACTCTTTTGTGACCCCTTTGCCCGCTTTGGTCGGTGTCTACGGATCCTTTGAAATGTCTACGTCTCTGGCGAGTTTTTTGGTTACCCCACGCGTTGCAGGCCCCCGGGTCTGAGAATCCCACTCCTCTTTCCTTTCGGGGTGGGGGTCTTTTTTTGTTTTAAGTGCGTATTTGGCCGAATAGTTTTAGCGAGTTTATGTCCCAACTAGTCCTTCCTTCCCTTTGTCGTTTTCCGCCCTTGAGAACAGTTTCCTGGCGAAGTCTAGTGTTGTGTCGGAACCCACATAGGCGACGTTATTTAAATTGATCGTACCAAGTTTCTCGACTTTTTGCGCTTTATTTTGACCAACCGCGCGGTGTGAAATGTCGTTGTTGGATATCCCAGAAGGGCGCACCCCCCTCGGTTTCGGAATTTTGCGGTGCTTCTCCTCGTTTGGCCCCCGGCCTGGTATTAAATATTGAAACCTTTTTTTTTGGCTGAGGATCGTTGTAACACCGTTCTTCTAACCCATTTTTTCCTTTGCCCTACTTTTGCTTTTACGTCCCCTGTTTCCCTCCAAAGCGCCGCGGTCGGTTTTTAACCCCTGTAGCTCTTTCATCCGTTTTGCAAACACGTTGTTTTTCCATTGGCCTTTTGCCTTTTCCCCCCCCCTTTCCCCCCGTTACACCAATCGTCGCTGTTAGGCCTGTTTATCCGCTTCCTCCTTGGGTTCGTGTACTTTCGCACTTTTCCCTCATTGAGGCTTCACACTGTGCTTTTTCCCCCACTTTTTTCCTTTCGGACCCCATTTTCATGTTTTCCCCATTCCCCCCTCCCCCCCCCCGTGCGCCCCCCTTCGCGGATTGAAATTCGTCGTTTTCGGGTCACACTCGATCAATTTGTCCTTTCCAATATCTTCTTGCCTCCCTTGCATCCTTGGTGGCTTTCGAATTTTCCTCGTCAAACCGTGCTTTCCCTTCCCCCTCATTGCCAGTCGCTAAATTCCCGCCTTTCCCCATTCTTACCTTTCCCTCCCACGGGTTCGACCCTTTTTTGTCGGTTTTTTCAAGTTCAAGAAAATCTGGCCCCGGCATTCGCCGTCGAGGGTCCACCCTGTCGATTAGTTAGCAACTCCACTGGTATACGTTCAAGGGTGTTCTTGCTTAGGTGGCGTTCAAAAACCATCCCAATATT
>Ga0179591_1195620_pt1 | contig 20820 bp, 23 predicted proteins | sample CZOMad2_1_08_16f_FD_182891 | JGI IMG/M metagenome (GOLD analysis project Ga0179591, IMG submission 182891) | Vadose zone soil fungal communities from Angelo Coast Range Reserve, California, USA - CZOMad2_1_08_16fungal (PacBio error correction) | ecosystem: Environmental > Terrestrial > Soil >... | reverse complement strand
TTTCTTTTCCTCTACTCGTGTTTTTTTTTTATCTTTCCTAGGTGATTTTAGGAAAATGGAGGAGGGATCTTTCAATTGAAGAATTTGACTCTCTTTTTTGTTGTTTTTACTCTCTCCCTGAGTTCTCGCCTTACAAGTCTAAGCAATTTACACTGTCGGTTTAGAGTTTTCCCCCCCTCCCTCGATCTGACCCAGAATAAGAACCTTGTCAGAAGTTTCCCTAGCTTCGGTCGTCCAGCCCCGCTTCTCCAAACCATCCCCTTTCTCTGGATACGCCTTTTCTCCGGTATTGAACTCTTCTTCGTGCGTTTGTCCCCTTCCCCCCCCCCAAGATAAGCCAGCTACTAGAGCCCCCCTACATGGGAGTATCTTTTCCCTTAACCGCGCTTCAAGTAAAAGACCTTACTCTCCTCCTCTCATTTCGTCTTTCTCCTTGGGTTTGTTCTCCGCCTCTCTTAACTAGACTCTCACTGGCACTTCCCCCTCCCCGCAAAAGCCGCAAGGACCGTCCCTTGCCCTTTGTCCTCTTTCCTGGCATCCCCCGCTCAACTCATTCTCACGTAGGATCAAGGAAGCCGCTATCCGATGACTATTCCCTTGAGTTTACTTTTTAGTTCCCTACTTACCTTAGTACCGAGCGAAGACGATTGAATTTTCCTTGCCTCCCCCCACGGCTCGTCTGTCCTTCCACGGTGCCCCTCCCCTTTGGCGACCGATCCGGGTGTCCAGGTGACTTCCTCTCCAAGGGATTTCACGCCAATAATCGTAGTGCGACGACTGTCTGGAAGAATCGGACCCTTCTCCAGACCTTTTTCTTTGTTTTCCCTCTTCAGTCCCATGCCCGACCTTCTCGCCCTCTTCCCCCCTTTTTTGCGCCAATGGCACATTCTTATGATCCTGTCGGACAGCAAGGATTCCTTTTTTTTTTTCATTTTCTCCCTACCCAGATAGTGCGAACACGACGACCCAGTGGGACCTGAGGGTTCCCTCCCTTTTATGATCGCAGGACCGCATCGTGACGGCTCAACCTCTTTTTTTTGTCTTGTGTTTGTTTGCCCCCTTTCGCTAACGTGAAGTTGCTCTTCGATCCTTTGCATTTTTTTTTCCCTGGACCTCTTCTTTTCTCGCTCGGAGTCTTCCCAAATAACGTTTAACGGTGCGCGGGACATTCGCTTTTTTCCTTTCCGACGATGACCATGGGCCAAGCTCCTCCCCGCACGTTCACCCGTCCCCTTTGACCGGTTCGGACACACCCCCCAGCTGATGACAGTAAGTTGTGTCGGCGCGTCTTCTCTCGAAACCAGACTAAGAGTTGCTTTCCATTGCTCACGATCTTCTTTCCTCCATTTGGTTCTGGTTCCACCCAACATCATGCGCGCCAATTTCCTCTCTTCCCATTTCCTCTTCTTTCCTGCCCTGGGTTCCAGCAGTGACCTTCCCTTTCTTTTTCTCGTCCCCCCTTCCCCATCGCGATATTTGCGCGGGCTTAGGAACAGACCTCCTTCCTTCTTTCCCCTCTTCTTGAATTCACACCCACAACTGCGCTGACGGCTCCGGAGCCCCTTCCCCTTTCCCCAAATGAGAACCCCCCCCCCAAACGAAAACGGTCCTAATTGAAGTTTCTTCCCTTTTGGTGCCAAAATACATAGTTGGCGAAGGGCGCTGGTTGTTCTTTTTTTTTTTTATAGGTTATCAGAGCGAATTCGAAGCCCTTTTCTTAATGATGCTTTCCTCCTTCCTTCTTATACTTTTCGCGAGAATAAGGATGGTCTCTTATTAGGGTTCTGCTTTCTTCTTCCCCCTCCTTTTCTTTCTTTTCTCGTGTTCTGCGACCCCCCCCCTCTCCCAGATGACTCTCTCATTTCCCGTTTTTTCTCTTCTTTTGGAGGTCGGCTTTGGCAGTTCGTCGTGGCTGGGTGGTTTGCCCCCTCTTCTAATTTTCAATTCTCTCCTCTTTTGTTTCTGCTTTCTAGACCATCAATATCATGATTGAAACAGATGATGGCTACAGAATTCCTGTCCTCGATTTCCTCAGTTTTTTCTGTCATCTTTTAGTCGACCCTCCCTTTTCTCCCTTTCCTCTTTCTCCTAATTCCCTTCTCACCCAAAACCAGTTTGCTCTCTTTCCCCTCTCTGGCCAACCCTTGCGAGGGACTGTCTTGCTGGGTCGGCCACCCAACCTGTATCTGTATGTTCGTGTAAACAACCTGAGTTTTTTTTAATCCATCGGGATCTGTGCAAGGTCTACAAACGGCGCTCTCTTTGCAGATTTGCGATTTTCATTCGAAGCTTAAGGCAAATCCCCTGTTGACAACGCTTTCCTCCCCCCCGAGATTTCTTTGTTTCTCGGAGTAAGGGGAGCCGCTTACGCTTTTTGTTTTCGGCTCCTCCCGCCCGGTTTCTCGACACTGACGGAGCACAGTGATTTTCCGCAGCGGCCCAATAAGACCTTTTTCTCGTTGATCCTTGAACTGACCCCGACCTGCAAGAATGTGCTACTTAGTTATGCTCCCCTTCCTTCTTTTTTTATCCTCATGGGACGACGGTAATTTTGCGGTCGGGTTTTTCTCTAGTGCCTGTTTCGGAGATCCAGGTTGTAATTTTTCTTTAGATTGTCTTGTGCTTTCGATTCGCCTCCCCTGATAGGAGGTTCGCTTATTAACAAGAGAAGTCTGTCTCTCCTCGATTTCCCCCATTTCAGAATGTTCCTCCTTTCCCACTTCTTTTCGGTTCTGGTTGGGAAATGATAGCCCACCTCCCTCATTTTCTGCGTTCGTCCCCTTCCTCCCCCGTCGTTCGTTTTCCCTTTGAATCGGACCTTTCCCTTCCTGATTTTCCCCCACTTTCTTTCACCGCTGCAACGGATGGTGCGCACTGACTTCTTTCCCCCAGTCTGGTATGTTCCCATCTTCCGTGCAGATCATGTCAGTAGTCACTTTCAGGCCAATGAATCCCCCTCCAGTCTGAGAGCTCTGGCCTCATTTAGTCTTGTCCAACTTTCCGAGGTAACCCTTTTCCCAGACCTTATTTCTCCTTTTGTTTTTTTTGAGGATGGTTGTCTCCGTCTTTTCTTTTTTCTCCTTTGACGAATCCTTCACAATCATGCGCATGATAGATTTTTTCCGTCTTCTTTGTATACTTGCCAAGTATATGCTGAAATCAAGTAGGAAAAGGTCCCCTTATCACCCGCCTTTTTCTGCCCAATATGGCGAAAGAAATTTCTTGGTTCCCCTCCCGTCTTGATTTCCTGCTTTTATTCTTTCCCCTTCTTCTCCTCGATTGGAGAAACCTACTGTCCCTCGTTCCATTTGCTTCTTTCGTCCCTTCAACAATGGTGGGTTGACTTTTCTCCTTGGGCGGGAGTCCTTCCTAAACTCTTGTAGCCCTCCCCCCTTTCTCATTGGTGCAAGAAAATTTCAGACAGTCGTTTAGTAAAGTACTTATCCCCTTCTTTTCTACAGTCGTTTTCTTTCCTGCATGTCGCCGTTTGCCGGGCTGGAACCCCCTCGCGTGAATAGTCGACTCTCCGTTTTTTTTTATCGATAGACTATTCCTTCATATATTTTACAGCGTCTCCCCTTTGCCTCCCTCCCCCCGTTTTCCCCTTCCCTCCGTCCGTTACGCTGACGTAAATGAACGTTAGGACAGGTGCGGCTGAAGGATTTGGCTTTCGCTAGGTTTTTCTTTCCTAGCTTGCCCACACTTAGGCCAATGACACCCACCAAACAATGGTGCTTTTCCCCCTTTATACTCCTTTTGTTACGCGGTTTCAGTAGTTCTACCCGCGTTTTCTGTCCTAAAGTGTTTTTTTCGACCTGACCCTTCCCCCTTTCCAAGCAAGGCTTTCGAGCGGGGTTTCCTTCCATTTTTTTGCTTCCTCCTTTTTTTCAAGTCATTGTATGATGTCAGGCATAATTCTTTAATTGTCTTCTCTAAAGAATGCAAATCCTCAGAGGGACGGCTGACATGATGATTCTTCCTTCTTGCGCTTTCAACCCTTGCGAGGTCGACTCCCCTTCATACTGAGACGATTCGTTTGCTTCTTCTGGAACTGGCGACATCTTCTCTCGATCGGATTTCCAGTAGGTGGAAGGAGCTTGCTTTAGGACTATTCCTTTCTTTCCCTGCTCCTTCCCCCTCTATTAATTGGAATCATGCCTTCTCCCAGTCAGTGCTGCCCTTTAAATCCTATTACCCTTTCCTTGCAACTTTCCTTTAAGGGATGTCATGAAACGCAGACGTGGATGAAGGACCCGTTTCAGGACGTTTTCCCCCTCCTTTTCCTAATCGTGTAGTCCCCCCCCACCAAAGATGAAGAGTGCCCCCTCTTCTAGGGTGCATCCGATCCTCTGCCCTTTTTCCTAGAATTGACTGTTCGTGAGAAGCTCTTATGATCGCATTGATCGTTCACGACTTCTAGGACTGTGTAGAGGAGTTCTTCTTTTCTCCCCCTTCTCGAAACAACTCCACCCTTCCATGTCTAGTCCTCCCACATCACGATCCCAAAGGAAATTGACATCTCCCCTATCGCCTCACATTTTTCTCTCGTTCCCTTTTCCTTCATAGTAGAGACCTTTCAGGCTTCCACCTTTTTTCGTTCCGCTTCTCCAGCAACGCTGCCGTCTTTGTGCACTCCCCCCTTTCATTTTTCAGCGATATATTCGTCGAACTGAGCGCGACCCCTTCGGACAGCGTTCCGTCCCCTTCTGCTTCTTTTTTATCGGCTTAGAAGGAAATCCATCTTCCCCCGCTTTTTTGCCGGACGGTGGGGGCTTGCCACTTTTCTTTTCCGCCTGACCGAAATGTTGTGTACTAATCCATGATACCCTCTTTTTTCAAAGCACACCTCCCTCCGAAGAGGGCAACAGGGAGATGTGTATGTTTTCCCTTTTTGGTAGTACCTTTCCCCCGAATTTATAGCTAGGAACCTAACATCGGACCACCCCTCGGAAGTACATTTTCCTTTTGCTCTTTGTTCCTCTTTCCCTAGTCAACTAGGACCACCCTCTCCCATCCAGGTTGACACTTTTCCTTTCGCTTGAAAATTCGACGTGAAATCCAAGACGTAATAAATTTTTTTCTCTCCCCACCCTCGGGTGACCTCGACATCCTCTTAGACCAAGATCCTGACCCTCCCCGCTTCATTTGTTTTGACCAAGTGATTAAACCCGAATCCTTTTCAGAATTTCCCTTTGATACGAGACAGAAAGACTCGAATGCGACTTTCCCACTATTTTTTTTGGTTTCACCATTCTCGAATAGTTAGTTCAAAAGGTCTAGTCACTTCCCTATGATTCCTCCCTGATCAACGAGTCCCCATCTCTCCATGCAGCCCCGGACGAAAAATAGGCTTTGACCTTTTTTTCTCTTCATATCGATGAGCACGTTTTAGTTTTCGGGTCTGCTCTTTTGTGCCGCCGTAAGCCCTTCGCTAATTGTTCTCTTTACCCACATATCTTCCCTCTGATTTTTCTCCTTCTTCTTTTTTAAGAAACGAGCGACCATTAGACTTTTACTTCTCCTAGTATCTTGCCTCCTGTCCAAAACCTTATCCGATCCTCGCCTTAATTTAGTCGTGCCCTTTTACTCTCCTATGTTGGTTCTTGCCGGGCGAGAATATCGCCCGCCCACCCGAGAGACTATTTGGCCTTCCATTTTTGTTCTAAGTGACAGCGACAACCTTTATGTCCTTGTTTTTTGTTCCTCCCGTACCATTGTCGTGTTGATCGTGGCCGTTCTGATTTCCTTTTCATTTACTGCTAGTAGTGACAACATGGCAAGGCTACCTTACTCTATTCGGCATTCTTTCCTCTCCCTGCCGATTCGGTACGAGTAGAAGCCGCCAGCGGATCCACTCGTTTTTTCCCCTCTTTTCCTTGTATAGGAGAACAGCGGTGTTTTCGGCTTTTTCTTGCGTCCGATATCCGAAGTTTCCCCCTCGTCCAAAAGGTCGGTCTGGTTCTACCCGTCTGGTCCTCTTCTCTCGCCTTGATGTCAGAAAGGCGCAGAAGATGTGAAATTTTCTCGTTTTGTGAATTGTTCTCTCGGGTTATGGTCCTTGAGTTCTAGTAGCACAAGAAGGTCTGTCTCTTTTTCCCTTGCTCAGTCCCCCGTTTATAGAAGATGATGTACGTCGACTTGCCCTTTTGCTGGCATTCCCCCCGGCTCCCCCCCCCGTTCTCATTCCGACCGCTCAACCAGTTGCATTTGACAGACGCCTGAGTTGTTTCCCCCCTCCTCATTACTAGCCCCGACTGATGAGGTCAGTTGTCTGTTCCGTCGCTTCCATTGTCTTTCTTCTTCTTTTCCGTGATAATCTTGAGATGCTTTTTGAGTAAAGTGTGTCTGTCCTTCGTTTTTTCCCCCTCTCATTTATCCTTATTTTCGCTTGGGCGGTGCTGTCTTCCCTTTGCTCTTTTTAAGCTTGCTTAGTCCACACGAAAGTCTCCCTGCGCGCCCTGATCGATTTGTTTTTCCTCCTTCGTGTATAAGGCCCCGCCTATGCCGTGTTCTCGTTTTTTTTCGTGTTTTTTGGAATTTCAACCTTCAAGTGCATCTCACGATTTACTTTGATCAAGCCTGCGGCAATTCCTTTTTTCCTTCTCCTTTGCTGGCTTTCGAGCCGTGGCGCGAAGGGGTCAACTTCTCCAATTCTGAGTTTTTTCCTAGGGCGCTTCGTGACCGTAGGCTCTCCTGACAAGTGGCCTGTCTTGGTCCTAGTCTCATTTCCTCCCCCCTGTCCGGAGAATATAACGGTCTTTCCAAGAAGACTTTCTGTTCTTTCTCTCTTACACCCCCCTGCCCCTCAATCCCTATTCTTTTTTTAAGATCACCTCAGTTGGTGTTTTTGATCTGATTGCCAGCCTTTCGCTCTTTCTACATGTAGGATATTCTTGAATACCTTGATCTTATCTCCATTGCGGGTCTCTCTCAGTTTTCTCCGTCTTTACCCCCCCAACTTCCCTCCTCCAATGTCTGCGTCTCCCCCCCCCTTTTAACGCCTGCCGTCTCCCAGTTTTTCACGTTCTCCGGTCACATTCTTTACTGTCTCCGCCAGCTTCTCGACCACCAGAACTTACTTCCTTTTTTACTGATTGCCTCCCTCTTATTGATAAAAGATTACATCTGCCTCTTCTCTTTGAGTTTGACCTCACAAAACACTTTCTCCTCTTCCGTCCCCGAGGGAGAGAGGCGAGGACTTATCACAAGCGCTCTTTCAATGTTCCACTCCCCGCGAGTGAAAGCAGTTTCCTTTCTTTCTGATACTGGAGGGGGGCCTTACGCAAGAGAATTCCTATCTTGCCATACCGCTTACCGCCAGCAACTACGCACCCTGACGCCCCCCCGTAAACCGTGTTTGTCTTTCTTCTCTGGAAAGACAAAATGTCTTTTCCCTCTACTCGGTAAAGGACCCTCAACCCAGCCACTCCTTCTTTTCAAGAGTTCAGGCGATGTATCTTGAATTCCCCCTACCTATTTACTTTTTCCCTGAGCCGCTCGTGAAGTACCGCACCCCCAAATTTTTGACTGCCTGTGAGCGGTGCGCCTCTTTTCTTTTGCCATTTCCTGCGAACCTAGCTCCTTTTCCCTCTCCCCCCCCCTTCATCATCCTCCGCGATGGAAGATCCTGTGCCCTTCGAAAAAGCCCTCCTTTTGATTTGAGGACGCCAAGGTCAAGACCCGGATCGGCCAGCGTCCCACCTGTCGTGGAATACAAGATACATTTCTTCCTGCGTGACGTTCTTTTCTTTTTCGTTCCTATCAGCTCGACTTAGTCGCCCATTTTTTCACCCTCCCTCCCTTTTGACGAGTTAGAACTTTTCTCTATTTTACGCAGGCATACAAAACGGCTTGGAGTCTCTAACCTTTAGCCCGTTCCCACTGCTAGTTTCCCTGATACTCGTCATCTTCCCTGGAGAACTCGACTCATTTTCTCGTCTTTCTCTTCTTAATCCAGGCACGGTTTTGTGCCCTGGCACTTCCTTCTTCCGATTTTCCCCAGAGTCCACAACGAGTCATAACTGCCACCGACCATTCCCGGGGACTGGACGGAAAAAACCACGACGGCTCCGTCTTCCCTTTTTTTTGTTCGCCGAAGGCAGATACTCCACCCTCTTTCTCCCTAGTTGGACTTAATTACCCATGAAAGATATTGTCGACAAACTGCCTTCCCCGATAAAAAACCATCCTAGGCTACACGGTGAATATCTCTCCGTTTCATTAAGACCCTGAGTTTTCGTGAGTTGTCCAGGACGGCAAAATGTCTCCTTCTCTTTTTTCGCCGTCCTCCTCTAATGTGCGCTAGGGCGAGGACCACTCTAAAGAATGCATGTCATACATCTACAGTAGAAACCCCCCCGCGCCGTTCTTCCGCGGCAATGACCACATCCTAGCACTTCCAAAAAAACCTCCAACACCTTCTAAAGGAACTGGTAGCGAATACACGCCCCGTTTTCCAACCCTATGTTGCTAGGGCTCCCCTTTGCGCCTCAATTTTCTCGCTTCTTCTCCCTCTATCATCCTAGGTCTGCAACTCTTTTTCCCCCTACCTTTTTATCTCCCGCTGGATGTCCCGTGCCGCGGACAGGTGTTCTCATTCGTCGATTAACCAATTGGGTCATGATACTCTTTTTCCGGTTTTGCTCTATCTTAGAGCCTTGACCCAGATGACGATCCCCTCTTTCCCATTTTTTTTTTCTCGATTGTAGGTGTCCTTGGAGTCTAGTCTTCTTGATTTTCTTCCTTCTTTCCTTACGTCGGTAAGACTGATTTTTTGCTGTTTCCTACCATGAAGATTTCCCATCAGGAGCCCCCCTTCTTAGACTACCTGTCTCTCCCATCCTACCTCCTCCCACCTCCCCCCCTCTTCCCCTATGTTCCCTCTCACCCCTTCTTTCTCTCCCCTCCTCTCACTCCTTCCCCCTCACCCTCATCTACCCCTCTTCCCCTACCCCTCCCGATTCACTTCCTTCCGCTCCTTCCCTATCCTCACTCTCCCCAGTCTCCACTGCATTACCTTCCCTCTTTCTCTCCTTTTTACTCTTGCTCATTCCTCCCCCCGTCACCCTCCTCCCGTTAATCTTCCTCTTTTGTGTCTGTCCCGTCACGGTGATGGTGACCGAGGGTGTCTTTTTATTCATTTTCTTTTCCTTACCGAAAAAAAGAGTAGACGAAATTACCCCCTCCATTTTGAAACGCTTGCTGAGGAATGTTTTACTTTTACAACACCTTTCTAGAGGAGTGAGTCCACCTTTGCGTTCTGCTCGCCCCATCCCCTTTCCCTGGGTCCCATTCTACCACCCTGACGCCTTTTTTCCTTTAACTATTGAGAGACTTTCCTTCGACTCATCAGTCACCCTTCGTTCCGATCCCTTGGTAGCGCGATGTTCGCTCCTTTGACCTGCGATTTTTTTCTATCTGAGACCTTTGCTTCGAAGAATTCTCTTCTTGCCTGTTGACTCCTCATAAAATAAGATATCCGGTTACTTTCCCCTTCCAGGATTTTCGATGGGAGCCTGAGTTCTGGACCTTCATTGGCGCCTATATTGGGCGAGGTCGGTTGAAATTTAAGTTTGGATTTCTTTTCCCCCGTGATTCGAGAAGGTGTCCCGTGTTTTATTTTTGGCTTCTGTGGTCGCTCCCCTCTTACTTTACGCGTAACCCCTTTCTAACTGTCCCTTTTCTTTCTCCCCACGAGAAGTAAGTCGAATAATCACCCTTCTCGCCCGCCCTCTTCCCCTCCCCCCCCCCCCCGGTCGCACATACGGCGGCTCGTAGCTGTGGTGCGGCCAATCTCCTGACTGCTGCTGAAGGGGGCTTCAGTCTCTTCCGTTTTTCTGCCCGGTATTGCACTCTGAGTCCTCCCTGCCTTGCGAAAAAGTTGCGGCTGGCTGACTTTTCGTTCTTTTTCCCAATTTCTGCGTATGTCGGCTAGTGGTGCAAGATCCTTTCTTTTTTTTTTCTCCTTCCCCATGCCCATTCTGTCCCACACCCTTCCCTCCCGCCTGTTTCCTCCGGTGTTGATGGCCCTTTTCTCTTTTGCTCGATTGGTCCTTCAGGGCCGAGACGTTGAGTTCGTTTTCTGACAGTCGCGCGTTGTTTAGCGGTGACGAGTTCGGAACCATCATTTGCCGGCGGTCCTCTGTTTTTTTTTTGCCTAGACATCTTTTCGTATAGCGCATATCAATTAAGGCAAGTCGACTTCTTCTGGCCCCTATTCCTTCTGGCGACCTCACTGCGTTTTCGACCGCTGCATGGTGTGCCTGAGAGTTCGAAATTCAGAAGCTGGCACTTCTCCCTCGGTGTGAGCACTGAACCTCTCCAGATGTATGATATTGTCCGGTAATTTCTCCCCCTTTTTTTTTTTTTTTGTGATGGGGCGGGGTTTCCAGACCCCCTCCCTTATCTCCAACAGGTCGCTTCCGGTTTGCCTTCACCCCTTTCCTCCCGTTCGGTCTTTCCCTCGTCAGTAACGGCGGCCTTTTTCCCTGACCAGTTCTGTTCTTTCCAGCCTTGTGGAATAAATCTCGACGAATATGTCGATCTCTCCTTTCTTTCCTCCTCCCTCTTCGGTTTTCGTTTTTCTTGCCTATTCTCTCTGATTTCTTCCAGTCACTTACATGCCAGTCCTCAACCCCAACTTTCCCACGTTGACCCACCGTTGCCTAGTCTCTTCTTTTAACTGGTCGCGAAGTGTGCTGGCAACTGACGCTCCTTTTTTCTTTTCCTTTTCTTTTTCTTTGCCCAGCCCGACCTCCCAATAGCATGTACCACACCAAACGTTTGAAGTGCCAGCTTCCTGTCTGTCCGTGTCCAGTAGGTATTACCACGCTGCTAGTAGCTCCCTTGCGTCATGTTGCTCCCTCCGTCCTCCACATAAGCTTCTCACGCAGGCGTGTCGACAGTTTTTTCTTGACAGGGGTATAGACTGCGCCTTTTTCCTGGACTTGCTGCTCTCCTTGCGTTTATTCGTTTCGCGGCCCAGACGCGGCCACATAATATGGCCGGAGGAGACCATGATGCTTTTTTCAGTCCTAGCTTCTGGTCGAGACCTCTCGATGACCGACCCCCGGCTCCCTCCCATTCACCTTTATGCCAGCTCAACTTCTATCACCCCCCCTCGCGCTGGTTTTGCCCTTAGTTTCTTTTTTTTTTCAGCCTAGAGACTTATTCTTTCCATTCCAGACTTCCTAATTTTTTCGTTGAATCCTGCCAGGACTCCAATCTTTTCAATCGGGTTCTCCACTTCAGGATCAATCTCTCCAACATCTTCCCCGTCACGCCCTCTTCTCTCCCTCCGTTTTTTGAGGTTACTTGACATCCCTCCTTTTTATTCAGGCCCCCCCCCCACTAAGTGAAAGGTCGTTGTGCGTTCTCTTGTTCCCAGCCCAACTGCGCCGCCAGCATGTTCTGTGGCTCGACGCGATCTTCCGGAACTTTTTGATTCTGTTTTCTTCGTAGACTTTCTCGTGTTGAAGACGGAATCGAACGACGATCGCCCCTTTTTGTTCCTGGACGTTCAGATTGAGCCTCCCAGGCCAACCCGCTCCCTCCCCCTTTTTATTGGCTGAAGAAAACGCCCCCCGCACCTTTCACTTACAACGCACCAAGGATCCTCCGCGCCCTAGTATCTCCTACCCGTTTTTGAAGGGTTTAGTGTGTGGCCAAATAGTAGTCCTCGGTTCCGGACCCTACCCCCTTCGTCTTTTCCCTATTGAGAACCGCCCCCGGCAGCTTGCATTCCCTTTTTCTGTTAACACAGCGTAAGATGACAGTAGACGACGCGAACCCTTTGTCCCCCTGGCGATTCCAGGTTCTGTGGTGTCCGTATTTGTCTAGTCCCTCGTTTTATGTAATAGTCACCGCCCCTCTCCGCCCTTTGGGGAGCCTTGCCACATGCTTTTGAGGCGAGCGTACTCCGCCCCTTTTTACTCCCACTCTAGCTTTTTTCTTTTTGTAGACAAAGCACATTCCAAGATTGAAGGTGAAACCCGGATTTTCCATTCTGAGATGATGGTGGCAGGGTGCCATTTCCTTAAGCATAGCTTTTAAATGCACCGTACCCTTCCCCCCATTTCCGAGTTATTGCCCCTTTTTTTCCGATTCATCTTAATGCTTGATCCCCTCCCAGACGGCCAAATAGCAATCCCTCGTTCACTTTCCTTCTTTCTCCCACTTCCGAAGACCTGCACCGCTCTTTCATCCTCTCTCCCAAGACCCTTTTTTCAGAACCTTCATCGAGTCCTCCTCTTTTTACTTTTTTTTTTTTCGAGGGATCTGACCCCGTCTACTTCCCCTACGACCTGCATCATGATCACCCCTCTCCCTTGAAGACCCCGCTACCAATTCCCTTCATGGTGGGCCCGCTTTCGAACAGAGGGCCTACAAGGTAGAGATGATCAACGGACCCTTTGAGCGCCCTTCACGGCTCCCCTCTTATTTGCAAAAGTGGGCGTGCGTGGCTCATTCAAGGGAGACTTTTTCGTTTTGTTTTTCTCTCAGGCTGTGCCCTTTCCTAGAAGAAAGCGAGCGCAGTGTGTTCTTCCATCCTCTCCTCTTCAATCACCTTGGGCATAGACGTGACTCGCCGCTTCTTCCTTTTGAAGTATAACAGGATCATGTGCACGGCAGGGAACCCCTTTTCTCCATTTCCCCTTACTTTCTCGTATGCCACTTGGCGCCGAAGTCTTGGTTACCTTGAAGGGCGAGAGATTTTTCCTTTGCCCTTTTAGATATTGTTTGTTTCGGTTTTTTCTGACCCGCACCCTCTGACACCCCTTTTGCTTCCATCTCGTGGGTTTTCGCCCCGGCCATTTTTTTCTTTTTTGATCGGGCTGTTAATTCGAAATCTGGTCATTTTTGCTCTTTCCTTGACATTTGCCGTCTCAACGTTGACCGTGCTTGGGATTCTTTACCTCTCTGACGATTTCTGTAGAGGTCAGTCAGACCCTCCCTTTCCCTCTTCTCGTCCCCAAGCGGCACGTTGGAGGCTGTCTTGTGTTCTTCTCCTGCGGTTTTGAGAGTCTTCTTTTCCTCCCTTCGCATTTTTTTTTTTTCGTCCGTCCACCCCCTGGTCGGCCCTTTATCACTGATCTGGGCTGCTAAGGCGATTCTGCTTGAGTCCTCGATGTCCTACCCTGACTCCTGCTTTTTTTTTCCGACGGTTTGTGCGCATGTTAGTATGCGCTTTGCCTTATTTTTTCCCCTCATTCTGTGAGAGGTGCCAGTATCTTTCGGCCGGTCGTCTTCCCGCTGCTGTGGTTCCTTCCGCTTTTCCCCGTAAATGTCCAACACGGCTCAGGTCCGCCGCTAACCGTGCAGCAGACTCCTTTTTTCCATATCCTAATGAATTCCTTTGAGCCCTTCTGAATTTGCTCGGTCTTTTCCTCTTTTCTTCATATTTCCGATCATTGAAGATACAGGAGTAGACGGCCGTCGTCTTTCCTCTTTTATTCCGTTCTCTGGTTTTTTCCTGTCTCTCTTTTCTCCAGTTCAATCGTGACGTTCGCTGCGTCTTTGGTCGTTTCCCTGTTCTCGAGTCAGGAGATCTATGTTAAGCGAGCCTTCTTCCCCTCATTCTCCCTATGCGCATTGATCGAGGTGTGAACGTTTTCCTTTTCCTTGCATTCTCTCTTATAAGTCCCGCCTCTCGTCCCTCGGTGCTTCGTTCGTATCGTGTGCCATAAAACTCAGGGCACCCCTTATTCCGTCTTTTGCCCCGACCGAGTTCCGCCTCCCGGGTCCAGGCCTTGTTAAGGGCACTGTGGTCTCATTTCTTCGCTCCTTTCTCCCCGAAGGTTAACTTTTTTTTCAGTATGGATGCTTGCCGGCGACCGGCTGAGTTTTTTTTCTTCTTCCCTTCCCTTGCCAGAGAGCGTGGTAAGAGCCGTACGCTGATGATTTTTCCTTCCTTTCAGTAGACGCTAAAGTTATTTAAAGAAGCACATTGACCAGGGCTTTTTTTCCCTTCCGTCCCTTATTTTCCCTAATCTTTGTTGTTGTTGAGTTTTGTTTGATTCTCTTGTTCCCCGGAGATAGCCATCCCCCCCCCCTGTTTTTTCTGCAGATCTTCTCTTGGTCTCGATTAAGTCGTACGCCCCCGCTGACACGTCTCCGGCCCATTGGTTTCTCCTACTTTCCCGCACCGCGAAGTCAGCCCCAGAATTTTTAATTTCATGTCTTCCGCCCCGCTTTTCCCCCAAGCACTAACAGGCTGGACACTTTTTCCCTCCTTTCCGGTTTTTGACCGTACAGGCTCTGCTCTTTTTTCTTCCCCCCCCCCCCCAAAGATACCGCAAGAGCTCGCCCCATTTTTCGTTTCGTTAATAAAAGCGCATTCAAGTTTAAACCCGTCGAGTGCCAAGCCTCTACCCTTGTCCCTCTTGCCTTTTTGGGCCTCCTAACATTCAATAGAGCTATCCTCGAACCTGCCAAGTCAATCCCAAGTACTTTCTTGTTTGACGGGGATTCATCGTCTCCTCCCCCCCCCGAAACCCCTGCTAAACCGCATCCCTCAACGAGTACTTCTTTCCGCTACACGTCCTTATCCTTCCCCTCGTATCCGCCTCTTCCAATCGACCCTCAATATTTCCTGGCAGACGTTCTTTTCTTTTCTTTCTTGCGGAAAACCCGGCTGATCTTGACATGCACGTGCGCGTCCCCGATTTCCTGGTTTCTTCTTGCTTTCAAATTTATTGCATGTTTTTCGACGACTCACGTCAGTTTTTTCCTCTGGAATCTTACCCCGTCGACCCTACACTTCTTGTCGACGATTGACTCGTCCTCCCCCGTCCGATGCCGTCACCCCCGTCGTGGACGACCAAGCAAATTATCTGCTCCTGTCGTTTGGCCCGCACTTTTTCCTCGTTTTCTACGACAGTCCTTGCCCCCCTACAAGATCTTGCTTTTAACTCCCCGTACCTTGGCACGCGGGAGAACTTGGTCTGTCTCTAGAGGCTTTAATTCCTTTCCCCCCCTGATGGCGCCGATCACCGCGTCGCTCCCCAAGTGCTCTTTGGATTCGCTCCTCTTAATAGGCGGCTTCGCCTGACCTCCTCCCCGCGATTCGTTACCCCCGGGCAAGCGTTCTTGCACTGTGCACCTAAGAAGCTACTGCTTTTTCTGAAATTGGAACAGATCATCCACTTGCCACCGACCTAAACCCCGAAACTGGGACGGTGCGGCCCCCCACCACGTTGGATTTTGTTCCTTGTTTTCTCTGTTCGACAGGGTCCTTGGACGCACCAGATCTCGTTTTTCTTATTTTCCAAGCTCTTCTCTCACTGCAAGGCCCAACACATATTCTCGCCCCCAGTCCCATCTCGCTGCTGCTGAGAGGCTTACTTGGGTCAAGCCTTGCCACCTCCCTTTCTTTCTTTTTTTCCCGCGCGAATGTTCGCTTTTTTGGCTGTATTTCTCGACGCTACAGCGCATGGTTCCTCTTGTAGAGTTTAACGCGAAACACAACTTCCTCGCCCGTTTCGAGGTTCTTGCCACCTCCTAAGCCGCCTTAAAACACAAATCCACCCCTTCTTTTGCCGGTTCGCTACAAGCACCCGGGGTGCAACCTCCTAGGTGGACGCGTTGTTTAAGATTGTCGCCAACTCAGGGTCTCCCTTGGTTCTAGCTTTTTTACTCTCTCCTCCCCCCCATCGAATTATGCAGCTGGTTCCCACCACCAGACCCATGAAGTATTTAGTTCCCCTCTCCCTTTCGGAGATTCTGAATTGATGGCTCCTTTTCGTTAGGCTTGTTTTTTTCGGCATTTTCCCCTCTGTTTTTTTAGAGTTGTCCTTTCCTTATTTCTATGCTCTTAAACGTATGGTGGATCGATCTTATTGCTTTTTTTTTCGCGGATTGGTTGTGTCACAGCGCCTGCGGAAGGTCCTTGCTTTCGATGTGTCAGGATGCGCTCGAGAACCTGAGGACGTTCTTTGTACCCAGACTTCCTCTTTCACTTTCTTAAAGTTGATGTTAAGAGTTCTTTCGCCTCCTCTCTTTACTTTTCCTGCCCTTCCTTACATCTTCTCATGTCCTTCCTTTTCCCCTTTCGGTCTATGCCTGTGCGTTGGGCTCCAACAAACCTCTTCTCTTCTGATCTTGTCAAACCCCCGTGCTTGGTGCTTGTCTTTTTTCTCCTGGCTAGCAAGGCGCCCAACCGGCAGCAGCTTGGCTTTCTCTGATCCTGACTTGTCCTTCGGTACCCCAACCCCTACGTCACCAACCGACCCTTTCTCTTTTATCTTTATATGTTCGCGCTCCCCCCGGTTTTTTCTTGACCCGTACTCTTTGAATGAGCGGCGTGATGGTGTGGTCGCCTCTGGAAAGGTTCCTGTGCTGCCTCCTTCCCCCTTTTTTCCCTTTCGGGTATCATGCCGGCGGGATTTGGGGATTTTATTCCCCTTTCTCTTTTTTTCTTCGATCATGGGCGAGTCCGTTTTTTCTCAGAGTTGCTGATCCTCGGTTTCTTTTTCGCGTTTTTGCTGCTCACGTAAGTCTCGCCAACCGCCCGATCTTTTTTCTTTCCCCCCTTTTGGAACACAGAGACTTACCGTAGCTAATAACACATGAGTCAGGCCGCAGTTTCTTCGGCTCTCGCCCCCCCCATAAGGCCTGCGACGATCTGTGGGTTGCCAAGATTTCGAAGCATCAGACTTTTTTTTGAGGACGACCAGCCACTTCCTTTTTTTGCCCCCCTTTCCCGCAGTTAGTTGCCTGATGTCCATCAAGTGTAGGATCACCCTTTCCTTTGTCCTGCCGCGATTCAAGGATGTGAGTTTGACGCTTTATCCCGGGCAGACCCGTTGCTCTTTTTGGCCCTTCGGAAAACCGGAGCTCGATAGCGGTCTTTATCGTCCCGTCGCAACTTTTCCGATGGGCAGGAAGAGGCACGAGATCATGGTATCGAGGAGGGCTTTACCCTCTCGTTTTTCCTTTCCGCCGGTGGAACAATACTGAACTTCCGGCCTCGTTGGTTTAGGTGGTTACTTAGACCTCACTTCAATCAGATTATCGAAACACTACTATCTTTTCCCCCCTCTTCCCCAGCGAGTAAATACATGAAGTACGTAGGCTCTTCTGCTCCTTGCCGTCAATGGGGCAGAATCGGATGGAGCTATCTTCGGGCGTCGACTCTCTCTTTGCCTCCTGATTTTGCTACCATACTGCCACCGCGTTTTTCTTTCTTTTGAGGCTTACCCAGTTTTTTTTAATTGAAGAAGTGGGGCTGTGATTTTCTACATACCATTCTTCTCAACCTTTTTCTCAGGGAAGAACCCCATTTGCCGTTCGTATTACTAGTACGGCCGTTTCGTGAGTTTTTTCTTTTTGATGAAATGCCTGTCGAAGGGAGGTTGAAATAAATATCGCGGACCCGGCTCGTCTTCTCTTCCTCCCTTTACTCCTCCTACTTTTTTTTTATATTTGACTCCGAATATTCCTCCTTCAGGATTTACAGCCCTGCGAAAGCCCCACAGCCCCCTCAACAACTACCCGTGTCCTTCTCCCTTCACGTAATTTCTCAATGAACGGTCGAATAAGTTGAGGTCACTAAGGGTGTCCTGGCTTAGGTTCCCTTCCTCTTTTTCCACCCCCCTCGACCTTCCCAAAACACACTGGTTGCCGGTCCGCCACTTCTTATCCGCTTCCGAGGTTAATCGCTCTTCGGGGGTTAGTAAGACAGACTGCGGCATTAGACCCTCTCCTCGCCTACATCCCTTTCCCCTGTCCCCTTTCGGTCGCCAGATGGGTCTACGTCCTCCTGTTTCTCCGTTTTGATTCGCCTTTTACTACTTGATATGATCTGGGCGTGGTTAGTGATTCTGCATGACAAAAGATAGGAACTCATCGAAGGTCGGCCATTCTTCTCTTCTTCTTCCCAGGTCTGTACAAGGATCAGGTAGAACTAGATCGCTTTATCTCTGCCCTTCCCCTTCCCCCTCACCCCCCGGAACTTCCAGATCACGCGTGCTAGGCTCGTAGGTGTCCATGCCCTTTTTCCCAGTTTAGACTCGCGAACGGTATCTTTGACCCGTCTTTGACTCATGTACCTTTTTCAATCCTTCCCTCCCAGCCGTTCGCTTGGTTTTCTCCTGCATGAGGAAATAGGAACTTGCACGCGGTTCCTGCCACGCCGACGTGGCTGCGGAACATTCTTCTTATTATTTCCTGCCTTTGATACCACTCACCGCCGCCGACGCGCTTCGTTTGTCGACCTATAGGCGTCCTTGGTATTCCGGTTATTTTTTTTGCCTGCCTGACTTATCGTGCGTTGAAGACTTCCTCGTTTTTAACATGTTTTGTTTCGGACGTAGAGGCGCGCCCACCAAACGTGACCTTTCAATTTCCAACTGGTGCCTCCCGATTCCAAAGTTCACGTGAAATAGACAAGTGCTATTCCCTCTCTCTTTCATCACATGCGCCCTCTTCGACGTTTAAGGTACTATAATCCCTTTTCATGTGCTTCAGGAGAACTCCCCCTCGAAGTCGTGAGCATCCACCCGTGCGATGCTCTCAGCGTACGCTTCACGTTTAGACTCTTGCGACCCTGAGTCATCTCAAGAGTTGATCGAAAAGGGCCTGTTTTCCTAGTTCCCTACTTCCCAAATCGCCTCATCGTCACCAATAGCGAAGCCGGTGGGAGCTTTGCAGAGGCTCTTTCGAACTTTTTTTACTCATCAGATACGATGCCTGATTTTGTTGACCCCGCACTTCCCCTCTCCGAAGGTTTGAGCAGGGAGCTGTTTGACATGTCTGTTGGTGGCTGTAAGGTCGTACTTCCCGTTCCCAGGCCCTGGACTTCAACGTGAGTTCGTCTTCGTCCTCAGTTTTGGGATCATGATCATCTTCCGGCTATCGCTTCCCGCCGTGCACCATCTTCCCGTCGCCATTCCGACCGGCGCCGGAAAACCCTTCTACTAAAAATTTTCCGACCTACATCTCGTATACACCTCCCCTTTTCCCCCATCTCACCTTCTCCGCGTTCGACACGTAATCCTTTCACTGTTTGATCTGACCAAGTCGATACCCTAGAAACTTCTAATGAGCAAATCATAACTCCCCCCTCCCGCCTCGTTGCCGCAAGCCTCATTTATGTGTTGTCCCCTTGTTCTACTTTTCCTTCCCCCGTTCCGCACGCTCCTCGAACATGCGACTCCCCGGCAGTAAGGAGCCAACTATATTTGCTTGTGATTGAGGCATTCCCCCGGTCGACCTTTTACTTGGGGGTGATGCTCTTCTTTTTTTTTTTTTTTTTTTTTTATTTCAATACCTCGAAGCTGAGACTGCATTGAGTTTTCCTTTCACTCGCGTGTCTTCACTCCCATTCTTCTTTCTCTTCCATAGCCCCCGCGCTCAATTCGGTTCTTTCCTTTCCCCAGTAATAATGTTTCCCCGGCCTGGCAAACACGGCGCCCTCCTCCTAGCCCCCCTTTCGGATGCCTTTTCGCCTCCTTCTGTGTTCCTGCCTTCTATTGCAAGAGTTCCTCCACTCTCTATCTTGTTGTCTCTGGCCCTTTTCCTCTAGAATGCGCCCCAAACATTCTTATGTCATCCTCGCTTTGGTTGGTTAAGAAATGACTGATAGGTCATAGTTTGCTTTCGCCCTTCCCATTTCCTCTTTCTTCAACTTGTCGTCGTGCAACCATGCGTCTTCCAATTTCACGGGTATGGTTTCCTTAATTCCCGGTCCTCTTGCTCGTTTGCCATCTCGTTCGTGGTAAGCCCTCCTAGGAAGAGGATCGTATTTTTTTTTTTTTTTTTTTCAGGTCACGTTTCTCGAGATGATCGAGGTTATATTTTTCCAATTTTTAGTCGGTGATCCCCTCTATAGCCGAATTGTCCCCCTTTCGTCCCCTTTATGTATTTCAGCAACGATATGCGTCTTGAAGGCGAACTTCCGCTCATGCCCTTTATTCTCCTGCGAAGTCATCAGTGCTTGGTGTCCAGACCGTGTTTTTCCTACCCCCCCCCCCCCCCCACACACCCACTGTGCGTTAATTGGCCCTCCATTCGTCGGAACCAATACGTATTTGTTGGCTGGCCTTTCTCTTCCGTAACCTTCGTCTCGACGATGAGGCTTGCCTTTCCCTTTCCTTTTCCCCCCTTGGCCAAAAAGTGATCTGTAGAACAGCTCCCCGCTGCAGCATGAAGTAAGTCGTTGTTCCTCTCTACTATTCCCCTCCCCCCGATATTCATTTCTTTGGAGTTGTCGATTCCTTTTCCACTAGCTTGACTTCTCCCTGCGTTTTTCTGTAAGTGATCATCGAGTGATGAGGTTGGAGCCATTGTGGTTCCCCCCTTCGCCTATTTTCCTAAGCCACGTGACGGGTCTTTGGGCCTTGAAGTTTTTCGGGGTTTTTTCCCATTCCCCGCTCTCTTTGTAAGTCATGTTTCCTTCTCACCCGCCCTTTTCTCCAGGCGCCATGAGTGCGTTTCACACTTCTCGGCGTACGCTGGTATAAGTTACAGCCTCTCGTTTCCATCCCTTTTTCTCTCGCTTGCGTTACTTTTTTTGTTTTAATCCCCTCAAGTTTAGCAAGAGCGATTTAGTCCCTTTCTTCCCTTCCTCCCCCCGCAGTAAAGGGTCCCCTTTATTTTAGTTGCTTTTGTCGCCATAACTGGTCTGGCGAGCGGTGGCGATTTTCCCTTTCTCAGGTTGATGCCATTGTTGGTGAGGGGCCGAGTCGCGGTTTTTTTTGCGTGACTGATTTCTCTCCTCAGTTTGGCCGTTCGCAGTGGTCAGAGCTCCGTGATAGTATCCCCCCCTCAATTTAAGACGATTTAAGGTCGTTAAAGCCGATCCGCATCGGTTTCTTCCCTGCG
>Ga0179591_1236773_pt1 | contig 20821 bp, 18 predicted proteins | sample CZOMad2_1_08_16f_FD_182891 | JGI IMG/M metagenome (GOLD analysis project Ga0179591, IMG submission 182891) | Vadose zone soil fungal communities from Angelo Coast Range Reserve, California, USA - CZOMad2_1_08_16fungal (PacBio error correction) | ecosystem: Environmental > Terrestrial > Soil >... | reverse complement strand
CATCATTTTCCTCGTGCCTGTGGTACTTTCCTTCCATCGAGGTAGGATGATGGAATGGACTGGCACCCCCCCATATCCAGTCCACTCTTCCAATCCATGAAGACCTCCAATTTTAGAGTCTTTTTTTTCGTGACTCTTCCCGCGGCTTTTCTCAGGAGGCCCTCACAACTAGGAGACAGAGTTCGTACCATTGTAAAAGGCCGCATTCTTCATCTGACTCTCATTACAATCTCAGAGTCCTATGAACAAGGAGTCAATGGCATTCTACTTTTTGACCCTGTCATCTATCGGACCTCCACAGCCGTGTAGTATGATCTTTTCTAGAGAGACTATCACCCTTCCCCCTATCCGATTCCCCTATAAGTAGAGCTCGCTCAAGGGCTTTTCTTTTCCAATCCCTGGCTATTAACGCGGTGGCGTTAGCTTGAAGAGGCCCCCATGCGCGTAGCCTGTGCTGGCGGATCTAAGCGAGAGGTCCTCTCCGAGTTGTCCTCGCTCACCCCTCGCCTTTAGATTCTCCTGTGAGTCTTCTTTGGTGGGTGGCCCCAGATCAGGCCAGTAGGTTGGGGTTTTAAAGGTTTCCGTCTCGTTTGTCCTTTGCTTTATTTTTTTCCTCTAACAACTTCCCTTCCCCCCCGATTCTTGTAGCGACGCGTCCCCTGGTTTACCATCAATCGAAGCCATAGTACTTGCATAAACTTCTCTGACTTTCTTTCTTCCACTACTTCCCGTATTTTGCCTTTGCCTTGCTATCAGAGAACTCTTTCCTACAATCGAACTTCGACCTCCAAGCAATTTTTATCTCTAGGCTCATGGCTCGTTGGGTCACTTTTTCTGATCGATCCTTTTGCAAACTTTCTTTCTTCTTCCTGGATAATGTTTATTGGTTGCCCTCTCCTTTCTTACCTCAACACGTCTCGCAAAGCATTGTCTTCAGCTACGACGATATACGAGCTGTAAAGAAGAGCCTGGTTCATTTAGTTTCCCTGTGTTGCTTTTCCCCACCTCCTAATGACCCCTCCTTCCCGCCTGATCTGGACCTCTGATCAAAGCTAGAAGGGTTGGTCTTTTTGACTTGGGTACAGAAGCCCTTAAAGTCCCGTTCCCCTTGGGCGGATTCATTACTTCTCACCAGGTTCCATCTTTCTTTCCCTTTCTCTTTAGATCGTGCATTTGAAGTTCTCACTCCTCTTCTCCTCCCCCCCCCCCCTCACGTGATCGTCCGTTCCCCTGCCCCGATAGCGCTTAAAGATTGGGCACGACGCTCGCCCTCATTGCGATTTGCGGCGGCCATTGCGAATGATCCAGGATATAAAGACTTTTCGCCCCTTCCCTCTTTCGTGATCTTCTTCTCTCCTCACTTTCTCTAGGATAAACCCTTCCAACCGATCTCCGTTGATTATCCTCTGTCACAGATCGCACTCTGTAGCCCCCCTGCTTTTCAATTGCCATCGTCTCCTCTGTGAACGATTTTTGCCATTTCACCGCCCTGGTTGCTTTTCCTCTTCAATTTGCAGGTTGAGGCTCCCCTTGCTTCCTACTGAAGAGTCCTGATTTACACAATGCCTCCTCGAAACTCCCTTATCTTCAACTGTGAAGACCCCCCGGCAACAGACGCCGCAATGGATGGTTTTACTCCTTGAGGCTTTCGTCCGTTTCGCCTTGGTCTCCCCGAAAACCCTTTAGAGTCTATTTTCAGGAATGAAAGGTAATATAACGCTGAGGAGCAATTATCTTTGGACGACTTCAGTTGATTATAATTGAAATGAAGTCCCGATATGCGACCTCTTCTGACAGATGTACAATAGCATCCTTAAACTCTCCATTTTTTTTTTTGTCGTGGGGGTGCTTTGTCAGACTTTCCTACATAGGGAGACAGGAACTGATTACCCCTTACCGGTCTTTCTCTGGTGCCGCGACTCCTTAATAGAACTAAGCTTCCCAAAGAGGTCAGGACCTCACTTTATTTTAATAATACCTTTTTTTTGCTCTAACTGGAATCACTCCTTCTCTTCCCCGGGGGTTTTTGCCGAGACGATTTGTTTGTAGACGAGTTACCCGTTCAGAGTTTTCCCGCTATGAATTTTCTTTCCCCCCACAGGCCCCGCACAAACCTCCTATCCCACTAAACGTCAGCCTGGCTTCACGGAAGCCCCCAGAAGGGTATTCTGCTCCCCTCCCCCTCATTGCCCGGTTTTCATAGGGAATGACGTCGCGCGGTGGTGCTTTGCAACTTTGACGATTTGGACAGGGTCCCCCCCTCCTTATTTTCCCGGTCATTTAATATTCGTTTTCCCTTTCGCCCGTCCTGTCCACTCTCCCGTGGTGAAAGTATCATCTAGACCTTTTTCTGCGTAGCCCCTCCCTTTACTCAGAACTCCCCGCAATAAGCATACTTTTTTTGCTCTCACTCCTCCAAGGCGCCTCTGAGTGGGATCTGGACAGCGGCGATCACTTTCGATAGAGTCCATGTCGCCATGTGACTGTCTCCCGGGTGCCTCCCCCGTTCCCCGCAATTCACGTTCAGGTTCCCTATCAATAACATGGCCATATCCGAACATTTCCGCTCGTTTCTGCCGTAGTAGCGATATTTAGTTGGCCACAACGAGTTCTCGTCCCCCCACTCGTCCCCCTGCCATCTCTACTTCACCCTCTCCCCCCCGCTCGTCCCTCTTTGGCGGATCGTGCTTATTTATTTATTTGCGGAGCAAGTACTTTAAGGCGTTCTCTTTTCTCCCCAATCGATCCCCTTTCCCACAATGTCGCCGAAAAGATCAGAATGAAACCGTGGCACCCCCTCAAATCGTGCTGTGATATGATTAATATATTCCCCCCAGCAGCCTTTCTCTCGTTAGAGCCCTCCCCCCACCATCTCCCTCATTTCCCCTTACACCACGCCCACAGCGCCACCTTCGCCCAAACGTGTGATTGACAATCTCGGATTACTTTGCGAGAAGTCACTGTTATGATAGATCCCCATTTTGCCCCGCTGTCTTGGTCCCCTTCCTTTGGTAAGGATTCCCTTGACCAGCGTTTGATCCCCGCCCCATGCGCCTACGTGAGAATTTGCCCCCATTCAAATCGATTTTTTTGCATAAACCCGACCCGCGACCAGATCTCTTTTGTCCCCCTCTGACTGCACCTCTCCCAGATCTCGGTCGTCCACCAAAAAAAGTATTTCTTGAAAAACCCTATTATTTTCCAATCCCCCTCTTTTTCATTCTTCCCTGTTTTCACTCCTTCCTTCCATGGTCTTGCCCTCTGGTTCTGAATATTTTAGGGCAACAACCTTCCTTATCTCCCGTCGTTGGGTTTGACCTCATTGAATGAGATCACCTCCCTCGTCCGATGATTACCCCCCTCTTAATGGGACCCCCCCCGTTTTCCCCCCGACTCCTCCTCTGTTTTTTTGAGTCGTCTCTGATCACTTGGTGTCCTGGAGGTGTTTTAAGCTTCCCTTCCTAGCTTATCGCAGTCTCCCTTGCTACCTCTACCGACGAGGCCACTTCCGGAGTATTTCAAGTTGTTAGCCCGAAGAAACAGAGAAAAGTGCAAGGAACATCCCAAATTCCCATTGATTCCCTTGAAGAGGTCATAATTGCCTTTTCTCCCCCAACCTTCCTGGTGGTTGCACGTGTTTTGTGCCGCGATCTGTTTCAGCATTGTCATTCATTAGGCCCCCCAAAAAGATAGGTACGGTAGGCTGTTTTTTTCCATAGTCATGGGAAACTTTCCCTTTTCCCCTTTCGTTCCTTTCTCCACCCTGATTCTTGTCTATACCCACCGAGGCCCCCTCATCTGGCTCACCTACATGTGAGTTAGCAAGAAAATTCCACCCGCGCCCGTCTATGATCTACCTACTTGGCCGCTTTTGTTTGGGATCCGGCTTGGACACGCTGTCTTTGCTTCTTTTTGGATGTTTTCTTTCTTCTACCTTTGAAAGTTGAGCTCCGTTCTTTTTTCATTCCTCCCCTTCCCCCTTCCCCTTTTCCCATTTCAAATTTGTTTTTCCCACTGGTACTGGGGTTTTACGGGTGGAGTTGCTTCACGCAGAAGACCCTTTTTCGACTTCTGCGCCCTTCCTTTCCCCCGCCATCCTCCTTCACTGCAAATAATTGCTGGGCTCGTTCGCGTCTTTTATATTAAGTGGCTTAGGTACTGCGCTTTTTTTGGCCCTCTTCCGCTATCGTTCTCATTCACAAGATCTCATATTTCATTGTGGCCCCGACTGTAACTTATCTAAGGACGACGTGGTAGGGATTTAGAAATGGCTTCCCCCCCCTTTGATTTTACCCCCTCCCACATTGGCGATTCCCCCCCCCCAGACATTCATCCTCCGTGGGCCTGTATCAAACCCACACGGACTCGGACCGCCTTTTTCCCTTAACAATGCCCCCCTGATCTTGTGCGTCCTCTCGGAGTATGGTGTTCTTCCCCTGCCCCCACCCTTTCTAGATGCCCTATGACCTATTCGGTCCCTTTCATCGTCGCCTCGTAGATAGCTTATTAGTGCCGGGATACTGCGTGCCCCACTTCCATCCGTTTGAACATCACCCACCTAGCCGAGCGTCATGAGTAACTGCTTCTTTTTTCTTGATCGACCTACCTTAGAGTACGGAGCAGGCTACGTTAGTGAGATTTTCCAGGTTGTTGTTAGTTTGAAGAAGGTAAGTCCAGCTCCTCTTCCTTTTCATTACCCCTTTCCATAAAATAGCTATGTCCAGTCCCCTTCTGAGGCCCGTGTTTCCTCCCCAGAATTGATGCCTTGAGTAAGGTTTCTTCCTAGTTTTTTCCTAGAGTGCTTTTTCCCCTTCCTCTGTGAATATTCTGGTCGACTAGGGGCTTCATTCTTCTCCCCGACTGCGCCCTATTTTATTTCAGTTTAAGGGACCCCACCCCCTCCCCCCCTCTCCCATTCCCCTTTTATCGTTCCGCCTTCCAGTCTTGTAACTACTGTAGCGTCTAATCATTCCCTTTTAGCAGAATGTCTCTACCCTCTCGTCCAACTTGAACATTCACCTCCGCTTATCGTGTGTTTCGTTCCGTTCGTCCTAAAGGAGCATAATCGCTCCCTCTGGCAGCCTAATGGTCACTCCCCCAGAACACTCGCTCGGCGCTCGCGACCCTCCATTGTCGCGTTTCGGGGCGTTTGACTCCTTCTGCGTTCTTTTGTCCCTTTCTCCTGGTAAGCACTTTCATTCGTTTTGCCGCCCTGCCCCTCGCGCCATTATGTCCGGGAGTTTGACCGAGAACGACTAATGAAGCGTCCAAACCTTCCTCAATTCAACTCCTGTACCGAAGCGAGGCCTGGACCCACCTTTTCCCTCTTCCGAGTAACCCTGTTCCGGATAATACACTCATTTTTCTCCTTTCGCAGGGATTGTAACGGAGACTACTCTCCTAAGAAATAGGTGAATGGGCGCCCTTCTCCTGAGTTTCTTCTCCCTAGGGCGGCCTCCTTTTTTCCCTCCCGGAAAGCTTGCGAGTTGTGCCCAAACTCAGTTCCCTCATGGCCTCATCGCGCCCCCCCGATTGTTTTTTTTAGACAGTTTTCTTTCCTTCTCCGATTTTACTCTCTTTCTCCCATACCCCCTGTGCTTCATTCCCATGCAGAGACGGCAATCTTAGAACGGCGATCGCAATCCCGTCGAGATGAACGGATTCGGCTATAGATTCACTCCCCCTACCCCGGCTATCCCCCTTCTTCTAATACATCTACTTATGTCACCTTTTCGGGGCATGTGTTTGTATGGGTATGCGGTATTCACCTGATTCCTCTCCCCTCCATTAGTATGCGTGAACCTATTAGGCTTAGTCTTTCCCTCCCTTCTTTCGTGAATTTTTGGGGCGAGTTTAATACTTACAATTTAGATTGCACCCCCACTCCTCATTCTGAAAACGGCGCAACGATCTTCCTTACCCCTATCCCGCCAAACTTAGTCCCCCCCCCGCGATCAACGCCCATGAGACAGTAGGCAAATTGGCTTTTAGAGCTCCCTCTTTATTCCCCGCTTCTTCCTCTTTTTCTCGCCTGATTTAAGCCCTTTCCCCTTGGCCCCCCAGCGGCCCGGAGTTTGTGAGCCGGTCAGCGACATGTCCCCTTCCTTCTTGATGCCATTTTCATGTTGCGGTTTCCGGATTTGATGAAAACCCCTTTGACCGTTTAGAGACAACTTTCTGCCTTCTCCAGCTTTCGCTGCACGGTTTCCCCATCCTCTACTACCGGACCCCTCCATATCTGCCTATCTGTTTTTGGGAGCTGCCCCGCCCTAGCTCTTGTCGATCTTACAATCCCCACCGCCGCCCTTTCTTGCATGAACTTGCGACTTTTTCTTCAAAAGCTACCGCACCGCGTTCGGAGGCGCCCCGGAGTGTAACCCCTTCCTTGCCCCCCCTCCGTTCTTCTCGGCCCGTTCCTCTCACGGATCCTCCCTTTATGGAGAAAGGAATTTTTACAAGTCAGGGCAGTTTATGTCACTATCCGATGATGCCCAGAAATGTAGCCTTAACTTTGCTCAGTTTAATATGCCCCCTCTTGGTCATTTCGCGTCAATTGAGTGATGGAGTCCTTTCCCAGTTTGCAACCTTTGATCTCCTCTCTCCTTTTTTTTTTTGAGGCCTTTCCTCCATTCTTTCTTCACTAATCCCCTCCCTCTCTTTTAGGGTGAATGGTGATTGGAGCGTTTTGCGATCAATAGGCGTTGCCTTCACCTCCCAGGTATTCGTGTTCCTACCGCGATTTTTCAAGAAGCACTACATCATTGTCTTTCCTTCCTCTCTTTTCCTCCTCCTTTTTTTGTTTTGAGTCTCTTTCTCCTTGCGGCCTTTGTATTTTATTTCCTTCGTGTATGGCACCCCGTTCCCCCTTTAATGAAGTGGGTACCCAACACATTTTCAGTAAAATCGCAACACCATGAAGCCCGACACGTGTGTGCTTTTATTTCTCCCTCTTCTTTCTGACTTGGTCCCTAAATCCTTTTAGAATTCCAATGTCCCTCAGCCTGGCTGCCATTCCCACTTCCTTAGAACAAGTAGAAGGTTCTCTTTAACGGCTTTCAATTTACTGTCAAATCCCTCTCGTCCTCAACTGCCCGCGTCTTATGAGTTCGCCGGAGAGCTCTCAGGACCCCCTATCCTATGAATAAGAGACATGTATCGAGACCTGATAATTTCTTTCGATTTTTCTTTTCTCCCCTGACTAATTTTTTCCTTTTTTTTTTCGCTGCCACATCGTTACGTTAGGAGCTACGAGCTCCCCTCGTTGCTGCCTAGAAGAAGGCTTCCCACGAGTTTTCGATTTCCTCGCCCACGATACGGTTCTTTTTCTTTTTTTTCCTTTCCTAGGTCTTTGTCCCATTCCTTTTGTCTTTGTGCTCCGGCCTCGTTTACGAAGCTTCGAGACGTGTCCTGGTTTCCCATCAAAGCACAGAAGTACGTGGCAGCAAAGTTTTTCATCGCTGCGAGTAGTAACCCCCCCCCCCCCCCCCCCCCCCCCCCCCCCCCCCCCCCCCCCCCCCCCCCCCCCCCCCCCCCCCCCCCCCCCCCCACCCCCCCCACATCTTTTTCCCCTGAGTTTTCCCTTTTTTTTTGACTGATATTCCCCCTCCGCTCAATTACTCCCCCCCCCTAGGGACTAAAATCGCACGAAAGTTATTTGAGACTCTCCGGTCTCCTGGGCTTGATCCTTTTTTTTGCCTTCTTCCGGATTGAAAAATAGGTTCCTCCTTACCTTCTGTAGGTTGGTTTAACCTTTCCTCCCCCTGTTAACCCCCTTTTCCATTCCCATAAAGATTGGCTTCCAGATACGCCGAGATCTCTGGAGGTTACAAGCCTGGTGTCCCTGTCGCTGCATCCTTGTCCGAGCCCTGACCCTAAAACTACATGCCCTGCTCTGAATGGAGGGGAGTATTGAATCAAACGTTGAGTGGCGGTGTAGTGTTGACCACCGAGGGGCCTCCTCCCCCATACAGTTCACTGTATTCCTTAGGGATGATTTAGTTTTACGAACAAGATTCCGCTCTTCTTCCTGGATCTGCTTGCACGTTGATTACCCTTTTCCTGTATTCGCACTTTTTCCTCTTTCCGCATTTCCTTCCCACCTTCCCCGGAATCTTACGCGATATCCCTTATTCCGATTTTTGGGCACTAGATCGCCCATTGATTTCGTTCTTTCCTCCTTTGCCAATGAAATTTCCCCGGTCTTCCTTTCCCCCCCCAGTACGCGAGTTGTCTTCTTTCTGACCTGGCTCGCGGACTGCCCTACAACCTCTCCAACCATTTCGACCTTATGTCTCCTTTCTCTTCATGTTCTGAAACGAGTGTCAACCTTCTCCTAGTACCGCGCGTTTTTTCACGATTTGCTGATTGTCCTCACCTTACGGTGCTGCTCCCCACCCCCTACAAGACTACTGTAGATATTCTTCCCTTTATCTTCCTTGCATTTTCCCCTAGGCGCGCGACCTCGAACTGTTGCCTGGTCAAAGTGACATCCCCCCCCTGCCTTTCAAATCCCGAAGAAAATTTTCTCGTGACTCGCCGGCCCTATGCGCAGTAGGCAGCCTTTCTGATTTTTCGCCACTTTCCCCCCGTCCGATACTATTCTTCTTTAGTGTTAAGCTAAAGGACCACGCGATTTTCCTAGCTGAGGTGCAGGCGCATTTGCATCACGGTTAGCTCCCAGTTGCACCTCAAGTCTTCCCATGTGCAGGGAATTGATAATCGCGACTGCTGTCAAAGCCTCTTGTAAGATCCCTGGTCTAGGGTGCTTCTTTGTTTCCTCATCAGGGCTTTCTGCGACTTCCATTGCAAGTCCCCCCTTGCTGTCGATTTTTGTAAAGCGATATAGATTTCCTCCTTCAGTCCAGCCCCGATGACCCAGCGTAGACTCACTCTTCTAGTACGCATACCGGTGATTTCTCTGCTAGCCGCCGCTTGCGCAGGCGGTTACGTGATTGTTATGTGTCCCGGGGTACCTGCCCGTCCCTTAGTCACTCGCTTTCTCACAACCCTTTCACATACTCACTCTCACACCCTTACCGCCTGCTCACGCGAAGCTTGTATTTGTCTCACCGCAGAACCGCTTGTCCTTCATCTTGAAACGCTTCTAGTGGGCCCTTTTTCCCCTCTCATATGGTGCCCCCGCTAGTAATAAAATTAGATCACCTTTGTTCTTTATTAGTTCCTTCTTTCTTCCCTCCCCACTCCTTTTTTCCCGCTTTCATTTGCACTGTTCGCAAGCTTTTAACCAGAATAAGAGTCAGTGAAGCAATAGTCTTTGCTCGTCCCTTCAACTTTCCGATGCCTCTGAGTTGATTCCTTCGAGGCTTTTTATCAATCCTCTCCGCCATGGTGCTTCTACCGGGTTGCCAGCCATTCGTACACTGAAAGGTAGTCGGAATTAGCTACCCTTTCTAGAGGTCCCCCTCTTATCCCCTTTTACCGCAGTTTGCATTTTTTAGTATGCTGTAAGCGGTACCCCAAAAACCCTCGAGCGCCTCTTTACTCGTCCTTGAGGATATATGAGACCTCTCAACTCTCCCCCTTTTCGAGGTGCTTCTCCCTTGAGTGCTTCTGGCCTTTCCTTACAAAGCGGGATTTCTCCGGAGCCCTGCTCTTCACCTTACAACAAGTTTCCAGACTCTTTTTTCACTAATGTGATTTCGTTTCTCCAGAGAAACGCCTCCTCTTCCAACCCGAGAGGCTCTAGAGGCAAGCACATCAAACCACTCCCAGATAACACGCGATGTACAATTCTTCCCAGCGTCCTCCCGCGGCCCCCCCAAGCTTTTTCCTTCTCTTTCTGCGGGGTCACCCCCCCCAATCTCGAACAGTTAGTTTTGGGCTTGCGATAATCTCCCCCAAGGATTGCTCCAGGTTACTGGTGGGTCATGGAGGCATGGACGAGGGGTTGATAAGCCCTAGAATACCCTTTGCGATTTTTCCATTCCTAGTTTTAACCCGACCGGTACCCTGAAGTGTTCTTTTTTTTTTTGGAAAATAATAATGACCCATAGCTGACACGATCGCGGCCCCCCCCTATCTTGAACACCCAACCCCCTCTTCTTTACTACAGATGATCTGATCCAATCACTGTCCCTCAGATCTTTCTGGTTCATTTTTGTGCTTTTTTTTTCTGAATTTTGTCTTTCTTTTGGCCCCCCCTCCCCCTCTCTTGTGTTTTTTTTTGGTCTCTTTATCATTTTTACAGCGATGTCCCGCGCTTAAACCCAACCGATCCATGGGTCCACCCTTTGGTGCCTTCCATCTTTTTCCCGTTTTTTCGACTCATCTTTCACCACACCGTTTTTTGTTCACAGGAGCGGTTTTTTCATCGCGTGGCCCTTCGAGGAGGGGGCCCCGGCGATTTGATAAATATAACAGCTTTTCCCCCCCCGGGCTCTCTTCATTTTCTTCCCCAACCCCAACCCCAATCTCAAATTCATCAAACCGCACACATGACCCAAGTTATCTTATGAGGGACCTTTCCATAGTGTATCAAGCTGTACCCTTTCTTTTCTTGTTCCAACCTGGTTCACGATGTTTTTGGTTGCCCGCATTGATAGTGTCCTCTTCTTTGGGTTCACACCAATTTTTCTGGTATTTGTAGCGTTGTACTTCCCCCGAGCTGGACAAATTAAGTATGAGGCAGTGCTGTCCCCCCCCGCCGCTTTTCATTTCCTCCCTGAACAAACCCCTTTCCCGCTGCTGGTCTGCACAGTTCCTTGGGCATCCCGCAAGCAAGTCACGCGCCCAGTTTTATATGACTAACGTTTTTTTCCCCTTGGCGCTTTTCCTTTTATTGGAATCTCTTTCTATTGGTATCTTTCGTTTATGCTCCCGCGAGAGGTTTCGTTCGGCTTTCATGATCCAGCAAGATGTTTTGCAGATTATTAAAAAGCGTTCCCTGTAACATGATGGGTTTTCCGGTTCTCCCCTGACTATTTACAGACTATGAATTTTTCTGGAGCCGCAACGCATTACAGGAAGAAGCAAGCCCGGCCAAGCCTTTGTGTGTCCGTAGTCCCTCTATTCCAGGTTTCCGCTATTATCTGTCTCAGTGTTTGTTCTAGACAGCTGTTCAGGCAAATTCCGTTCATTGTTAGCACGGGAAAGAGTCCTGATTCTAATTCCCCGCCTGCCGAGTAGGGATTTTTCGACACCTTATTTTGCAACAACTTTTCCTTCCCTCCCCCCCCCCTTGAGTACGACTTAGATCTCAGAGTCTATCCCCCTCAGATGGCCTGATCCTCCGGGTACTTTTCTTGAAAACCTCCCCTGATTATTGCTTTTTCTTTCCTTTAGTATTCTTTTTTTTCAGTGTAGCCCGAGTCGATTCATTCTGGGCACCCAGCGTAGTCTTGGACATTTCAATAGGCTTCTTGAAATACGCTAGAATTCATTTTGAAGGGGATAATTCCGTGTACATCCACCCCCTTCGTGAAAAAGGTCCCCACAAAAGCTTCTCTCCCCCTCATTCCTTAAAGCCTGACCTGGGTGATGAGAGATCCAAGCTTCTCTTTTGATTCTAAGTTGTAGTTGCTCTTATTGTGTTTCCTCTGGTACTTTGTACTATGGTACAGACATCGAATCTGTCTCTTCCGTAACCAGATCAAAATTCATTCCCAATTTCCTCTCCTCCCCTTCCCAGCAAGATCAATAACTTTTGTCTTTCCGGACGATAAGTTTCAGTAGTAATTTTGACTCCTCTTTCTGTTAGGCCCTTAGTATAAGATCGTAGCAGTCACATCTGACCACACGGGTTTGAGTTTTTTAGAATACTGAGTCCCGTTTCTTTTCTGAGTCCCTCTGCCAGGACCCCTTTCCTAAAACCCGGCCTTTTGGGGAGGATGCTTGTAAAGCGTATCTCCTGCAATAATGCATTGAATGTTTCTGGCGGCACTCTCTATGTTCCCCCATGAGGATGACCCCCCCTCCCTGATCGATCTTCTGTTTGCTCCTTTCATGCTGTAACCCTAGAGGCATCCTCTCAGAGCGCGTGCTCCCTCACCCTCGAAAGTACGCCCCTCACAGCGCATGCTTGATTTCCCAGCGACCTTCATTTTCTTCTTTTTTGTTTCATTACTTGCACGGATGCGTTCTCTTTATTTAAGAAGGCTTTCATTAGGAATCTGTCCCTTTCTTTTTCTTGTAATTTGTTCCCCCACATTGAATTTGAAGGTGCCCCATTTCCCCTGCCCATCGTTCCAAACCGTGGTAGAAGAGGGTGAAATTGTTTACCCCTCGTGCTCAGAGCGCTCCTTCCTTATCCCTGAGATAACCCACGGATATGTGTACTTTTCGAAGTCATAGCTCCCCCGGTCACACATACTCCTCCCTTATACGAACTTTTCTGGTCTCAGGTCGCTTAGATATGTCTTAACCGCAATTCCTGGGCGGCCCGCCCTCCAAGAAATACCCCGAATTTTAGAGGTTTTTTTGCCCTTTCTCCGTCCTTCTCGCGTAAAGTCCGTTGCCTGATGTAACCGTTTAGAGTTTGTCGGAAGGTAGACGAATTCTATGAATCAGTCGCTTCCTAACATTTTAGAACCCTTTTTTTTCCTCCTCCTCGGACTGTCCTCCCCTTTTTTCTCGCCAGAGGCTCCCCTTAACCCCTCCTTTCGTATGTGGATTAGATGCTAACTTTTCCACAGACCAGGATAGGCGTGGATCAACCCCCGCCCTTTTTTTTTCCCCCCCTTGGGGCATTATTTATGAATTGGTTCTGCTTTTCAACGTTCATTTCCCAGTATGGAAATCCGCGTTCGTCGTGAACATACTTCTATCTCCGATTTTTTTCTAAGCCAATTTAGAATTAGTTTCTGCTTGCCTTTTCCCCCTCCAATTCCCCCCCCTCTTTTCCCCCCCCCTACGCCATTGGCAAATCATTTTTTGAACCTCATTTTGCATGGTCCCTATTCACATCCACTGGCGGCCACAAATCTCTCCAACCCTGCCACTTCCTTTCTTCTAGCTAAAATGTGGCTTTACGGTTATTTTCTTCCCTCTGTCCACTTGCGATTGAGCGCCTATTTAGCAAGCCATTGCATCCCCGGAGTTTGAACTAAGTTCTGCCCTTTTCCCACTTTCCGGGTTCCTTTTTTTTCCGTCCCCTTTCTTTTCACCCCTTGGAACGCTTTCTTTTTCGTACTGCGGCGCCGAGTTGTTAGAATCCCAGACCATCAAGAGATGTTTTAAAAAGACGCTGACGAACGGAACCCCCCCCCTCCCATTTTCCCCTTTCTCGCCATCGAAAAAGACTGTGTGTTTTTTCTTCTTGTCCCTTCTTTTTCCGCCACAAAGCGTAGTTTTAGCTCCTCTCACTGAAACATTCGCCGCGCATGTTTAGCTTCAAGATTAACGAACCCCCCTTTCTCTTCTCCATGATGTCCCCTTCTGCCCCCCTTTATCTTTTCCCGATCGTTCTCGGAGGAAATTTTTTGTTATAGAGCTCTCCGTCTCGACCGAGAGACGCCGCGGGTGCCGCCTATGTCTAGCCCCCTTGTCAGTAGCTTGCCACTTCCTTTTTTCATCTTCCGCTTCCCTCTCGGTTGGCCTTTCTGAGTTCATGGAATGGCAGTCCTTTTTTCCAGGTTTTTTCAAATGTGAGAGAAATGCATTTTCTTGAGGGCATCCATGCCGACTCCGCGGGCATCTCCTTCTTACCGACTTTTTGTTTTTCTCCCTTTTTTTTGATTGGGCTATTGCCGGCTCAATAGTTTTCCTACATGATTCGGGTTACTAAAGCCTTGAGATGAGACGACTTACAGGACGAAGAATGTGATCCTCTTTTTTAATCCTCCTCGTTTTTTTGTGATCTCTATTTATCCTTCTTTTCGGGACTGTTTATTCCTCTTATCATCTTCGGCTCCCCTCATAAATTAATCCTTCCCACAAATCTTGTCTCCCTCCTCTTTCCAACTCACCAATCCCTCCCGACCATTCACGGTCTTTTTAGGGCATGGATCTGATTTAGGAAGGTACCCTCAAAATCCCTGATCAGAGTTCTCCACCTTTCCCTTCATAAAAGGCTACCCTTTCCCCCATGCAACTCTAATCCCTCTGAAAGCGTCGTCTCTACAAGGGGTCCCTTTCTCTTTTTCCCCCCCTTCATTCCATCGCTCTTTCATAACTTCCCCCCCCTCTGTTGCGCGGTCGTTCCCATTTCTTACATGAAAAACTCGATTATCCTGAGGAGAGTCCCTTTAGGGGAGGCTCCCTCGCGAATACGAAACTCTCCTATCGGTGCGTTCTTTTACCTGTTCCCCAAAGAGCAGTCTGCAAGTTCCTGTGCCTAGTCGATACTCGCGCGCGTGCTTGCCTCTGTTGAACTAACCGCGAGCTCTTGTTATGATTTTTTTCGGCCTAACTTTTTCTTCCTTTTTGCCTTTTTTCCTTGCGTTAACTCTTTTTTCCTTTTCTTTGGTCCTCCCAAACCAAACTCGGCCCTCCCGGCGGTCCGCCTTTCAGAGACGCAGACTCGTTCCCACCTCAACCTCGACGTAACCACGTTTTCCCTTTTCCTTGGCATCAAGTCTTCATGTCGCCTCCCATTCTCCCACAACCCCATCAATTTCCGCGCTTGCCTTTGGCTTGCTCCTCGTTCAAAGAAGATTCCTTTCTTTCCTACTCGCACCGTAGACCGCCATTTTGTCTCCCCGTCTTTGGCTGTCTCGTTGGCCGCAAAGTGGTTGCTCGTTCATGGCCTCATCGGTTGCGTTTTGCCGCTAATGTGTTTTTTTTTTTCCCCTTCTGATTGGATTACTGTGCACATCCCTCGCCCTCTTTCGTGACACCCGAATGGTTGACGTACGCCGAGATCGAGGATGTTCCACTCCCGTACGTCTTCAGTTTAGACGCCTCCGTTGACGCGATTCCCCCCTAACTTCCCTTCAAATTCCAATTTTCTTTTTCCTCGAGGTGCGTTATTACCCCCTTCTGGTGTGTTTATGTTGACACCGAAGGAGGCATCGAAGGCCCCCAGACGGATTTCTGATCTTTGTGTTTTCCCCCCGTTCCCTCTTCTTCTTATCTGACGCCTGTCGAAATTCTCTTCGATTGATTCAGCGACCATAGCGCCTTCCCGACCGTTCTCTAGTAAAAGGGATGTCCTTCCTAGTCCCTCTGTTTCTCCGTTTGGTTTTTCTTCCTCCTTTTTCCCTCTTTTTTTTTGTTTTTTTTTTCCCCCTTTTGTGGGCCGCCTCTTGTTGTCCTGGAAATCAGTGATTCGTAATCGACCTTTGACAACGTCACGCCGCGTTTTGTGGTTATCTTTCCACCCTTTCTGCGGACTGATACACCCTCTCCCCAAACTCTCTCGTTTATTCTCTTTTTATTTAGAACTATCCCCTACTTTGTCACCCTGCCATCGCTTCTATCGAGTTTGAGTTTCTTACCCGATTCTTCTTTTTTTTTTACAAAATCACCTACATAAGTCAGTTTTCTCTGCGGGCTTCGTCAACAGCATCTTCCCAAGCTTTAGCGAACCAGTCCACATAAGAGTAAAAGGTTAAGTCACTTCCCCCCTTTCAAGCCCAGACCCCCCTGATTTTCCTTTGACCTTGTGCTGAGGCGCGGTGCTGTACCTGACTTCAGAGGGCTGAAATGCCCTATCGAGGATGATCTTCAGTTACTCTTCCCCAGCACCCTCCTCTCCTTCTGATGAGGTTTTCGAATCAGAGAAGGGTCCTGTTGCGCCATCTCCTCAGAACAGGAAGGATTTTCTACTCGTTCTCTATCTACCAGGCTTTTCCATGTATCCTTTTTGTTTTAGCGGGGGTGTTCTTGGCCTCTTTCTAGACTCAGGTTGCTTGACTCCCTTGCAGACCTTGACCTTTTCTTTTCCCCGCCCCTTATCATCATCGACTTTTCCTCAATCCCCCTCGATGTCCCAAGAGGGAATACCCCTACCGTTTCCCCTTTGATTGCTCTTTTTCGCCGCTATCGTTGACAAGGACGCCCTGAGTTCTGTGGAGAAGTTACGGACAGAGTTTGTATCTCTTACCTTAGTCCCCCACCTGTCCCCTGAACACACCTAAAAATTCCCCTAAAAGCAGGATCAAGTTTTCTGACGCTCGGTCTAGAAGCAGCACGAGGAAGTTTTTTTCTGCCTTCTATCTCTGTGTTTCCTTTGTCAAGTTCTTTCCTGGAACCCCCCGGCAGGATCCCGGCCTCTACTTCATGAGAGTTCGCCTGGGAAGCCTTTTCTGACCCCCTCTCCTCCCGCTGTTTTCCCTCCATGTCCATCTAGCACTGGTGCTTATCGTCCGCAATTTTCAAACACACTACCTATCCCTCCCAAGAATACTTTTTAGTCTCACATTCAAGGCCTTCCTCTTTTTGATCAGCGAAAGAGTCTATAACCGATTCGTGCCGAAATAGCTTCCATGGTGCGTCGCCCGGGTTGCCATGAAATTGTAATGTCCCGACCCCTTTCCCCCATTTAGGTTTCCTTTTAGAATTACCCCCGGCGTTGGACCCCCCCCTTAGAAAATTTGCCGCCGGCTAACGTAGAGTCCTTTCCCCCCCCCCCGATCTCTCCCTGATATTTGAGAAGTGAGGATATTACTGTCGCCGCTCCCGAGCCGTTTGGTGGCCGTTTGCTTCTCATTTTTTTCCTTCGTGATTCTCCAGAAGTCACTGTGAGTGAGAGTGAGACCCCCCGCTCTCACCCGTCCACCCAGTCTTTTTGAGAAATTGTAAATGAACCGTTGCCCAATCTTGTGTTTTGGATTCATCCCCTCCGTTCCCCCAAGCATGAGGTGTGTAAAACCCCGCATGTGCATAGAGACAGCCCTCCCCTCCACAACCGCCCTATAACCCCGAGTCCAATCCCAAGTCGCCCAACGCCGAAGCTGAAAAAACGTATGCCCCCCTTTCTCTGAACTGCGCTTTCCTGGCTTGGCTTTTCTCCCTCCCAAGATTTGCTCCCAGTTCTTTTTTCATCGTTTTTACAGGAGGCGCAAGAGAGTCTTGTAATACCTCCCCCTTCTCTCCTTTGACTTTCCCTCCATCGCGATTAAAACCTACCGTACCAGACTGTCTTTTTGTTCCCGAACTGTCCTTGACACTATTTCCCCAGATTTCGCCCCCAACCAAACAGCGTTGCATTCCCAAAAAACCTTGTCGGCTAGGTTTTTGTTCACCCCCCCCCAAGAAACTAGTGGGGAGGACCCCGATACATGGAATCAGTATTCAGGGGAGGTTAAGTTGTGGTGAATTTGATTTCGTATCTTTCCCCCCCCCCCTTGAATATTGTATTTTCATCGAGTGTGACTATTCGGTGGTATCATATCCCATTCCCCCCGCTCTTTCCCTTGATTAACCCCCTCCCTTGGTGAAAAAAAATTGGGATTCCCTTATCTCTCTTAACCTCATTTGTTGTTTTAGATCTTTCTCTCAACGGGTTCCCCTGTCAGTCGGTGTGAATCATCCCGGGACATCGTCAGCCTGTCGTTATCGCATTCTCCTGAAATATACGAGAGTGACCCCCGTTTCAACCTCTTTTTCCTAAGACCCTTCTACATTCAGCAAGCACAAATGACCCCCTTTCCCCCTCTAATGAGGGAAAGTTGCCGAGGTACTTCTTCAATCGTTGATACCCCCAGCTAATTGTTTTTAAGATTCCTTTTGGTTCCCTCGTTTTTTTCTTCTATTTTCCCTTTTTCCTTCTTGGGCCAACCCCACGCCCACTATTTACCGTAGTTCCAGAGTTTGCATTCAAATTCTCCCGGATCGTTTTCTTTATCCAACCACTCATATGTATGTAATATTTACCCAACGATTCATCAGGAAATAATTGGGGTTCTCTCCCCCAAGCCAGTTCTCCCCATCGTCGCCCGTTATCAGTATCACCCCCTCTCTTTCCAAAGTTGGAAGATTTAGGAGTTTGTGGGAGATGCTTCTTTTGACATAGATTTTATGGTATTGTTCATGCTTTTCTTTTTCTCGATTCCCTTTTTGTTCCTCTTTTATGATGTTTCATGACCATTTCGCTTTGACTTCGGTTAATTATTTCTTTTCTCCAAACGACTTTTTTTTCCCGTTTGTTTGATATTCGGTTGTCTCATCCCTCTAGGATTTTTCCCCACTCATGCCCTCTCAACCTCCTCAGGCCAACTAGTCACCTCGCTGGATCGGCGACGTCGCTCTCCCCCTTTGCGCGAGATGGAGATTTTTGTCCGCTCCCCCCCTCCTCCTTTCTCAGGACACGTGCTCTTCCTTCGTCCTCTTTCCTCGTACATGTTTATCTAGCAGACTGGCCGGTCGGGCTTTTCAGACATGGGACAAATGGGCCATTTCTATCCTCCTCGATCCGGTGATTGTGGTTTCTAAATAATTTAAGCGGTTAGGACAGTTCCTTTTTTTTTTGCCACTCCCAAATTGCGTTCTCTGTCAGTATGTCTTTCTAAGGAAAGAACCCGTTCTCTATTACCTATGGTCAAAAATCCTGGTCCTACTTTTCCCCCTTTAAAGAGGATGGAAATGAAAGAAGATAGACTTTCTTTCCTGGTTTCTCCCGATTTTTTTTTTTTCACTGCCCCTCACGTTTGACAAAGTACACACACTTTCGAGAGGCTTCCCTCCCCAGCGGAGGGTGCCGTACTATACCTTTTTCGCTACTTTGGCTCAGTCTTCTTTCTTTTAGAGGTTCAGTGTGTGTAAGATTGTAATGTGGGCGAGTAGAACGACTCGTTCTTTCGTCAACTGCCACGTACATGCGGCTTCGAAATGAAGAGGTGTCCGAAGACAAATCACATTGATTCCTTCTCTCCGAGTTCGTCGTTTTTGATTTGGGAACAGCGGTGGAGGTCCCTCGATTCTCTTCTGCGCGGTCCCTACGCCGAAAGGGGTTTGTTTCTCTCCTTATCGCAGAAGAATTGAGTTCCCTCTAAGCGGGCCACCCTAAACCCCTCTCAACTGCACTGATGCTGGGACTCCTTATTTTGTAAAGAGGAGAAGCTACTGCATTTTCATTTGGCGACGACCCATGCAAACTTCTTATGATGATCGCTGGTCCTTGTCAGGTGCTTCCCCCCAATCAGCCCCTTCCTCGATAGCGTTTTGCTTGTTTTCGCACCATACAGGAAATTCAGCCCACTCGCCCTTTCGCCCGAGGCGATTCACTCTCACAACCATTTTGTAGTATTCATGATTCTTAAGTCTTCTCGGTGAGTCTCTGGACTTTTTCCGCCGGCTCGTCATTCTTTAAGTCGCGGCTCACCATATGCTCCCATTATTCGTGTGACCGACCTCCCTCATGAACTCGTGAAATTAAGAACTCGGAACCCCCCCCGAGCGAGTTCGCATCGCTGGACAATTGACACACGTGCTCCTTGTCGAGCAGGAAATTATGCCACGACAGAAGTCTCCTCCCCGATATCGGTTGGCGCTTTCGACAGACCGGTCCCTCCCTTGACTCATCTGCCAATAAGCACTCGCGTGTCCTTTCTCCCTCCCCCCCCTGGCGAAGTCCCCTTCTTTCATTTATCTCCGGCGGCCGCGAATCGGAAATGATGCTTGCCCGGCCCAACCTCGTTCCTGCAGGCCTCTGTAAGACTGGCCGGCCTCCCTTTCCGATCTTCCCGGCAGGAGAGATGGTTCTCTTCGTTCCTTCCTCCCCCCCTTCTCGTGAAGATCAATGGAATATGTCGCCCTTCCTCCTTTTTTCGCCCCTCCCTCCATCTCCCGGTTTGAGGTCTTGTTGCCTGTCGGTGTCACCAAGACCCCCATTCTCGTCGTTTATCAATAAAGAACCCTAATGGCTGGCCAAGTGCATGGGCCTTTTCTGATGGTGCGGGGTAAAGAGAAAACGGCAACCCCCCCCCCCCCTTAGCCCTGCGTGAACCATAGATGTCTGGCCACAACTTACTCTCTCTGTCGGAAGAATTCGGCCTGATAGGTCCAATCCCCCAGTTTGTTAAACCCAAATTTCCAGGCCCTTCTCTTTAACATTACTGAAACTCTTTTTTCAGTTCGGGAGCTCACCCCCCCCAGCAACGGTTGCGGCACTTGATCAAAGCCCTTAGCGTCTCCCCTCCAAATTCTTCTCCCGAGTGCGATTTTTATGCCCTCCGGACTCCTGCGATTTTCTTCTCCCTCAACCTTCTGGCCACGGTCTTTTTTTGAAAGTCAGAGAATGCACGGCTTCCCCCGGTCGTGCAGGTTCTTACTTCTTTTTGCAACCAGGCGAACTCGTCTCTCCGCCCTCTTCTTCCTCCGCGCCGAGGTGTTTGAGACAGACATTCAAGGAGATCTTTTCCCCCCAGACGATCGTTCCCCCTCCGCGAGTATTATCGGGTCCTTGGCGATCTCACGACGAGCTCGTGTCGGTGAGGTTAAACCAGGTTTTAGCCCAGCCGCTCGTAGATCCTCCTCCCTGAACATTGCGACGCATTTCAGCTTACAAGCTAGCACCGATTTTTCTTTCCGTTCGACTGACCTGTAACCTCTCCCTTCATCCGGGCTCGCTACGTTTTCTCGGAGGCTAATCTTATATTTTCCTTAGAGCTCTACGGATGAGGACGCTCCTCCTCCGCCGGCAAGATGCAGGATGATGGGTTATTAGAATGTGACTCCTTTCCTCCGTAGAGCTGTTTGTGATTCGCTGTTCCCTTGGTCCTTGCATCCTTTCGCATGGTGGACATGTATGTAACTCTGTGGTTGTTTCCCCCTTGCAGACACCGCGTCCCCATTCTCCACGGCCGACCGACCCGTTGGTCTGTTTCATTTTTTCTTGCTCTTGAAGGATAACTGGGGCCTTTCCCCCCTTCCTTTTCTCTCTTGTCTAGGAATGCTACGGGCCCCAAAGGCAAGCAAGATGTGT
>Ga0179591_1311763_pt1 | contig 20826 bp, 21 predicted proteins | sample CZOMad2_1_08_16f_FD_182891 | JGI IMG/M metagenome (GOLD analysis project Ga0179591, IMG submission 182891) | Vadose zone soil fungal communities from Angelo Coast Range Reserve, California, USA - CZOMad2_1_08_16fungal (PacBio error correction) | ecosystem: Environmental > Terrestrial > Soil >... | reverse complement strand
GGGTTTTCCTTAAAGAGCGCGTCTATTTACCCATTATAGTATTCAATCCCTGATTCATTTCCTATCCCGGCGTTGTCTCCCAACCCAGTTCTGATCCAAGGGTTTACTTCTAAGTGAGCCCCGAATTCCCGACACGACTGACAAATAGACGCATTTCTACTATGAATCTGCCTCAGCACGGCGGATGCTTTTGCGCGGGCCTTCGCCAAATTCAGTTTCTCTCTGCGTTCCTCTTTCTATCCCTCGCCCCTTCTACACATCTCCCCCCCTCTTTCGACGTAGCTTTTCGGATCCTACGTTTTCTAGACCATCGATTGATTTCCCAACCTTTCCTCTCAAATGGGGCTATCCCCCTCCTTCCTCAGTTGTGTCGAGTCATATCAAAGTCCCCTCTGCTAGGGCCTCAAATCCTTCGTCTTACACGACACTTCCCCCCGTTCCCCTGAAACTGTTTGTCCCCTATATTCCTCCGTTTTCCTTGAGCTGTTAACTGCCCGCCTCACAGAAGGGTCCTTTTCGACCCCCCCTCCTGTCAATGCTACCGTTTTGACTTCCCCTCAAGAACTTTTCTCTTCCTACTCCTCTTAGAATGAGACTGTGAGTCCGATGGGTCGCCTGGGAGGGCGAGGTCTTTCGCCCTTGGGCTGAACGTCCTTCTTTTATCATCACCATACCGGCTTTCTTAATGACCTTCTCTTGCCCCCCCTTACGCGACTCGAAGACTCTTAACTCACCCGTCTATTCAATAGCAGCAGTCTCCCAGGACCGAGAGTTTTTAGACGCGGACGGTACTAGCCCCTCTTGGATCGTAGCTAATTAGTCCTCCTTCTTCCCTAACTTCTATCTCTCTCTCGGCGCGAATCCACTTGGATTTGTGGGTCTCTAGAAGTGGCGACGTAATTTCTTCAGTCAGCTCCTCGCGGCCTGCGCCCAATTGCCGGATAAAGTTGATAAAATCTACTATTTCCTTTTTCCCCCCCTGAATCCTATCTAACCCCCCAGCGCTTTTCTACCTTCAATCCCCCGATGCAAGAAGAGATATATAGGGCGCTCTTTGTCCGAATTCACCTACCCCACCCTCTCCGAGGGTTAGACCACCTATCTGATTTACTTTCTGCTGGACCCTGTCCTATTTCTTTTTGATATCTGGTCCTCTCAACTATCCTGTAACTCACCCCCCAACAATGAAAGTCGTTTCCGTCGTCCCCGATCTTAGTTTCCGAACTAGACTTCATCCCCCCTGCACCTTCCTCGTGTCTTTCTTCGCGATGCAAATCCAGTTCCTCCGGGCTCCGTTCAAGATCGCGCACACACCTCCAGCTCTCCCACTTCCTTTGCACCGCCCCATCTCCCGGACCCTCCCTTCGGTCCCCCCCCCCACGTTCGCCCCTGAAATGGCCAGACTTTCTCCAACCAATTTTTCCGGACATTTTGTAGCTTTCACGGTCCAGCCTGTTCTGGCATACTTGGCCTGACTGGACGCACCCCTTTCTTTCTGTTCCCCCCCCGTCGTGAGGGCTTTCGCGTAGGTTCAGCGTCTTATCTCGCTCTCCGACACTCTTAGCTCAAGCCCAATGAAGCATCACACTGACTCTTCTGATGGACTCTCCCTTGCCTTTGACCTCGCCTCCAGTAGTCAGAGATTTAATCCCCATCCTTTCCCTCCTAGTCTTAATTCGTTTTCTCTGCCAAACGTAAATCTTTTTTTTCATTTCCCCTTTTTTTTTTCTTCGTCAGCGCGGGTTTATCGATAACCTCATCCCGAACTCCCTTCCTCTCTGTCTTTTCCTCGATTCGCTTTAACACATTTTCCCCTTCTAAATCCCACCTTTTTCCTTCTTGCCGAGTCCTCCCTCCCCCCCCGCCCTCGTAATAGTAGATTGATCTAGATGGAGGACCGGTTATCTTCTCCTTTATCCTCTCCGACTCCGCTGGTTTTCACCTTAATGACCTTCCAGTAGTAGATGTTTAGGCCACCTTTTTTTCAGACATGTGAGGAGACTCCTCCCGTCCATACTCGCGACAGGTCTTGACCCTGTGGATGTCAGCAGTGACCTTTTACCCCACCCTTTTCCTTCATCCAGTCATACTGATCCACCTCTTAAGCCCCCTTCCTCCCCAACCCCTTGGAAATCATTTTCTTAATTGTTCGTCGGCGGCTCCCCTGCTCGATGAAAGATAACGCTTTTTGGAAGACGTTCGTACCCTTCGGAACTCCTAGTCTAGAGCCTTGCTTAGATTGATACGCAACGACGCTCCCGACGACTTCTCGTCCTCTTCCTTGACCTTTGATTCCTCTCTCAAACGATTTTTATAACGAGTTACTCCTTCCCAATGTTTTCCTTTTTTGGATGGACGACCCCTCTCAGGATATAATCCTTTAATTTTTAAGGATCGGACTCCACCTCTTAGTTTCCAGGCTAGTTCTATTCTCTAGGTTCGAGGCGGTATCGCTGGGTTTTTCTTTTTTGTCTTCGTTTTTTCGTGGGTTGTTTTGTGGGCTTTTTTTTTTTTCCCTCCTTTTCTTCTTTTTGCCTTTTTTTTTGCTGCCGCAGGTGCTTCCCCTCTGTCTCCCCCCTATCAGATTCGCTTACCATATGGACGGAGCCATTTGGCAATAACGCCTTCTTTTGAAGGCTCTCTCTCAACCCCTTGATGCGGGGCTCTTTTCCATTGAGATTAGATCTCACTTTTGGACGGCTCCCTTCCCCTTCCCCGTAGCGCATTTTAAAGTTGAAGAGGCTCCTTCCCGATCATAGAACCTTACTCTTCCGTAAAAAGCTTTTTTCCAACTTCTCCGCTAGGAGAGTCCCTATAATGCGGATGCGGAGATCATTCCAGGTATGCCCCCCAGAACAACTTCCATCCCTTCCCCCTTCTCTTAAGTTCTCTGTTAACACCGCATTGAGACCACATTGGGAGAGGATTCAGGCCCCATATATATATGTCCTAATATTTTTGTTTATCTCTTCCTGACTCTCCCAGAGGGTCGCTCGTTCTAATTGACCTTAGAAAACAGAAGTATTTCCTCCTGCCCTTTCTTTGGAAGACCCGTAAACCTTTCAGACTTCCTCCGCGGATGCGGTAGAACTGAGTACCAGTCGGCTAGGGGTGAAAACACGTACAATTCCAGCTGTCTCTGATGACCTCACTAGTATCACACCTCCCGCTTCCTTTCATCACGGGAGGACTGGATATTTGGGAAGTTGACCCCCTTCTTGATCTCAGCCCTCATAATCAGAAATACAAGATAACATCTCGCCGATTTTTTACTCCCATACCCATATCTCGTGGCAGTCTCATATTTGCATGAAACATGGAAGGCGTGCACCCGGGTCGGCAGGAGACTGATCGAAGAAGTCAGCCCAAGGGGAAGGCCCTGAGACAGAAGACCATGCGCACCCGTACGCCCTAAACCCCCGCCAATAATCAACCGGGTTCTCCACCGCTCCCCTCTCATCCCAGAAAGAGACCTTCCCCTTTCTACTCATAGTGTTCTCATCCTGCATCCTGAATCTCCGGAAATACTGGAAGTTTTACGAATTTGCCAAGACCTCCCTGATTGACCAGTTGCCCCCTTCTTTCTATTTTCGGTTTCCCTGCGTTTCTGTTCCCTTTATCAGTATCGGAAGAGGATAAACGGTCTCTGTCCCCCCCCCTTTTGAGAAACAGGTCTCGACCTGTGAGAGTAGGACAACGACGTTCCTCTTTCTCTATCTTCAGCCTCCCTTTACCAGATGATGTCCATAGGAGTGCTACGGATGATCAGCCCTAGGAGAGAGATAGTCTGATTCTTCAGAATCAACAATTTTTGTTTTCCCTAGGTTAAAAGACGGGACTTTTCCCCAAAGTAATCTTCTGAGCCCACCCCGAATCGTCTTTTTTTTTTCACCTTGGCATGCTCAGTTACCCTTCAGGCCCCTCCAGCCCTTGGTTGACTCAAGCCTATCCTCCAGCAGAGTGACTCCTTCACTGTGTTCCTATCCTCGAGATTAAAGCCTTCTACTGATTTTTCTGAGTTTAAGACCTTTAATCAATAGCTCCCCCTTTTGCCGAGCTTCTTGATTACCTATAGGCCCTGATTTTTTTTCTCTTTGTACACTTTTGCATCCCTTCTGACCTCCGATTCAGATGAATATTTTCCCCTTCCGTGGCGGTTCTTTGTACGAGAACCCGGCGTCCTCACCCTCCCCCTAAACGTAGTTCCTCGTCGAGCCGGTTTTCCTACTTCGCGCAGTGAAGCTTTTTCCGGAATCTGTTCCCCCCCGATTTTGTCCTCCCAAGATTTGCATAGTGGTCCTCCGTTCTGCAAATCTTTCCCTAGGACTCATTTCGATGTCGTTTTGGCGCGCTGCTCCCTCGGGGGACGGAGAACGGGACACCCCTAGCTTCCTCTTACCTCATTTAAACTTTTCTCCTCCATTGGATCTTACTGCCTTTCAGAACAGCACCCGGCCCTCCCTCCTCGCTTAGGGCCCCCCCTTCATGGTCACAGTCCAGGGGTGACTATTGCTCTCTTTTTTTGGTTGGAACACAGTGATGGGGCCAGGTCCTCCCCCGATTTTAGAATCGTCTGTGTTGTGGTAAGAGACTTTAGTAGACATTTTTTTGCTTTTGATTCCTACAGATGTTCGGAGGAGTCGGTTGACTGAATCGTTCCCGAGATCGTTCGGTTCAGTGATATAGTGCATGGGTTTTCCTTATAACTGAACCCTCTTCCCCGCCCTCTTTTCTAATCCAGTCATCGGAGCCTGAAATTTTTTAATGGGTCATTTCCCTCCTACTTCTGTAATTGGCCGAGTTCGCCGTCCTCACTTGCGCCATAAAGTCTTCTTGCCCTCTCCCCTTTGAGACTTTTTTTCTATGCGCGTGTCTTGACTTCCATCTGTCCTTTAGATGAGTAGATTGATAAATGGGGACCGTCGCCCTGCGCTTGTCATCGCTTCTTGTTAAATTTCGCCTTACGTTTTTCTCCCCTCACACACCGCGCTCCCTAATCTTTGCCTCGATTTCGTTCCACCGCTGATTACGACCTCCTCGAGAGTCCCCGATCCCGCCTTGCCCTGCAGGTAGTCAGATCAGCGGCCCTGACTGACTCTCTCCTTACTAATTGTGTTTCTCTGCAGTCCCCAGATTCTTCTGGTTCCCAGGGAACTCGCTTCCTGTCCATTCTTGGAGTTGCTTAAATACTCCAGGAAGCCCATGGTTTCCGCTTAAGGGCTCCTTCCCCCCTCTCTGAAGGCCATCAGACAATTTTGCGAGAAGTCATATCTGCTTTACAATATCCTCAAAGGTGTTTAAGTCCGTTTTTCGCCTCCCCCTTTTTTCTCGCTGGCTTTAACGAGTCTCCTCCCTGACATCACGTCACACGCTATCTTGACGAGCCTCCGATTGGGGAGAACCCTGCATCCTTCTTACGACTACCTTCGGACTGCGGACTTAATCTCATAATCATAAGTTTTTTTGTTTCTCGGATGATCATATCGCACTTCCTTCATCGTTTTTGGGCCTAAATATAGCAGGTTCCCAAATCTGAATTCCCCAAACCCCTCATCGTCCGGGGGGTGAGAGGCTCGAAGGTACGGGATCCGTAACCCTCTAGAACAGTTGCCTGAAGCCCTCTTCCTTACATGAACAACCCCTTATTAGGCTCTTGAGATTTGTACTCTCTCCCGACTTCCCGTTTGCCCGCGATCGCGGGACAGGAAAGTTCTGTTGACTGTTCCCCTGGTCTCCCCCGGTCCCTTTCCCAATCTAGGCTTTTAGCTCGTCTGCCTTAGGAAGGAACTTCCCATGGACGGGAACACCCGTCAGAGCGTAGGCCTCTCTCATTTTTTCCAGTTTACGAGGGTCTCTCCCCCTTCTCCTGGGCGCTCCGGTCTGCGACGCGCAGCGCGAAGATCTCTCTTTATCCCTCCTTCCTTCCGACGAAGATTCCTCGCGGAGAGAGACGCCCCATGTTTGGTGCGCGGTTCTGGTCTCGTAGAGGAATTTCCCCCCCCCTTCCGACGAATTATCCCATCGCGGCCTGCGCCTTTCCCACCCTAAGCAGCTCAACAGCACGGTACGTCGAGCAGACACACGCCCTCGGCCCTCCGTACCCCTTTCTCTCAGGCCCCTACGCCTTTCGTTCGTGCTTGACGGCGTCCAAATTTCTTTTTAGAATGAGACTCGTGCTTCTCCCGATTTCTTCTTCCTTCCTCTGGCCGCGTGAAGAGGCCTGCCCCTAATAACTCTTTTTGAGTCCCTGCCACGTGTACCGAGGAAGAACCCTCCTCCCTCTCCTCCTGACCATCTCGTGTCGTAACTCCCCCCCCACCCCGCGGACCTTTGTACATTCGTCCCCAACACCAGAATTTCTTTCGCCCCGGCATCGATTGCCTCCGCGGCCGGTCGTACCAAATAGAGAAACGTGTCTAATTTCCTCCAGGTCTATAAACCCCTCGCGGTTCGAGGTGGTTCCGCGAGGGCGCTGGTTTCTGGTACGAGGATTCATGCCTGTCCATGATTCACCCTCACCTGGTGATTCCCTTCTCTTTACCCGGATTTCGCCTCTGGTGTCCACTTGATAGATAGCACCTTCACCTATCGACATCCCGTCGTACATCATCCTCGAAATGAGACCGTTCATGTGGTTCCCTTTTTTCATGGGTAAAACAGCTTTTTTTGGTCCATTATTCCGAAGTCGGCAGCGCTTTGACCCGAAGATAGGTCCACCCCTTCCCCCCTTGTCATTTTCCCCTTTACTTTAGCTGTCGGGCTTTCCTGAGGACTTCCTGACCTAACTTTCCTTTTTTTGCGGCCCAGTTTTTAGCGATACCCTTTCCTTTCCTTCCCGCATTAGGCGTTTCATGCGTTCCTCTCTCTGTATTGAAACGGTTTCTTTCTCAATTCCGCATAAATTGTAGGGCCTAGGAGCTCCCTCCCCCTCTCTGCATAACAGTGTTAGCATTGCTTCTCTTTGAGGTTTCACCTCTCCTCCAGCTAGGTAGGCCTTCTCCTCTTACCTCCTCTCTGTAAGAACCCTCGGCATCGTCGTCGTTTTTGATTGAGGAACCTTCTTCTGGCCGTGTCAGGCGAGTTTATCTTACAGTGTCCTCCCCCTCCCTCGACAGGGTTACTTTTCCTCAGGTCCGGTTCTTTCCCTGTTAGACCTAGGGGATCGAAATCACCTCTTCTTCGCGTTCCCCTCGATATACCCGCTAGGATCCTCCTCCCCTGTTGGATTCTTTTCCGTGAAACCCCGTTCGCAGCTTCCCCGACGAAAAAATTCATTTCCGTTCTTCCCCCATGAGCACGTCGCGAACCTCGAGGCGGCACCTTTATCCTCCACTACCTCCCTCACTTAGTACCCGTGAAGATTCCCCCCCATCTCTTTCTGTCTGCAATTCTAGGCTTCCAGATTGTTAACTTCCTTTCTTCACGGTCTTCCTGACCCCAGTATCCCGTGCCCTTTTTTTGTGGATAGGTTTGCTCCATTTTTTTTGCCGGTCTGGCGTTCATTAGTCCATTCCTCTGTTTTTGCATTTTGTCTCCCCTTGCTTCCTGCTATTTGGCTTCTCGCTTCGAAGGACGCCAAATTAGGGAAGCGCATTGAACCCCTTTTGACCAATGCGATGGCTGACCACTTCCCTCCTCTGGGATTCTCTTTTTTTTCTTCTGGATGATTATGGATAGATTGTCGCCGGCGGCCCCTTTCCGACTCCCTTTTGCAATTTATTGCGGTATCTAGATACGATCCTTCTCTCCGGATCTCCTCCCACCTAGGTGAAAGCCGACCTAACCTTTCTTGGATCCCCCTGTCGTCAAGCCCCAAGCGGATGAGTATGTCGCCTCTGGTATGCCGGTTCCAATGCACCGTCTTGAGTCGTTGTTGGGCGGATTGGACACCTCAATGGCCTGTCAGAAACATTATTTGTCACATCTCTTCTTCATAATTTTCGTTTTGAGATTCCCTCCTCCTTGCTTCACAGTTGGTCTTGGACGGTAGTTCACTTCCCTCCATGATCCCCCCCCCTATTCAGTTTTTCCCTTTTCTCTCGTGGGTTTACCAGAGGGTGATAACCTCTCATTCTTGATGCTGCGCCCCTGTCCTCCCGGACGTAGATTTCCTTGTCCCCCATCCCCCCTTCCTCTTTCTATCTCGATTTACTTACGATTCATTACCTGTCTCCCTACTTGCCTGGCGGAGGATATGGAAGCTCCCCAGCGCCTCGTACTTCCTCACCTACGGATCAAAACCCAACTCACAAGATACCATCCTGGACTTGGGTCGCCCTTTTTTTCACAGTCTTTTTCAGGTAAACTCTCTCTTTTCCCCCTCTGTTCCGGTACAAGATCCTTTCACTCTCCAGGTGCCGGAAAAAGCATGACAGAACCCCTACCCCCCCAGTTCGAACAACACCAGACGAAACTCCAGAAAAAGCACCGTCGGGCAAAGGCCCGTCCAGCAACACGCGCTGACCACTGGATTCCCTAACTCTTAGTCCCCCCCTTTCATTTTTACTTCACATTGAACCTTTTGTCTGAAATGGACAGACCTCGAGCTTCTAATTCTAGCGTCGGTAGCGGTCTTCTTCTTCCCTGAGCTTTATCCGGCGCTTTCTTCTACCTTACAAGACCTTGCGAAGTTGGGCCAATGCGAGGCCCCTACCTCGGCCTCTTTCCCCCTCCTGGGTTGCCTTCCCTCCCCATAACAACCCGAGAATGCGTCGATCTTCAATAGCTTCTCTGGAGCTCTATTTTCCTAGCGGTTCCCCTCCGTTCTTTCTATCCTTCGTTTTCCCGACAGGTCCAAACGGACTGTCCGACCTTAGCGTCCCTTCCCGGAGTTGAGGCACTTATCCTGTCTCCGCAACATGTGAAGGCCGCCCAGCAACCCTTGTCGTCTTAGATACTACTCTTCCGAGGACTTCGTCCCTACGCGCACTAGAAGGCGGTGAGATGGAGGAGGGCTCCCCCCCCGCGCCATCATCGATGATAAGCGACCCGTTTCTCTCCCAGCTTTATATCTCGTTTTTTGGACGCTCCGTTTTACTCTGCACTCTTTAAGACGTCAGAATAAGATTAATTCTCCTTTTTTCTTGATTGTGGCTGTCTCTTTAGGAACTTCATCCTTTTCCCTACCTCTCCCCACCCTCTTTAGATGATATCCTCTAGTCCGACATTTTGTGAAGACTCTCGAAGGCTGATTTGCGAATTGTGAAGAATCGTGTCCGCCAACTTACGGCGGCAATCTCCGGACCCCCTTACCTTCCCTTACCCCTAGGCAAATCCTGTTAGGTAAGGGATTCCTTCCCCCTCTTTTGGGCCCTTCGATTTTCTATGAGAGTTGCGCTCCCCCTCCGAGGACACCTCTCATGCCGACGACCTCAGGTCCCTCCCCTTATACTCCCTTCCCCTTTTCTTATCCGTGCAGGACTTCCTCATCCCCCCCGTTTCCACTTTAAGACAGCTCTTCTCAATTTCCCTCTGAATCCGCCATGGTGGTCTAATGTCCCTTTGGCCGCTGAGTTTCGGTTTACGCAAGTAGAGGCCTTAGGGTTCTATGCTTAGGATTGCTGCAGATAGTCGGTGGCTCCCTTATTTTTGCCATTATTCAGGGCCCTCATTTATCACTTTCCCAAGGAGCGGGTCCAGGAGGGCTTCTCTCCGGAGATGATGGCTTGCTCTCCTTCTTTGAACGCTTTTCGTATGGGATTCTGGTTGGCCATACCTACCTCCCCTTCTTCTGCGTAGTACGCTCTGAGGATTTTGAAGAAGCTTCTTTTACTTGTAGTGCCCGATTACGGCGAGGTTGCTAGGGAGTCTCACGACCCGAAGGCGTCGGTGAAGTCCTTATGTCCTTTTCTTCCATCTTGCTCTTTGGGTCGATATTTGATAAATCCTTTGAGAAATGGTGCTCACGTGTATCCGAGAATTGGTATTTGATTCTAGATTTCCCTTCTCGTCCACTCGAGATATAGGGAAAAGAGCTCACAACCTGTCTCCCTTAGATCTCAGCGAGTTCGAATAGTTTCCCTCGCTCTATTCTCTATTTCCAGAGAAGATTCTGCCCCGGACGATCACAAGTTTTAGATCACAGAGCTCTGCGATCCTTCATCGGACGAACGAGGCAGGCCGTCTGACTGTTCTCCGGCCTACTGTACCCCTTCTTTTCAGTACTTTTTTTGCCTTTTTTTTTCTGTCCGGCGGGGAGTTTAGAGGTCGACGTTCAGCCCTGACTTTCTCTCCTGAACGGCGCTGACGGCCACTCCACTTATGTCAGGCAGACAGATTTATCTCTCCTTCTTGAGCGTCCCCCTTTTTCTTTCCATTAACTCGTTTCGACGTAAGAGTCCCCCCTGGGGAAACGAGTATCCTTGTACCCCTTCCTTTCCGAACCCTCTATCCTGTGTGGGTTTTCTCGCTTGGGCCGCAGATGCAATCCGCGATTCTCGTTCGAGACCTCCTCTCTATTTTTTCATCTCCCCCTCTTTTTGGTTGTCGCCCCCCAGTTGTACGATTTTCTCAATTAGTGCTCTGACCTTTTCGGCCCCCAAGCTAACTCTAGGCAAATATTTTCTTTCGCGATTCATAACCCCGAGACGTCGTTCCCTATCCACTTATTGTCCGGCCAGACCCCTGCTTACCCCCACCCTTGGTTATAGATGTGGGGGTCCCTCCCGATTGGGCGATCCGTCCTCTAGTCGGGCCTGGCGTATTTTCCTTCCAGATTTTTTTGCTTGCGCGGATGTGTTCTTTCCCCTTTGCGGCTGCTACCCCCGGTAGGTGCAGTTTCTCACACTACCGGATAGGAATTGACCCTCCGTATCTTTAGACCCCCGATACCCCCTCGTATTCAGGGCCGGACGTGAGTCCCTCGGTTGAAGCGGCTTTTTCTCCCTCTTTCGGAGAGTCTCTCATATCTCGAAGGCATTCTTAACCTCATTCTTTTCGCGGATTCCCTGACGCTGGTTTTTTCGCCGGGAGACCTTTGGGTCTTCCGTTCCCGTCTACACATCATATTTAATCTCCCCTTGAAGAAAGGGGCACGTGATTTTCCTCCCCAGATGCCATGTCCCTTACTGAGCAACAAAAACAGAGCCTCGCACTTCCACTTTTTTTTTCCTTAAGACAAGCCGCTATACTGCGTATCATAACCCTCTTTGTCTACTATAAGATTTGTCAGAGGTCTTGGTACTAAATTTGACGAGTCGCCTCGGAAGCGCAATAACGCAACTCTCAGTTGCCTAGAAGCCCGATTCCCCCTGTCGTCGGAGACGAAAGCCAGACCAAGTTCTAAGCTAAACTCGATACTTCTCGTTATAGTCCCTATTAGCCCTTCCCTGGCCTCTGTAAAGTCTCTTACCCCCCAACCAGCTCCCAAGAGCAGATGCAAGGCCTTTTTCACCCGGGGCGTCACCATCCCCTCATTCAATTACGACGTCGCGACCATTTCACCCTCCCCCATTTTGAGCCTTTTTTCTGTCGCAATTTTTCCTTTTATTCCGCGAGACTCCTCCGAGATAAGACGCATACTGCTTCGATAAGGTTTCCATGAGGATGATGCGGCCATTTGGTGTCCGCGATTCCGCAACCTCTCTTTTGCGACTTCGCACACTCCAATTATCCTCTACATATAAAGTATTGCTTATCTTCGGTCCAAGGGAAGTTTCCTCCCAGAGGGGTCGCACTCTCTTGAAGATCAGTAGGGCCACATCGGACAGCCCATTATTCCTAGTCCCTTTCTTCCCCCCTTTTTTCCCTCTTTCGCAGACCCTTTGGCCGCCCAACCCCAGCCACACTCCATTTTGCCAGTCATGAGTGACGTTTGACCCCCACAAAACACCGTTTTGTCCATCTTCCCATTTTCCTCCCTTCTTGCTCGTTTTTTTCCACGCCTAGCTCTCACCACCTTGTCCCTCCCGAGGGGAGGCTACGCTTTTTCCCCTTCGTCTCCCCGAGCGATCCCTCGGACGTTCTTTCTAAAATCCCCTATTCTACTTCGAGTTCTGAGCAACCCCCGTCCGGCCATGTTGCGGAGAAGGATCAAGCGAAATTCCTAACTAACTTCTTCCTCCAGGTTCGCGGCGTGTTTTTGTTATAGAGTTCGTGGACAATCCCTTCCCTCCCACCCCCCCCTCTTCTTCCGCCGTTCTCCCCACGTCGTGGATAAGATAGAAGACTTCTTGGGAACTCCCCCGTCTTGGGGATCTGCGGAGTCGGCCCTGTTTCCTCCCCCTTTTCCCTCCAACGTTCTCCGTTTCTCTTTGCCGTCGAAACGCGAAGTTTAATCGAATAGAGCACTTTTCCATCTCTATCCGCCCCGACGCCCCCACCCTCCTGAGATACGCCGGGCATCTAGGGCGGTTCCTTAGTTTCCCCCATCCTTCTTTCTTCCTTTTTCCCCTGTCCGGTCTTCCTCCATTTCCGAACTCGCCAGTGGATCGGGCATCCCCCTTTTTTAGTTTCTTTTATCTTTGCGTTGTTTCTGGAGATGAGTCTGGCTGCTCATTTGCTGTGTCCCCTCTTTTCCTCATGCGCCTCTCCCTCACTTTCGAGGCCGTTAAATCCCTTAAATTAACCCTGCATGCTCCTCCACTGCTTTACGTTGGGGACTTTGTGGTTCTAAGTTCTCTTCTTATCTTAGCGAAGACACGGGCGCGCGACAAAGTCTGCGCAGCACTGGCAATCTATGTCTTTAGTATTCCTCTAAGAGTATTAATTCATTGTCTATTTTCCAACTCTTTTTTTAACGATCTTGCGGAGCGGCTCCATCAGCGGATGAGATTGACCCCCGCTCTCCCCTTTTCCACCGCACCTGCACGAGAGGTTGAGAGCTGTTCCCGTGGTACGTTTTGAGACTTCTCGGATTTCCTTCTCTCACTTCACTATCTTCCCTCTCAGTGTGTTTCTCTTCTGCCCTTAAAAGATGGCTTAAGGGTATTTGAGCCAACGCCGGGTACTGATGCCCTTTCCCCTTTTGTTCCCCCACTCCTGCCTCTCTGATTCTCTCTTCTAGCCTCTCCCGCTCCGAACTTCTGATTTATTTCCCCCGGGATCACCCTTCATGATTATAACTTTTCTCTATAATACCGTCCTCCTTCACACCTTCCAGGTATGATATGGTTCCCTCTTCAGGGTCATAAGACCTCATCTCTTTTCCCCCCCACCTCCCCCTCGGAAAGCATGGTCGCGCCATTTCACAGATAGTTATGTTCCCCTAGTGTTCTTCACTTTCTTTCTACAGCTCGATGAGACATCTCGTGTCCCACCTCAGCAGCTCAGAGACTCGTTTTTCTCCAATTCCCCTCCCACGCCTCCACCTTGCAAGTCACACGACCATGTTGCCCCCCTGAACTAACGTCCTCTTCCTCAACGGGCCCCCGATAAGAAGTACTTTGCCCCCGCAGGCATTCACCAGAACATATGGACCCTTCTGGGTACTTCTTTCCCTCCCGCCCATCGATGCGCCCCTTACTAGAGGTGAGGTAGGCTTCTTTTTTTTGGTCCCTTCTATGCCTGATCTTCTTCTCTACACGGCGGTTAGAACCTCATGTTGGTAGTCTGAATTTTTTTTCCATTTCGAGTTCCTACTCGCCGACGACCAGTTGAATCCTATTAAAGAGGCAGCGGCGTTTATGGATGTCTCTTTTCCGGTTACCCTTTGTTCTCCCGATGGTGTTTTTCCCTTCCGGTCACATAACAAATCCCCCCCGAGTTTCAGTTCCCTGTTTTTTTTTCTTGGACCTGGCGTATGGCTCCTGATCCTCCAGGGACGGACCGCACGTCCCCTAGTTTCTTCTCCTGCTCTTCTACTCCCTCTTACGATTGAACTTTCTAAACTTCATCCGCGACGGCTGGGCAGAAGAGATGGTTAGTTTTAAAAATTCCCCTCTCCTCCGGAACCCTCCTCCTAGGTTATAGGGCATTTAGTCGTCGCCTTTATTTTTTTGCACAATTCCCTGCCCTCCACGTTGTTCCAGACGTCCCAGCTACTTGACGTGCGGACGGTTGGAGGTTATCTTATCCCTCGGACCCTCGCGACCCCGAAGCCACCGACGAGGCGAGAGTTCCTTTTTTAAATCGGAGACCTTCTACCCGACTCCCTATGTTCTTCTTCCACGACGTTCTTTTTTCACGTGTCTCTTCCCTTGCATCTGTCTTTCGTAAAAGTAGAAGTCTCAAGTTATTGTCTAGGTAAGCGAGGTATTGGTCTTCTCTTTTTTTTTTTCTTCCTCTTGTCTCTGACTTAGAGACACCCTCCTCTTTACTCCTACCGTCACAGACCCTGGCCTTTCTTCGGATTCCCCTTCCCCCCGGCAGGAAGACTCGAGACGGCGATTCAAACAGGAGAGTGACCTTCCACCGCCCCTTTCACTCGGTCAACTAGGTTTCTCGACGGCTTAATTTCGTTTAGGGTCATCCTGAGGGGTGACGCCAGTAGCTAGGACCAGTCAGGGAGACTCCTCTCTTAGGGCTTCTCTTCGTCGGTTTTTTTTTTTCTCGAGACTTTGAACATCCACGGGCCGCCCGGCGGAGTGCTGCACCGAATCCCAGAGGCCTTCTTAGTAGGAAGGCAGATTTTATGTTCTCCTTCCCCTTTTTTCTCGGCGACCTTTCATGTTGGGTTGCGAGTTTCCCCTCCCGGGACCTTGCAGGTTAGTTGCCTTTCCAGTTCGCCCTTTCCCTTTCCTATTACCCGTCTACCTTTACCCTGTCTAACTTAGACCCGTCTAGGATTAGTACCCTCTGATCCTGCGTGAAGAAGTCGTTTCCCTTTCCTAGGAGATTTCCTGGTCTCTACCTATTCCACTTTTTACCTAACGGGGACAAGAGTTAGTCCTAGGACAAGTGATAGACCTTTCCCTACGCCTAGCTTCTCCACCCAGGTCTCCCTCTACACCAGGGCTTCTCTAGACTCCAATCGAGTAGGAACAAAGAGGATGATCCTCTGCGACTCCGTTGCGGCGATTCATTAAAGCAGATCAGCCGCGCTTTCTTACGAACGAGATTCCGCACTAGAGGGGTGCAGGACTTACCTCATTAGGCAGGTTTCCTCCTTCTCAGGGCCAGGACTTAAGGCGAGGTGTTCTGAACCCCTTTCTCCAGGATACTTCATGCCGCGGTAATGTCTCGCTCCGACAAGGATCCTCCTCTCGACGGCCATCGTCCCCCCTTCGCTGCGTCCGAAGAGCGTCAGTTTCTTTTATCTCTTCTCCCGGGCGTTTTGATTTTTTTGGGTTTCTGCCTCCACTCTTCTCAGGTCGCCCCCACGCATAGGAAAAATAGCTCTGTTTCGCCGGTGTTGCCAGATTAACTCGGTCTACAGCCTCGATTCCCTTGCGGGATCCTCCTCCGAAGTGTTTTTGTTATAGCCTCTGAGATCCTCCAGTTCTCTTCCTAGTTCGTGTCCTCCATTTGGTCTTTCCAAAGAAAGCCTTTGACCGGACAAAGCCTCCAGGCCCTCTTTTCGAGGCGGTTAAAGGAGACCGTCACTCGCTTGAACACGACAAGTTTTTTTTTTGTTCCGGTCCACTTACTGCGGCTTATCTGAGTTACTATCTTGCTTATTCGCCTTCCGCACGTGGTGTTCGACACCTTGTCCTTTTCTGGATTCTCTTTCCTAGTTAGGGCTCCCTTTCTATCCCCCCTTTGCATGGGAAAAATACACGTTGCTCTTCCTGAACTAGGTCTGTAGAAGAACTAGAAGTTTCAGCCTCGTTTGCCTTTTAGAGTACTCTTGCATTCTGTTCTCCCGCCGTCCAGCAGTCTCTGATCGGCCGGGGAATCGGGCTTTTAGCCAGCGTTGTTTGAACTGCCCTCAGTCGCATTCAGGCCTCGTAGAGGTTCCTCATCTTGGCGGGGGTGCAGATCGACTTGTTTTCAGGTCCCCCCTTATCCCTGCCCGGTCTCAGCGCCCTCCTCTCCGACCGATCACGAGAAAGCCGAGTTGTAAACCTGCTTTCTAATGAGCCACTCTGCCGCCGTACCTAAGTAGGGTAGAGAATCGCCCCCCTAAGTTTGTGCTTCCCCAGTCCAAGTACTCTTTCCCCCCTCTCCCGGAACCGAGTAATCGGACTCCTATCTTGCTTTTTTCCGTGTTTCAGAGCCCAGAAGACCCCACATGGACAAGTCGCCTTGAAGACTACATGAGACGAAGAATTTTCCATTTCTGATTTCCATCCCTACTCAGCCCCCCTCTACTTAGCCTCGAAGTAACTAGCGATATGTACCCCGTAGCTTTCCCCCCCCCCCCGAATCTCCTTCGCCCCAAGACGAAAGATAGATCTTCACTATTCCCCTATTTTTCCCTTAAAACCCTCTCCTCCCTTCAATACTGACTATTTACTCACCCCCTGATGATCTCTCGGGACGGCTTTCCTCGCACGGAAAGCTGTATTGTCAGAGGATCCATGATTACGTCTCCAGACAACGGGCCTGACCCAAAGTCCATTGAGTCCATGCTCTAGTAGAGTAGGTTCAGATGCACCATATGCCTTCTTCCCTCTCTCCCAGCCTCCCCCTCCTACTACATCTGAAATTAAGCCCCCCCTACCGAGTTTTAAAATTAAGTGAGGAACGCCGGACGGTCTCCACATTTTTTTCGTTTTCACATATTCCTATTGCTCGACATTTTCCTGCCCTGAACGCTTATTAGGTCTCTGTAGGGCTCGACAAAAGAATTCGCCTTCGCCTCTTTCGTTTTCGAGGAGGACTCCGGGGCCCCTTCATCCAGTCGCATTCGTCGGTCCATCTTTCACCTTATTCGCCGTCACACCATTTCGTTTCGGTACGCACGCGTGGTAGGGCCTTCCTTCGCTACGACTCCTCTTCTTAACAACTGTTCATCTTTCTCGATGGGATTTGTTTTAAGCTCATCAGTTTATCCGCTGACCCTCGAGGACTCACTTCTAGTCGTCGTCGCCCCCCCCGGGTTTGAACGCAGTGCGGAGCAGTAGCACTGAACCCCCCCCCTTCCGATCATTTCGCCCTGCGGTACTTTGGATTTGATCTTCCGGTCTTTCTCCCTAACCAACACTCTCTAGGACTTTCGTTCCGATACTTAGCCGCTCTCCTCTTGGCTTTGATTCAGAGAAAAAAGGTGCCCTTTACTCCCCTTTCCTAGACCTCTTTCCAAGCTCAACTTTCCCACTTTGTTCACTGCCAGTTTAGGACCCTTTTTCTTAGTTCACTCCCTCTTCGATAGGAATTAGAGCAAGACCCACTATAGACCGACTTTCTAGTTTCTTGAAAGTTGCCCGGTGCCAGTCGTCTGACCTTCCCCCGCTGTTAATCGATGTACGGGTTTATTTTTTATCCTATTCTCTCCTTCCCTTGCTTTCATAGTCTTTCTGTCTTACCCGACTTTAGGTGATCTCGGTCCTGGTGATGAGTCTTTTCCATGGTGCTTGCCCTTCGAGGTCGGCTTTCCTTAGCTGGCGACGGGTCAAGCCCTGTCTCCTACACCCTTTTTCCCTTCCTTTTTCGGGGGACTTCTCACTACTCGAGTTATTCTCCGGATTGATGATTCGATCAAGACCAGGGCGCGGCGTTCATTTAGCAGTCCTGGCAGTGAAGACGGTGTGTGGTTCTTAGCGACAGGCTTATCGATCATGACGCTTACGTATCCCCCCCAGGTCTTTTTTTAACTCCCCCCCCTCTCCTCTTTGTTCACGTTTCCTCTTCTCTGCTTATTTCCCTCTATGAATGGTCGCAACGACCCCTAGACGGCCCGCCGCTGGACCTTTCCAGACAGAGGAGTGCTGAGTTTGAGTTTGACCTCTCTCCCTTCCTTGTTTTTGTTCCTATACTGATTTGTTATCCTGAATCCTCTACTCTTGGTTCACGCGCTTCTCCCTTTTTTTTTCCTGGTGCGTGGGCATCTTGTTGTTTTTTCAATGAGCAGACTCGCAAGGAGGAGCGCTAAATGGCCCCTCTATGTTCGATACCTTCTCCTCCGCTTCATCCTGCCAAGGAGGCGGATGGGCTCCTTGGGTTTTCTGATCTTACCCGGAGCCCCCCTATACCTCGGACTCAGGGTTCTCTCCCCCTTTTCCCCCCCCGTTTCCTCTCGGCCCTATGTCGGTCTGCAGCTCGAAGCATGATTTTCTTCACGGCTGATATTGAGCAGCCAGACGTTCCCCTCCCTCGCCAAACTCAAGAATACACAGGACCACCGCACGCCCTCGTTCCTCCCTGGACTGACTTTCTCTTCTGCCGTCTTTAATTCCGACTTGACCTAGTCCTTTCCCTCAGCGTCGACGACGGCTCCGACACCTCGATTTCTAGAACAATAGGATCATTTTTGGTCAGTTTCAATTGATGCATCCCGTCGTTGGATAACCTCGTGGTCGAAATCCACCTCCGTGGAGTGTCCTTCTTCCTAATCTGCTCTCTCTCTGACGCGGTCACTGATGTTCAAGAGGAGTGTATAGGCCTTTTTTTGAGACCCGAGATCGATCCCTCCGGTTCCAGAAAGAGGGGTCGGTTCGATCTTTTCCCCCCCCCCTTCTACCCCTCCAACTTATTACTGACAGCGACCTTTTGGCTTTAACGTCGATTGATAATGTAATGACGTCCGAACAGGTGGTGCCCCCGCGCGTGGCCGTGTGTCTTCCCGATCCTTGTCATGGCCTACTTTTTTCTGAGTGCTCTAACACCTTGCCTTCCCCCCCGGCTAACCGTTATGTCGAGATTATCTCTCGGATATTTTGAAGCTCGTTGATCGTTCTGATGGCCAGACAAGGGTCCCCAATACGTCGATCCCCCGATTTTCCCCATTAATGCCTTTCCCTCCTTTCTTCCGTTCTTCTTTTTATCCGGACCTGCTTCCCCTCGTCCAACCCTCGATGGAGATTTTGAAAAGGAAGTTGGCCTAGTCTCGACCCTCCGGAAGCGGCCGATCCGCGATGGGTCCAGCGCGCCCCTCAGTCTTTCAGTTTCCCCTTTTTCCCCCCTAATTTATCACAGATATTTCCTTGATCCCGATCGCCGTTTTTGGATATTGCGAGAGCTCCCGCTGAAGGCCGACATGCCTTAGGTGTTCAGGATCATCATCGTATGAGTCTGTTTTAGGACTCCCCTCCCCGGATCTTTTTGTTCGCCTTCGTCTCAGCCCCAGCGGGGTCACAGGATACCCTTCAAGGGGGTGATCTCTAGGAAATTTAGGGGGGCCCATCGGGTGTGACGACCAGCAGTCTTGCAATCGGGCGTCGCTGTCGTATTTTCGAATTATGGTTTTCTACTTACCTCTCAAAGTTGTTCTCCTTATCGTTTGGAATCGACTGAGATTCAGTGCTCTCCTTAATGGTTCCTCTGCCTCTTTGACGAAGTTCTAGGGAGTGAGACCTCATCTTCCCCTCCCTCTGACAGTTAGTCATCGCGACGATCCCTGATTATCTTTCTGATGCTCCTCGGGACTGCGATAGATGTTACCCTTGTCGTCCTTTTCCTTGATCACGGGAAGGAAGCCCCGCCTTTTCCTTCTTGTGCGCCCCCCAGGATCCTCTAGTCTGTTGAGAATATGAGTAGATCTTTGATCCCTTTCCCTCTGCCCATGGGCATCCGCTCTCCCGCGTCTCGTCCCCCTTTCTAGGTCTTCGAACCCCGCCCCACAAATATTTTTCCCCCTCTCCTCCTAGCTCTCGATTTCCCTGCTTGGTAGATCTCGCCCCGCCCGCTGATACCAAGGTAGCTCCCTAGGATTCCGCTTTCCGTCCTCTTCCCTTCTGGCCAACGAGTCGCTTCCCCTGACGGGTGCGACTGTGGAAGTCTAGGGGAGTCATTCTATTCCTTTTTCGATTCATGTCCTCGGCTCATACCCTTAGAAGGAGTGTCTCCACGGTCCTGATTTCATGTCGCCCAGCCCCGTCCTCTACCTCGACTTCCATAGCCCTTGAAATCTCGAACTTTTCTCGTCCCTGGTCCTCGCGACGGTAGGTGCATGTAGTTTTCTTTTTATGTCTTTGCACCCTAGTCGAAGTGAACGAATTCCCTAGCCCTACGGTCCCCGAAGTTCTCCGAGACTTTTTTGACGCGAGTAGGCCGATGTCAGACCTTGCTGATATTATATTCCTTTTACCGTTTTTTTTTCTTAGCAGCCTCCTCAACGTTAGTCGGCCAATAAATTTGACCTTTCCAAAGACTCCCTGCCTCTTCCCAGATCGCTGGGGAGACTCCCATTCCTCTTCTCTCGAGTTTCTTCCCCCCCTTACGCAAAACCCGTGGGATCGCATCCTGAAAGGACTAGCTATCTAACTCCGGAAACTTTTGATTTTCCTTTGGTGTCGAGGCACTTGTCCCCGATGATGAGAGCACTTTTTTCTGGCCTTCCTTTGGCAGTTTATTACCCCAGATTTTAATCCTATTCAGCTTCGGAAGTTTAGACCTAGAAATCTTTGGACGTGCGCCAACCTTTACTCTTTCATTCTTTTTCCCCGCCAGGGGAGGAATACTCGAGTCTCGCGGGAAGATTGCCTTGAGGTGCTTGAGTTATAGCCTCGATCTGAGACACCGAAGCCGCAAGACGTTATCCTGTTCCAGCTTTTTAGTAGCTTCGATCTCCCCGTTTCGGGGAGCCTTGTATCGGACCGCTACAGAAGCGCCTTTCTGACAGAAGGCGCGGATTAAGTTTATCTCTCGTTGACAACAATGATCGCTGACCACGAAAGATGATCCCCCCGTCCTCAAACGTGATAGACTAACTCCGTGGCGCTCATGGAGAGACCTGCCTCTTCAGAGCGCATTAGACACCATAGCCGGTATCAGTTACTTTGGCCTACCCTTGCGTAGGGCTGTGCATTTACTTTTCTTTAAATCACGAAAATAATTCGAAGAGAAGCC
>Ga0179591_1285703_pt1 | contig 20828 bp, 18 predicted proteins | sample CZOMad2_1_08_16f_FD_182891 | JGI IMG/M metagenome (GOLD analysis project Ga0179591, IMG submission 182891) | Vadose zone soil fungal communities from Angelo Coast Range Reserve, California, USA - CZOMad2_1_08_16fungal (PacBio error correction) | ecosystem: Environmental > Terrestrial > Soil >... | reverse complement strand
CTTCGTTTCCACCAGCACATGTGGCCTCATGAGGCGATTACCGGGCGCCTCCCCCCTTGTTGAAAACCAAAAGGCCGCGATTTTTTTCCGAGGGCTCCCCCCCTTGAAAAGAACGATATGTCCTAGAAGAATCGATTTCGATCATTGCCAACCTGCTTCTACGGCCTCCGCCTGAAGCCCTATTCGGATCCTTTCCCACCCCTAAGTAGCTCACCTCCCTCTTTCCCCTCTGGGAGCCTCTGAAGCTTATCGCTTCATGAAGATATCCTAGTATCTAAGAGCGTTCCTTTCCACCGTTATTCCTTGTTTCCTTTCTATTCAAATAATGCCCTTCGGTTTTTTCTCCCTCCAGTAAGAAACACGAATCCTTTTCTGTTACCCTTCCCTCCTGCTAGAAGATTATTTTCCCCCTGACTTTTCAGAAAAGAAGGGATGGTACCTCCTCCCTCCTCTCTCACCGAAACCACACAATGTCCTTACCCTTTTCCCCCCATTAGTAAATGACGCAGTTCCTTTTACTTCCATCCTTCAGTCGAGACTGACTGGAGAGGGACCCAGTTCCTTTTCTAATATGAGTGTCTTCCCCCCTCTGAATAAAGTCCAGTTCTTGGTTTTTCAAGTCCCCGGAGTCCCCCCTGACTTCTCCGTCCTCTCTCAAGGATAGAAGAAACAATTCTTTCCCTTTCAAAGGAACCCTTTGGATCTCATATTTCTTTTCTATCTCGGGGGAATGTCTCAGACACCCTCCCCCCTCCCCCGGTAGAGCCGAAGAATCGCTAAATTTCTCCCATCCGCCGAGCCACTGTGACGACCGATCCTTTTTCCTATGAATAGCCCGAGGATTTTTTTCTCTTTTCGCAAGCGGGATCCACATCTTTCTCTCTTTTGTTATGGTCCGTTGCGACTTCCTCTTAAGAAGGTTTCACCCCTAAGCAACCTCCTTGTTTATGCATCCCATCGCGAACATCAAGAGTTTTTTTTTCTCCTCTCTAGTTTTAATCTCCCCTTTTTTGTTTTATTTTTTTCACGAACTGCTCGATTCCTCGACTCTTCCCACTAAAAACACTCCACCGTGTAATAGTCGTACCCCGCGTATAAGATGAATCCCCTACTACAACCATCAAAACCCCTTTTCCACCCTGCGGGTTTCTTTTCTAAACAGCGTGCGATCACTTATTCCCCATAGCGGCTGACATCCATTTGGGAACATGTGAAGTTTCCCTCTCGGCGAAGTAATATTATTGGTTTTTTTTTTTTACCGTCTTTTTTATCTTTCCCACGCCCCCGGCAACACCCTTCTCCGGACGTCCGTGCCGTTCCCGTTCTACGGATAGTAACTAAACCTGGCAGCTTTTTTTGTCCTACGACCATCTTCAAACTCATGGTCGAGCGCCTTCCTTGATCGAATTGACTCCGGCTTCCCTGACAGCGACGACTTTTTCGCGGCCACTGGCTACTACAATCCCCTTCTGAGAGTCCGCTCACAAATTAATGACCTCCACTTTCCGAGTGACGAAATGTTAAGTCCCCCTTCCCCCCCTTTTTGTGTTAATCGATTCTGCCCGCCTGCCTTTTATAGAAACCACACCGCCTTTCTTTTCGCCTGTTATTTCCCTCCTGCACGATCAGGCATTATTTCTTTAATTGCCAAGGGTTCGCTTTTCCTCCGACGAACTTTCCCCCCTAGGAATTAATTCGATCTTATCCGTCAAGAAGATTTGCCCTTCCCTTTGTACCCAAATCCTCGCTGCAGTAATCTTCCTCTCCTGACGAAAACATCACCCCCGGCTTCCCCCTACAGAGGTTTTAGGCTGCGGGAGTTCTCAGTAGTTAGAGGAAGCATCGAATACAATCCGTTTTCTTTCCCTTTCTCACGTAAGGGCAGCGTTTATTCGCCCTTCCGATCCCCGATCGGATTGTACCCCTCGCGTTTCGGTGTTCCTTTTCCCAATGGTCAACTCGACCAGGTTTCTGGTTCCCTTCCTTTCTCTACGAAGACCGATTGGAGTTTCTTTCCTGCCCTTTCCTAATGGGTTGTCCCATATTCATCCCCCAACAAAAGCACCGGATTCCTCCTAATAGGGGTAAGCCTGCCGACTGATGATCTCTTTTTTCACCTAGAAGTTTGGAAGCTCCCCTCTGTTCACTTCTGAACGCATTTCTGGGTCCTTGCTTTTGGGCTTGTTTGGTCTCCCTTAGGACTGCTTCACCGCCTTTTGCGCCGGGTCTTTCTCCACTCTCGGCCATGGTCTCCCCCGACACGGGTCTCCTTGCCCATTCCGCTACCTATAGACACTGATACGAAGTGAGAGATGTGTTGCTAATCTGTCTCGAAAATCTTCATGTTCCCCCCTCCCCTGAATGTTTGAAGTTGTTCTTGTTCCCCCCATAAACGTTGTTTCCGTCCCCCTTAGTTCCTCCCCGTTGGTGCAGCTCATTAATCTCGTAGGGTATGCGAGGATCTTCCCCTCCCCCCTCGTGGACATCTGGCTTCCTCCTGATAGAGGGTTCTCCCGCTAAGGCCCAGATACCCCCTCCCCGTTTTCATGGCTCCTTTCTGACCCGATATTGTCCCACCGGAGAGTCCCCCCCCCACACCACCCGATTCAGTGGTGGGAAGATTGGTGGATAAACGGGTTCTCTCTGGATATTAGGATCGTATCTCGTCTAACGCCTTGTACCGATCGAGACCTTCCCCTTTCGAGAAGATCCTCCAGTCCAACCCTTCCCCTTTGGACGATCGCATCAACCATGCTCCCCTCTGTCGAACTCTTGACAGTGCTCAAGTTTCTTCTCCCATTCGATCCCCGTTCCAATCTTCCTGCTCGGAGTTACCTTTCTCTCCCCCGAGTTAAGAATTGTTGCCTCCCTTTTGAGTTTCTCGGATGCTTCTACCCCCAGAGAGCTTAAACCATTTTCCGAATCTTGATGATCTCTCCTTCCCTCAAGATTAACCAATCGCTACATCTGGGCTATGCCGGTGAGTGACTCCCCGCGGACGCAGGCTTCAACGGTCCCAGGTCGGGCTTTGCCCCTTCCCAAGGATCTTTTTCTTCAATTCCGGTTTTCCTTTGCCGGACCACGATGAGTACGGCTTACTTTTGCCTATCAAAAGTCAGTTTAGCGGTATTGTTCGATGATCGGTTGATTCAAAATATCTTTTGGTTTCTTCCTTTTGTTCCCGTAAGTCTTCTTCAGAGCGGCCTTCTTTGGAATGCAATTCAACTCTACCCTTCCATCCAAGCTCAGTAACCTCCCCCACCTTTCCGGTAGGATGGTTTCGATGTTCCCTCCCCTAACTTTGACAGAGGAGTCGCCGGCATCCCTAGATCAGGTTTCTTGATTGACTCTAAAGCTCCCCCTCCTCTCAAGAGTCTTCATGATTCCCTGGGTCAGAATACGTATCGTAAGTCTTTTTTGAAACGACGGGCACGGTCCCTCCTCCCAATGATTATTTAGGTACCTAAAACAACCCCCCCCTATAAAGCGTCAACTTTATTTTCCCCTTAAGTCAGCCTAGATGATTCCCCTTTTACCTATTGTTTTTTTAGACGATAGTTTCTCTTCATAATGCATCTGGACTCCCTTTCTCTGTTTTAGTCCCTAAAAATCATTAATTCATCGAATTCCTTTGCCTCTCGGAGAGAACCGGCGGATCACCTTTTTCCCCCGACTTTAGTCAACTCCTTTTCTTCCCTTACTCGTTGAGCACACCTCCGCCCTGCAAGGTATGAGGCCGAGTCATTTTCTTTATTTTTTTTTCAGAGCTTTCCCCATCTCGCCCGCGGGGGATTGGTTTCCCCCTTATGAATGAATCAATTGTTCGCCTGAATGCACTTTTTAGATCCAGCCAGCGTCCCCCCCTGCGGCTCTCCCCCTCCACCCTTTAAAAACCTTATGCGACTCCCCCACTTGAACACATTTTTTTTTTTTTTGAATGCAAATCCACTTAGAGCATCCCGCCGGCTTGAGCGCCGAAACCTCGCCCCTTAATGGAGAAGCACCATCTCCCGGGATGTCCATCTTTTTGCTTGTTGGTTTGTTGTGTTAGGAAAGACCCTCCCCGTCCCCTTCCCCCCCCCCTGAGGGAAGGGTGGCCTACTGTTCCGGTGGAGCTCATCTCGGCCTAGTTCCCCTTTAGAGGCTCGGCCTCCGTTCCTTTCATTTGTTCCAAAAAAACCCCGCTTTCAACCCCTCCTTTGACCTAGTGCTGATTCTTTTCTCGTTTCGCTTCGGCGTTCCTTCGGCACCCCCCTCTCCTTTCCTTTCCTCAAGAAAATAATATCCCTTCACCCCCTCCAGGCAAGGCTGTTCTGACTGTCGGAATTTCCTCTCGAGAAGATTCACCCGGATGTTAGGAGATACACCTAACCTCTAACCTCCCCTTTCAACCTTTGTGATACCCCCTCGTCATCCAACCACGTATTTTGTTTTCTCACTTTTAGTTCATTCCGCTCTCATCTTTAGACCCTTCGGAAGCCCGTTCCTTTCATTTTCTCCTCTCTCGTTAGATCTTAACAGCTCCCTGTCCTGAGATATCGCACGAGGACTCTTCTACCTCACCAAAAAGCTAGATAGAGTAAACGAATCGCCTAGGATTTACGTCCGCCCGACTCCTTCTCCCTAAATTTTTCAGCCTCTTTTCTCCCCATAGCAGCCTTCGACCATCAATCTCTGTTCCGGGTCTCCCCCTCTTTTCGAGGCCATATAAGGACGTTGTCACACGCACACACCCCAGGATTAAGCTTGAGTCGAGTAAGCATTCTTACAATCTCCCCCCCCCCTCCCGGTTTAAACCACAGAAACGCCGTCCTTCCTCTTGGTATTCGATCCCCCTTTCCCGATGCTGCCGAGAGTTCTTTCTTCTCTCTTTAAGAAAAGATCTTCTTTGCCGGCCGGATATGCTCCCTGGAACTTCCCACTCCATGCAAAGAGTCTAAGAGAGGCTCCTAGATAACCGTGCCTCTCCAATTACCCACCTGTGATGATCTTTTGAAAGAGGTTCTCTTCCCCCCCTTAAACCCACTCACGTCACCCGGGCAGTCTTTCTCGCAAGATGTATACACGCTTTCTTCTGCGTTCGCAGGTTTCCCTTCCTGTCTTCCGTATCCCCCCAATCACTTCCGTATCCCAGAAGCATATTCCACTGTCTTCTAATTTTAAGCTTCTTTTCCGGATATATACTCTTCTATAAAGCGAGGTAATTCCCCCACGGGCGATATTATTAATTGTCCCCTTACAGCGGTCCCTCCCTTCCCTGTTTGTGTACGCGTCCGACTCGAAGTTTCCCCCCTCACTCCTTTAAGCCAATAACTCTTACTTCTCCTTTACCTCCTTACTCCCCGAATGATCGTTGATCCCCCTCTCGATCTCTAATCCGGCGAAACCAGATTCCCCTTTTACCATAGTCACGGACTCCGACTCTGTTTTTCTGGAGAGGTTCGAGACTTCCGTGTTTTCTCCACAGTTTGATGGCCTTGTCCTCGAAAGTCGAGCTCTTGCTCTCCTTTCAAGTAGCAACTGTCCTGAGGGGCTGTCATAGACAGGAGTACCCCCTCTTTCTCTAGGTCCCACATCTTCGTTTCTTTGGAGGAACCCCCTTCTCCCTTCACCCAGGCGGATTAGCCGTCTTTGATCCTAGAGGGGAATTTTCTACCGAAACTATGCACCTTTTTTTTTCTCTTTTTACAGCCGAAAACTCTCTCCTTATAGCCAGAAACGGTACTTCCCCCTGTTCCGAACAAGATTAAATTTCAGGCCTGTCCATATATTTTGAACGCTTTCAGCTTGAGCCACATCTCTTAGCTTCTTGGTTTAGTCTTTTCTAGCTCCTCTCTGGGCCACAGCTTTTCCTTAAATTTACCTAAAATTTTGGTTTCTTTATGAACCTCCGAGACCTCCCCCTCCGGGCGTCAGATATCTCTTTTCTTCCCCCCCCCCCCTTTTTTTTTTTTCTCTCGATGTTAGGTGATGTCGTATGACGTTAAAGACACAACCTTTATTTTCGGCGTGAGCACGCTTTTCGAGTATACAACTCCCCTCCCCAAATAAACAACGAACTCTCTTTTCCCCCCGCTTTCCGTCCTTTCCTCCTCCTCGGGGATTCTCTGCCCGGGACTTCCTTCCCTTCAACAGATGGTCATTCCTCTTTCCCCTTCGAACCACTTGGGCGTCTAGTCCTCGACCTCTCTTGCCTATTTTATACAAGCCCACCGGCCCTTCCGGGATATCAAAGTCTCTACCTTCCCAGTCTTTCTTTGCGGGATCACTTTCCTTCTTCCCTTTTCCACGGAAGCAGGAGTATGTCTTTCCCGACCCCTGTCGACAGAGGGTTGACCTCTTTTCATGATCACTTTTTTTTAATTCCAGAATAGCTCTAAGAGAAGACCTCGAATCCAGGGCCCATGCTTTCCCCCAGCCCCTTGCGGCCAATCAACCTTTTCGACGCTATGGACTTTCACTTAGGAGTTCGCCTGGTTCCAATGTTCCCCGGTCTGTTAGTGATTTTTTCTCAGTCCTTTTTTCCGTCTTTAGAGGTTTTTTCATTAAATTCCAACTCTCCTGGAGGCCCCTCCTTCTTTCAACCAAATTCTGATATTCTGAGCAAGGCTTCTCTTTCTCCTTCTCCTTCCTGGAAAGAGCTCATGATTCTTCCTTTCTTCCAGTACAGACTTCTGCGTTTTGCACCGCGATGGTCGATTTCTCCTACCCCTTAATCCCTCTAAAGGGAAAATTGCTTTTTTTTTCTCAATCTCGGGAAGGGTTGAACTCCTCTAGAGGGACATCATAGAATTAACCTTCCCCCTCTCTCCCTAAGGCCCCCAAGACAACCGCGTTCCTAGCTTCGGGGGTACTCCTTTTTCCGGCTTTGGGGAAGAAACCATCTCCAAACCATAGGCTATCGGGGCTTCCTGTACCTATCTGTTTTCGACGTCATACCCTCATGAGACTCCCACGCTGCCCCCCCTTTTTGGAAAAAATTTCATCAAACCCCCCTCCCCACCCCGACCCAAAAGAATCCGGCCTTTACCCTCTGCCCCAGCATGAGCATAGAGATCCTTCGCGAACACGACTTACAAGATGGTCCTGTGTGTGTTGCAGCGGGCGACCTTTTTTCTTACCCCCTTATAGAAAAAGCAGTATTTTTCTTCTTGTATTAACAGCTACGTTCTACGCCTCCCCCCAACCCCGTTATCGGCCTCTCGCCCCCCCCACATGAATAGCATCTGCCATTCCTTCGAAATTCCCAACCCCTCTTGTGAGAGGTCGCAGTGCACTCAGTCAGGAACAGATTCTGCCTCCCTCCTGGTTTTTTTGTAGGCGATACTCATTTTGAGATCTAGCGCGGCACCCCATTTCATCGTGGACGTATCGGATGAAGTTAGATTCCGGCGGAGACAGCAAGGACTTTATACTTCTTATTACTAGTTCCTCCAGCCCTTGACCCTCAGAGTACCCCCCCCACCTTTCGGTTGAAGTCCTCCTTTTTCCTATTTAAATTTTTACGTATCTTTGAGAGGTTTGTATCTCGCCACCCCCCCTCCGGTACCTCCCCTCGCTCCCAGAAATGCTGCTTTACGATTAGGCCATAACCCCGTTTCCCTCTCTCTGCGCACAGAAGTAATTCTATTGTGGCCTGAGAAGTACGGCCTGATACACGATGATAAGTACCCCCTATCACTGCGGAAGGCAGACTCCCCCCTCTCCCCTATCGATTGTTTTCCCTCATTCATTTGATCATGTCCCATTAATTCTTTTTATCCGCTTAAAACATTGGACCTCCCCGCCTATTGAAAATATTTTCCCTCATATCAAAGTAGTACACTCCCGAGAGGCTGCTTTTTTATTCCCCGTTTGCCATCCGCGGATCCTGGAGACCGTCCCCCCCTAAAAAGTTCTTTCAGGACCTTTCTCTTTTGCCGTCGCCCCCAATTTTCCCTCCCCCTTTTTCTTTGGAGGCTTGGCGCTCTCCGTCCTAAGGCGATAAGTATTTCATCCCAAGAAGTGTATTGAGGGTTCTAGAACTTTCCTTGAACGGCTGTTTCTTTGGAAGCAGGGTCTTGATCTTCGACCACCTCTTCTGGAACAATACCCCCTCCGTCCCCCCAATGCCAATCTACTTTCCTTATAAAGAACACTCTTCTTTTCTGGCCGGAGCAGCCTTCTTAACCTCCCCGAAACACTCCCTGCGCTAGGGTCTCCTTGGTCCTCCCTTCTGAGGGCGGATTTCCTACCTTCAAGCTTTACTACTCTCGGTTCCCCTCCCTCTACAGATGGGAAGCCTAGTTCTTCCCCTCTTCCTATTGGGATAAAAATTCTTCCTTTTTCTCATTTTTGTCCCCCAAGAACCATGAATATTTACTTCTTAAAGCCTAGACCTGCCCTCCCCCTCCCTATATGCATGCTCAGATTACTTCCTATCCCCTAGTATTTTAATCCTCCCATGTTGTTGTTGTTTTGTTTTAGAGATCGGCTTATCGTTCTCTATGCCGTCTATTTTTTGTTCTTTCTTCCTACCTCATTTTCATGCCCTCCTGCCCCTAAGACCCGATTATTGACCCTTCGTTCTGATAACGAGGGCTTACTGACTCCCTCCCTTCCCCCTAAGCCTCCTTATCGTTAATTCTATAGGAAATAGAAGAACAGTGCTCCCTTGCTCCCGGCCGCCTTTCTTCTCTGCATTGATTCCCAGCTTCCTCCTCCATCCTCCCCTCCGAGTGGTTGTTTTTCCCCCGGATCTTTACATTGGAATTGGACGATTGCATGCGGTTCCCTCCCCGCATTTTTTTTTTTTTTCGCAGCCAACCATTTCCCCCCTCAGCCCATACCGAATCCACCTTTCCTCATAAAGAAAAAGGCGTATTCTCCCCTCCTTAGCTCAAGAGACTTTTTATGCACTTCCTTCACCCACCAAGCCGGGCCTCGCCTTCACCGAGTGACCCTCCCAAGTGTAATAGGAGCTCCTTCATCCTTCCTACGGGTGACATATCGCAACCTGTTTCAGCGGGAGGGACAATCCCTCTTCTCCTCTTTATGTTATCGCGTCGTCCCAATTCGAAGACCCCCGGCATCTGACCATTCTAATTCAAATACTGAGTCCCAACCATAGAACCCTAGTATCTATCTGTAGGAAAGCTCCTGATGCGTCTCATGTTCCCCACCGGAAAGTAATAAGTAAAAGTCTCCCCTGAAATTTTTATCTTCTCAATCCCCCTCTACGTGACTGCTACGAGCTTCTTTCCTCACGATCGCTAGACTCATTCTTTCACCGAGAGATCTGCCTTTTTTTAATTTCAACCTACTACACTTTTCGGAGCACTCTCCCCCCACTTTCTGAAGGTTTTTTTACCTTTTTCCATCGCCGTGCAGCGCTAAGCTTTCCCGCAGTTTTCCCTTCCTCTCATGAGTCGCGATAGACTTCAGAAACCGATATCTTTCACCCTTACCCCTCCCCCCCCTTCCTTATAATCAAACTCTCGGTCCTAGATGATAAGGCGACCACACGGCATAGACTCAGTGCCAATAGAGAGTGTTTGAGCCCCGTCGAGCACTGCCTATTCGTCCAGGAGATTTATCCTCTCAGCTTAGGAACACATTTTCTCCCGCCTCGCAAATTGCATTTATTACTGCTTTTTAGCGTTTCCCCGAGACGTTTTCTCGAGACTTTTGCTCTTTTACTCCCCCGCCCCACCCGGAGCAAGTCGGCGCTCTTTACGAACATACAAAACGCCCACACCTCCCCTGAGAATGACTATTGTACGGCTCCCCTCGGAGAGCCCGATCATTCCCCTTCCCTCCTCGTTAAAGTATTCCTTCGGAAGCAGTCGTATTTTTTCCTGAATTATCACCCACTATGCAATGTTGTATTCTTGTTTCTTCGGAGAACGCCTTAAACCCAATCCACAAGCGAGTCAAGATGCCTTCACATCAACCCCTCCCCCCGTCTTTCTCGCCGCTCCTATGCTCAAGACGTAGCTCCCCCTCTGTTTTTCTTTCCCCTCCGTGCCCCCACCCAGTTTCTTCCTTCCTCATAATTAACTACCTCTCACCCGAGCCGAACCCCGCTGCTTTGACTTGAGTCCCCCCAGATCTCGGACCTACCTTATCCTAGTGAGTAGATACACGGTTATCTTATTATTCCTTTCCAGCTTTCTTAATTCCCCCCCCGAAGGACGCCGTTAATCTTTCCGCTGACAGAAAAAAGACGACCTTGTTCCCAGCAATAATTAAGTTATAGGCTTCGTTTCCTTTGCTCTGACCCTCCCCCTCTTGATGCGTGCTCTTAGAGCTCTTCTCCCTCGAAGGAGGACCACCCCTATTGTTTTTACAACTTCGCCCGGTTGATCCCCTTCTTGACACCCTGTTCCGTTCCATCTTGCAGTCAATTTTTTGTCTCTAGACACACACCAACCCACACCGCACATGTCTCCTGTTCCGTTGTCGGGGTTTTTTTGTTGTGTTTTTTGGTTTGTTGGTGTTTGGTGTGATTTCGTCGGTGGTTGCTCTGATACTAGCCTTACCCCTTCCTCGGGCGCTTACCATAGACTATCTCCGGAAATACCTCTTCCCCTTCTCTTTAGGCAATCCACGTCTCGCCCAAAAAGTCCTAAGGCTCGACGTATTTGTATCCTCCTGTTTCTTTTTAGATTTCTTAAAATTTGCCCCCCCGCTAGGTAGAAGAACTCCCCTCTAGATATAGCCGTGTCCTTTTATCCAGCTGTCTGGAAAGGACAGCTCTCACTTTAAAGCGGGGCTCTTAGCTTTAGATGTTTTTTTTGCCACAGAGTTCGTTTGTTTTTGTTCTCTTCGTAGTTGACCCGTCTGAACCACAGCTCCTTTTAAAGCTCATCTAAAATGATGCGTTTTGTACCCTTTATCTCTATCTTCAACCCCCAGTGGCTTCCCCCCTCGCTGTTGAATATATACGTGTGTTGTTCGAGTCATCTGACTCCAGCGTCTTTCTCTGTTCCAGCGTCAATAAATACCACAACCAAGAAGCGCGACCGGAGGTAGCCAACTCTCTTCTTTCTCTTAGCGTGCCGTACAGAGGGCAATGATGACCATACCCTCAGAAAACCAAGAACAAAAGACCTCCCTGGGTGGACGCTCTATCTATAACACCTTCCGGTTATGGAGCTGAAGGGAAAGCTCCGTTCAAACGATGTGTAAGCATTCTGCTAGTCCCCTCTCCTATGTTGAAGTTTTTCTCCCTAGTTGGTGAAATCCTTTCATATCCTCCGTGCTCCCCATAATCCCCCCCCGTGCTCATCCGGACGTTACTTTTCCTGATAACGTTGCTTTCGTTCAACCAGACCTCAGAGATGTTCCACTCCTTCTGCGAAGTACCCGTGCCCTCCCCGTCATCTGCTCTTCTGCGTAAGGCTCTTGTTTGCCTAATGCCAAATCTCCCGCCAGCTGCTTTTGATTCCACTGTTACCCAGGCGAAAAGTCCATTTGATCCGCCTACCCTTTCTGAAGAAACTACACCTTCCTCGTAAATTTAAGAATTTCAGTTCCTCATAGGTGTTGCGAAGTTATATGGCGATCTTCTAGGGCCCCTGCCCTAAGAGGTGCGCGGCACTCCCTTTCGCCGAAAAAGACCACTAGGACCATTACTGTTTCCTACTCATTGGAGTTCGGGGTGGACTCGCGGTCTCTCTTAACCCCGAATGAATTAGCCGGGATTACTTTGCGCACTCACACATAAGCTGCCTTTCCCTATCCGCGCTGGACGACTTTTTTTTTTTTCTTCTCTTCTTCCGTAAAAAAACACTAAGCGTCCCCAATCATGTTAAGCTGCTGAGGGTTTATTAGGAGGGTAAGTCATTTGATCTAATAAAATTAGTTCCCTTTCTAAAGAATTTCAAACGTCGTCTCTCAATTGAGATCATCGCTTTTCTCCTTGAGGCATCTCTTTTTCCGTGGGGAAGATATCCGTTCTTTTTCACCCTCTGCGCAGTGGTGTTTATGGTCCCGGCGAGCTTTTCTCCCCTCCAGCTACGCGACTTTTCATTACGGCAATAATTTCCTTTGCCCCACTCTCACCCCCCGTTTCTTGCTTCCCTCTACGTCTTCGCCTTCCAATACGCACGATGGTCCCCTTTCGTCCATGCTCAGACCCCTCTCCACGCCGGATTGGTGCTTTTTCTCTTCTTTTATTCATTTCCCGTCATCTGTCATGACCAGGCTCGCACCTTTTGTTAGTGTACCCTCTCGTTTAGGGAGGATCCCTAAAAGGTATAGCCGCCCGAAGATCGACTATCCCTTCCCCCTCCTCCCTATGGGCTCATCTTCCTCAAAAAGGATGAGAAGTATTCCTCTACTTCGAAGGTCCTAGTCCCTTCTTAGGGATACTTCCCTCTACTTTTTGTGTATCATTCTTCGACAGTTCCTCTCGGGGGCTATCTTCCCTAGAAGACCATTTTTCCAGATATACTTTCTTTTCAAGTCAGTACCCAGACCCTTCCTTCACCCATCCTTCTTCTATCAGGAGAAATGCCTCGCCTCTTTTTTCGCCAAGCGACTCTCCCACCCCGTCTACGGGTTGAAGCGTGTCTCGACCCCCCTCATTTCATTTTTCTATTTCGGCCGATATCGACCCTGTGGGTCCCTCCTTTCGATCCTGCAAGGCCCACTATACCCCTTAAGAGGAACCCCCTTAGATCGTATCTCACGAGAATGTAATGCCCAGTTTCCGGATTAATTCTTCTCCGGGCTTTCAAGCCCCGCATTTTTTTTCCAGCGCGCCCCTTCTCCCTGAAGCTGATTTCCCCCTTTCTTCTTCCTACATTTTTTGTGACTTTTATTTGATAGCTCCTCGTCCTTTTTGAACTTCTATGCCCTCTATCCACAAAATTTCGACTTGAAGATTGTCTCCTATACTTCTAAAACCACCGTGCACTCTTTCTCTTTCATCCGCCCTTCCTAACTTTTATGCCCCCCCCCCCCCTCCTCTAGAACCCTTCTGTTTCCGTTCGTTTTTCCTTATCCATTCCTCCTGATGGGCAGTTTCGAAGCATCCCTCTCTATCCGTTATTTTATACGCCCCCCAAGCTTTCTTGGTACGGGTAGACACTGTGTTTTAACAAGGTCCTTTTTCCGGTTGAAGAATTTTTGGTGGGCTAGCTCCCTCCTCGCTGCTTATTCCCTTCCTCCCATGAACAACCTCCACTTAATTCTTCACCCTTTTCCAAGAAGGAGGTGAGGATGTTCGGATTGACCCTCCCTCTTAAATACCCAATAACAAGGACTTCGATCGACTGGCGACCGTTTTGCCAGGTCTTCTTCCCCCCGATATTAAGACCTCACCTCAGTCTTCGGAGCAGTCTGAATTTTCCCCTTGAGGTGGCACTCAGCTTTGATTGGATTCCCCCCTATAGACGGCTTCCTCCTTACATGTCAAGGCTCCCTTCTTTTTCAAAGCACTTCCCTAGTACATTACTTTCCGTATGCCTTTCGACATTTTCCCCTCCTCGATTTTCTCCCTCTGTGTTGTTTCTCGTCGCTCTCTGATAATGCATAATGCATGTTTGGTCCCCTCTTTTATATTTCCCTGAACCTTTCTTTACAACTTTATCATGTCGTCTTTTCCAAGCGATCTGCCCCTAGGACCGTATAAAGAGGTAAACCTTTCCTTCCCTTACTTAGATCTAGGGCATCTCTCGGAAAATACCTAAGTCAGACCGCAGTCCATCTCTATCCTCCTTATCGCTCCAGTACCCCTCCCGAACCGAAATGCGGCCCATTTTCTTACCCTCTATATTGAGAGTCCCTTGCCCATTTCACGAAGCTCTTCATTTCACTCCGCCTCCTTAGCAACCCCGCAGAAAAATCCTGAAACCCTTTTTCAAATCCCTATGGAGACTCCCGTTCCCCCTTTTTTCGTTGAGGCCCCCTAAAGTCTTGACCTCCGTATGCCGCGACGTGCCAAATTCCTTCCTCTCAAGGAAACCTTGCATTTGCCACACTGTCGTTCCGGTCTCAGATTCTATCTCACGGTCCCTCTCGCTTGGCAGGCGGTGGCCTCCTGTTCCTAGGATCTATGTCTCTATGGTCTATCTTAGTTTTTTTAAGCGGCTCTTTGCTACCGATCTTCCTGCAAATACAAATCTGTTCAACCCCCCATGAGGAATTATACGAATCGTACGGTACTATTGCCCATCTTCTGTTTAATGGTAACCTTTGCCTATGCATAGAATGCCTAGCCTTGCCTTTTCCCGATTCAGATCTGAAGGGGTTTTTCCTTCTATTAGGGCTTTCCTTAGAGAGCCACTTTACCGGAGGGGGTTTACCCGATACCCCACTACATTATAAAAGACTTTCTCTCAGAAACCAATGTGAGCCACTCGGTCTTCCCAAAGAAGACCTTTGTTTTTCTCACATATCGTCCTGTACTTTTTTCCTCAAGGAGGAAGGCATTCGGTCCCTGATTCCCCGCTACAGCCCTTAAGCCCTATCGATTACCTTGAAATTCTTCTCGCTATCGACAACCAATCGCGTGCCGCGATGCTGCCCTGCCAACCCCCGGAGCGCCTCTCCCCGTACACCCTCCGAATCCGCAGCCCCCCCCCCCATCGGAGGGCCTCCTCACAAGGCCTGGCTAGCTTCTTTCGATTGATCGAGCCTCTTTCCCCCCCGTAACAACAATAGTCAGTAGAGGCGCAAGTAGTGTCCTCGGTTTTTTCGGCCGCCGCCCGAAGTTGATCGGGAGAAAGAGCGTCCCCACGTGAATAACAACATTGACCTACAATACCGGCGTAAGCAGGTAGAGCTTGTCAGGCTCTATCCGGCCCCAGTCGAACCAGGATCCAGAAGACACACACATCCAAGAAACAGACCACAATACCTCCGACACCGATCGTACCTAGAACTACGATCTCCCCTTAACTCGTTATGAGCCACTGGAATCCCAGCAGCTCACCACCCGCACTCCAAGACCGTCACTGCTATCCATTTACGCTATTCGACACTACGCACTGCTAGATGCTTTCGAAGAATGTGGGTTTTTCATGATCGTCCTGGCTACGATCTACCATTATTTGTACAATATTGTACCTACGCGGAGGATCTGCTAAGGTAGCTTCTGAGCTGTCTAGAAAACGAGGAGAAAAGTAACCCCTTGGAGTCATTTACCGATCCTCCCACTGCCCCCAAACCTCAGATGCAGATAAGAAGCATATTTTCTGCCCCCTTTTTATTAGTTTTGTCCTCGCATGGTCGGCGTGCCCCTCTGGCAGGCTTTTTTTTCCATAACTCCCTTCGTCACCATTCCCGCTCAGTCAATTCTGTTCTTTTTTACTCCCCTGTTTTCCCTTGTTCACTTGAATCAGTCTGCCGTCCCATACATGCTCTATAATTTACCCACTAGCCTTCTCGCCTTGCCCTCATTCCTAATGTAAGGCAGTACAGTGAACTTTCCGAATCTCCAAGCCCCACGAAAGGACCTTGTCTTAACAAATAATCGAATCTTCTTCCATTTCCAGCTTCTCCGAAGGGTGATGCTTTTCTTCATCGCGCTTCTCTTTGACCTCGAAACGGCCACCCTCTTGGAAAACTGCAAATTTAGGACCAACAATGTTTCCCAGCCCCCCCTGGAGTCAGCTACTTTCGTAGGTGTATTTGTCGGCATAGACTCTTTCTACCCTTAGATGCTCTTACTAGAACCTTCCTCTTGGATTTCTTCTCCCATAGTGACCGTTCGTCCGTCCACTTTCCTTACCCTCTTAGTTGAATCATTCAGAACCGTACAGCCCCTTACGCATTTTGACTATTTGAATCTCCGTGGCATGACGCGTCCCCCCTTTCAACAGATAGCTATACTGGCGAATAATCCTCCTGAAGTATTTCCTCTTTGTTGCCCGAACCTTATATTCCCTCGGCCAGCGATCAATCTTCCCCCCCTTCACGAGTGATCCGTTGGTTTTTTTTCTTTTTGGCTTTGTTGTTCGCGGAGAACCTTTTTCAGCCGGAAACCCCAATGCGGATGGTTGTCTAGTCAGCGTACCTTCCCCCGCTTTCCGGTATCTTTCATCCCTCCGTTGTTGGTTTTCGACTCTTTGTTACTCTGTGCTTTTTTGAGCTCTTATTTCTAAACTTTCCCACACTAATGTTTCTTCGTAGCATCTTCCGCTTTTGTTTCCTCCGCTCGCTAAACTCAGTTTCTAACTTCCCCCTCCTCCCCCCCGAAAGTCACGCTTGTTAATTCCAATCGCTTTCGATTTTTCTGAAGTACCGGTAATTTCAACAGGGCACTTCCCTTTTCTCCGAGTTCTCATTTTTTCCGATTTTATGTCAGAAATGCCCTATTGTTGAACTTTTACAAATTTCCCCCGTCGATTCCCCATCTTACGGCTCATCCGGTGAATTTCCGGTCCAGGGGTAGAGTAAAAGGCCCCCCCCTAACTTTTGTTAAAGAGGCTTAACTGGACTCCTGGTCATTGCCCCTTCCCCTGCCCTGGGGAATGCTCGACATAGAGAAGACGAGCCGCGACGTGACCTTTCACTGGCCGCCCCTTTAGACAAGTCCCTTTTCCTCTCATAATTCTAACGCCTATCCCCTTTGCGGCACTCCAGTCCCCCGACAATTCTCCAGGTAACTGGCTTCCTTTCTCGTTCGATTTCTATGAGCGCGCTTATTCCCGCGGTGCTTCTGCTTCCCCAGTTCTTTTCAGCTTTCGATCCGGAAGGATTTTGTAAGTCCCACAACTGGGTTCCCTCTCTTATGCGGAACTCATCTTTTTTTTTCGTAATTCCCTCTTAAGAAGATCTTTCGTTTTCAAGATCTGATGGATCGTAATGTATATTGATCCGCACACCCCTTTCTTTCTACAAACACACAACACCCCCCACCATTTTCAAGAGACGTCCTGAACCGGTCGAGACCCCCTCCTCAGTCCTCGGTCACCCCCGCCAATGCCCCCAGCAACACACAGACCTGTCGAAACGGTTTTCCACGACTTTCCCCCCTCCATGCGAGAGTTTCACAATGCCCACTCTCGTAGGACCTCAGGCATCTCTATTTTTTTTCCCTGTTTAATCTTACCCATCTGTCACCATTCGCGACAAGGGGTTCCCTTTGTTTCCTTTTGTTGTAGACAGTTAAGAAATAGATAATTGACCCTTTTTTCCCCCCCATTTCATGAAACATCGAAACCGCCCCACTTCCCCAGAATATGTTCGTTCCCTCCCTAGGAAACTGTATCTGATTCTGCAACTCTTCGCTTGAAGAGGCACTACAGCTTCCATGCAAGACCACTCTCCTAAAGAGTTTTTGAGGGGTTATGGAGGATTTTGGCGGCATCCCGACCCCCCGTATGTACCTGCTCTCCGAACAACAGCAATTCTCAGGTCTTATTTGTCCCTGCCTGTCTCTTCTAGACCCCCCGGTCAGCATCATCACCTCTCCCTGACTACAATGAAGGTTAGACGCCCCTGGCCTTTCCTACAGCTGACCCACCCTACTTCCTTTCTCAGCGAACCGTGTCTTCCTTTTTGGAAGTACTTCTTCGATGTATGATGATCGCCCCGGTGAACTTTAATCCTCAGTCCTTTCTTTTCCCCTAGAGACTGAATTTATCTGGTAGTGCTTCCCTTCCCCAGATAGCGGAGACCCAATGCCCTATGAGACCCCTGGCTTCTAAGGGAGATCTCAATCATCCCAGTCGCAGCCCCCGACTTTTGATTTAGTCTTTTCTTTCTACCCCCGTTCAGTTCTGCACTTTCTAGATCCCTCGCCTCCCGCCATTTGAAATTTTTTTTAGCGAACTGAGCAGACTCTTCCTTTTCCTTGGATCATATCGCTCGCGCTCAAGATAATGCTATTGTCCACTTTTGCATGTTCCGATTGTTAACCGCATGGAAATTCTCCTCCTCCTCCCACTCGGGAAGGCCTACTCGACGAGTTGCCGTTTGATCCCTTTTTAGGGTGCAGTTTCGGTTATTTTCCGATTGCTAGTGCTTTAACAATGCCCACAGCCCCTGCCACGATGAGTCACCCTTAGTTTACACCCCCCCCCATAACACTTGCAATTACCCGGTGAGAGCGCGAACTAAGTTCAGGGCAACTAACTTCATGGCCGGAACAATTTGACTTCCTCCCCTCCTCTGTGGTGCCGGATACTGACTTTGATTATCTAATTTTCTCATAAGATTGGAAAACTGATCCTTTTTTATTTGTTATTTCTTACCTTTCCTGTAAACGAGTATGAGGGCTGAGGTATTTTTGGTTTTTTCTCGTTCTCTTATCCTTGCTTGCGTCCTTCATTTTACAGGCAGATTACCTCACCTGAAGCCCCGCTTCGGTCGGATGTTGTGACTCTCTTCAATCACCCCTTTCAATGCGCATGTTCGCGCGTGTATCTTTTTTTTGGATGCGGATGTCTTATTCCCCCAGAGATTGAACTTCTTTGGGTCCCCGACACTTTTTTTGGTGAATATCTGGATCCCGCCCCTCTTATCATAGGCGGCCTTCCTTCCCTTCCTCCAACCTGAGGATTGTAGGCCTTAAAAGTCCACTCTACCTAGTTCCCTCCCCTGCGTAATGCATGCAAGATACCTCCGAATTTTGACCCCCTTTGTTGTGAGTCTCATCTTCTTCTTTATCCCCTCCCTAATATGCATGTTGGATGTCTCAGTTCTTTTTACACTTCAATACATTTCTTATTCCAAGGATCCGAGATTTACCCGAGTATTTTCCCTATTTCTTCCCAGAGGTAAGCGAACCTCCTTTTCTCTCGTTATCGTTATGCCCATCAGACCGCTCTGGTCCCCACTGACCGATTCTTATTTTTTTTTTCAGCGCCCGAAACTCCTCCAACGCACGCGGGGTTTTTCTCGAGCTCTTGACTCCCCCTGCCGATGTCCGGGCTCCAGGCCTGGATTCTACCTGCTTAAACCAGAAACCCCTTCTAGCTTGATCCCCACTACCCCTTTAGCTCCAAGAGCTTCCCCCCAGACCTTCCCCCCCTACCGTGTCAATTGATAAGGCCACCTCTAATTGGTTTACTCAATAACGTGTGATCTTTGAGACCCCCGGAGTCCTGACTCCCTGGGACACGTCCAAGCGTGAATCTTTAGGTGCAACCATTTTCCTCTTTAATTTTCTTCTGTCGGCCCAATGTTTTACTAGTGCCTTACTTACTGATCTCTCATCCCCCCCCCCATGTCGAACCCCAATTCTCAATCTATCGAGCGTAGGCTACGTCTCTCGACCTCATTTTTCCCTCTCCACGGTACCTACTAGTTTCCCGGACCAGATTATTTTTCTTTTTTTCTTTTTTTTTAAGAGAACGCTTCTTCCATTTCCGTACTGCCCGTACGCGAACTTGAAGTCTCCCCCTTTTCGTGTTACCCTGAGTAGGCTCGCCACTCTCCCAATACAGCTACGACCCCCCTGGTTAGCTCCCCCCCTGCTTATTCCAAACGACTGTGTTCTCACCTTTCCAGCGATAGCAAATTTTCTCCCTTTCCATGGCTGGTGCAGCGTCCCTCCCTCCGTCTATATCAATATTCCTGGTCTCCGATATCGCCCAAGGCCTGTTCCCGCCTCTAACTGAGAACACCCAGTATTATCGCGTCACCTGACGTTGTATCGAGAACATTGATGCTCCAGAATTATACTCAGCCCCCTCAACAAAAGGACTCTCCTCATGTCGTAGAGCCTAGCGGTTCCTTTCCGCTACCTTGTTCCTGTCGAATATGACTCTCTGGAAAAGTCCCACCCAAGGTTTGTGCTCATCTCTGTATGCCCAACTCTACCCCCTCAAGGAACACCCAGTCCCCCCGGAAGGACTCCCGTAGTCGTCGGCGTTTCAAGACCATCATTTCTTTCTATACGGCAACGCTTCGGCATTTAAGCCCGGGGAGTCCTCCCTCGATGGGTGTATGTGTCACAATTATTTTTCCCCCCAAACCCAGTACCGGCCCCCATGTGCTGACTTATGTATCGAGGCAGTCTTAAGTTCTAACTCCCCTTGACCTAACAATTTTTAGTAAGATGCTTGAAAGGGAGTAGCTGAAAAACAGCCTCACCCCCGTCTTCCCACCCCTCCCTCGCCCCACCCAAGCTATTCCGATGAGACGAGTCCTTCTTCAACTTGACTCCTTTACTATGGGTAACGGCGTTCCGACGGTCAAAGAAAGCTTTTAGGCCCGACTTCAATAACTTAAGTCGACACCCTGGATAACGCCATTTCAAAGTGGATTGTTCACAAAGCTCCTGTTTCAGGAGTTTGGATAACATACCATCCCAGTCGCCCAGCCCCCAGAAGTTTCCCAGAATATTTGATGACGTGCTCCTTCCCATCGCCTCTTAAGTCGGTTTTCTCTTACGCTCGCAGCACCCCTTTCACCGCCTGGGCTGCAGCACTCCTCCGGATCGGCTTGGTCCAGAAGCGCCTCAAGCACGCTGATGAGTGCTTCACTCTATATACATCGAAACTTCTCCCCCCAGGATGCCGGACCTTGAACATTTTAGCCTTCGTCTCGCGGTTTCTCCCTTTAAATCGGAAGTAGCAGAATGTCCCCTTCTCCTTGTTCGGTAAGTGTCACTTAGCCCTCTTTCGGTTTGCCTGGCGATTAAAGTAGCCCCAGGCACTACTTGGCGCATCGGACCCGAATTCCCCTAATTCGAAGAGTCCGCAACCCTCTCCTGACGGTTAGTGCCCGATAAGAACCTGTATTTACGGCCCAACCTACTTACCGGATGATCAATTATTCTCTCCCTACTGGGCATTGTCAGATGACCCTCGAAACATCGGTAGTCGCGAATCACAGATGTTGAAATAGACCGGCAACCGTACTAATGGGTATACAAGCCTCTACCGTCCAGA
>Ga0179591_1232692_pt1 | contig 20831 bp, 16 predicted proteins | sample CZOMad2_1_08_16f_FD_182891 | JGI IMG/M metagenome (GOLD analysis project Ga0179591, IMG submission 182891) | Vadose zone soil fungal communities from Angelo Coast Range Reserve, California, USA - CZOMad2_1_08_16fungal (PacBio error correction) | ecosystem: Environmental > Terrestrial > Soil >... | reverse complement strand
CGAGCCCCCACAAAGGCGATTTCGCTGACCCTTCCCCCCTCCTGCACCCCCCCACAGATTACACCCGTTTTCACCCCGTTTTTGGCCTCCTCATACCTTCGAAGCCTGGCTTAACTGTTCCCCTTTCTTAGCGGGTTCTGACTCATTCTCCCCCTCCCTTTTTTTCTTCCCCCCCTTTGTTTTTTAAACAACAACAATCCCCCCTATGAGATCTTTGACCAGGCCATCCTGTATCCGTCTTAGTTCTGGGTTTGAATTAGTTTTTCGGACTGATTTGGGGCTGGACATTTCTTGTCGTTTCGTTCTTTTGGTGACCCTCCGCGCTTTTCTACAATGGTGCAACCGATGCGCGTTTCCCTCCTCGGGGGGAATGGTGAATTTCCGCCCTTTCCCGCGGGGTGCTCGTTCTGGGTGGTTGCCCCTTCCTTTTGCAGCCGGAGGGGAAGGCCCTGGTTTCTTCTTTTTGTCGAGGAGTTTGCGTCTGCCCCTTTGATTGTCTCAGATCTTGCTCGCATGTGCCCCTTCTCGTTTTTTTGAGGTCCCCTACAGGTTTGAAGGGCCCTTTCGTCCTTGGCCGAATTACTCACCATCTGTAAGTGTCTGGGAACAAATCGGTAGGTGAGCTTCCTTCTCCCGTTCCTTCGTTTTAGGTTCTGTTCTATCCCAAGTGGAACGTAAAACGTGGCGGGGCCGTCACTATTTTTTTTTGATTTTCTGGATTTCCGTTGGACCTACCTATGAGTTGCGGTGGGACTTGTGTTTTGCTGTTCGGCCGAACCAACCCCTCTAGGTCCGTGGTGAGAAGGATGTTTTTTTTCCTTGACCCTCCCATAAACCCTTTGCACCGTCTCGGAGAGTTCCCTCCAGTGGTTTACTATTCCCAGCATCTTCCCACCGCCCCACTTATTTTTCACCGACGTTCTTGGAGGGTTGCCAGCCCTGGGTAGTGGTCTCCCCCTCGGACCTGAATTTTCGTGGGTCTTCCCGCCCCCCTTTGTTTTGGGGGGACTTTAATAGGCCTGGGGCCCCGAGGCTGGATGATTTGAGAGGTGTAAAATGTTGTTTTTTCGGTTTTACACGTGCCTGGGTAGTTTTCAATCCCCAAACGAGCCCTTAGATGCGCGATTTCTGCGGCTGCTGTTACTGTCCCTCGTTAGTTGCTGTCTGTTCCTAGGATCGCATTGTTTGACCTCCCCGGAAAAGACCTTTTGATTGTGTGTCCCTTTAGAGTCAATTCTTTTTTTGTGATGTGTAGACTGTATGTCGTTCCTCAGGGCTGTTGGTCCTCCGTTCCTTTTGCGATCGTTTACCCCTGAGGTTTTTTGTCAAACCATTTCCGTATCACTTTCCTTGACAGCCATTAGTCTTCTGTGCTTTCAGGTCTTTTTGTACCTTCCCCCCCCCCTTGCGAAAACCGTCCCACGTCCTCTCCCATGCTTTCCAAATGCTGTTTTGTTTGTGACCAACTGAAGTTTGACTATGGATTTTTGACGTTTTTTTTTTTCCCCTCTGCTTTTCTTGAATTTTTTTTTCCTGTGACCTCGGATCTCCGACCCTTTCTACGCCCGTGTACCGAAGTTCCCGTTCTTCCCCCCCTTTCCCCCTGGCCGTGTCGATTAAGATTGGTGTCACTCCCTATTTGCTTGTCGCCGGCGGGTCCGTTTTACCCTAGGTCTTGCACCAGGCCGGGGATTTTGTTCACGTTTCAACGATTGGGGACTTTCCGTGTCTTCAACCGCGGTCGATTTTGATAGCCTTTGGGGCCCCCCCTGTCAAGACAATTGGTTTTCCTTTTCTGGTTAAGTGCGTTGAAAAGGGATACCCCCTGTCGCGCCTGCGGCCTTTCCCTCGTTGGCTCTTACCCCACCTTGTTGTGCCGTTGACTTTTTCCTGGTCGTTTAAGATTTCCACTTTCACCGAACCGTTCCCCCCCCTCCACATTTTGCTAATGTTCCCGACGTGACGACAACCCACGGGCATGGCCGATGGACCCCACGGCGGATTCGTTCCTGTTTTTCCATACGGCACCCCTCATTTTTTTTTCCGTTTCACAAGGCCCCTGGATGTTATGTCGATTTTTGCGTTTGATTATTTGCTTTTTTTTTTTGCGCCCCGTGCGACCAGGAAGGATCTTACCCCAATGAGGCTCGCGATTTCCCCCCCCCCCCCCGTCGAACACCGTTGAGAGTTTCGTTTGTTTTGTCAGGCGCCTTTCCTTTGTATAGTTCCCTGAACCTGGACTGCCGTAATCGCACGCCCCCCCTCCACGACCCTAAGCCTTGTTTTCTTTGTTTTGAACCCCCCTTCCCTGCAACTTTTCACTTGAATTCTTGGTTAATTCCCTCGTTTTCTTTATTCCGTTTTATGTGCTTATCGAGCCTTCCCCAACTGGTAGTGTTTTCATGCTGCTTCTTGCCTTGTCGTTTTTGCCTATTGTTTCCCCGGTCACACCTCTTCTTTGCCTTTTCCTCCCGGACCCGTTCCTTTCCTCCTGAGGGGACACGTGGAGCTTTACCTGGGGGTTCGTTTTGTTTTGCATTCGTCCTCACGCGTTTGTTTTTTCGGTTCGTTGGTGCCGGAAATTAACTAACCCCTTTTTTCCTCCCTATAGCACCCCCATGCCCGGTTTTGTGTCCTAACTTTTCGTGCCCAATTTGTTCAGCAGTTTCCCAGTGTTGGAGGCCAAAGTCCCGGCCCACTCACAATCTTCCCCCACAATGTTTTTAGTCCGCGTTGCCCCCCTTTTTCCCGGTTTGGTGGCTAATTTACATGGATAGCATGGTGACGGTTCTCCTCTTTACTTAACAGACTGTGTGTTTTTTTTTTCGGCGTAAATCTTTTGATTAGGGTGCGTTTTTTTTCTTAACCACTGGGTCCCCCCTATACGTGGGTTTGTGATCTGATTTTTCCCCCTTGTGAGGGAATTTCCCCCCCAGGGCGTGTTTCTCGTTTTTTCCAACCCTACTGATGGCTTTTCTTGGCGTAGCGAAGTGGGCTGTGGTTTCTCTGTGGAGCTTCTTCCATTCAGCCTCGGTTCTTTTTTTGAGGCCGGTCGTTGATTGATCGGCCTGTTTTTCTTACGGGCAGGCCTTTTTAGAGGAGGACCGCCATCCCGCGGGGCATGAACACGTGTCTCCGCCCAATACATTACCCCGATTTTTTTTTATTCCTCTTCGCCATTTTTGTCCCTATCATTGCCCAGCGTTCTTTTTCCTGGACTCGAAGTTTTTTGGTGTTCCCAGGTACCCCCGTAACTCCAGTGGTTTGCACCTTCATTCTGCAGCTGTGCCTTCGATGGTGCTTGTGTGACCTAGGATTTCTTTTTACTATCTTCGCATGGGGCGACATAGGCCTGATGTTTTTCATTCGGCTTTCTGAAATTAATTCTTTCTTTCTTGCTCCCCGTGGCCGTGTTTTGGGTTTTGTTTTGCCGAGTTCACCACTTTCGTAAAGTGAAGTTACAACACCTTCTCTTTTTTCTTCTGAGGGCATGGTTCATTATTTTGGGCCTTTTTTTCCCCATGCTCCAAATTACCCCACCCATTGATAACCTGGTTGAACTTTGACGCGGTTCAATTTGTAAATTGCGTTGGGGGTTTTTCCTTGGGCTTGTTTTGTTTTTTGTTGCCTTTTTTGTCTTCCACCTGGGGAATTTTTACTGATCCCCCCCAGTACCCACGGCGTTTTTCTTTTTTTCCCTGGCATATTTGAGACCCCCAAGTCAAACTTCATCGCAAACAACGGACGTTTTGTCTTTTGCACCGAAGATGTTTTATTCTGTTGGCTTTTCTGCGGGTTGGGCTTCCGCGCCTGTTTTTCGCCGTTTTTTGATTGGACTCTGGCTTTGTTTTCCAAACTGCGGCGTTTTCCCCATGGAGCGGCTGGTTCAGTCCCCTTCACGTCGGCAACTGAGGTAGCCTTTTTATTTTTCCTCGTTTTAATTAATAGTTTTTTTGGTTTTTTCCCTACGTTGGGTCCGCGTGATGTTGTGTTCTTCCGGGCTCCACTCTGAGGTAAGTGATAATTTCTTCGTTTTGTACACCCGCGTTCGCTTGTGCGCTCCCTCAACCCCACGCGTGTTCAAGATAATTCAACCCTGCGCCGGTCGCATTCCTTTCGGTGACATTCCATGTATCTGTTTTTGTTTTTGGTTTGCTACACGGTCACCTGCTTTGTCTCGCTTTCCCCCTGCTGTTGTAGAGGTTTTGGTTAATTAACACCCCGGGGACCTCCCCCCGGGTGGTTTGAGGCTCTGCTGTCGTATCATGGACCAGCAGGGTGATGTTTTTACCCTTTCACGTCGTCTTAATTCCCTTCCCTGTGATGTTTTTGTGCACTATATTTTGCAATCATAGGGAGTTTGTTCTAGGTTTATTCCCCTGTTTTTTTTTTTAGTGGTGGGTTCTACATGCAAGTAGCTGTTTCGCGACCCAGGCGTGTCCCCTCTTTCCAAACCCCCCCCTTTTGTGTATGGTCAACCTCATGACTTTTTTTCTTGGGCGATTTTCCCCCAGACCGGACCCTTTTTTTGTCTTTCAGAGCTTTCGGGGTTTGCTCCTGGAGCCTTCCTGTTTTATTACCGATGAAGTGAGTCTTGTCCCTAGTGGTTTTTTGCCACTAGGGGCGGTTTATCTTTGGTTCCGGTGTCCCGGCGTTCCCCCCCAGACTGAGGTTTTTCCGCTCCCTCTGGCTGGCGGGCGCAAAACGCGTATGGTCCCTGGTGCTGAACCCCTGCTATCTTTCCCACCCCCCTTTTTCCCTGAGTTGGCCGGGTCTGGAGTTTAGCAGAATTGCCCGGTTTTCCCTCCCTCCCCCCTCCCCAAACGGCGTTTTCTGTAGAATGTTGTTTCGCCGTGTGGTTATTTTTAAGTCGTTTTTCCCCCCCTCCCTTTGTTACAGGCGACGTTAACGTGCCTTGTTGGCCTTTTCCTTCAGGCGCATTTTTCTTACCATTAAGGGTGTGGTGTTGAGTCGTCTATGCGCTTGTGGTGGCTGACCCCCCATTTTTTTTTTGCCACCAACCCCCTTGTACCCTTCGTGGTACATCCAATTTTTACTTCCTGCCCGGATGGTCACGATACTGGTTTATCTTTCGTCCCGGTGCACCGTCCTTTTTTTTTTGGATTTTTTTCGCCCCCCGGCCCCATTTTTGCGCCCCTGTTGGTTTCAATCACGACCAAGTTGGTGTTTTTTATCCCCCGATGTTTTCCTGCCAGTTTTAACCGACCTGTCGTCCTTTTTTCGCCGCCTGCATCTCGTGACCTGCTGCCCTAGATCTGGTGAAGCGGCACCGTGAACTCTTTTCATTCCCCTCTATAGGGACAAACAGTCTTTAGACTTCCTTTCTCCCCCTGTTCAGTACCCGTATTGTCCTTGCTTTCCTCGCCACCGCTTTTCTCTGAAACCCCAGGTCCGGTCTTGGTTTCTTGGGTAAACCTGGCAACCCCCCCGTCGGTTTTTTTGGATTCCTCGCTTTACCCGCTTGAGCGTTTTCAAGTCGTTTTGGATTTTTCTTAGAACTTGGCAGACCCCGTAAGCTGTTCCCCCCGGTTTAAGTACCCAGGTTTACTGACCAGACCGACTTTTGGCCCTCTCGTGGGCATCCATGGTTCTTTTCTTGATTGACCTCCGCCGTAATTGAAAAGAGAAGGGTCCCAAAGGCCCTGTCCCGTAGAGGCGCCCTCTAACCCAACCCCTTTGGTCGTGTTGCACCGCCACCCCCCCCCCGCGGCCCCCCTCCCCAGCTTTGAGCGCTTTTTTTTTTTCACCACTTTCCTTTCCGGGACAGCCCCGGTCCCGCCCACTCGCCTGATCCCTTCCACGACTACCGGAAGGTTTTTCGACAAACTTATCAGTGGATGGTAGTCCCTCTTCCACCCAATTGCCGGGCAATACCCCTCATGAACAGATGGAATTGACAGGCAACTCTGCCCAATACTGAGGACAGCTAGGTTTGTTGACCCAAACCTTTGACTTTTCCCCCCCCCCACCACTTAAGTCAATACCCACACCCCCCCATGCAGTGTCCCCCCCTCCACTATTTGTTCTTGTCCTGGAACACCGCTTATGGAACGATTTTTTCCTGCAGGGCTGCACCCTTCGTGCCGTTCAAGTTTAGATTTAGTCCCCAAACACCCCTTTAACTCAGAATGTTTGCTTCCGATGCGTTTTTTGATTAACCTGAAATTCGGCCGTCCCCAACCCCCCCTGCGACCCCTAGGAACCTTGAGGCACCACGCCCACCAGGGGAACAAGAAAGAACTCCCCCGCGGCTGCCCCCGTCCCCACCCCCTCCCCGGCCGTGTTTTGTGGCGAATCACGGTAGTCAAGCAGGGTTCGGTTTTCCCCCATCGCCGTCGCTTCCTTCGGCCTCCCACCTTGTTCCTCCCTTTACAGGGAACCACCCCATCCACGTCCCCTTTCGTGGCAAATACAAGTACCCCGCGTTTCCCCGCCGAGATGTGCCTTGTTGGCTCTTTTTTTTTGCCTTTTTTTCTTCCTGACCCCCCCTTGCCTCCTCCTTTTTAGGCAAAAAAGATTACCGGTTTTTTGTTTTCCCAATTTTCCCAACATCCCTGAATTGGTAAACACCCCCAGTCAACATTTTTTCTGCCCCTTCCGATATTCTGTCTTCTAATCCCTTTATGAAACTTTTTGCCCATCTTGGCTTTTTTCCCCATCGCCCGTTGATATGATTTCCGTCACTAAACCTCCCCATCATTTGAAGCCCCTCTTGTGTCCCAGGTTTGAAGGGAGGTTTCGGTGGAAAAAACCACTTTCCTGCCTAATGGTAATGGTTGAATCGTTAGGCCCCGTGCACACGAACCAAGATACTGCGAGAGGCTCTGTTTGAAAAGTCGGTACGAAGGCTCACCCCCCCTGTAGTTGCGGCTGTCCCAAACGTTTTCGCGTTTCCCCATTAGTTGGAAAGGGTGTTGTTACCCGGTATTCTAAATTAGCACTGGGTCCCCGGCGTTCCTTTTTCATAAACGAGCTTCCTTTTTCCCCATGATGATGTCGGCATGACCTGCTAGTCCCTCGCCCGAAACCGGAACCTTCGAAGCCCTTTACCAGAAATGTTCCATTAAACGAGGGTGGGGGCCCGCTTTTTTTGATTATACGTCCCAAGTTTTCCACAAGTACCCCAAGGAGGTGAGTGCTAGTTGGATACCGAACCCACTCCCTCTAGAGGACGTCTTGAGGAAAAAGGTCCATCAAATTTTCATCCTTTACAACTACTTTTTTCTTTTCCCCCACCTTCCCAAAACCAACTTCTTCCCCTGCTCTAAACTCCCTCTTGTCTCTGTTCCATGGTTTTCCAACCTAGCCGCAGCCTTTGCACCGCGGGTGCCTAGTGTTTCGTGACGGTTCACCCCTTTTTTTCTACCTTTTCCATGGTTTGCCACCCCTGTGCACGAAACCCACCGTTTATGGCAATTTGCGGGTGGGCAGGAATGGGAGCGATTTTTCGTGGCTGAACGTTTATTTTAGGTAAGATGCAAAGATAAGAAAGGAGGTTCCGGACCTTCCTCTTTCCAGTTTTTTTGAAGTTTTGGGGGGGTGTGTTTACACGGTGACCCTTTTGGACTATTGGTTGACGGTGCTGCCTGCTATGGGCCGGCGCGACTGGTGACGGTTTTACACAGGGCCCCCTCAAGTTTTCCCCGCCGTCGGACATTCCCCCGGCAGGTGTTTTTCCTGTACGTCTTCTTCGAAGGACGAACCGGTTTCGGGCGGAACCCCCCTCTTGCCCCCCCTTGCCCCCCACCAAGTTTTCCTGCCTACCCGGTTTTTTCACGCCCGGGGTGGTGCGGGTCTGGTTCGCAGGGTTTTTTGATTGTGTTGAACGGTACGTCACCGTTGCCGGAGATGAGTTCGTTCATTTTTTTTTTTTTTCCAAAAAGAGAACCAACAAACTTCTCCTCGGCCTCTTTCAGCCCCTGTTGGTAGTTGGTTCCCTACTCCTTACATACGGGAATTCGAGGTCCCCTCCACAATCTACCTTGTAGGTATTTTGCTCTTTTGGCTTTTTAATGTTGCAGTAATCGGCCCGGCCCACATTGTGGATTGGTTTTGAAACATTTGCGGACCAGTCGCTGGAAAGCAAAGCCCCTGGTCCGTTTTTTGACACTGTCCGTGGTGTCCAAGTAGCGTTGACAGGTTAATTGTTCCACGTTTTCCGTTGCCACCTTGTTAGTGTGTCTTTTGCGCAGCTACCGGCACGGGGACCAGTTCTTGGTCAAGTTTCCGACAGTGTTCCGTTATCTTAAATTTTGGGTCCCACGTCCTGGGTTTTTTTGGGTGGTTTTTTTCGTTTGGGGGGGGTTTCTTATCCCTGAGTCCGTTTCTCTTGACCAATTTGAACCCCCCTTGTGTGAAGTTTTCATTTTTTCATTTTCGTTCTCGCTTAGAGGTGTTTTTTGTTGAACCCCTTTTGGAGGGTTTTTTCTTCAAATTTGCGGGCTTTTTTTTTTTTTTTTTTGACACCCCCTCCCCAGTGCCCGGGTCAAGGCAGCCAGTGCCCCTCTTTTTCGTTATGGCAAAACGTCAATTCGGACCAGACTACTACACCTTTAATGACTATGTTCCACTCTCTCCAGGCCAAGACTCCGATCGTAACCCCCCGCTTATCTCTCAAGGCTCCACTCCACCTCCCACATCTTTTTGTTTTTGATTCTGCCCCCCCTCTGTTCCTCGCCCGCAGGGTCACTTTCCAACGGCCTTCACCTGCGTCGAGGTCCTTTAGGGACCCTCTTTTCACCCTTCTGCTTTTGTGATCCCCCTTGTCACACCCTCGTTTTGTTCAATCCCTTCCCCCCATCCCATGATATATGTTACGGGCGACTGTGACAACTTCACCCTCCCCCTTTGATCCTGATGATTCTGTTTTTGAACTTTTTTTTCCTCAGGGTCCTTTCACCCCTTCGTTTTAAAACTCAACAAGAGGGGTGAGTCACCTTTTTTCCTTTTTGCTACTCACTTTTTCAGGAAGGCAGTTTTTCAAACTTACTACGCCATTTTTCCACCAACAATCGTTCAGTCTAGAAAGTCAGCCCCACTTCAGACCCCCCGAGTCTGAGGCTTGTTGACCCCATTTTTTTTCCTTAATCAGAGCCACGGTTTATTCTTGTTTTCATCCCCCCCTCGCATATCTTAACCCGGCACCCCTCTGAGGACGCTTGGCTGGACTCTGCCTACTCGTGGTTCGTCCAGACGTCTAATAGTATTGATTTCTTTGTGTTTTAGTGAGCAAGACCCAAATTAAATCACTGGACTTTGAGGAAGGCCTCTTTAGCCCAATCCCCAGAGGATTCCCGACCATTTCGTAAGAGCAGTGCGACTCGTACCACAACGTAACCCCCGCGTTTTCCGCAAAAGTGATTTGTTACCGTCTGTTTTAAGCTGGAGGTTTCCCGTCTTTTTCGCTCTCCTCCGACAAAAGTTGCGTTTAGCGAAGCAGTTCCTTTCTGGTCTCTTCGTAAAGCCTTGTGCATTTTTCCTACGCTTTCAGGCCCGGATTGGTCGTGTTAGACCAACCGTTTTCACGGTCCAGTAGTTCCCCCTTTCCCTGCTCGACGGAGTTAGCCTTGTTCCGGTTCTTTTTATCGACACAGCCGCTGACCATTTTTTGGGTGGGCCAACTTCTGCTGAGACACCCCCCGATACTTCAAGTTTTCAATTTTAATCCCCCAGATTTGTAAAAGTTCGGTACACGAATTCCCCCTTGGCCCACGTAGGCCTTGTTCGTTGACTCGAAAACCTCTGAGCCCCGTGGTGAATGCGGAAGGTTCCCCCCCACATTTTTTTTGAACCCCTTCTTCTCCCCGTACCTGCGAAATATATTACCATCGATGCGTCCCTTCTACGAATCTCACGCTGTCCCCCCCCTGCCCTCCAGTATGACCCCCCCCTCGCCGATGAACCTCGTTGCATCAACAATTTGCCGCTCCTTCCTCGTGAACAGGTGTTTCTATGCCGCTCGTCGTGCCAAGCCGCCAAAGCAGCCCAGTTCCCCTCCCCCGCCATCATGCCGCACTGTTCCCCCCCCCCAACTGGTCGGCTACAAGTGCCTTTCCGGCATCGGCGTTCTTCCTTCCATGGGTGGATTTTTAACACCACCCCTTTCATGTCCCTGCGTTCTGATCGTGGGATAGTTTTGAGGTTTCGTGCTCCCCCCTGATCCGACGTGAACTTTTTTTTTTCTAACAGCCTTTTTTTTCGACCCCAGGGAGGGGTCATTAGAAGTTTTTTTCCCCCTTGCTTGGGTTCTTCTTTGTTTTTTTTTCGATGTTCTCCTTGCACCGCCATCTTTGCCTTTGAGCGCTGGCCCGCGGTCCTCGAGGGCCCCCCCCCTCACTTTTGTCACGCTCCCTTTTCCCCCCCCCTGCTTTCGGGCCCCCCGCCGGAAACCCATTCTTCCCTTGGTGTTCGCCGGGATGCTCTTCCCTTCTCTTTCGGTCCCTGGCAGGACCCCACCCCTTGCTTTTCCCCCTTCAACTTGCACACCGTTATCTGCAGTTGTTTGTTTCCTTCCTTTTCCAACTAGATTTTGAGTGAATCTTCTTTCCCTCTTTTCCCCCTTCCCCCTTTTTCCTTTTGTTTTTGATTTTCACCCCCAGGCTCCCCGTTCTGTTTACACGGACGGAAGCCGTTTTTTCTCTTCTTCTTTGCCTTTTTTCAGGTTGTGAGAAGGGATGCTCTCTCCCAGGTCCCGACCCTGAGGACCGTGCGAATTGCACCCTTCCCTCCCCCCGCTCGCTCTTCGGTTAGTCGTATTTGTGTCCCGTTGCGGCCGTTTTTCCGCGCGCCAGGTTGTTCTGGTCGGTTCGAATGAACACCCTTGCCCACGACGATTTTTAAACTCTCGTTCCCCTTCCCCTTTCCGGCCCCTCCTCGCTTTCCTCAGTTTCCCCAACGGTCCGGCTCCTGGTCGTTTTCTTTTTTTCTTTTCTCCCCCGCTCGGTTTGCTCCCATTTTTTGTTGAACCCACCACCCAAATCTTAACCTTGGTTGGCCTGTCTCTCCTCTTACCCTGACTGTAGGACGGCTTGTGAGTAGGGGGTGCTTGTTCTTCCTTTCTTGGCGTGGGATGATTGACCTTTTTTCCGGACCGTCTTCCCGTCCTCTCCACCTGTGCACTATGCCGTCTGCTCAACTATTTGTTTTCCATTGCGATTCCCCCTCCCTGGGTTGTGAACTACCTGTACTGGTTTGGAGTGGTTTGGACATTTTAGTTTTGCTCGGAAGGGGACCTCGGAGTTTTGGCGTGCTCTTTTTTATCTTTTCGTCTGCCATTTGTGTTTATGCCACTCATTCCAGACGCGCTTTTCTCAGTCAACGAACCTTGCCGTGGCACTTGGTTGCCCCGGGCCCTTAGTTCCCTTGCCAAGGATTTGCCCCTTTCCCCTTTATCCCCCCGTGGTTGAGAGGGAGTGTCTCGGAAATGGTCCGTGTCATTCGGGTTCTTTTTTTTTCTTCGCCACAGTTTTTTTTCAGGAAAGGTCAGCCTTTTTTGTGAGTCCGAGGCGGGCTTGTCCCCTTTCTTTTCTTGATAAGGGACGTTTTTGTTTTTTGGTGGGAGACCTGACCGTGTTACCCCAATCCTTTGTCCTTGGAACGTTTTTTTGTCCCCGTTCCTGGTGCTTGTCTTGACGCCTTAACCCTCTGCTCGGCGCGCGTCGAAAGTGTTTTTTTCGTGCATCCGGCGCATTTTCCCCCAATTTTCCCCCAAGTCTGTCCATTCCTGTCGGCGGGGTGTTTGCTCGGCTTTTTTCCTTTGTTGGTACGCCCTTACCTCTTTGGTCCGGCCCAAAGGTGCCAGGCCCGCTTTCCTCCTTGTTTGACTCTGCTGTTTTTTTTGCCGCCCGCCTTTTAGTTTTGTGGCGGGTGCGCTCCCGCCCCCGTTACTTCCTGTTCGCCGAGGCTAGGTTGATGCGTTCGGCTTGTCCCTGGTCCCGTCCTCGTGTTTTTTTTGGCCTTTGGTCGGATTGGCTCTTGAGTTTTTTTTTGGTGGCTCGACGATCCTTTTTTTCCTCTTTGTATCAGCTTTTTCCACCGAGTCCCCTGGGCGCCCGCTGCTCGGTTGGTCTCGTCCTCTTCTTCCGTTGACTTGGAATCTTTTCCCGTTCCCCCTTGGGCTGAACAGTTCTCTGACTTTGTCTGCCCCCTTCTGTTGGCGTTACGGTGAGTTTTTTCCTTTTACCCCTTTTGCGAACCCCTCAGTAAAACCGTGCCCTCTCCATGGGTCCCAATGATTGTTGATTTTCGCCATGATCTGTTTTCATCCTCATGGGTGTTGACGTATTGCTTTGGTTTCAGCGACGGCTTTGTCCGTTCCTTACCTTGACCTGTAGTACCGATTTTTTTTCTGGACTCTTTTTACCATGTGGACTACTTTTGGTGCTACTTTCCCTGTTGGACAGTTTTATAGAGTTTCACTTGGTCCCACTCCCCCCTCTGAGAGTCAGGGCCGGTCGTGAGGTCCTGCCACCCCGTGGCCAGGGGATTTGTTGTTTTCCAGCAGCCAATTTATCCCCCACGTTGCTGACACCGCCTACTTCCCCTTTATTTTTGATCCTTTGCACCGTTACGACCCGTTTTTTAATTTTTTTTCGGTATCCACCGTCGTGGTCGGAGTCTCTTCCTCCCTCCTTTCGTCTCCCGTCCAATGGATATTCTACGTTGTGCCCTGACACCCTGGTCCCCGTTTCTCGTCTTCGGCCAAGCACCCTTTTTGACCCAGTTTTCAGTTCCCTGGGTCCGCGACTCCCACCATTCCACTGCCGTTGACCTTGCCGTTTCTTGAAACCCCCTGGAATAGGGGAAACCCCCCCCGGCATTTTTCCCCTCAATCCCCCTTGAGTTCTTGGCGGCCGTTTGCGATTTCCCGGTGCCGTCACCCCCGAGCGTTCTGTCAGACCTTCCTTGTCTCGTGAGATTGCGTCACCCCCCGTTGAGCGTTCCGGGGTGCAGAGGAATTCCCTCCACCTTCATTTCGGCCAAGTTAGACTTCCGTCTTCCCTTACCTACTCTGACTGAGGGTCATGGTTTTTCTTTTTCCCCTTGTCCCCCGGGCAGGCTTTTTTTTTTTTTTCTGGACGCTTGGCGTATTCGGGGAGACGTCACTGAACCCCCCTTTTCGTTTTGGTCCCTGGTCGCGTGGATTTTTTCGTGCCGTGGTTAACAAACCCCCTTTGATCTACCTTTTTGAGCCTTTTCTGTCTACTTTCCATACCCGTCATGGTATGATCTCAGACGCCTGGGGATTGGACTGTTATATCTACCACTGGTTTCAGTCCCCTTTTAGTCACCCCCTTGCTCCCCGCTTGCCGTACAACTGTTTTTTTTTTTTTTCTGAACACAAAGTTTTTTTTTTCCCCAGCTGGAAAGGTCGGCCCCCCATTCGCCACTACCTATTCCCCCTGCTGCCTTCAAGTTTTTCTTTTTTCCCTTCTTCTTAAATTTTGTTCCTTTGGGCGTTTTTTCCTCTTCCTTGGCCCCCTCCCTTGTGGTTTTTCTTAGTCAAAACGTGATTTCGTTTCTTTTTTTTTTTTGCCCTGGGGACACTATTTAGGGCCTCATGCTTATACGGTCCCTAGGGACTTTAGTTTCTTTCCTGTTTGAGCTATCTTGCGGCTTTCTGTCTTTTTTTAGGGGGCGTCTAGCCCTGGCTCTTCTGGCCATTTTCCTCCACTAGGTGAGGACTGCGTTTTTTTTGTTTTTTTTTCGTCGCCCTGGTGAAGGATTCCTCCCCTTCTTTCCACCAGGCACCTGACCTCCCGAGTTCCGACCAACCATGTGGATCCCCCCCCTCCTCTCCGGGTGCCCGTCCGTCTAGCAAATCGTGACAGTTTCGCTCATTTTCCCCGCAGGCCTTGCGAGTTCCGTGTTCTTCTGTTGCTTTCCCCCAGGTGCCCAGAACCTCGTGAAAGTGGTTTGACTATCTTCTGCCTCTTTTTTTTTTGGTTTTCGAGTTTTTTTTTACGCTGGCCGAGGGCAAATTTCCCGGCGTCCTTGTGGCGGCCCCCCCCCGTGGGCTGTGTTCCTGTTTCAAAAGAACACCCGAATGATTCGTCCTTCCCTTAGTTGACGGTTTTTTCCAATTATGTTTTTAAATTTTCCCTTTACCCCACACCCCTTCCTTTTTTGCTCGTTTCTTTGCTTCCTTTGTTTTTCTTGGGGCGGGCCCTGTTCCCCCCCACACCCCTTCATTTCCCAGCCCATGTCCAAACCTGTTCCGTTTTTTTACTTGTAGCCAGTGCGGGTGTTCCTTTGGATGGTTTTGTGAATGTTGTGAAATGAGTACCCCAGGTTTGAGGCCGCAGATCGACTGTCCCTTCATGGTAAACAATGATGTTTGCTGCACCTAACTGGATCATCGCCCCCCCCCCCCCAGATTTTCTTTTGGGTCTTTCACGCCTTGGTTTTTTTTGGGGAGGGGATTGTGGGGCATCCCCACGAGCTGTTCTCCGCCGGGGTGGTTTCCCTATTGGTTCTTACATTCTTACCCCCAGCTTATCGGGCGCGGAAGGTTGGACCTGACCGGTAACTTAGGCGTAAGGGGCGTGTCTAGTGCTCCCTGTCACTCTGGTCCGGTTCAGGGTTTTTTTCCTTTGCTCCCGCTGAGGTGTGGGAAGGGGCGCCACAATCTTCTTTTCCTCCTCTTTTTTTTCAGCGGAATGATCCCGCGTAGTTCCTTGTCCTGTGCCGCCATTCCACCACGGTTTTGCCATCTCAAAATGTGGCCATTTTTTCCCCCATTTCTCGGTGTGGTACCTGATCCATTGGAGGAGATTTAGCCCCCTATCCCCTTGGAGTCCTTCTTTCGCCGTCTACAAGGTCGGCTGGTTTTTCGTGACAGGCCAAAAGTCCCCTCCGTTGTTTCAGGGCCCTGCTTCTTGCTTTTTACGGTTGACCCCGCGATATCCCCCTTCCCTTTTCTTCCCTCTGACGGTCCAGACTGTCTCTGTGTTTAGTCGGGTGTGAGGCTTTGGCCAGCTTCCCTTTCCTTCGTTTGCTGTTTTTTTTTTTGCCTGCCCTCGCTGTGTGGCCTGCCGCCCGCGTGTTCCCCTCGTTTGCCGCCTTCACTTTTTTTTCCTCCATTTTCCCAAAAAGAAAGGAAATGTGTCCGCTTTTTTGCGGTTTGGCGATGGACTCCCCTTCCCTCTTTTTCTGAAAACCCTTACGTCCCCTAGGTCGGTTTTGACCCTAGAGCGTGCAGTATCTTTTGTGTTGCCGTTTTTTGACTTGTCTGATTCCTTGGCGTTTTCCCCCCTCGTTCCTCGGATGACTCGAGGTGCCAGACACCCCCAGTGAGATAGGTTAGTTTCGTGTCTCTACCACCACCCTTTTGGACTTTGGCTTTTTTCCGGATTCGAAGTTCCACACCTTTTTTGCCCGAAACCCCCCCCCAACAACCGGGAGGGTTTTGCACTTCGCTTCGCGTGGAAGTCTTTTCCATCGTGGATGAATCCGAAGTCGTGACCTTTCATTGAAGGTGTTGCTGGTCAAGACCAGCCTGCTATAATCTTTCAGTCCTAATAAGTGTGTGTTTTTTTAGGAATTGGTATGGAGCCGAGTTTATGCACCAAGTTGACCCAAACAAAATGCCTTTTTTTTTCCGTCCCGGTCTTTTCATTCAGGCCGTGCTATTGTCCCCACTCATGGGCCCCCTGACGCTTTCGACTCCAAAGCCCTTTCTTGTGGGTCGTTTTTTCTCCCCCCCGTTTTGCAATTTTGCCTTTTCGCTGACCCCGGCCACTCCGCAACGGTGGGGTTTTTTTAGAACGAAGTCAGGACCCCTGACCGGCGAGTTTTGAGATGTTGGTCCCGCCCCCCCGGCACGACCTTAGTTTTATTTCAAGTCCCAAGAAAGGTCTCTGGGACGTACCGTCCCAACCCCGGAACCCCCGCGCCTTTTCGCACTGATGAGAGTGCCCAATTCATAGCCTTTCCCCACAGTTTAATGCCCCGGATTTTTTTTTGACTTTCCCCACCCCCCGAACTTTATCTTGTCATCCACGGTTCCTTATTTGTTGGTGGTTGAAACTTGAGGCCCCCACCCAGTCGTTTGTGCTCCTGCCATAACTCCGTGGGTTCTGACCCGGAGTTTCCGGGCGTTAGTCCCCTTCTTCTTCGCCCGTTCCTGACCCTGCCTGTGTGCTGGTCAACAGAATCACCTCCCTCACCCTCCCCCGTTCTTTTTTCTGTTCCTTCTATCGGAATCCCCCCTTTTGGTCGGGTTTCGCCGGAGTAAGTGACCGGAGAACGTCGTCACCTTTGCCGAATGCCCCCCTTTTTCCGGTGGTTCCCTTGCCCCTCACCCACCTGGGCGGTTTCTTTTTGTTCCTACAGAACCCCTTAGACCGCCTTTGATGGGCCGGTTTACCCTTCCTTTACGCCCGGGGCTCAGAACATTGCCTGAACAGCCCCTCCATTGATTCGTAAAGAGCGTTTCAGGCTTCCCGTGTGAATTGATGGAGATACCAACACCCCGTTGTCTTTCTTGGGAGGTCCCCCCTTTCAGTCACATCGAAGGCCCCTTCACGGCCTAACCCTATTCGGACAGTCTCCTGTTTGTTTTCCCCCTAATTAACACCCCCCCTCACAGAGCTGAGAAAAAATGCTTTTCACTTTCACTTGTTCAACAGTTTGGACTGCACTTTCCCTCTGTTTCCCCTTTCTGTGTCCCGACGGTTCCTTGTTTTAAACAAAGGCGTTTCCTGTGTCCTCTCCCGCGTTTTCTTAACGAATCCCCCGGGAAAGTTCCTCCCCCCCCCTGTCCTGAACCTTGAGTTTGCGCTACCCTCCCCCCCCCCAAAAGTCCCAAAGAAAAAGAAGCCATCCCCTTCTCTTCCCCAGTCCACCCCTGTGAAAGGGTGGTTGGAGATGTCCATTTTTTTTTTTTCCTCAATCATTGGGTGACACCATTCCGTCCCCGTCTCTTCTCGCTCACTTTTCCCCCCCCTCCCAAGGTACCCCAACCTTTTTCAAAAAATTCAACCGGTTCAAAGTGATGTGCCCTTACCATTAGTAACCCTTTTCTTTTCCCCCTTTCCCCCACATTGAAGTTTTTTTTTTCGGATGGTCAGTTCCCCTGTTTTGCTCATGTACCACTTGCCTCAGAAGATCACCCACGATTACCGGTTTTTATTTTTTGTACCCTTCCAAAATTAACCACCCATACTCCCCTTCCAAACCTGAAGGTATACTGCCTGAAGATCCATCCGTGTCTTACCGATTGATGAAAAAGAAGGACTCTGTTGTTTTCCCTCCCCCCCCCTTAGTCCCCTGCATTTTTTTTTTGCTCCGGTCCACTCCATCTTCTTTCTCTTTTCCCTTCCTTATTTGAAGGGAGTAACAACCCCCCCTTCCACCGGTTCCTTTTGTTAAGAATATTAGAGAAGGACCCCTCCCCGCACAAGATGAGACCTGATGCCGCGAGGGAAACGATTTTGTAGATTTTCATCTTTTCTTTCTGAGTTTATGAGCAAATTTTTTGGGTTTGTTTAGAGAATAGCGGAAATTTTTTGTTTCACGTCATCCGACTAATGCCGGTTCCCGGCCGATCATCACTTCCCCGTCTGGGGTGAGTTCTGTTAGAAGACTCTATGGTTACCCGAACCCCCACTGGGACCCCTTTTACGTCAAGAACCATAATTACATCTTAGTTTCTTCTCTTCGCACGAGGACTAACTTCTTTTCTTTCTTTGATAGCACCCCCCCCCTCCTCGCTTTGGCCCCCCCTGGGAATAAACCATCATCCCCCCTAACCGCTTTTTTTGACCCCCTCCCCACCCCGGTATTTTTCTTGATGCGAAACTCTGCCCATCTGTCCCCCGGGGAACTTCAGTCCCCCCGCCGGCCCTTCTGGTGTGGCTTATGGGCAGTGCCACAACCCCACACACCCTTCCTTTTTTCCGACCGTTACCCCCCCGTGGGGTTTTGGGTCTGACCCCCCCAGTAGGTACTACAAACAGGTTGGCTTTTTGAGCAAGGTTTGTCCTCTTGGATGGACCCCGGTCGGTTCTATTGTCCTGCTTCTCCTGATGTTTTTTTTCGGCTGATCAAATTAGTTTTTTTTAAGCATGGTCTTTTGGAAGTAGGTCCTCCTTCTCTCCGGTGATCCCCTGTGAGAGCTAGGTTTTTTTTCCTTTTGTTCCAACTGTCCCCCACCTCCACCTTTCCCCTCCCCCTCTTCCCCCCGGCCCCCCGTTGGAATTTCCCCCCCTCCTGCCCATAGAAGACTGAACCGTTTTGCCCGTGGTCCAAACCCCAGACCCCGGCCAGGTCATCGACCCATTTTTTTCCGCCGAGATTCAGTGTTTTTCGGTTCTCCCTGTTTTTTCCCAAGGAAGCCCTTTTTTTTCTCCTTCCCTGTCTGAGGTCTGTTTTAATGCTTTCGTTTCCCCGATCAGGGTGTGGTCCGTGGCTGGGACGAGTTGCGGCCCATCGCATTCTGTCTCTTCCCCGCTCTGCTCAGTGTTGCCCGTCCCTTAGAATCGCCGGCCGCACTAACCTCCGGGTGCCCCTGTGATACCATCTTGTTTTTCGATTTCCCAGGTCGGCGGGGGACTTCCCCGTGCAGTTCGTTTGTTGTTAAGTCCGTCAATTCGTCGGCGGACCATGGGTCATATTGAAACTTGTTCCCCCTCCCGTCGGTTTTGGCGCGGAGTGGTCCCTTTCCTTGACACCCATTCCCTACAGCAAAGGTGCCCTAGTTAGTTGTTTTGGACCCCCCCTTCCCGGAGCCGCTCACTCAGGCAGGTATTCCGTTTACCCTTGAATTGGCTGACCCCCTGCCCCCCCTCCTATCCCGTTTATTTATTCCGTGTTTGCAATTTTATTTTCTTGAGTACGTTCTTCTTGGACCCCTCCACAGGCCCGTCAGCCCGACTGAGTTTCCGGTCCCCTTCCCCCTTCTCACGCGGTAGTGCCACCCCTTTCTCTCCCTTTTGTCCCATTGGAGGCACCGTTGTTTTACACCGGTCTTTCGTCCCCCCACGACTTCGATTTCGAGAATTGGTCAACACCCCCTGTCATGTCCGTTAGGGTTATCTCCCCTTTTCTTTTTACCCCAGATTTGACATCAGCAAACTCCATTCTCCCCCCCCTCTTTTACTATAAGATCCGTCACTCTCACATCCTCATTTACGTGTCTCTCCTGTTATTGCCCCTAAGTGTCCTTTCTGGGTTCCCCTTTTTTTCCGTTACTCCACAGGCCGTCCATGAACGGCACAGCAAGGTCCATCCTGTTTTCGAGTTATAATTAACTTTTTCCCCCATTTGGGCCCGCCCCCTTGGAACCTTATTAGCCCACAGGTTCGCTCCCCTCGCCCGAGCAGACAAGAGTAGCATGGTCTCGATGGAACGTGACTTCTGCCGTCCCCCTACCCACTTGCGAAGTCCATTATGGTCGACGCTTCAACCCTCGTGTCTCAACTTTCAGAAGGCCGCTGTTCCCATCGGGACACCCGTGAACCTCCCCTGCCCCCCCTCATCATAGGGTCCCCGTGCGACTACTAGTCATGCGGGCGTGGTTATAACAGTCCCCCCCCTTCCCTCTACATGGCGTTTTTTTCGTCCGCCAGAAAGATTTCGCCAGGCCCCTATTAGGGTCGGCCCTCATGGGGAAGTCCTTCTGTTCCTTGGTCGTCGGACACACGACCGATAGCACCCCCCCCCCCACCTCATTGACATTTTCCCGTTTCTTCTTTTGGGGGGCAGGCTGCCTCCGATTTTTCTCTCTAAAACCCCCCGTTCTTGGAAGCGGTCCTACTCTTTGAGGTCCTTTCTTCACTAAAAGTGAGTTCTTCCCTTTGCCCCTTCCACTTTTTTGTGCTTTGTATTACGTCGTTACACCCAAAGACCCCTGGCGCAAGGTTCCAGACGTCCACACCTTTGCCCGGGGAGCCGCTGTTTCCTTTGTGGTTATTAAAGGCCCTGTGACCTCAGGTTAACGTTCTTCTCCCGGGCTCCCCAGATAACGGGGCAGGTTCATACCTTTCCCACTATGAGGTTAACCGTTGGGACCCGGCCGCCCAGTTTGCCCCGTTCTTCCCGGTCGTTGTCCCTTTTTTCAAGGGAGCGTCGTGGCATTTCTTTTTCCGGTCCTCCCTTAGCACACAATAAAGAGTTGCGCCTTCCTCTCGTCGGCTTTCTCCCGAAGCTGCACCCAGATGTCCCCACCCCGCCGTCTGATCACCCTTTCTAGGCACACTTTAGGGCAGTTGTCCCCCCGTTCGCGCTCGTTTGATCGTTGCCCCATTGTAGAAGAGTCTTTGCGCGTCGGCCAGCACTGCCCTGAAGTAAGTCCTCCCCCCCCCTCCCTTTTTTCCATTGGTCAGCACCGGTGACGGAAACCCCTACCCACTTTTTTCAGCCCCTTGTGCTCCAGAATTGGGTTTTGCTTGCCCCATCGGTTCCTCCCTTCGGGGTTTAAAACACTGTGACTGACGTCTAGTTTTTTGATACGCTTTGCGATGAGTTGTTTTAGCACCGATCACGTACCTTTTCCCCTTCTTTTCTTGGCATTTTTTGCCGTAAGGGAGGGGGGGGCATTGTCTTTTCGTTTTGAAAAGATTTATGTTTTTTCGTTCAGGGACGGGCTGAGTGATCTTCACCTCCTTAGAATTGAGAGATTGAGGACCAGTTTCTTCGTTGGCCTTCCACTCTACTGTCATTACCTTTCCCCCTACGGGATCCCCGGAGAGGGGGCTGTTGGGATTTCCCTTTGGGTGATGATTTTTGCCCGGTTCTTTCGTTTCCCGGCTCTCTGCAATGTCACCATTCCCCCCTTTCACTTCGTTCCTGCACCAGATTTACCCCCTTTT
>Ga0179591_1268309_pt1 | contig 20839 bp, 16 predicted proteins | sample CZOMad2_1_08_16f_FD_182891 | JGI IMG/M metagenome (GOLD analysis project Ga0179591, IMG submission 182891) | Vadose zone soil fungal communities from Angelo Coast Range Reserve, California, USA - CZOMad2_1_08_16fungal (PacBio error correction) | ecosystem: Environmental > Terrestrial > Soil >... | reverse complement strand
TGAGGTCTCCCCCTCGAACGTCAAGAGCCCCAAGGGGTTCGTTCGTTGACTTGATTTTCTCAGCTCACAATTTGGCCGTCCTGCAAGATTGTTACAGGGCGGAACGATGAAACTTCCTTAAAGTTCTTCGAGGTGGAAGGGCTCCAATTCTTCCTGATTTCGAGTTCGACTTTTTGCTTTTCCCTGAGCTTGGAGAGTCCCACCGTGACGGCGTCTAATCTTCTCGCGATTGTGTCCTGGACCTCGTACTCAAGGACCGCAATTCTGTCATAAGGTTCGAAGGCCAAGTTCCTATCTTGGTTCAACCCAACCGCGTGCGTAGTCGTTTCGTCCGCGTTCGCGGCCGTCCCACGCGGCAATCTCTTTTTTTAGACAGCTCCGCGAGACTTTTTCCCTACCATTACCATCTGCTCCCCCAGGTCCAGCTGTCCCTTTTGGTTCCTTGGCCATATTTTGGCATTCAGATTCGTCTTCAACTCCAGGCTCGATGAATGCCGGACTGACCACGTTCGTTCTTCCTGGGTTTGTGAGGACCACGTCTGCAAGTAATCGACTGCCGTCACTCTACCTCCGGGCTAGAGCCGCGTGGTCGGACCTTCCTCTTATAAGGAGGTGATTCGCCGAGATCGCTGTAACCCGTGCGGCCTGTCGCGCCCGAGAGCTTTCCTCCCCTAGCAGTGTTCCCGCGTTGCGAAACAGCTCCCGACTGTCGATGTCCTCTTAGAGTTTGACGCGATTAGAGAGTTGTGGACTTTGGTCCCGAAGAGGGGCAGCCCCTTTTCTCCAGACGCGCTTGATCACCCCCTGACCACTATCCCTTTGTGTTTTTCTTCCCTTATAATGCAGCTACCCTCCGACAAGACCCTCGAAGAGAAAACTCTCTTAGGTTCGGGCCCCTCGGGTTTTTTCATTCTCGACGAAACCTGCGTTCGCGCAAGGACTTATCTATACCGTGTGCAGTTCAGGTGCGTCAGTCAGGCATGTCGAGTCTTGAGATGAAATTTTTGACTTTTTCGACCCAGGAGGTGTGAGGAAACTAACGTTCCCGACCCACCACCGGTTCTTGGTTGTGCAATTTTGAAGGACTTTTGGGTACTTTTCGTGGACGCATGAAAAATTTCTCAGCACAGCGTGCTGGACCACGGTTCCTCTCCATCCCCCCCAAGGAGTGGGACGTAGAAGTTAAGTTCCGGTCCGTTATGAAGTCACCGTTCGCCGAGCTTGTACGGAGCTCCTCCGCTTCGCGCCCCCGACAGCAGGTAGGTAAGGACATGGGGATCGTCCCCGCGGCGACTAGCCTCCACTCCCTCTATCCGACCCCGCCAGTTCTCCTGCATGCTCCGGTGCACCTGTCCAACCCCTTTTTTTACACATGTTTATCGAAGCGACCTTGTAGATCTTGGCCGAGACAAGTGCGTCGTAAGACAGATCATTGCTGAAGCCTGAGTGCTAATACTAACGTTCCGAGTGGCTTACAATTTGCACTCCCAATGGAAACTTTTTAGCCAACGATAGAAAGATATCTTAGATTCCTCCCGCCATCCCGCAGGTTCGCAGCAGCAAAGTCTTCCTTCGGCGAAAATTTGTGTTTTTCTCTGAGATGGTGAATCTTTAAGACGTCGCCGGCGCTTATCGACTCTTCTTTGGTCGAATCCTTATACTTTGACACCGCGCCTCCACTGGACGCCAGTCCCCATGTACGCAGCGACAGCTCCTCAGCACTTTGAGAGCTCAAGAAAGGCCCCAGAAAAAGCTTTCCTTTTCCCATAAAGTTTGGAGGTCATCCAAGCGGGAATCGTTTCTCCCAGGCTTCTCGCGGTCCCCCCCGCTTGCGTGCCCCCCTCGCCAAATTCGGGATTTTTGGTGCTTTCAGAATTCATCACTGCTTTTTTCGCCAACACGGCGAACAAGTCGTTCTTGAACGACCTAGTTCCGGGCTCTCCCGTCGTCTCCTTAGCCGACCTTTTTGCGACCTATGACCCTCGCCCCATTGAATAAAACCTCTTTACCTCCCCCTTTTTCTTATCCCCCAACTTTCGCCCTTTCCCAACCTAGAAGGCACGACCCACGTGACGACTCCAAACTCTCTTTCTCGTCAATCCTTCGTCGCCCCCTTTCTTAGAGAAGCTTTAGTTCTCTCCTCCAGATCAGAATCACCCGTTGGGCCTTTTCCTATCTTGCGCTATGGTGTAACCATACTTGACCAGGCCGTTTGATCAGCGCGTTTTCCTCCGGTCGAGATGGCAGGGAGTTATCTGTCCGATTAGCGGTCAGATATGCCCCCGTCTGTCTTCTGGATCCCTTCCACTTTTACCTCCTCCTTTTTTTGTGTTCTTCTTCGATCAATCCAGCTCTTCCCCCCTCATTTACCCGCAAGTCGCCGAAATCCTCGCCGCTGGCGCGCCGTGTCCTGGATATGACGTGTTCGGCATGTTCAAGTAGTGTTTTTGAAACCAGACTTGTCCCCTGATTTTCTTATCCTCTGTGAAGCAACATTCGGGATAGTTCGACCCTGCACGGGTAGTTTGTTCCCACCCCAAGTGGGGCGGACGTCTCCTGGGCGGATGGTTTCATTTTCTCCCAAAATGGACGTCGGGGCCCTGCACTCTTTTGCGCATCCAAGTTTTCCCTCGCCCCTTTAGGTGAGCCAGTTCACGTAGCCTCTTCCTACGTCTCCCGAACGCTCCGCTATTCTCTTATAATGAAAGAGGTCGCTCATCCCATAGTTCTGTCCCGCAAACATTTGGCGAGACCTTCTTTTCGCAGGTCACCTCCTGATTGCTCAGCCACATAGCATCGGTCAACTCTTTCGCTATGCCTGCACCCCCCTCCTTTTCAAAGTCAAATTCTGTGGGAACCTGTTTGAGCGACGATCTGTTTCGCCCCCATCTGTCGTGGACTTTATCCAGCGACCAACGTGTGCCTGTCTTTCCCTCCACCCAGGACTTTGTAACCCCTCAACAAGGATAGCACTCGAACTCCAGTGTTGTTTTCTCCCCCCGATCCGCCCAACTCTGATTTCGCGCGGGTGTGCTGGCATCACTTTACCCATGAGTCAACGTCTCTTTTTTCTTTTCTGTGCCTCGCGAGATGTTTCATTGATTCGATTGGAAGCGATTCGAGGTCCTGATGTGTTGTCGCACGCGCCCAGACATACCTCTTCCGCTTAGTCCACGATAGACGTTTTAGTAGTGGTTGACGCGTCGAGCTTTTAGCTTGAAAGACTTTAGATGCCGGAGGAAGGCTCCCGGGGATTCTAAGCTGCTGATGTCCGCAGACTCCCCATGCCATTCATTGAGCTTTCTGCTCTCATCGTCCCTTAATAGATTAGGCGGGCCCAACCTCCCTTTTTCTGTTCCTTGAGGGGACGATAACCCTTACGTTAGCCGAGGGCTGGTTTTTTTTCTTTCTGACGCGTGGAGGTTCTGGCCTAGTTTCACACAACCTACCGCGGTTCTTTTTTTAAAAAACCGGTCCCGTTCCCCCCTTTAGATAGGTGTTTTCGGATGTCCGTCGAGGTCCCCCCAGACACCTCCGTTCTGGTTCCAGATTCTGGTCCCGAGTTACGCGCCGCATTTCCCTTGTCGCCTGGCAATTTTGAACGGTCGAACCGAGCCTCGGCACAGTTGAGTGGTCGATTCAAATTTCGACTTTTCCCTCTTCCTTTTCCGAGGCCGCTATCCTCTTTGAGAGGGCCGAGTGGAATTTATTCCTGTCATGGAGCTGCACTTGTCTTTTCATTCGTAGCTTTCTTCTTTTCCATAGAGTTAGTCGGACGCTATTTGGCGCGCACTTACCCCTTCTTTCTATCGCTTCTCTCACACAAGCCCTCGTCATTTCCCCGTGCCTTTCCTTCTTCCCCCTCTTCGGCTTGAAAAGAGTCACGAGTTGAAGTCGTTGGCGCGGAGTCGAAGGTCCTTTTACGACTTTTGCCCCATGCAGCGACGCCTCCCGGTTCACGAACCCTGGAGAGAAGCGAGACTGTTCTTTTTTTTCCTTGAAGTTTAAGACCTCCCAACGTGTATAACAACCCTAGTCCCCCTACCCTTTTCTCATGATTCGTGGGGCTCTGGTCACTCGATTTCCATGCAGCGCCATTTATGAAGCGTACATCCCTCCCAATGAGGGATCTCGTTTTTTTTTTTGCACTTGGAGTACCTTTTCGGCTCGTGGCGCTCGTCTCTACCGCATGTGCGGCTCTCATTGGTCGGACGATTCCCCCGTTCGATTTTTGATCCCCCCAAGTTCACCCATGCAGCAGAGACTGATCTGTGGCAATGACCCTTGTCGTGGTTCGTAGGTCGTGTCCAGGTCCCTTTTGGGTTTCGGACCGCTACTTTAGATAATAGGACCAGTGCATCAGTGATCCTCCACCATCGATATATCGTCTTTCGGCGAAGGCCATCATCTCCACCAAGTCCTTTGCCAAGGGGCTGCAGCCCTGTCAAACTTGCTTCCCCTGTGAAGCCTTCGTCGCTTCCTACTCCCAACGTTTTTCCCTTTCCTTCTTCTCTTTTGCTGCTGGCGTACTCTCGATCTCTACTAATAAGGTTTTTCTTGTTTTCCTTAGAGATGGGGGCTTCGCCCCGCCGCACTCTCCCTTTGACTCCCTTCGGAGGTCCTGTAGCTTCACCCCTGTGGTTCTCAAATCTTGAAACCAGGCCTGTTTCTTAGCCCGATGATGTGCCCCGGCCCGTCCTTTTTTCTTATGTCCGTACCCGTCGGCCCTAGATGAGCTTTTTATTAATCTTATCAACTGTTGTGCAGAATGCGGTCTTCTCCCAGTTTCCTCTCCAGCCCCGTGAGAAGCCCGGGCCCCCCTTTCAGTCTCCCTCCCGATTGCCACCCCTCTAGCAGTGGAAACCGGTTCCGTTTTGTATCACTTGTAAACCAAACCTCACTTTTCTCCTTTCGTTGCCCCCCCCATCGGTCGCCTGCACCTTTTGTTCGATGCGATGCCAAGAGAAATGGTTTACCTCCCCAAAAGTGCAACCCGAGAATGTTGTTCCAAGCTGCACTTTTGGGTTACGGCATGAATGATTCACTTTGGCTTTTTATGGAAAGTCCTTTTCCCCAGCTATGCGACTCACCAACGAGGATCGAATGTTTCATATTCGAGACTTGTGGGTTGTTCTAACTGGAGTATCGGTCCCCTCTGGCGATCCAATCCCAGGACTCCCTCAGGGCTTCCTCTTCTTGTTTTACGTGAAAGAGTTCTCCGTTGTCGGATTCATTGACCAGATTCTTCCTTCCGTGTCCCCTGACGGGGACTTCTATGTCGAACGTCTTTGTTGTCATATCTCCCCTTTTGCCGAGGCCCGCACGGTATGGCGTAGCTGGTTTGTTCGATTCTTTGCCCCCTATCGGTGTGAAATTGGTGTGATGCCGCATCTTGCGCATCTACTCCATCTGTATGGCGCCCACTCTCCGGAGGCTCTTCGAGACAGCTTTTTTCCCGGTATCACCCTTCGCCCCCACCCCTCGGCTTGCGATCTTTTCAACGATCTTTAGCTTGGAAATTGGAGATCCCCCTTACCTGAAGTTCCCCGCCAGGATAGCCCCGAGTTGCACGGCCACTTAACCGCCCGGATGCCTGCCCCCGATCCGCCAATTTGGCATCGAACTCTCGTTCGACGGTCTGTCAACCTTCCCAGCACACAGAATCCGATCGTGTATTGGTTTCGCGGCACAGGGGTTACCTAGTTTAGCGTTCGGTTCATGCCCCTTCCCAGCAACTTTGTAGTTTTTTCTTCTAGGTTCTTCGTGCGTCCGCGCACATCTTCAACTTAGCCGTGAGTGCCCGTATCCACCCGGTCCCTTTAGCAGGACACGTCTCTATTTTTCCAGAGTAGACTTTAAGACTGAAGAAAGCTTCCCGGTCTTTTAGTCGGCCATGGGGATCTGCGTTCTCATCTCCCCCACCCATTTTCGGCACTAGCCCCCCCCCCTGTTTCCTTATGATAAGGGAGGAGCAGGCCCCAATTTAGCTCGCTGCGGCGAACTTGCTTTCGACGCGCGTACGTTGAAGAGTCAAGGCGGTCTACCCTTGCAGTTTTCTAATAATCACCTAGCGGCTTTTTATGTTTTCGCACACTTCTGCTTTCTTCACCCGATATCTTTCAGTCGGCGAGTGAAGCCCCTGCCTTCCCCCCCCTCCCGTGTTCTCCATCCTTTCCGGTCCCCCTCCCCCTTTCTATAGACTACAACCCGTTTTTAATTGAATCGAAGCGTTAACGATCGTAAACCCCACCGACATGCATTCTCCCTTCGTCGGTTGACCTTCCAGCCATCGACATGGCGCAACGTTTTAGGCTTCGCCCCTCCAAATTAAAAGTGGTCCTGTCATTCGTTGGGCGGATCGGTAGCCAGCGGTCATCGTTGACCTGCTCCGATTTTTCAAGTGAGACAAGCTCTCATGCGTCCATCTTCCCGCTCCCAGTCCACTGTTTTTGTGGATCCCTCGTTGACGCTTGATGCTGCCCGCATAGTCGGACTTGGATTTGATTCGATACCGGGGTACAGTCGATTCCCTTGCCCTCTTGACGACGTTCATTTCCCAAACTGTACTCTTTTTCCAACCCAGTCCTGGCACGCCTCTGATCCTGCGTCCAAACATTTCAAAGTGATCCGCCTCCCACCTTAATCCGCACTTTTTACCCACGCTCTAACCTTTTTTTTTGTTTTCCTCATACCCTCCCGAAATATTTTCCCCCCCCCGTTTGTCAGTCATATCGCGGTGGTTTGCTTTTTCACCCCTGACGTTTTTTTTGAAAAATGCCTTTAAGAATCCAGTTGCTCGCGACGGCGACGAATTCCAGGTAGTTCTAAAGCTCAGATATGTCTTGCCTTGTTGTCGGGTCCTGATATTCCCTCCTATTTTTTCTTTGTTATCTCGAGAGACTCCCGTCCCCAACTCCGCTCGGCGGAAAGCCCCCATATTTCCTCTTACGTTACAGCTGGCCCTCCCTCCCGGGAGCTACGCGCCGGCCCTATCGTTGCAGTGACCCTTTTCAAGTATGCCATCCAGCAGCGTCCCTCCCCTAGCCTGCGTTCCGCCCCTTTTCCCCTTGGTGGATGAGCAACAGGATGGTTGTGTAGGATCTGTAGTACTCAAATTTTTTTCCGTTTGACGGAGGGCGGCTTGTTTTTACGCCGGTCCCCAGTGTGTTTCCTCTTGTGTGCTCCCCCGTTGTTTTTGTTTTTTACCTTTCACAGTTAATGCGTCGTAAAGAGGGATCTAAAGTCTTCGCACGTATCAGACTCCTGGCCCGGATTTAAGCAACTTCTAGCATAACGCCCCCGGTCGTCCCCACCGAGTTTTTCATCCCTATTTTTGATGTTGGCGACTTAGTTGACGCGGCGGCATTAACCCAGCCGCAGGACCGAGCCTTTCATGCCGCTGCCTGAAAGCTCTGACGCCAATCGGATTGTCCTTGAACTCTTTTTGGGCCTCGTGGGCTCTCTCCCCAGTTTGCTTCAGTGGATGTAGCTTTTGACAGATAGTCCGAGCGGCCCTTGTGGCAATGGCAGGTTCCCGTATTCTCCCAAGCTCCACGCCCCCGTTTTCCCCCCCCAACGAGACCCACCGAGCCCTCGGGACTTGCGGAGGGATGCCTTGGCTCCACTCTGCGTTTTCGGCACTGACTCTTTCTAGAGGCTCGAGTTGGCATGCTATGAATTGTCCGAGCCGGAATTCTCCCGCTTTTCTCTATATCAAAAGTAATTGACCTTCGTCAATATCTTCGCCTTAGTCCATGTTACCTGCGACTATATGGTTGACCTGTTCTGTGCTGACCGAAGGATTTTTTCCCTCTCGGGGGGATAAGGTGCATCTTAACAGATGATGGAGATTGCGGCGTGGATTAGTCCCGGCCGATCCCCATGGACTCTTTTAGTACTGACTTTGTCTCATTAAGACCCCTGGGCATTCGGGTACGGAAACAGTGATCCCGGCCCGTCTTCCGGGCGGGACTGGAGACTGTTCGCCGGACGGAGAGGAAGACTGAAATCATATCTTACTGCCCGTTCAGTGTAAGCGGCTTCCGCTACCTCCGCGTTTCCCTTACCATTCCCCCCCTTGCCTTTCCAAACCTTTTCGCTTTTTTGGATTTCAGATGCCAGACAACGTCGACTCGCTGCGCCTTTGCAGATACTTTTCGGCGCCTGTTCAAGGGCGTGCCCACGGTCGTTTTATTTTCTTTGAACCCAGTTAGGTCTTCCTCTCCAAGTGCCGCTGATATAGTTGCCTGCTACTAAGACTTCGCGTGCGCTTCTCGTTGACCTTCAATCCTCTTGGTAATAGGAGATGGCTCGCCCACATTTGGCGATCCGTTGGATGACAATGTCGGAACATTCCTTCTTCTTATTTTTGCTCCTGAAAAAAAGGTACATGATCATCGGCACTTATTCTATTGCCATTTACTGTGAGGTTTTATGCCTGAATTCGTTCCCCCTTTTCGGGAGTCAGTAGTTGAGGTCGCGCCCGCGCTGAACACTGTAGAGCGAATATGGCATTGACTCAGCCGTCTCGTCTGGTATTCCTCCCGGTAACCACCTGGTCCTATTACTTGCAGTCGATGAGGGTACCTTCGCCGACTTTCTAACCCAACGTACACCGATGCGTCTCTCTCGTCTTCGCCTCCCATTTGGTCAATATGCGCGTCTTTCAATCCCCGCGGCTACTCCCTTAATCCCCTGTACCCCCCAGGCTACCACACCTAGAGGTTCGTGCCCTTTGTTTCCCCTTTCTCTTGCGGCCTCTCGTCGACCAGCTCTCCTCCGCTGTCACGCGACAGGTTAGAACCCCTTTGCGCCCCGTTACTGTTTTCATCCCCTTGTCTTTTTCCCAGGTACCCTTCTTTTGGCAAAGTTCGGCTTTTACTGAATTTCTTCCCCTAGAATCGGCGCAGTGCTCCGCCGGCACTGCTCTGTCAAACAGTTTGCATACTTTTTCATTCAACATTCGCTACATCGCCGACGTTGGAGGAATCCTCGACCACCCTGCATTTGTCCAGCCTAGCTCACCCCATTCAAGCTTGCGGCGGTGACGCCTTTCTTTCCTTGCCCCTCAACAACGTTTGAATTTGACTGCGTGGCGACGATCACCCTATATATTTTCCCCTCCTTGTTGTTGATCGTAGTCTCACGAGTCATCACCCTTCCTCTTTAAAGTGTTTTCTCGTAGCCCCGGCTGAAACCTTTTCGCCCCGCAAGCTTCCAGGTATCCATCCTGTGAGGCTACCCGTTCTTCGGACTTTTTTTCTCCCACCCCTTCTTACTCTTTCCTCTTTTTTCTTCCCCGGATGAACTTCCTTTTGATCCTTTGCATCTTGACCTCCGAATCTCGCACGTGAGTCCGAGGACCTTTACCGTTCGAATTCCTTTTTTTTCAGAACTCTTTCCAGGGTTTAGCTTTTGGAATAAGTCATGTTCCATGGGTTAACACCTCGATTGGAGAAGGCTCGTTCGTCCAATGCGTCGCTGCAAATGATCGGAGTAGTGATGTTCTTCCTAGATTTGAGCCATGGCCCACCCCTTTTTTACCACCTTCGACTCTAAATTCTGCTGCTGTTTACGGTTCATGATGTTAAAGAGTGGTCCACCTTTTCGTGTAGACCCAGCTTGCCCCAAGAGAAAGGACCAACTAATTGTATCGACTTTTTTTTTGTGAGACATTTAGTTACACGGACGATCCTTCCCATTCACCTACCTCAGGAGAATGGTTCTGTTCCTGGCATTACGTTTCTTACCGTAGCGCGCTCACCTTCGCCCCCCGTTCTTGTCTTCACCTATCTTGCGCGCCACGCGAATCCTTATTTCTCTCTGGTTTTCTGGATTTCGCCTCCCAGCGAAAGCACGAATGAATTTGACTTTTCCTCTTGTTGTAGCTCCTCCGATTTAGCGCCAGTCTTTTTCCGTTTTGAGTCACCTAGCTGCCTCACTTAAGCGATTTTTCCCTAGCCCCCCCCAATCCAAAATAGAAAGTGTTCACGCGTCCTGTCCCCCGACGTCATGAGTACCCCCCCTTGAACCTCCACCCCTCCTTCCGGCGTCCCCGCAACGATATCTTTCCCCGCTTGGTTTGGAGATCGCACTCCCCCCCCTTTCGCCAACTCTACCGAGAGTTGTCCGTTATGCCATCGCCGGCTGATTGGCTGTACAATATTGCGCCCCCCCTCTCCCTTACTCGGACGTCCCTCGACTGCGTCCCCCTTCCGGATAGAAGTAATTTAAATTCCCGAGAAGTTGTGACTTCTGTCACCCCGCGGTAGGTAGACTTAAGCCCCCCCACTTGGGTAGTGTTCCCAAGGAGGTTTTCCTGCTTTAGACCAGGTGCGAAAGTAGTTAAGCGTGAGCACCATCCTTTTTCTTCAACCGGGGGTGTTCATTTTGGAAAGAACATCTACCTATTGGCCTTACCAGAAAGTTTAATTTACCTTTGGTAGGAGCCCCCATCCTCACATCTCACTCTGGTTCGTTCCAAGTTTTTTTTTTTTAGGTTCTGGCCTTTAACCCCAGCCGTCCCAATAGTCGAGACGCGAAGGGGGACGATTCAATTTTGATCTTTTTTTCTTTCCATAGGCGTGGGCGTCCGACAGACCAGCTTCGTTTCCCACCCAGGTAATCGTAGCCCAATCCCGCGATCACTTCGATCGCACCTCTTCTGTGGACGACCTGCGCAGAGTTTCGTTCATGGCCGCCCCCCGACTTTTAGTGTACATTCAATCGGAGCTGGGTATCGTGTTGGTTTCACCTCCCTCTTTTCGGCGTATTCGAGACTTCTTGAATCTAGTCCCACTTTTTACCCACAGATTTCCCTAAAGAACGCCCCGACGCCTCGGTACACTCCTTCCAGCCAATATTCTTCGAGGCATTCCCCAACTCCTTTCCTGTTCCCCCCCCCTTTTTTAGGAAGTCGGGTTAAGCAGAACTTTTACCCGAAGCGCTTCGGTTACTGCTTTAACCCTGCATTCCGGAGGTTCCCCCCAAATATTGACTCCTACCCAAGAACACGTGGCTTCCTTCAACTCGGGACCTCCCTCCTTTGCCGTTCTTTAGCCAGTCAGTTAGGATCGGGGTCCTTTTTTTAATCCTTTCCTCTTACTGTATCAAACTCGTGCCCTGACGTTCTCTCGCGCGAAGAAGCTGACCACGGTTCATACCCTCAATTCCTTTTTCTTGTCCATTCCGAATCAGTGCCGTAAACTCTTTCTAACTTCTCAGCCCCGGACCCTGACGTTCGCTTCCTCGATCCCGACCGCGTATCTAGTCAGATATCTTTCCCTTTTTGGACTGTGATCGTTTGATCACCTTTGTGTCGTTTAGGCTCGCCTTGGCTGAGGAGTTCCTCGGTGCCGATAGCCCTTTTCTGTCTTGCCGGGGTCCCTTCTTTTCTCTCTTCCTTTCCTTCTCATCCCGGTTGACTGATATTTCCTTTTCTTTTTTTCAGGAAAGACAATATGAGTTCCCTTCACGTCTCCCAGAGGAATCATCTGGCGCGCCCGTCGACCGGCGTGCCCGGGTCCCTCCTGGTCAAGTAGGGACTAGACTCCGATATCTGCCTGAGACTTTTAAATTAATTTTGGCTCGGTGTTTAGCCGGAGGCCGTCGGTATGGACTGTACGTGGTGACGGAGCTAGTGCGGATGGGGCTCAGCCCCCCAGTTTGCCTTCTTGCCTTGGTTTTTGCCTTCTTCTTTTAACTTTTAAGCTTTGCCTCCTGACTCCGCGTTTGTTGAGCCAGTTCTCGTCGCATTCTGGTCGATTTCTCGATAAGACTTTTGACCTTTGTCTCCTCCCCTTCACGATTTTTTTCGTACAGACTCGTTTCTCGTTTCTAAGTACCTCTTGACTTGAACACCCCTCCTCTTTGCCGACTCCTCTCCCTTTTCCTTTTTTTGCGAATTTGTCCTATCCTTGCTGAACGTCTCGCCCAACGCTCTTTGTCGACTTTTTTAAATCGTGCTGAGCGCTACTTTGACATCGTGAGTCTGTCGCTCGGCTGTTTTTACCTACCGGTAGTCGAAGTGTGTCTACCTTGGTCAAATCTTTACAGAATTGGTCGTCCCACTGACGTACAGCCAACTTGGGGTGATTCTGTCGAACTCTACGCCACCGCCTCCCTCGCCTCGATAATGGAGGCTTTCCTGCCATTGCCCCCTCTTCTCGGTGCACTGCGTTATTGAGATAGGTTATTCCTGCGTCTTCTTTTGTTTATGCTCTTATTGCTCCCCCCCTCGCTTACGTGATTTCTTCTCCTTCCCTAAGCACTCACTTTTAAGCTCCCTGATACTCAGATTCGAGCTCACGACCTGGGCCTCTGTATCTCGAGGGTTGACATGGCTCGTCCCATAACTTTCCGCACGGTTAATATTCAAGATGTTCTGAGACTTGGGCGGATTCCCTCTAGTTTCAGGCCGTACTCCCTGCTGGAAATGCTCCCTTCCTCTTTCATCCCCCGGTCAGTTCCCCGGCCACCTGTTAATGAAGGGGTTCACTTTTAAACCCGTCGACCGTTCGCGCCCACTGTCTTTAGTCGAAAGAAGTGCCCCTTACTCACTTCAACTATGGATCCTCCTTTGGTCCCTCTTTACAAGACGATGGACACCCCACCTTGCCTTTGCAACGGGTCCACTTTCCTAGATTTGGTGGCGGCTTGCTCCCAATACACCGTAGCCGTCGCCCTCTGGCCTTAAATCGGATGCGCTCCTCCCTTTTAGCTCGGCGCGGATTTTTTGGCCGTGAAATTCGCGGTCTTTGATAACCTTTTGCGGCCCCAAGTGCGTGCCCATAATTTTTCCCCAGATCTAGTTGGACCGCCTCCGGAAGATGATGAGTCGTGCAGGTATATTCGGAGGGGTCCCTTTACGGTCAACCCTCTTTTCCCCGATATTGGAGTTTCTTTTGTCCTCCGTGATTCGGCGGTCGCGTCCTTCTGCTGCGCACTGACCCCTTTTTCCAAGGATTCCCGCAACTCGCCCCTCCTCCATCACTTTGCTTTTGCCTCGCACCATGGGACCCATCTCTCCTTTCTTTTTAAGGCTTTACCGAGAGAAGGTACGTTCTTACTGCGTTCTAGTGATCCTCCTCTAGGAGGTCCCAAACCTGGTCCCTTTCGGTCGCGCCAGGGCTTCCTGATTTTGGATAGTCCCGTCCTCTCCTCCCCCCCTTTTATACCCCGTCTACTTTCTTTAGTTCCTAGTTTTGGTTTTTTTAACTCATTGTGTCCCCGAGGTTATGTTTCCCGCTCCCCACGCGTTTAATTCATGATCCCCCCCCCCTGCAGATTCAAACTTCTCGGCTCTCTTCTTAGTCCACCCTTTCCCCTTTTTTTTATCAGATCTTTCGCCCCTTCGTGGTTCGACGCAACTAATTTCTACTCCCAACGCGCGCCAGTCGTAGTCTTTCCCCCCCCTACTTTATTCCCCCCTTCTCTGAGCACTTTGGCCCCCACCCCCCCTGTTTTTTAGTATTACGGGTTCATCATAGAATCTCTTCCCGTGGCGAGTTCCGGGAGCCGGTCCGCTCTTCTTCCACTTGCAGCCCCCCAGCAACTCGAAGATCTCTCCCTTGGCGCCTTTCCTCAAGAAACCCTTCGGCTGTCAGCCTCGGGTTTCCCCTGTCACTGCTTCCCGGGCTAGTCCCGTAACGCGACGAAAAAAAGTGATGCCGTCCTTCTTCTCGGTGACGTGCGGTCCGCTCCGCCTCTCATTTTCCCTAATTTTTTTTTTTGAGTCGCTATTTTTTATCTAGCCACCGCCCGCACCCCAAATTGCCCTCATTTGTTCTCGAAGGATTAAGCTTTTCCCGCGTCTCTTTCCCAGGTCGGGCCGATGCTTGAAACCTGTTTTTTTTGAATTATGAGGATTACGGTCCACCCGTTCGAGTATTGAGAGTTAGTTTTTTGATCCTGACAACTTGGAAGGGGACCGCCATTCATCTTTCTCTCATATCCCGACTCCTTTTAATCCCTCCCCAGCCCTCCCCAACGACCTGCAGTTTTTTTGCGATTATTTTCTTGGACAGTTCCTGTTGTTGAAACTGACCCCTCTTCGAATCTTTTTGACCCGCTTCTCGCGCACATGCGCTTCTCGATGCCGACCTCCGGACGCAATTGTGACCCCCCTCCCCCCAAACAATCAGTTAATCCCATTGTGTCCAGCTCTTTGTTGGCTTCATGATTGTATTTTTCGCGGCCCCCTTGGAAAGTAGGTACCAAGATCGGGATACAAAGGTCATGACGGAACTCGGGTCGTTTTTGTGAGACACGTTTTCATTGGGAACGATCAGAAATTTAAGAATCCCCTCCTTCTGACTTTCCCAATGGTCGTGAACGGTTAGTATCACTCCTACCGTTAGTCTGCAAGGTCCAGTTTCTTGAATTCTCTCAGTGTGCCTTAGCTGCGCCTCGTACTCCCTAAATCGCAGGGGTAAACAGTTTGCGCAATCACTCCCACGGGGAAAGAGTAGAGACGAGTTCAGTAAGAAGTTTAGGTCGAGCCTCTCCACCCCACGAGGCTCGACCCCTTTTTCCTTCCTAATAGATTACGTCCACCACCAAAGAGAAGGGGTGAACCTATCCCGTGCAGCTCGGTTATGCATACCCCCGCCCCCTGAGAAACACTTTTGGCCGGGTAGGACCGAGATCTCAAACTCTTGGAATTGGAGATTTCAAGCCTCCCTCAATGTGCCGCGCTCCTCTCCCAAGCTGTTGCCGTCCCGTTTCGCCTTTTCCTACTCTTTTGGCTAACAATCATTTCGTCCTCTGGATATTGACCTTATAAGGTTTTTCTTTTTCTCGTCCCTCAGTCTCCCCCGCATAAAAGACTCCTACCCCCCTTTAAAGTCTCCTCCATTAACAGGTTTCTTGAATGTTAGCCGGTCGTTTCCCCTAATTTTGCGGCTTTTTCGTGGACCCATTCTTTCTTAAACCCCTTCTTCGTCTAAAGTAGCGAGGCGTCCCACGTTTCAGTCCCCCTGAATCTTCGCGGTTGGCATCTTTTATATGTATGGTCTCTTTCTAGAATAACTTCTTGGCGTTTTCTCTTCAACTTGAAGCGAGAGAATAAGAACTATACTCTTATCTGATTTCCCTTCCCCCCCCGTTTCCTCCTGCCTGATAATTAGATAACGAGCCTGCGGCTAGTATTCTTTCTCTTCTTTTCGACTACTTCCTCCTTGGTACTTTGGTCAACCCGGAAGTATTTCTCCTTACTTGCGGTCCTCCTCACTCCGCGATCTCTTACTCCCCCGTACTTTCCAAAACCTCCCTCCGAAAATTGAGAAGCTTTTGCCTCCGCAGCAGCTTTCCCGGTTTTTCATGCATCCACACGCTCGTATTCTCTTTTAGACTTCGCGGATTTTTCTTTTTTTCTCCCTTTCTTTTCAGAAGTCCTCCCTAATACCTCAATCTCCAACTCCGGCTCCCTTCCAACCCGATTCAGCCGAAGCCAATAGACATTAAGTGTCGATGCCTAGTCACTCCTTATCAAGCTTCTTTGGTGGTTTGGGGTCGGTTCCGAAGTTTGCATCATCTCCTTCTTGGAATGCGTTAAAGCAGCACTACTGCTTTTCCCTGCGCCCTCCTTCCCCCCTGACGCGCCAGCACCCCTTTTTTTTCGGCGTCGTTGACGCCTCCCGGTTGTCTTTAGAGTTTTCGTCATTTTAGGTTACTTCTCCCGTTTGCGTCGAATTCTTTCTTCCAACCCCCTTGACGAAGGGACTTTTTTTTTCCGAGCCAAACAATCTGCCCGAAACCGTTGCGCACCGACCGTAAATACAAGTCTCTAGATCGTTTTGCGCATTGGTGAGAACCTCCCTCTCTACCCACCCTCCGGTCAGCCATAACCGATTCCTAAAGCTTCAACCATCTCAGGTAGTATATGTGCGAGATTGGTCAAAATAATTTAGGTATGCCCAAATTCTCCGATCAATTCGCAGTCGGGCGTACTGGCGAGCTGGTCTTTAATGGGATATTTAAGATAGTGATCAGAAGAGTTGATTTTCTCCCTCGCTTATCTCCGTGTCTTTTTTGAGATCGTACGAACCGCTTCAGCGTGTCTTCAAGCCATATCAGCGCCTTTGTTCTCACGAGTATCGCCGACCCCATTCGCGCCCTTAGCCTCTCACTGGATGCTTGTCTTGGCCCCGCCATGGTTTTTAATCTTACCCCCCCTTACATCATCCTCCTTTGCTGATAATGTGAAGGATATTTCTTTGATGGGATGCTCGATTTGGTAGGATCTAGAGTCCCTTCGGCTAAAAATTCTTCTACTTAGGGTTTTACCCCAGTTTCCCCAAAGTGTGGAAGTCGGTGCCTTTTCTTCTTGCATTCTTGTGTACATTTGATCCTGCCGTATTGAGGTCAGTAGGCCCTCCCCCCGGGATCTTAGATCGTCCCGATCCGAATAATACGGCTGTGTCCCCACTGTAGTATCCCTTTTCCTTTTTTCCCCGCCCCGACATGTTGCTGGAGTGACTCTTTTTGCAGCTTCAACCTGATCTTGCAATAGCGGTGACCCGCCTTCGCATTATGCCCCCTTTGCAGCTTAGGAAAGCTCTTTTTAACCCCTCTTTTTCAACATCCTTTTGTTTTTCCTTGGGTGGAACTCGTTTTGTGCTCGCGATCAACCCTTTTGTCGATGTCTTTGCAGCACCCCGCCTTCTCCGGGGCCCTCGAAGAGTGATTGTTCTTTTAGAACTTTTCCTCCCGCCGCCACCGGTTTTTTTCCCACGATCTCACCTCACGATTTTTCGACTGTTGCGCATGCAGATGCGCTTCCCTCCTGCGCAGTCCGTCTATTCCATTCATACGCTTTTTTGAGAGTTTCCGATTTACCTTTTGCAGTCCGCAGCTCTGTACTCCCACACTCCCTTATTCAGAAAATGACTGCGATCGTACGATCGCTTTCGTCACCCCTCTTTTTTATTGGACAGAGACGAGCCACGTTTTTGACCGGATCCTTTTGACTTTCCAATGTTTCCTGATGCTGGTTTGTCGTGCTTTTGTGCTAAGCCAACTCCTTGTCGACTCTGGGATTCTTGTCTGCCCTCCTCCTCGCGCGACAGCCCGGTCGAGGCAAGGGTTGAATCGTTTTGACTCCTCTTCTGCGTCTTTTTTGCTTGTGCTAGGGACGCGACCGCTCTTTTTTCTGAGTGAAAAGTTATTTTCTCGTTCAAGGAGAACTCTTTTCGGGTGAGCTTTCCAACCCGAGCACGCCCACCCAACACCACAAAACCCCACCCACCCCCACCACAAACACACCCCCAACCCCAAACTGCACACAAAGGTGATTGATCTTACGATTAGTTTACACAGCCGCGCAAGTCGCCGTTTGCCCCGCACGCGCACCCCCAGCCCGCCCCGCCCAGACCACCCCCACGCGTCTCCTCCCCAGAGCGTTTTTTCGCCTCACCGTCGCTCCCCCCATTTCAGAAGAACACCACACACTCCGCCGCGCCACCAGCCACCACAAACCCCCCAATGATCCTACCCCGATATAAACCCAGCGACCACACTCAGACCAAGCCCTCCCTCCCACAACCGCAACACTAAAGCCCCCCCCACATTCCCTCTGGAGCAATCTTCTGCTTCGTCTCTTTCCGCATTTACACCGGGCTAGTCGAAGGGCTTTTTTCGGTTCTCATCACTTCGAGTGTTTTCGGACTTGATCGTTCCTGGCTCGCAGCACACTTTACTTCTCGGTCCATTAACCATTTCGCCGTTCCCCCGGTCCTGGACGGTCCAGAATAGGGAACGACGCCTGGTTTTCATCTTTCATTTTCTACGGCCTACCCCTGTGCTTGCTTTACCTTTTTTAGCTAGTTTGGAGCTGTCCGAACTGGCCCCTTCCTTATCTCCCGGTTCTTCTCTTTCTTCTCGTCCGACGTACGATCCTCTGTTTCAAAAACCACCACTAGTCTCATTTTCTTTGTCTATTTTAAAGTCTGCCCCTTCTCGTCTTCCTGCCCTTGCAATTCCGGCCCTCACGCCTGTCAACAAACTCCTCTTTACAATGGTAATCGTTTTTTCTTTTCGGTTCAAATTTTTCGCGGTAACCCCCACCTTAATGTGCTGGAATGAATGGGCACATCCTCCCTGCCGCCCCTCCTGAGTTGGTTACCTGCTTCTCACCCAGTATTATTTCCCCACGAAGCGAGCCTATCTGAACAAAGGCCTGGTGTGGGGAGTAGCATTTTCCTATCGAATCGGCCTTGCCCACTCTTAGATTTCATCGGCCCTTTCGGCGGCCACCCTATTATGTGCATGACCCCCCCCCCTACTCTGTGACAGCCCTCCCTTGGAAGTCCCGTCTCGACTCTTTACGGCTGGTTCCGCCCTTGCTCTTTTCACCGGCTGCGGCCGGGTGCAGAATTCGGTCCTCTACTTTCAACCGGATGAAATTTTCCTTTTTCTGTGACTCTCCGAAATCCCCCCCCCCATTCTCTCTCTTTTCTAATCATAAGTTGTTGGATAGTTCCTGGGATAGTCCTACGCGCCTACCACCTTTCTCCCTGTTCGTATTCGCTACCTTTACGTCCCCCCACGGGGCCCACCTTTTTTCCCCCCCGGTATTTCGTTTCACAGCCGCCGAATGTTTTCTTCGTTTTCGGGTCCTTCCGCCGCTTATCGCGAGATTCTGGTGGTTTTTTATGCCCATTTTCCCTTTTGTGGATCGATTCATTCCTTTAGTGCCCTCACTGGCAATAATTATTTTTTTCCCCCCTTAGTAATCCAACTGACCGGCACCTTTGGGACATTCCCTTTTCCTCGTGGAACAGTGGAATGTTTGACCGGTACCCCTGACGCTTTCCATTTCTTCGAAAATCGTAGAGGCACATCTCGCGATCTCTCGAACCCCTCTCCCTCAAGAAGCTCCACGACCTTTGTGGACCACATTACCCGCGATTATAAATTTTGTCCCCCTTTCCTTTGTTGTTCTCCTTTTCATGAGTAACGGCGGCGCTTTCCTTTAAAGACGCATTATGGTTCCTTGTTCCCCCGCCTTATATGAAGGACTCCCCTTCGTGTGTCGACCCTTTGTTAGGCTCGGAGGCGCCGCCAACAAGACTCTCAGCGGCTGCCCCCCTTCGTTCTCCTACGGTACTCCTCCAGGATTAATTTTCCCCAGGATTCTATGTCATTTTCTTCCTTAGGCGAGATAGTCCTCATCCCACTCTCGGTTTAACTTCCCAGTTTCGACAGGCTCCCATCCTTTTGATTTTTCGTGTTCTTTTGTGACCGTTCTAGGAGTGCATTTTCCCTGTTGGTTGCGATCCCTGACCGATCCTACGCCGTTACTAAACGCGTGCTGACCGAAATCCCCATCTTTCCTGGAAGCTCTTCTAATTACCCTTCCCCCTTATATCTCTGAACTTTTCCAGGAGGATCCCCCCCCCGCCGAGCCCTCTTCCCCCCGCTGAAATGAGATTAAGTAAACCAGACCTAGCTGTCACCCATGCCTCTGTCCGGTGGCCCTTGAGAAGAGGCACTTTCGCCCAGGCAGAGCACCCCTTAGAAGTAACTTCTTGTGTCCAGGGTCCTTTACCTGAAGACTCTAATTCAGAAAAAGACTAGATATTCCCGCTGGTCCTTGCCTGACCTTCTAGTGTTTAGCACCGCTGGCACATTTTAGACGTTTCACATTCCCCTCCTTTTTGCGGTTAGACCTCTTTTCTTTTTGACCACGGCATTTCCTTTCCGTCTCGCACCGTTTCCAACGGCGACCGTCTTATAGCCCTCCTCCCTTTCAAAGTAACCGGGCCTATCTCTGTGGCCCCCGTTCATTCCTCACCTTCGAGCCGCCAGATTACCCTCGGTTTCTGGCCTTTGGTTTAGGCTTGTTTACCACCTGAAAGAAAATCTCCTTGCCCCCTTAGACCCCCGTATGCATGCCTACCGTTTTCTGGTCCTCCTTGGTCACCCCCCCCTAGTCGTAAGCTTCCTTAGTTTCGTCATCTCTCTTTTAACCAGCCGAGTTTACAAAGAGAGCGAGTTGAATCCCATCATTCGTTAGGTCTTCTCTCCAGTAATAGACCACCCCCTTCTCCGTACTCCTCCCTAAATTCCAATCTCTTCTGTTCCGGCCAGCTGCCTATTTGACGGTTGGAAAGCATCCCACCCCGTCTTTGACAATCTGCTTCTGTCCCCGCCGCAACCGATCGGTTCGTTAGACGACTTTGAATCGTCCCCCTACTTTGTGACCACAGTCTCCCATGTGGAGGCCTCCTCCCCGGACTCCCCCCCTCACAGCGCGCAAACTTGTAGTTGCTCTCCCTCGTGCCCCCAACGTTCCCCTTTTTTAAAATTTCGTTTTTCTTCCTCGGTTCAGAAGCGCCTTCCCCATGACGATGTCCCCTTCTTTTTACAATAGTCAAGCGGACCGACGTCACTCACCTGAGCGCGGCCTCCCAATGCTTTCGTTTACTAACCACTTTCGTGAGGAAGACCTAGTTCCTGATTTTCCATTAAGTATGGATTTTTCCCCTTCTTCTACCTTTTGCTCCTCCCTCCTCATTGAACTGGCTTCACCTTGACGACGGGCTTGATCCCACTTGTTTAGTCCGATTCCCCGCCCCCTTTGCTCCCCCCTATAAAAAATTTTGGACCGCCCTTTCTCCCCTTTAGTCGAAATGGTGTCGACCCTCTCACTACGACTGCATCGGTTCGCTCACTTAACGAAAATATGCTTCACCTTTCTCCGACTTTTCTCCTCTTTCACCTGCTGAGCTGTTTCCCAGAAAAGGGAAGGTCCATACTCAGCGTGCTTTCTTTCCTGCCGGAGTTAGTTCGGTTACGACCGCTTTCGTTCCGCTATGTCTTTTCTGTCTCCCTGCTGGCT
>Ga0179591_1358305_pt1 | contig 20850 bp, 18 predicted proteins | sample CZOMad2_1_08_16f_FD_182891 | JGI IMG/M metagenome (GOLD analysis project Ga0179591, IMG submission 182891) | Vadose zone soil fungal communities from Angelo Coast Range Reserve, California, USA - CZOMad2_1_08_16fungal (PacBio error correction) | ecosystem: Environmental > Terrestrial > Soil >... | reverse complement strand
TCTGTCGAAACGGCCCCCGTTTATTTGCACATATGGGATCGCGGCAGACATCCTTTTTTCATTACTCGAGAATGAGGTTTGGTATTATCGTGTCTCCCTGCAATGCATTTTCTCCAAAGTCCCAACACGCGGTGGCTGCTGAATGCTCCCCCCCCCTGATGTTTCGTACTACTCCCCATCCACCAAGGTGCGGGTTTTTGAGCATCCCGGCGCACCCCTTGCTTTTTTTGCTTTTTCCCGGTGTTCCCTATTTGGGGGGGACTAAGGTTTCCGGCACCCAAAAGAGCTATGTTTCCTTCTTTCCCTGTAGAAATTCATTCCCCCCAAGCCTGCAACCTAGAAGACCCCCCCTCATCCTTCCCTCCTTTTGTTGTTAGTATAGTCTTTGATGGCATCCCGGGGTTCCTTCGTGTTTGACAGATGATGAGCCCTCTTTTCTGGATAATTGCGCTTTTTTTTTATTCACCTTACATCGTCACACAATTGGCCCTCAGCCAAGAGCCACGTTAAGGCCTTTTTTCATGCGCACAGCCACTTGTGTGATCAGCGCCTCATTTTTGTGCTGTTTTCCCATCTCGCGCCTCTTTTGTTCCTGCCACTGCGCAACCCTTGGGCACGAGCTGTTTTTGACGAACCCATTAATTTCCTGCGTCTTCTACGTCGTTAAAGGACGTCTTTCCCCCTTTTATAAGAAAACGCGTTTCGAATAACTCCCCCTCCATGACAGTTTGAAACGAGCGTTTTCCCCCCTTTCCTTTAGGATAGTTTTTTTTTTTCCGAGGCAGCCCCGAGAGCCGCGTTCTTTTTGACAGTTTATAATCTGCACACCCCCCCCCCCCCCCGGACCGGCCCCCACCAGCTTATTTCCCTTCAGTACTGACCCCCAACGAACGATCTCCTCTCCCTCCCTATGTTACGATGTGTATGACCAGTAAAGTCCATACACTAATCGCCCCAAAACGGTTCGCACGCCTACTCCCTTCAATCCCGCGTGAACAACCCGAAACTCGATTTCCCCCCCAATCAGTTAACCGGCGAGCGGGATTCTGCTCTCCTACCATTTTAAGTTGTTTTTGAGGTCTCACTCGGGTATGCCCCTTTCTGCCCCGATGGTTACTAGAATCATTCCTCCTTGTTTGATCTGGTTATGCTTGCAGGTTTCACTGTGTCATCCTCCTCTACCCTAGCTTTTGAGGAGAGCACACGGTCCTTCTATCCGTTAGTGAGGGCAACCAATGCTGCATTTTCGTGTCTTGGGATTTTTTTCCGCGCTTCCTAGAAGATGCTCCTATCCCCAGCTCCCCAACTCCACCCCGCAATTCTCTGACCTCCGTATCTAGCGGAGTCTTTTTGGAATCCGCTCATGCTTGGTTCGCGACTTTCCCTTTCCCCACCCCCTTTACTCCAAGCTAAGAGCTCTCCCGACGCCCGCCTCCTACGAAGTGAGTGCCTCGATAGATTCATGGTTCCCAATTTTCCACCCCTTCGTCCAGTTTTTCTTTTTTTCCTTTGCATACCTGTATGTTGATGGTGTTTTGTTGGTATCCTTGCGTGTCCGACAGAGCGCGTTTGATACTTCTTTTTTTATTCCTTTTTCCTCGAATGAGCTTTTGTTTGACCAGGAACACCACTCCACGGACGTTCCCAACCCCCCCGTTATCCCCCCCCTCCCACTAAGTCCCCCCGCCCCCTTTCTTTCCCTGCGGCAACAGAAAATCTCCCCCCACGCGACACACCCCCCCGATCCCCTCTACGATTCATTGGGCGCCCTCCCCTTGCGTGTGCCTCGCGGGAGTCAACCCACAAAAATCCGCCCCTTGAAAACTCCCCTTCTGAACTTCGAAGCTTTACGGAAGGGATCCGCTCCAGCGTGTCCCTTCCTTTTTTTAACTGCGGATGCACGTGGCCCTGTCTTCTTTTTTAGAAGAACAATTTGATGATTTTCATCAATCCGGCCCTCTGCGCCGTCTTGTAACCATTCTTCCATTTGAAAAGATTGCTCGTTCACCCAGTCTTGAGCTCCCGCCCTGAGTACGTTTTAGTAGACCCATGAATTGTCCTTTCCCCCATGAATTTCGTTGATAAATTTACGCCCTTTTTGCTTTTTTCCTTCATCGGGGCTTTCATAGCCTCGTTCCTCAAGCCCCAGGGCGAATCACCTAATCCCCCTGCGTTTGTGATACCCCTTTTCTTTTTTTTTTTTTGATTGGTGCCTTTTGTTTAGTGCTAATCTTTGATTCCCTTTGCCCTTTTTCCCTTCCCCGCATGGCATATTGAAATTCACCCAAGCGACTATTTCCCAGAATTTCAACTGATATTGGCCTACTCCCACCCCGAGAAGTGCGCCCCAACGGCGATGTGCTTTCAGTCCCTTCCGTGCCGAAAAGAAGCTGAGCGCTTTCCCGCTGCCGTCCCCCGGCATGGGCCCCATGTGAGGGCGTCACCCCCCCTCTTTGTCGACGTGAGATTTTCCTATTTGGCGAACACTTCCCCATTCGAGTTAAGCCATGAGGTGTTGCACTCGGAGTTTGATCCTGGCTGAGTAGTTTCTTGTAGTCTCCCTTTTTTTTTTTTCCCCCTACAGCAGATCAATTTTTCTCCTTCGAATTGGGAAAATATCGGAGGGAACTATACCCTTTTTTTTCAGAGTATTTCACCCCCCCGAGGCCCCCCTATGCGATTGTTCGGCATTCCATATATTTTTTTTAACCTTTTTTGGCGAGGAGGACCAATTCGCCCCCCTATTATTAGGAGGGAATGAATAAATATCGTCTCCGTTCTTGGGGCCATCGTTTCGGAGTTAGCATTGACAAGTTTTCCAGACTGTTGAGTTCTTCCTGTCCGCACAGAAGAAAATCTCAAACTCTAAAAATCCGCTTCAGTATCTCCTAGATGACTCCTCACCCGTGGCTATTCAGCGTTCAGTACTTCAATGGTCCCCCCCTCCGGTTACGACGCGGCATCTCTCCCCCTAAAAGAGATATGCCTCCTCAGCTTTTTTCCCAACAATCGCAGCCGTTTCTTTAATGGGTGTGGTGAGTCTTCATGCACTTCCCTCGGCGGCGTGGTTTTGCATCTCGGAGAGCGTTCCTCCGATATTTTTAACTCGGGCGCAACTCCCTTCCTTTTGATGTAAGCCCAAGTTCCAGGCGCCATACCCGACGCCGTTTAAGAAAATTGTAGAAGCCCGGCTCCCCCGACAAGATCATTTTCTGAGACGAAACCTCAGAACTTAGTTTTACCACAGCTGATAGCTGCATCCCCCGGCTGGTGTCCCCCTCTCCTACCATGCTCACAGAACATGACTCCTTCTAATAGCTCCACGGGCGCTGTCCCCCGGTTACATGAACCGTCACTACTTCGACTTTTCAACGTCCATTGACAAGGGGGGGGGTACTCCAATTGCTGTGGACGTTTTCCTGTCCCCCTCCCTTTTTAGCGCAATTGTCAATTTCTTTTTTTCGTTGCGCCCCCCCTTTTCTAGCTTCCTCCAAGATTCTTGGCCCCCCCCACCTTGTTGACCGACCTTTAGACGCAGAATAAGGCCACCCCCCCCTCCATAAGGTTGGAGATGGAACGTTATCTCCTCAAGATTATCACTTATAGTGTCTAGTAGGATTTGTTTGTGAGTTACTCACAGAGTGCACCAGTGATTCTTGTCAAAAATGCGTATTATGTTTTTTTGTTGAGGCGCTTTTCCTGTTTTTCACACTCAACCTTCCTAAAAGTTGGCTTAGTAGGCAGTCCATCTCCGTGATTTGGGCGGCTTATGGCCCCAAAGCCCTCTTGACAAGTTTATACCTCCACGTCCTCTTCCCGGCCCCACCTCATGCTAACCCCAGAGAGGTGCTTTCTGAGTTAACCCCCTTTCCTCCTTTTTTAGAGGGCTGATACAATTTCAATTCCGGAATGACCAGCAAACTTAAATACTATCCTTTCCGTCCGGAGTGTGTAATCAGTTCGTGTGATAGTTTCCGCCCATTCGCGCAGGGAAAACCTATTCCTTCCCCTGCAATTCTTTAGAAAAATCCTAGTGACGGATCCTTTCCTCTATTTTTTTTCAATGGAGTTGGGGATTGGCGGGTTCCTTTTTTAGAACTCGGGTTAACGGGCGCTTAGCATCCGCCCTTTTACCTCGATTCTGAGCCCCGACTTGCTAATCCCTTGGATCTTGTAGTGATGAGTCCTTTTAATGATCCTTTATCTGCTGTCTGGACAGAAGCAATTTTTGCCCCCCTTCATTATCAAGCGACTCCCTCGTCAGACTTGAGTGTCTCCATTCTTCAAATCACCTGGCCGCGCGATAATACGCCGTTCGGCCCCAACCCACAACACCCTGTTGCGGATTTACTTTTCTTTCCCCCGCGTGACTGTCCTTAGCCCCTGTTAGACTTTTCTTTCCGTGGTGTATGTCCCCGGCAGAGTGGCCTCAGTTACTTTATCTTTTTCCCACTCCTAATAAAATAGGAGGTATTAATTTGAAGGGTTTTGATTCACCCCCAGTGGGATTTGGGCCACGGAGTAATGGCGACTTACATCCCCCCCCCGGTTCCCCTAGTAGGGATATATTCTGTCTTCTCCTACCCATCCTGTGAAATTTTTGAACTCTACATTGCTTTCCTTTCCCCTGGCAGCACAAACGATTTTTCTTTTCGCGCCCAAGAAAGCGCCCCCGTTTTTCTTCCCCCCCTGGAGCTCTCGCGGCTTACTCCTTTGACGAATGCGGGTCGGTCACCCTTTTCGTTCCTTCCCCTTTGATCGAACCGCAAACAATTGTTTCTCTATATTGAAGAAGATCCCCTGATTTCGCCCCCTGACCTCCCCCGTTTCGGCGCATGCCCGTTCACCTAGATGTTCACTTTCCTATGATTGAATGTTCGAATGGCTACACAACTTCTCCCCCCCCTTCCGAATGCCAGATGTCCATTTACCAACCCTAACCTTCCCACACAAAATCCCTAACCGAAATTCATCTCTATTATCCCTTTTTTTTATGTTGGAGCTTCTTTTCAGATGTTTTTTTTACGTCGTGTGCATGGCAAGAGCATGTTCTCTCTTTTGTGATGATTAAATCTTAACAATTTTCCATTTCTTTTCCCTTCCGTACTGTGCGGTCCAGAAGTTTTTTTTTCTTTAGTTTTTTTACGACATTCAAGAAATCTTTTCCTGAGGGTAGGACCCCACTTAGATGCTTTGCGACTTAGCGATCGTTCCGATGACACGAAACCCGATGATGGCGGCCGTCGTTCGTCCGAGAAATGTGTCCGGCGCTTTTTTTCTTTAGAGTTCTGTTTCCGTTCTCCACACTTACCTTGACCCCCCAGAGGGGTTCACCTTCACTGCCTTGAGCTGGATCCTTCTTAGATCCGCATAGCGAAGGTATGTGATCGTTGTTATAAGGTGAAGCAGCTTCGCCCCTACCATCCCCCACCCCGACAGGAATTAGTCTGTCCGTGACATATCCGCGCCGCCCGATGGGAGTCTATGTGTGATGCTCTTAAATTCCGTCCTCCCCTCGTTAAAAGAGCCCCCCCTTCCCTCTACTTCCATCACGATTGCCCGACCTTACCAAGCGCGATACTCCAAATTTCATCCCTTTTCTTATATCGCGCCCTGACCGTTGTTGTGAGCAGAGCTTCCTCTCCCCCCCTGTAACCTTTGATGGCCGTTCCTCTTCTACAGCCTAGATCCCTTTCTTCTTGGTCTTGATAATCGGTGCCATGTTGGCGGAGTTGACCTCAATTTGAATCGTCCCCTCGAGCTTCACCGCCCTCTTACGAGACCCCCCGAGGGAGGAGGCCCACAAATTGCATTCGAGTCCTCTGCGATGGTTTTCTTTACCGAGCCGGGGTCTCCGTGAGCAAAGCTTTCCCAAGCCCCAACCGCCCAGTACCCTCCCCCCTTTACCAGTTAAAACATAGAGTTATTTTGATTGAGCACCATCTCCTCTAATGTTTTTTACCGTGCGCCTTCACCGACGCGTTCGTTCTTGACGAAATTATTTTCCCAGCCAATTATATGTATTGACGACCTCCTTTGCGTTCATGAGTTTCCCATTGTTCCTCTTTCTGAAACCCCTTTTTTTTTCTACTTGCGCCCTATCCTCATGCTACTTTCTCACCTTGAGGAGAGATCAGTGTAATGTACTCCTTTTCATCGCGGCACGCTTGGGGGAAGACTCATTCCCCCCGACGCCAGCCTGAGCGCGCCGAAGGGTCAAGTTTGCTCTCATTGCGTGACCACGGTTTTGCAACTAACCTTTCCACCCCTCTCACCTGAAGACTTTGCTTTTGTGCGATCATCAGCGGATTTTCCCCGCGACGCCCCCCCCCCCCCCATGATACGAAGAAATCACCCTCTTTCCCCTTCAGAAAGGGAAGACGAGGATACTCGCTCCATTCATCCTTTTTCACCTGCCCCGGCTACAATATGGAGCATCGCGCATCCTTTTCTTCTCCATATCCCTGCTGTTTATTATTTTTCATCAAATGTGCCCAGTCTTCAATGCCCTTTCCACCGCAGTTAGCCGTTGAGTTACCATCCGGGACCCTTTCCTCCTAATATCCTTGCCCTTGTAATACGATTTTCATCCTCCCTCTCTAGCTCCTAGCGGGCTTTCTTAATTCCTTCCGCTCCCAGCGGTTCGCATTTCGGCCAAGTCCCGGTTTGCTCTTTCCTCTTGCTTCTTTCGTATAGGAGTGCTCTCTTTTTCTCTGTACTTTAGAATCTGGTCAAGGTTTTCATTTCTGCTTGAATGGTTCCCTCCCATCACTAATGTTCGCCCCTACTTCAAACTGCTTTTTTTTTTTTCTCACTTCGCCGCCTCCGATGGCAAAACTCCTTTTTTTTTCCCCCGCAGCTTTAATTAACGAAACACATCGTCACATGAAAATCCTCGCCCTTCCCATGGCTTAATCTGCGTAATTATCATCGGTGACGGAATGATGATTTTAGTCTTCCCACCTATTTGTAGAGATGAGGAATTGTTCTACCAACATCATGTAAGCTCTCTCGGTGACTTCAGCGCCGTTTCGATGATTAGAATGACTATAGTTTGTGATCTTGTTTTTTCTCTGAGCTTTTCTTCCAGAGCGCCCGACCCACATGCCCCTAGATCGCCTCGTTCCTCTCCGAGGATGGCCATTTCCCTTTCCCCTCTCTAGCGACTATGCCAACTTCGAACCCCCCCTTCTCCGTGTTGTTGAGAGAGATGCCACTATCCCCCGACTTTGATTTCCCCCCCGGTTGAATTACTAAACTCTTGCTTACTGCGCGGGCCCCATAAATTTCCCCCCAATTTTTTCGCATTTTTCTCCCTCTTTCTTTGCCACTAATTTTCCTATCCAAGATCACCCCCACCTCCCCCGGCACGTGACAATATCTCTTCTGGAATTTATACCCCGCCCTCTCTTTGACAATTTCGATTTACGTGCGGACCCTTCCCCCTAGGCACTTTTTCCTCCCTCGGCCTCTCGTCACTCCACATGATTTGTTTTACTTTTAGCGGGTGACCCCCCTCTGAGAGTAACTTTTGGTCGTTTTCTTTCTTTCCGCAGAAGCGCGTAGTTTTGTTCGACATCTCCTGTTTCTTAAGGAAAATCTCTTTAAATTTTTTTCAAATTCGTCGTGTTCTTCCTTCTATACCCCTGGAAATACTCCCTTGCCGGACGCAACCTGTCAATGAGAATCTTTACATTCTACCTTCCGCCCCCCTCAATGACCTACCTACGCAGGAAACTACCTCCCTCCTTTCACGGGCCTTCTTCTTTGGCCCCCCCCCCCAATTCTCACTAAAATGAAAAGGCTCCCCTCTAATGTAGATGGAGGCTTTATTGACAGGTGTTAATGTCCAGCTAACGATTACCCGGTAACGAAATCCTGTTGTGACCTGATGGTTCATCCAAATGACTGGATCCTTGTTTGGAGCTTCAAGCATAATCTTTTCCCTTTTTTGCTTTTTCCCTAAAACAGGCGCGTTCCCCTTTATCTGACACATACCCCGGTGACTTTCCTTCGAGAGCTTACTTCAAATCAGTGCAAACAGATAACCCTGCACAACTCTTCAATCTCCCAATTCGTAAAGATTATAGATAATATTTTCTCCCTATTTTGTGGGGCTTTTTCAGAAATCGCTTCACACTGAAGCTATGCTACGACCCCCCAGAGATCTCTTCTTGTTTTCCGTTGATAGATGCTTTTCCTGCACGACCCTCCCCCACACGTTCCAGGATTTCTTACCCCCAGCGCACATTATAGAGGTGGTTGAACCCTTGGCCACATTGTACCAGCGTTCCGGTAAGAGCAATCCAGTTCACCTCTCTCTGTACGCATCCATTCTTCTTTACTAAGAATGATTAGATGCTGTTAACTAACCCCCGTAGTGACCTTTTGAGCTCACCGGAACCGGAGCGCCGCTATCGCACACCCTTCATTATAGCGTGCCCAGTTTGTTCTGAGCGTCATGTGCCCAGAGGGTCCAGAGGAATGATGCTGGCTTCTAGACAACCAATCTTCCCCTTTCAGGCGTTCGTGTTGAATGTCTTGGGTTGGTAGTGGGCCTCGCTTATCTAGAGTAATCCGGACTTTAGATAACTCGATGCCGCAAGGTGGCTCACAGCCTCGGTTTTCTGACCTTCCTGGACAGGTTGCCTTTCTCCCTTCATGTAATGATTCATGAACGACTTGTTTAACCACGGCACCTCCTCACCTACCAAATAGACTTTGCCTTCGTCTAGGAGCTTTTGCCCCCAAAATTTGCACTTTTCCTCTTCTACGAGTTTGAGCAAAAACGACACTTGGGCCGATACTTTTTTCCCCTCGCCGCCATTTTCTGAATTGGGCGAATCTCTCTTCTTTACTGGATAGTGATTTATTTTAGCTTCGTACTGCCCAAGTGAAAGCTATTATTGTCTCCTTTTTCTAGGAGGATACAAATGGCTCATCCCCTTTTTGGCTTGATAAATCCTCTTATGTGAGAAGCACTTCCCTTGAACACCGCCGCTTCACACCCCTTTCTTCAGATATGGATAATGGGGATGATGTGTTTCGAAACGATTCTTTCTCCCCTCCGGCGGTTCTTTCACCTCCTTTGAGTAGAGCCAAAGGCCCGTTCCCACCCGGGCTCGCGCCAAGCAGATTCCTTCTCAAAGCCTTGGGTTACGTACTCCCTGTACGGCACATTTTTTTAAACGCAAAATCGGTTGCGAAGTTCTCCATTCCCCCATGAGGGTTACTACGCCTCCCGGTCGGTTGAGAATGGGCCTTGCCATTCACGTTTTTCTGACACTGTTTAACTTATTAGAATTGAGCCGACACTCAACTCGCCCCAAGGCTGGGCTATTTCCTCCAACGTCCCCCACCGTGCCAACCGAAAGCTGAACTTCATCTCTTTTTGTACCTAATCACCATTTGTGTGGTTAGTTAGAGTTCGTGGCTTGTTTTTTTTCGTTTTTCGCAGATGGACAATATTTCCTGGTCTATTGCGATTTTCTGTCTTCCCCCCCCTGAAAAAGGCCTTGTACTCCCACTAGCATTCACCTTGCGTTTTCCCCATTTTCCCTGGGGTTTTCGGGAGTAGGAGTCACCTAATTTTTCTTTTCTGGCCTCTGCAGAAACGAGGGGTCTGTTCTCCATTAACTTAGTAAAGCCCGCCCTGACCCGTATCTCATGTGAAGGCGGTCCTCGAAATTACGGGCGCTTCTTGGGTCCTTTCGCCACAGGTTTTTCCCGTCCCCTTCCGAAGCGCAATTGAAGGCTCACCCGTTCTCCCCCCTTGCACATGGCGAGAGGTATGCGCGACCCTCCCGAGTTGATTTTTTTTCTTGTCCTGGTTACAGTCGTGACTAAGTTCGGCCACCTCCCAAAGTTTTCCTTGATTTCGCTGCCCAACCGGCCTTCTCTGGGTCCCTTCCCTTCGTGTTTTCTGATAAAGACACCTTCCCCTCCACCAAGTCTCTTACTGGACTCCTTGACACTCCCTCACTTTTTCCCCGCGCGGCCACCCCAGAAGCTTCTTTCCCCCTGATCGCACTTAACCCGTTGCCGTTGAGGTTCTGTGATGATCTAAGGCAAATTTGTTTTTTCAGCCTATCCTCATTCGACCGGCTCTGTATTTCTGCCGGCTTAACAGTTTCGGTTCTTCCCTCAACCAGAGGAAGAGGGGCTCTCTCGCCGCAATGACAATCCCGTCTTACCCCGAGGTTGTGGAAGGTCACAAATGATTCCTCGCCTCATGGTTGCTCCCGCCAGCGCATACGATCCCTCTTTTAAAGCAGTGCCACCCCAGCACCAAAAAACAATCCATTGTCAGACATAGGACGCCCCTGGCGTCTAGGTGTTTTTCTTTTTATGTCCCGAGAGACATGGAGATCGCCTTAGCGTTTGAGCATGAAAGCTCTCCCTTGCGCTTGCCAAGGACACCTCACTAAGGACCGGAGATCCTGAGGCTGTGATTATTTGGCTTCCTTTCAGGTTACTCATTCCCCCGACAAGCGTATTTTTCTTCAAGAATTCCATGCTGATCTTTTAAGAATCTTTCCTACCTTAGCGCGGACACTTTTTTTCTTGTACCAGCGAGATAAGCTGTCCCGGACGCCCCTACTGCCAAATAACGTAGCAAGTCAGAGAGTTCCGAAGACCAAGTTTTTTGATCCCCCACACTTTCGTTGGCAATTCCGTTTTACCCTGAACTTTTCCCATAGCCACTCCCCCCGAAGTGACCTCCTGTCAGCCTTGTTCTTGCAGTAGGAGAATCCCCCCCAACCAAGTATAAGCCCTAACCTCCAATATCCCCCATCCTGAAGAGGAATAAGATTGTTCCACGTGATTCCCAATCGTGTCCTTACCTTTCTTTTCTCCTTATCCCCGATGTACCCCTCCCCCGTCAGGTCCCCAGGCAACCCTTTCTATTTTATTCAGCACACATGATTTCCATCTCTCTTTTTCTTGTCCCCCTTGACCAGTTATCAAGAATTTTACCCACTCTGAGCGAATCAGGCGGGAGTTACGCCAGGATTTCATGGGTCCCTCTCAGGGTCACCTTTTTACAGGGTTACGCCCTTCTGTGCTCGGGAATTAACGAATTTTTAATCTTCTTTAGAACCCCCCGATCGAAGGGATGGTCTTGAGAATCTTCTTTAGCCTTTTTTCCGCACGGATCAAGCGAGGTGTTCTTTCCCTGATCTTTTCTTCTCGGCGATGAGGGCGTTTATCCTGGTCTTTCCCCACTTGGGACACCATTCAATTATTCTTCTGCGCATGCTGCCTTATCGTCATCACAGCGTCGGGCGAAACAGATTTCCCCCCCCTTTCTTTTGCCCTTAAGCTCTGTTCTCCTCTCGGACAGCATGGTCCCCCCCCCCCACCTCCGCGCGGTCGCGATGTCGCCTGCAGCCCATCCCTCCCTACATTCAAGAATTTTTTCGGGTTCTCCTCGCTGTTACCGCACGCTCATTTTGGTCTCGCGATATCGGCCTTTTCTTCGACCACCGACTTTGTATCCTGTATATTTTTTTTTTTCGACCAAAAGTAATCTGTACAGAGCCGGTGCTTTTTACCTCTCTAAGGCGGATGCTTATGAGGCTGTTTTTTTTGCTTCTTTGGTTTTTGCTACCGAAGCCTCCCCCACCCCCCCCAATGCCCCGCTCTGATTTCTCCGCATCGGATGGCCAGGACTTCTCCACGATGATCGTCGTTTCACCGACGAACTTTTTTTTTAGTCTACCTAAGCTCTCTACTTTTTGTACAACCTTGAGTCTCCGCCAAGAGCAGTTTCTCATCGCTGCCAATAACGCTCCTTTGCTGTAAAGGGCCACCCTCACAGCTTCGGATGACACCCAATTCCGGGTGATACCCGACGTTGACTTCTCCCAGACCCCATCTGCACCCCAACTGCTCCTTTTTCCTTTTTTTTATCGCTTCTGGATGGAATTCCAACCATCTAGACGCCAAGTATTTAGTCCCCCCCCATGCAAATGGGCTCCCACCCGTTGTTTGAAGTCGATAACCTTAAGACTCCCTATGATGAATGGAACCATCTTGCGCCGGCTTTATGGTAACGTTTTTGGCTCTGAAGCCATCTCTACCAGCGCTTTAGTTTGGGCTCCCCATTCTTGTAGTCCCTCCTGTTGTCCCAAAAGATGCGTGTTTTATTCTTACAAGTTGGGGACTCGTTCTTTTGTATTCCGATTAACCGCCGTCCCATCCTCCGGTTACGCCAAGTTGAGTCCCACCTTGTGTTGTTGTGTTTTTTTTTTTGTCCTTTCGTAACGTGCTAAACAGATCCCCCTCTCCTGAATCAAGAAAAGGCCATGTCTACCCACCCTTTCTTTTTCTTTCTCATCTCTTCGGTGAGGCTTTGAAGGAAGTCAATCTCCCTACCCCTCCTCCGTCCCTAGAATCAGACCCTCGTGGGCGGCATCACCTCAACTAACTGTCCATTCCATGGGTCATGATTTATCATATGCGGACGCTGGTGGACGCTTTTCCCCGTCTTTATTCTGCTCCTTTTTCCACTCCTGCGTGTTCAAAGACGAGACCGATGGAACCTTGGGATTCCTCCCTCAAATTTCTCTTCCGGGCCCTTGATTAACTTCGCCCTCAATAGTTCCCCCCATCTTTCCTAGATTTATAACTAGTATATAAGTTCATTCTTTAGTTCCCTCATTGCGTGTGGCGGATCAAGAGGAAACGCCATGAAACCCTGCGATTTATTAGGAGGTTGTCCCTCCCCCCCCTTGAGTTACCGCACTTCCATTTTGCTCCCATCCCCCCCGGTTTTTTTTTGCTGTAGAGGATAATTTCTCTTTTGTGGCGGACCTGCCAGCGCATTTGATTGGACCAGGAGACGAACAATCATTTACCCTCCAGTTCGTTCCTCATGCTTCCCAGTCATATTAGGACTTCTGCACTTCACCCTGCAGTTCGTCGTGGGTGACTCAGCGAACTTTTCCATCTTTTATAGAACTTTTAACCACATCCGGATCCTCCTGGGTTAGTCTCGATCACGTGGTACGGCGCGGGAACCCGCTTCATGAAGGCCGGTCTTCTCTCCCCTTGAAAAACTGACTCCGGTTGTGACAAGGTTTATAAATGGGTGTTTCCAGGATTGTGGGTTTTCGGATAAACAGGACGTTTGGTAAAGGAGAGGCGCCGAAATGCCTTATCTCCGCAATTGGTGTTTGACCCATGAATAGTGGGTCGAAGCCTTTGATAGTAGGAATTGGAGTCTCTTCCTTTTTTTATGCCCTGTATATGAGTTAAACTCGAAGGCTCAAAACTTCCCCTGACCACTAGCCTGTGGTTTTTCTTTTTTAGAAAGAAGATCCAACCCTTCACTCTCATCAGCTTTCAAACTACCTTGAAAAATGTCGGTCTCTCCTCTATGAATCCCCCCCTGTTCTTTTTCGATGATTGTTCTGGGTTCTGGCTGTCTTTTCCAGGCGACTTGGCCTTCCGGTTCTTCCCTCCCGGCATCAATAATAATTAAACTTGTATTTAGTTTTTTTTTTTTCCTCTTTTCTTTTTCCCCCCCGTTGATCATTAATGTTGAGGCTTTATGTCGGAATCTTCTTCCTCTCTGAAAACTGCTATCCTTCCCCCCAGGGATCTATCTTCCGGATGGGCAGATAATATACATACCAATGGCCTTTTTTATGAACCGTTTTTCAGCTTTTCGATGTCTCGCACTTTGCTGCGACAAATTGACCACGTGTTTTAAACCTTTGGCGGCGAAAGTGACTTTCAGTCTAGAATGAGGGCGTTCACAGTATAAGGCAGCCTTGTCGCCCGCCACCCCTCTGTGCGCTCACGCAAGCCAAACCTTGAGTTTTTTGGCTTGAAAGTATACACTACCCCCCCCTGGGAGATGGCCAGACCCGTGCTTTCTTCCTCATCCGACGTTACGAATGGCTTACCATCAACCTCCTTGCCAGGCCGATGTTAACCTATGGCTCAACGTACACCCCCGCCGCACTGAAGGAAAGACCCCATTCCTCCTTTTCCTGGTTTGTGGTGTTTGAGAGAGTGATTCGGGTTTTTTTAGGAGGGTTGGTGGTATGGTCCACATAGGACATTTTATATTGTATGCCAATCCCTGAACCTCGGAATTGATTCAAGCCAGTTCGCCTCTGTTTGCGGCCCCGTCTTTGAGGGTCTTTTCGACTTTAAAGAATAATTTTCGCCTAGTCACTTTTTTCTGGGGTTCCTGCAATGCACGTAGCATGACCCTGACTTTTTCTTTCAACCGATATTATTCCAAGTAAGCTCACGGGTTTTCGTGCCTTGTCGCGCTATGTCCCCACATCGGCTTATGTTCCGAATGACGTCGGACAACTATTCATTTTTTCCCTTTCCGTCCTTGTGAGAGGATTAGCAGCGGCCGAAAGATTCCTCTTTCCTGATGGTTCTTTTTGGTGTTATACAGCCGTCCTCTTCAGGCCCGCCCCCCCCCAACCCAATAGGAATTGAGCTCTTCCAAGTCGGATACCGGCGACCGTGCTTGATGATTGATGCCGTCAGATACAGGACAAAACCGCCCTCCCAAAGGTCAAAGGCATGACTCCTCCTCCCCCTAGCCGACAATCGCCCATTCTCTTTCGAAAGAATCGCGAGTTCATTTTTAATTCCGGGATTCTGTTTGAGTTTGTACGATTTTTCTCTCGCCCAAGGTTTTGATGTTCGAGATGGAGAGAGACTCCTTTCCTACTGGGTTTGACCATCCAGTTTTCCTTTTCATTTGCACCTCCCCCTATGACGTTTCACGAGCTACCTTCCTTTTTTAGACGGCGGCAGTTCCCCCCCATAGGCTGTGAAGGCTTCCCCCGAATCGCGTAATTCTCGCGCCGCGCCCGGTTCAAGCTACGCACCGATCCGCCGCCACACAAGTTCCCCCCTGGTAGATGTCCCGCCGTCACCGCTACTTTGTTGTGATGATTGCTCTCTGAATGCGATTCCGCGGGTTTCCCGTTTCTGCTCACGGAACTACTTCCCCCAGCGCAGAGCCAGGATGACCACCGCGAGCTCGTTAGCCGGCGGCCGCGACTTTTCTTGTCTAGTGTCCAATTGTCTCACCCTTAGACAGCTAAGTTTTTTCCACAGATCTCCTCGTGTAGCTTGTATGTCCGCCCAGGAGCGCGCGGATCCTTTTTCTTTCCATCTAGCTGCCTCTTGGTTGACGACGCCCCCCAGACGGCGGCGCGTCTTTTGGGAGATCCATTCGTGTCCCGGCGGCCCGAAAAAGCTACCCTCTCCCCACCTATTTTCACCTCCCCATTTTTTTTAACCCGGCTCATCGGTCGTGTCAGCTCGTTTTTTTTCCCGACCCAACCAATAACAGCGTACAATGCCATGCCAATCGAGTAATCTGCCGAGGAATCTTGTTCCCCCTTTAGTGTAATAATTTTGGTTTAGAGGGTTGGAGGACCGTCGCGCTTTCGGCCGGCACCCTGTGCTCTTCATAATACCCCCTTGGTCTGGTCCATTTTTCTGCCTCTTCTCCCTCACTTGCACAATTGCGCGAATTCCAGGATAAGTTTCCACCCCGGAAAGTCCTGTTCCTTTGGTTATGATTCCAGTCAAAGTGGACTCTGCCCCCCAGCTTTAGGAGAGTTCCACAGCCACTGTTCCGCCTCCTTTGAGTCAACTAGATGAATGTTATGCTTCCTTCTTAGATACCCGTCCCTCATTGAGCGGACATTCCTGATTGCTGACCCCCTTTAATGCTTTATTCGTCCGCGATGAGGTTATGTACTTCTCTTTTTCAGAAGTTACCCCCTTTGCTTTTAACCGGCGGTGTTGTTCCAGCATGAGATTCCTTCCCCCGCCGTCACGCTTGGCGACCCCCCGCCTTTCAACGCTCGTCAGTTATCACATCGGTACCCCGATCCGGACAATCGCGCTTTCAGATCTGGCATCATGCCGTCCACCTCTTCGTCCGGCGTATGGGACCTATCGGCGCTTTAGAATGGCCTTAGCACTTTTCGAGCTTTGTAGCCCTCTGAGTATTTGCATGGACCACACGCAATAGTCTTTTGCCGCGACCGCTTACTCCCGGGGCGATGATTCCTGAGTTTTTTTTAATATCTCCCGTAGGGTCCTACCTAACCGTGGACGATCTTGAGGCACTCTCAGAATGGTGCGTCCTGCCAGTCACGATTGTGTTTTTTTTTTCACCGTAGTCCCCCAAAGTAGTATTGCGCTCATCTCTTTATCCCCTTCAGGTTGTGAGTAGCGCTCCTTTCCCCCATCAATCGCAGTCCGACATTGCCCACCTTTTAATTCACCCGCCGATCGTTGAATGTCCTTTCCATAGAGAGATTCCCCCTACCGAGCGGTTCAGGCTCCCCCCTTGTAGGCGGTCCGGTTTCTGTAGAAGCCCTCCTCCAACCCCCTTAAGAGGACCCCCTTCTTTTCCCACAAACTCTTAGGGCCGTAACATCGCCCTTGCTCCGTGTTGTCCTCCTCCCCCGCCCCTCTAGGCACATTCTCGTGTCCCTTGCCCCAATTCTCGAGGTAAACAATGCTTTTTTTTTTCGCCCGAGTTTTCCGCTCAACAGGCCGCGATGACGCTTTGCCGACCAGCGGTTAACCACGTGCCGTGGTCATTGTCTCGTCGTTGGGCTGCCAAGCACCGACGCGTTTGGTCATCGTCTCGGCGAAATTCGTCCCGCAAGAGTCATTTTTGTTTGCTGACCCTTCGTTTCGATGTGATGTCATTCCCGCAGGCGCTTTTGAATCACACGTACTTTTCAGTGAAATCCCCAGTTCTTCACAAGAACAAAATCCTTCCAGTGCCAATCAGTTCCCTCTCATCACCACGCTGATCTCTTTTAGGCGACAGCTGTGTGTGATTAGTCATGCTCAGACCATCTAACGGAGCACGTATCCCTATTCTGCATTTCCATGGAGAATGTCAGAACAACTGTCCCGATGAGGTAAAAGACCTTCCCCTTTTCCACTGGATCATCCCCCCCGCGTACCTAGGAGGTTACCCTCCAGCCTGATCGGCCCATTTTTAACTTTTTTTTTTTTTCCCGTGTTTCGTTGCAAAGCATACACCTTGAGCCAGGCACGTATGCCCCCCCAACGGTGAGTTACTCCCCCGACGAATCGGACCCTTCAGATGTTCAAGCCCTAAGTCCTCCCCGATCCTGATTGATCTACCGCCTCATATTGGCGATTCGTCGGCTATTAGTCCTAGTTTTGGGTCCGTGCGCCCCCCGCGATGAGCCTCTAATTACGTCTGGTTCTTTCCTTGGTGAGTTCCTTTTCCTGTTTTAGGTTGGCTCCCCTCAACACTCACACCCTGACTTTCTCTTCGCTCATTCTTGTCGTAGGTTAATTTTCCCCCCCGCGCCACAGCGCATGCAGACTCAACCTTACCGAATAATATGACCAACTCAGTAAGTCATGCTTCTCCCATGAATGAGGGAGAAGAACTATTAACTTAAAAACATCATTGTATTTGTGTTCCAGTCCAACTTGGTTCCCAGTGATGCACATATCGGGCACCTCTCCTCGTCTCAAAGGTGTTCATCCTGCCGATGGAGTATCTAAAAGGAGAAAGTCGTTCCCCAATAGATCCATGATAGGCCTGACCTTACCTCAACCACGTAGCCCCCCCTTTGAACAGGATTCCCTCAATGCAGTTGGTTGCATTGGATTCTTTTTAATAGTGTCGAAGGATACCCTATCCACCGCTTTAACCCCCCCTTTGGTCCCTTGAGAGGAGACCCGCTGAATTTAGATTGACGACCCTTTTCAATTACCACTCTCGTCGCTTTTACCAGAAGTTATCGTGGCCCTGTCCCTGATTATTAGAACCCTATGACTTTCGCACCCGACGCCCCTTGTTACCCCGGTCTTTCCCCCCAGATCTTGGTGATTGTCCAATAGCACCCCTGGAAAGTTTAGATTCTTCTCTTTTCCCCCTTAACCAGCCATGTATTGAGAGCTACCTGTTGTTCGACCTTTTGGGAGTTTTTTGATGATTCGCCGTTGAAGTTTTCCCCCTTTCAGGGGAAATTTTGTAGTCCGCCCTTTATCTACTCACCTCTTCCTAAAATAGGCGCGCGTATGTTGCTAGGCTCAACTATCTTGGTTGGGTCTTTCCATGTTTTCCGCGGAGAACCGCGATCATTTTTCCCCCGGCAGGTCCTGTCTTTCTAATGGAGCGTCTCCTAAACCGTCCCGACACCGTAGTGTTCGTCATGCTTGGCGGCCTTCGATTCACGTTTTGGCTCCCTAGAACAGACTCGCCCCGTGCCCTTTTTTCCTTCCTAATTACGTCACTCCTTTCATGAAATGCGGTCATCTTGTCTACCTTACCTCCCCCAGTCCGCCCACCCCGCATTTGGAGATGGCACCCCACATGAGGGAGTGAATTTTCATTCTCCCCCTTAAACACGTGCTGTTGGTTTACAGTGAAATCTGAACCCCCCCATGCTCTGGTTCGGCCCCCTTCCCCCTGAGTGACCGCCCTTCAACTCGCCCCTCCCAGGCTTCGGTAGTATGTATAGGGCCCCCACTATCCACACCCCCCCCGCCGCCCCCCTTATTACCAAACCTCTTTCCTTTCCCCATCAGTTGGTGGTGTCTCTGATCCCCATTTTTTGCGTTTTGGTTCTCGTCTATTCCCCATCGACGACCGGGGGAATTCTTTTTCTTTACCCCTAGAACAGGTCAATGGCTCTCATCTAAGTTTCCTTTTCCGGGCAGGCGCTTCCACTGCTTGCATTCTCCTCCCCCGCCCCCTCATTGACGTCGGACCATTCTTCTTCGTTTGGCGGGTCTGACCTTCCTTTTGAAGGCAGTGGACGACCCCTATTTATTGAAGGCCGAGTCTTTCCCCGGCAGAGCATTTTCGTTGCCCTGTCCTTCCCCCGTCCTTTTTCCCTAGAGCGCCCTGAAGTCTGACTTCGTTTCCTAAAATTGAATCCCATGTCCCTGTTTTTTTTTTTTCATCTTCGGATCTGACCTCTTTCGCAGGTTTTTTTTGATGCTTTCTTGCCTTTGCTCTTCCTTCAGCCGCCGCCCCCCCCCCGGAGGACATCATCGAGACCACGCCCCTTCATATCAGCACTCGAGATTGACTGGAGTGTGATGCAGACGATACCTTGAATAACCAACGCCACCACCCTCGGCGCCTGTCTTGACAAACCTCAAGAGCCGAATTCTACCTTTTTATCGCCCCCATTAACGGAGCTCCTTCCCGAATTATCGGCGCGCGACATGTACGTTTTGAACGCGTCTTTCCTCACCAGGCAAAGGTTTCCCTTTTATGTTAGATCTTCATCTCTCCCCATATATTTTTTTTCTTTCTTCACTGCACCTCTTCTCGGAATGAACGACCCAAATCGGACATCGTAAGCTGCCTTCTAACTCTCCTTCGGCGCTTCACCATTTTTGAAGGAGACAACATTTCTTCTCCTCGGTAATTATTTGCTTCGTTTACGAGCCCCGTGGCTATCTCTGAACACAAAACCCCTAGCGACACATCCTGCTTGCACGATCCCATCGAGTTGTTTTATTGCTTAGACCCAGATAATTCCCTCCCCCGATACCCCCACGTTCCTGTCCCACGGGCGATTAGCAGCGTAGAGCCTATGAAAAAGCCAATTCCTCTGATATTTATAGCGAGATGTTCGTCTTTTCATTTCCCCCAATTTCAATTAACCCTCTCCGTTGTGAGGCATACGGCCATACCCTTCTCCCTTGTCGAAGCATGAGTTTCCTTTAGGAGTGGATCCCATTCTTTCCTTTTTTTTTCTTTTCCTTCTCTGGCATGCGTCTGGCCCTGAAGTATCCTTTGAACCCTTTAACCAATATTCTCGTGACGAAGCCGTTTAGAACGAGGCCCTGGCCACCGAAACACCGCATCACCGCTCCCACATTCTCTTCCCTGTTTCCGCTAATCAGCCGTTCAGAGTTGCGGGCGTAATAGAAAACAACTGCCATAAAGAAAAAACCGCCAAAAATCTCTCAGATAAACGCGTCAATCCTTTTACTCCTTTTTGCATCTCCTCGTACAACCTCTGACTCAGTCGCGTAGGGCCTTGATAGATCTTCCCCCCCCCAATCGAGCGAAGTCGCTTTTCCTTTACGCCTTCCCCCCTACCAGGATTTCATCAAGGTTTCCCCTTCCCCGACCCGGCGTCTGTAGTCTTCCCATAGGGAACATTCGGTTACTCATTAGTCGTTGTCTGCGGGACCATTCGCCCTCAAGGCTGCTTCTCTCCCGGGATTTTCCTTGATTACACCTCCCTGTTTTGTTTTAACCCCTCCTGGTGGTGATTCACGATTTCCTGCTCTGCTGGCAGAGTTTCTCCTTTTCTCTTTTTCGAAATCCCTTTTTTAATTTTCTTTTCGTTTTCTCATTTAAAGAGTACCCGCATTGCCGATCCTTTTTTTGTGCCCTGATTTCAAATGGTTGCATTGCAGAAGCTTTTCTCCCCACCCAAAAAGCCGCGCTCCCCTGATGGACGTAGGCCCTCCAGACAGATACCCCTGACAGAATACTCTCTTCGCGATGTTTTTCACGTATGACGTAATCATTGACTTTCCCGGTTCGTTTAGGATCTCTGCCTGCGTGTCGCCCACCCTTTTTTGATAATTGCCTGGATACCCAAACATCCATTCAATGTTCCCCCCAGAGAGCGGTTGATTACTGGAAACGCATGAGATCCCAAGTGCCCCTTAGCTCTGTCTTTTGTTTTTTTTCTGTTCTCTTCTTTCTTGTTTGGCGAAATTGCCCCCTCCCACAATGAACGCTATTGTACTCCTCTTTTCCCTCCCTCTTTTCTTCCAGATAATTGCTTTCTTAAAGTTCCCGCCCGGATGCGATTTTTTTTTCCC
>Ga0179591_1266927_pt1 | contig 20850 bp, 15 predicted proteins | sample CZOMad2_1_08_16f_FD_182891 | JGI IMG/M metagenome (GOLD analysis project Ga0179591, IMG submission 182891) | Vadose zone soil fungal communities from Angelo Coast Range Reserve, California, USA - CZOMad2_1_08_16fungal (PacBio error correction) | ecosystem: Environmental > Terrestrial > Soil >... | reverse complement strand
CATTTTACATTTCTGGCACCAACCCTTTCACGTTTGACAATGTTGTTCTTATCCCCTGATGTATGTATTTGCACCTTTTCACCAGAGTCCGTAAAAAACCCTACTTCCCGGTTTTTAACCATGGTCAATTTCGCCTTATTCCCCACCCTTGCTTAATATGACCCTACCGGTACAGATCTTCATTCGCCCTTTTCCCTCATGTGACGTCACCTCCACACCTATTTCTTTCGCCCCCCGTGAACAGCAACTTTTTTCCTAAGTTATTCTTTTCGATCCCCCTGATGCCGACCCACTTATCTTTCTTTTAGCTCCTTTTTATTTCCACCTTTCCTAGCAAACTCGCAGAAGAAACGATTTGGCTGCCTGTTCAACCGGTCACCAATTCATCGAGTTCCCCCGTCTTGATTGTGATTTCCACCTACAAGAGGCTCCCCTGCTTCGGATGTTTTTATTTTTCGTGTTTGACCACTTACTTAACCCAATTCTATCATTTCCTCAGAATTGGCTCCCTCCGTTGGTTTACCAGGGAACCTTTTCCCCAGACCCACCTACACCCCCTTTAGCCGGTGGCGTCCTTCAATTGTGAGAACCCGCAAAAGAAATTTAGAATGTCAGGGGCAGAGGTCTTTGATCCCAGGAGCGCTATCACTTTTCCCCTTGTTCTTTCCGTGGACCTTTCACTTGGTTTTTACTCTTTCCCTTGTCTGATTCCTTCACCTATCCCCTCCTTCCACGGTCTGTATCCTCTTGTTCCGTATGACTGTACAGGCTCCCATTGTCCCACCCACCCCCACCCCCCCCCCCCCCCCCCCCCCCCCCCCCCCCCCCCCCCCACCCCCCCTTGGTCCGCCTCAACCATGTATTTACTGCCTCACTTACAGTCACCGTTTAGTTTTTTACCTGACTTCCAGCGTTCCTTCGCCTGACTTCTGTCCCGGGGCCCCCCCTTTTTACCCCTTCGGTTAGGCCGATCCTTCTTCTTTCCCACCCTTTTTTAACTTTAATTTTATTCCCTCCCTATTTTTTCTCCGGTGATGGTATTTCACCGTACAAAGATACTTGCAAGGAACTCTTCCTTAATTTTTCCGTTCCAACTGGGTGCAGGTTCAACACAAGAATTTAATTCCACAAACCCCAATTGGGATCCTGTGCCTTTTTTTTTCTTTGTCTTTTTTTCCTGTTCTTTTGCTACACACGAAACGTTTTTGACGACTCTGTCCTTCTTCCCCCAATCTTTCCTTCTTGTCAAGAATCGGCACCTTGTTCCTTTGACTTGTTGTGCAGCTTCTTTACCCGGCTTCATTTTTGATTTAGTACTTAGGCATGCCGATCCATCCAGCTGTATTTCACTGGTACTCAATGGGTAAATAGGCTTTCTTTTCTGTATTGCTTTACGGGGGTTCCTCTCAGCTTTCATCATTCCTTTTTGGCCCCCATCCGCGGCCGACAGGCGGCTTTCTCCATCCGAACCGCCTGGTTTTTTTTAAGTTTTCTTCTTTTTCCAAACCGTAGAGCAGTCGGTTCCGTCCAGAGTATCAAGGGTTACTTGACATTCCCTTATTTTCCATTTTTCAGTACTTGGCGCCCCCCCATTTTTTTCTTCAAAACCTTCTCTTCAAAACTTTTTACGTTCCTTCATTTCAACATTCGGTCCATAATTGTTTCTTTGTTTGGAGGTACCACATTTCTTAACCCACTCCCGTTCGACGTGCGAAAAAAAAACTTTCCCCACTGGCCTGTCTTTTCAATTCTTTTCTCGACCCAGTTCATTCAAAAATAATCCTGTTTTTCCTCTTAGTAATAGAGGGCCCTTGAAGAGTAGTTTTTGAATTCCGTGCCATTTTTTTATAGGTTTCTTTGGATGATTCCCGTTTTTGAACCCCTTTGTTTCATTACTTCGAGTCTAAGACACGTACGTCGCTTCCCCGGTCCTTCACTTTGAACCTCTTCACCTTCCCATCTCTTTTCAGGGGAGCTTCCGTTTGAATGTTTGTTCCCTCTCTGTCTAACAAAGTTTTCGGTGGGGTCCTTTTATGAAGGATTTTACAATGTCACGCACGTTAGTTGGCCGGTTCCTCTAGACTTTTCTGATGTATCCCCTGTTTTTGGACCTACAGCCACCCGATTTGACCGGCTTTCTGTTATTTGACGGTTTTCGGGTTATTGGTTTCTGTTTGCATGTCGCATTATTTGGCCATTGGCATTACCTGAGCCTGTTTAGTGGAGACGGTCCCACCCCCTTCGCGCCGTCATTCCGAGTAGAACCCCATACCGGCTTCCCCTTTGTATTTCAACCAGTCGAAAAATATGGCTTGACCCAAATTGCCAACGGAGGTCAAATTGAAAGAACAAGTCTCCCCCCCAAAGTCTAACAAACCTAGTCTTTGTTAGGCCCCCATTCTAGTACACAGTTCCTACGGTTTCGTTGCCTTCCTCTTTTCTTTTCTTTTCCCGCAAGAAGTTTTAACCCAAAGATCGAGAGCAGACAGTCTATTTGCAACTCTCCCCCCCATTTCCGGTGCAAAGTTATACGAATTTTTTTTTCTAAACAAAACCAAGACACAGCAGTCTTTTCTTTCCAATTGCCCGGGTTTTTAAAGAGACATTTATCGTTTTCAAGCTCTTTTTCCAACTTTTCGCAACCCTTTTCACTTTCCTTGTTTTCTAGAACCCCCCCCCCCAAACAAGGGAGTTGGACTCATTACTCAGTCCAGTTTCCCCCTGACACAGAATTTCTCCGCGACTGTCTGGCCCTTCGGCGCGATCGACCCCCCCAAAACTGCCTATTCCGTTGATCCCCTGTATTTGAATACCTTCAGTTTTCGTTTTATCACCGAGGTCCCACCTTTGGAGACAGTCGAGATGAAGGAATCGTTCATGGGACATTAGAATTTGTACTGCGTTTTTTTTCCACATTTTTTCTTCCCCCATTTAATTTCTTTCTTATTTTTGGGGAGAGAAAAAGGGGCACATTTGAATTATCCGGGTCCCCGAGTTATTTTGTGGCACGGCCATTTCGGCTATTTCAAGTCATGGGCGTTTTCCCTTGAACTTTCCTGCTGTTCTGTAGTGTGTTCCTCCCTTGTTTTATGCTCAGGAAATGCCATGTTGTAGTCTTCGATGGCTCCGTTGTCTTCCCCCCCCCCCCATGATGTCTGGGGCAATTGAGATTTGTCTCTTCTCCTTAGGAACCTTTTCTTTTTTCCGTTGGTCCGCCGCCCCGTTTTTTCGGTAATGTTTCGATGGGTTATGCTTGCTTCTTTCCCAGGGGGACGATGTTGATTTTATGCCAGTTGTTCCTACTTTTGGATTTTTCCCCACCCTTCTGCCCATAAATTTGTTGTCTTTTTTTCTGTTATGGTTTAAATTTTTATTAAATATAAAAACAGGGGCTCTTGGACCCATTCAACCAATGGCCATTTTCCTTCCAGGAACGTTAATCCCCTACCCCCTTTCGTCACCTTCGAAGGTGTAGTTTGATTTTTTAAAAACCGCATTGATGAATTTTACATCAGAAGTCAGCCCTACTAGTTCCTCCCCGTAGCAAGGTGGGTGATTTTTCAAGTCACTTCTGACCCCGTCCCCCGGCCGGCCAGTCTGGTGTTTTGCCTCTCATATCCCCCGACTGAGCTTCTTTGCGGTTTCCAGATTCTCTATTCCCATTGCCCTCGCACTATGTACTTTGATTTTCGATAAGCTCTTTTTGAGTAAGCCTAGCGGCCTTCTTTTAACCTGTTTAAACAGATACTTCCACCCAAGTGAATTTCCGCAGTCCCCAACCTAATACCTTTTTTTTCCTACCTAGTAAACAACATTCTCGTCGTGGTTTCCAGCCCCAGTTATTCCTATTTGAAAGGACCCCCTTACCCAATTATTTGTTAAGAACCTTTTTTTTTCGCCGGTGGGTTTTAACCCAATCACAAAATTCCCATATTTCCGCACCTTGAAGATGTTAAGTGACAGTACCCTTCCCCACCAGTGTTGAGAAGTTTTTAGCACCCCCCCACAAAGTTGGTTTACACTACACGGTTTCATTTCTTTTTTAACCCTATTGTTGTCAATTTCGTCCATTCCCCTTGATCGAGACGCTCTGATCTTCGCGCTTTTGTGTTTACCGCCTCATCTTACCCCCTCCCCGGGCTTTCGTCTTTTATTTTTTTCCAGTATTGGTTTGCAGTCTTTTCCCCTCCGTCTTTTCCCCAACCTTTTTTTTCTCTGAATTAAAACCCCCCCACAGTTTACAGTTTTCCCCCGCAGGACTTTTAAAGCTATTCCTGCGCCCCTTGTTTTAAAGACGGGGATATCTTTTATGTCATTTATTCAATGGAGTTTGGGTAAGCCACCAATGCCCCCCCCGGCCAGTCCAGGCTGCCAACACACGGTTCGATGCTTCGGGGCCGACTGTTCATCATTCCCTTTGACCGCAAGCCAATCTCCCCCCCGGTCCCTGTGTTCCTTAAACTATTCACCCACCCCTTTGACCCTTTTCAAAACCACAAAAAAGGCGTTTTTTTTTTTAGCCCCCGCGTTTTTTGCTTTTTTTTTTATGATTTTCTTTGTCACCCTTTTTCCCTCAAATTCGTTAGTCCTATTTACTTTCTTCCGTGCGATTATACCGGTGAGTCCCTGGCAGTTCGGAGGAAAGATTTTGTAACCTCTTGAATTTTTTGCTCGGCTCACGCCTTTCCAACCCCGTTCCTCTTTTTTTTGAATTCCTTCAACCTTTTCTTCGGAAGGTGTTTTACATGGCAAAAATGGAAAAGGTTGTTCCTAGAGCCTTTACTTCCTTATGTAATATGAATTGTGGTGAAAACAACTTCTCCCCTTTCATTATGGACGCTTTCTCCCACTTTTGCTTTCGGTGATAGGTGTCGAGTAGATCCGTGATTCTTTGGCCAGTTTCCTTTAACGACCTCATCCCCCCTTTGATATCTTAGATCTGTCATCCGTGTCCCGAGTTAACACAATTTCTGGCGTCCCTTCCTTTCTAACCGGCCAGGAAAAAAGTTTTCCGGAGGATGTTTTTTTCTGTTGGTAAGTTCTTTTTTTCCTCATTCTTGTGAGCCATTTTTTGCGCCCCGGGATACTATTTCAACGTTATCCCTCCACACCCCCCGCTTTCTTTATTGAGTTACTCCCCCAGTCCCAAAATTCCAGGTCTACTCGCTTGCTTTGGCAGAATCTCTTTCTCGGTTTAGTTTGCCGGATGCTTATTTTGTCCCAGCGGAGCCCAAGAATTGTTTTGCACTTTTTTCTCCCTCCCCCCTGTGACCCTTTAAGTCTGGCGAACATTGCTAAGGGCTTGCGCTTTGCTTGGGGCGGTTCATTCCTTTCAAAACCCTTAATATTGATGAGATGGTACCCTTATATAAAGCTTGTAGATGGCACCATTTTTTCTTCCTTCAGCAGTGCGTCCCCCAACTTTAACATGGCACGTTGATTTCGATGGCCTTCCACTTGCCATGTTGTTTCACCATAAATCGGGGTAAAACAATCCCCTACTGTTGTCGGTGATTTGACTGCTTTTCTTTTGAATTGTTTTAATGATTTGGATTTCATCCGCATTTTGGGGATAGTCTACATATTCTACTTTTTGCCCCGCAGCCCCACTTTTCCCCGTCCCGTCTTTGTCAACGCTTTCCCGAATTTATCCCCTGACCACCAGTGCAGGGTTTTTTCCCCCCCCTTTCTGCCGGAAAGCTTAGAACTGTTACTTTTCCCCACTTTTGGGGTTCTCGGTCCGAGCTGGTTCTCTGTTTTAGGTGCTGTTTCGACAATAGCGAGACCCCTTTGGTTCCCCCAGCGCTTTCGTCCACCCATTTGTCCAAGGTGTTATTTAAGTTTTTTAATCGTTTGAGGTCCCTTTCCCCCTTTCCACTTAACCCTTCCCCCTTCCCATTTTTGCGCGGTCTTTCCTTTGTCTGTTCCCACCTAATTGTTTCGGTGTTCTTCTTTCCTCTCCTTTTCCCCCCCGCCTTTTTTGTTTTTTTTCCTCACCCAACCCGGAGAAGACAACCTCCTCTTTTTTGGACTTGTCCAGGGGCCGCTACCGCTTTGCTTTTCTGTTGAGAATGTCATATTTTTTTTTCATTACTAGAACAACCCCCTCCCCCACACTTCCCCTGAATTTTCCCCCAAAAGGTCTCGCCCCTTCGCGACAGCCCCTGGCAAAAGCAGTCAAGGGGCCCCACAACAAACTTTTTTTTTCATTTTTACATCCTTCTTGTATCTTTTCTTTCCGCCAAATGAAGAGGTTCGGTTTTTATGCGTTCCGGAATACAAACTGCCCCCTCACACCTGTGCTGCTTGCAAAAGTCGATCATGCTGAACCCCACATTGCTTGCGCTTCTCCACATATTGACCTTCATCCCAAACCTTGCCATTCCATTCCTCCAGGTTTAAATTTTATTGTCTACTGCATGGCCAGAGTGTCCTCAAATTCCCTGTCCCCCCATCACGCATGGTTTCTTTCCCCGTAACCCATCGTCCTTATTCCCTCATTGGTTAGACAAGCTGGTAACTCTTTAATCACCTAGTTTTGATTTTGCTAAACTCACCTTACCCCAGTGATGAAGCAAGCTTCCCTTTTTTCCCCCCCCCACCCAATTCAAGCCGATTCTTTTTTGTGTTTTTTTTTTTTTTTTTTTTTTTTTTTTGTCCTGTCTGTGCTGTCCCCCGTATTGCCCTGACCCTATTTCCTTCTTCGCCCTACTTGATATAACCGAGCTCCATTTCGACTCGTCCGTCTCGCTTTTCTCCTCCCCCGGACACCATAATTTATGTACTGAGGGAATTGATTTCGTCTTTTCCATCTCCCCTCCGTTCATCCCTTTTGTTATGGTTTCTTTGGAATGATATCAACCTTCGCGGAAGAATTTTTTCTGGTTCAGGCGTTTACAACGGAACCTTGAACCGTACGCCATTTGTTACGGGATCTTTCTCTATTAGAACCGTCATGGTAACCCTCCAAACGAAATTTTCCTCCTTTCACTGTGTAGTTTTTCGAGCTTTTCTCCTTCCCTTTTTTATGAGTTCGTTAAGTCCTGTGCATAAGATCACCGGGCTTCTTTCCCTGACCCCCATGTCCAACGTTATTCTCGCCGTCCCTTCTGAAGTTTCCGGATTTACCCTCCAATGGGTGAGCTACAACATTTCTCTTCCTCCCTCAGTAAGTCTATGCCCTGCACTTTGGTGGAATGACCCTACTGCGCGATTATTCCCGTAATCTTCCCCCCCTGAGTCCCCCTACTTTTGTACCCCCCCAGAGGCGATTGGAAGGCAAATCAGCGTATTTCCCCCTTTTCCTCCTGAAAGGCTATTTCTACATGGTTCCCCCTTTTCTTTTCCGGATACTCAACAAACTCTTTGAACCAGACGATTTTGCTGACAACGGTTTGAAGTCCCCCCCCTCCCTTCACAACTCTCGGACAACTTTTTTGCGTTTTTGGCTTTAAAATTATTTTCCTGCGCCCCCACCGAAACGGATTCGGTACGATGCTGCTCATGACTTATTTATTGAAAAGATCGGCCCCGATTTACGTTAATTCTTGTTTTGGCATGTATGTCACGGCTCATTTTTTAAATTTGTTTTCCGTGATTTGGATGATCCCCTTAACAAGTCTTTTTTTCCCCTGGGCATCCCCCATGGCCATAGCTTTCCTCGGGTTGGGAATTGTTCACTTTCAGTTTTTTCTCAGGGCCTCCTCATTTTTCTGCCGACCATCTACACATTCCGTCACCGCTTTTTCCTTTAGATGAGTGCGTCCCAACATCTCTCTCCCTTACTTGCGGCCTAAACTCGATTATTTACGGCTTTCCTATTTCCCTTTTTAAAATTTTGAGTACCCCCCCAACCTTGTTTACTGACACCATGGTTTTCCGTGTTGACTTCCCTTCTTTCCCTTCCACCCATCTACAATAAATTTTCTTTTGGAGTGTCATATGCTTTTTTTATTTTTCCCACCACTCAGCAGCTCAAGTTTTTCGGGAAAAACAACTTCTATTCCCTTCGGAAGGTTATTCAAACGTGGATGCACTTTAATTTAAAATTCGATCATTTTTAATCGTTGAAGTTTTTTGTCCTTTCCTGCGTATTCTTTTATGGTTATATCTGTGAACTTTGATATGATTCACGACCTGGATGCCCATTCAGGCTTATGTCCACTGCCAATTGATTTTTAGAGTAATTGGACGACCCTCTTCCAACTTCCCCCCCTTCTTTATCATTTCTATGCGATTTTTGAACAGTCTGTTGTAAAACGGTAAGGCCTGGGGACGTGGCGGGAAGTGATTTCCACCTCTAACCCTTTTTCGTTGGATGCTCCTGCTGTAGTTCCTTCCCATTCGGTTCGTGATCCCCAGACACCTGGCTGACTTCCTGGGATTCTCGGTTGTATTGTTGAGTGACAGACATGGATTCCTTCACTTTTTCCTTTCCGCTCCTTTAGAGGGAGCACAGGTTTCACCCCCTCTCGCCCCCCTGTAATCCTGCCAGTAGGAACAATGTACAAGGTTTCTTCTTTGGATTCCCGTCGACCATACCCTTCACTTCCTCTTTTCAATAGTAACAAACTCAAGAAAGTACCCCCTTCCCTCACCCCCAACACGAGGACCTGATGTTTCGGCGGGTCCCCCTGGCATAGCCCCGCCTTGAATACTCTCCTTTTCCAGCATCCCTTTTCCTCCCCAGTTAGGAAGAGTGTGAAAAGCCCAATTGCCTTTACCTTCTCCCTAACCTCAGAGTTGGTATACCAAAAAGAACACCAGTTCAGTTCCTGGTTCCTTTTTATTTCCCAGGGACTTCTATTCTCCCATTTCCGGCAACCGCACCCCACCCACATGCGAACTCTTCTTTCTCCACCCCCCCCTATACTTCCCAGGTTCCCAAAAAAGTTGAAGTGGACACCTTACATTTGCTGTGCGGAAGTAAAGGACTTCTCTTTCACTCCGGCTGGCCCTTCGGAGCAGCCAACGACTTCCATTTTTCTCGGTTAACATCTATTATTTTTCCTCCAATCCTTTTTTTTTTTTTTCTCAGAGAACCTCGAACTTTGCAGATAGGCGTGTGTATTACGTCGACTTGGCATAGGACATTCGTTCACTTGCACTTTTTCCCCTGACTTCCAAATTAATTTGAGGAAACTCCCCTTTTTTGGGTTCTCCCGCCTGTTCATAGTGTGAATTAGTGAAGGGTTGCTAAGAGTTCCTGATGCGGTCGACATGTTTCTGATCCATATTTTCTGATTGACCAGGAAAAATTTTTTGAATGATGGGGTTGTTCCCCCCTTCTTATGTTTTTTTCCTGAGCGACCTGCCATTGCTTTGTCCTTCCTTTCGATTTTTGGCGCTTTGAAAATGCTTTTGCTGACAGGAAGCTTCATTTGCGAGTTCGGAAATGTTCTTGATTTTCACCCTTGAACGAGAAGGTTCCTTTCTTACCTTTTTTTTTTTTTTCCGATTTTGTTTAAAGTTCTCCCAGTTTCTTTCCTGGTTCGGGGTATTTTCTCGGATGCCTACCACCCTTTGTAAATGTTTGTACTTTCTTTCCCTTCTCGCGTTTTTCACCCAACAGGTCTACTTTCTTCCCCCCCTGGACATTCCCCTTTTCCTTCCAGTGTAGGCCGAATCCCCCTACAACGTTTAGAATGGAAGCCAGTTAATCCTTTTGTTGCTGTATCCGCCAACCCCCCTCAACTACATTCGTAAGTAATTTTTAAGATGAATCGACGCACTTTCCTTTTTATATCTTTTTTTTAGGGACCTGCGCCGTCCCTCCTTCCCACGTGTATGCAGAACATACGTTTTCCTCTCCTCTCTTGATTCTTCGTTGCCGCGCTTTCTATCCTTTTTTCCCATTTCCCAGAGCCCAATTTTAGCCTGTGTATTTTTTTCGCCTCCGCCTCTTATTCGTCCCCTGGTCTTGATTAGTATATGTAAATGACCCTACGCTCCTGCACGTATCCGCCTGATTGCCCCCACTCAACAGGTTCTGGACTTTTGTACAAAAAACCATGTTTATCGCGCTTTTCCCTTCCCTTTCATTTATGGCCCTGGGGGCCACTCTTTTCCCTCCAAGTGTTTTTTCGACTGACCGGCTTTGATTGTAAAATCAAATGCACTCTTACCCAAAATCCAGATTGTTATTAGAAAGGTTTTCCTTTGCCTTCCACGTTAAAACCCAGTTTGTTTCGAGAAGGTTTGCACCCTATGTCTTAACAATGTTTCAAATCATTGAATGCCCTCTTTCCTTTAGCTTGAGAACATTATGCTCTCTGTTCCTTCCTCCTCTACCTCTCGTCCCTCGGTTTATGCTTTTGATTACAGTCGTGTGCGTCTGGTTTGCAGGATTTCCCCCCCCTTTCCATATGAGGACCAGTACCCTTTCATGTCCTCCATGTTTCCTTTTATTTCCTTTGGATATGCTCCACCTGTGTATTCTCTGGATCCACTTCCCCCATCCTTTCCAGGCCACAAAATGCAGTTTGGACAGGAAGCATTTTCCCCACACAATGTCGAGGCCAACCATCGGGCCTCTTGTTCCTGGAAATCTCATTCTTTCCAAGCAGTACATGTGCAGGCGGGTCCCCTCACTTTTGACATGACAACCACCCCCCAAAAAATTTTATTCCCTGCTTTTTTTTAGTGTTTTCTTTTTTTAATTCACCCAGTTTGTCCACCGTCCTTCTTCTTGTACCCAACAATGCTCTATCTTTTGTTCCATGTCTAACTAGCCTTTGCCGTTGTAAAGTCAATATTACATTCCCGTGCCATGACTTGTCCACTTTGGAAGGTCGGCCTTAACCTCCTTTCACCCCCTGTTCTTTTAGTCTTTACTCTCCTTCTTCGATGGCGGCTTCCCCCCAGGTTGATTTTATCAGCCTTACTTTGCCGTACTTCGCCTTTTTCTTCACCTTGAGTTCTTCCCTCTTCCTGGCCTTTGACGTGCCTCTTTGTGGGTAGTGATCAGGGTTTGTCGCTGCGATTTTTTCCCTTTCCAGGTTACTTTACCAGTGAAAAGGATTGATTACGGCGCTTTGCGCGCCACTCTTTTCTGCCCGGTGACAGGTCGTTAAAATGCTTTTGGGTTTTCTTCCGTTGAAGTTCTTCGTTCGATTCTCTCTCCCTTCCCTACCATGTGATGTTTGTGCGTTTTCCTTATTGTCATAATGTGGCGCCCTTCCTGATCGAAATGGTCCATCCCCACTTCGTACTAACCATCCTACGACTGTGCTCTCTTCTTTTCTTATGTATTTTTTAAGCAACATTCCCGTTGTTTACCTCGCTGTTAGCTTCGTTCTGCCCCCCTGCTTTCTCAATGTCTTATTTGATCTCCCGTCTAAGACCTTTATATTTTCGGCTCCTTTTTATCCCTCCTGCAAAGGAGACCAAGTGCTCAGTGCTCTTTCTCCTTAATTGTAGTTTGTTGTTTCAGGGGCCAAACCTTCTTGATGAGTCTTTGCCCCTGCTTTGTATTCTTGCAAACCATTATACTTCCCTCTCCCCACACCTTGCAGCATGGTGTTCTTTGTCTTCCACTCTTGGCCCCTTTTGCCAACCATCCATCGGGTATTACAAAGTAAACGGGCGTTTTTATGGGGAATGTTTTATCCTTTACCTTTATAGCTTTGCTGGTGGCGAGGCATCTTCCTTTTCCCTCCTGCACCTTCTTTCCTCTTTGTATTTGCGCCCCCGCATTATCCCCACATTTTTCTTTTCCACAGCTGCGGGATTTCTTCCGATGAATTCCTGCACCCGGTTTGTGTTCGGTGGTTTCCTTTGTTTTTCTCTCCTTTTTCCGAAGGTTGCTTGTGTCCCACTGGGAGACCTTTTTGTTATTCCAAATTTGGTACTTTTTTGAAGTAATCGGTATTCGTCCCACTTTCCTTCCCATTGCCCTCAGAGGATAGTAATTTTGGCGTGCACTCTTCTTTTTTTTTTTCTTTTTACGGGTGTTGGTATCTCTCTTTGTTCCTTTTTTTACTGATTTTTGTGAGCCAGAATTTACCCCCAACCGCACCAGAAACACCGCATGTTCCCTCCTTTTCACTTCCGATATTCTGTTTGGTTAGGGAGACATGTTTACTCTCCCCTCTCCTTTCGAACAACTTAAACAAATCGTGACTCCCAACAATTCCTATGGTCGACATCAAATTCGTTAAACAGCTAGACCATTTCACTTTCCCCCCCTCCAAAACGTCCTTCCAATTCGTAGACGAAAGCGAGTAACCCCTGCCCGATGTTTTCGGTTCTATTGAGGGCCGTCCTACAAACGAGGACCCCTGCCCCACTTATTATATGAGCTGCCCCACATGCTTCTTCTCTCTCCTAACTGTATTGAAAAATGGAACATTTTTTTTTCCCCCCACACTTTTTCACACTGGGTATACAGATTTATGAACAATTGGAAAGAGTGACTTCCCTCGTCCCCCCCACGCTTTTCGGTGACGCATCTTCCCTTAGTTACGAATGGTTAATTCCAACGCTGGAGATCTTCACCATTTCCCCTCCCCTCTTTTTCATTAACATCTTACAACGTGCTAGCTCTCCCCCTGCTTTACGCAACTGGTCGTTGGATTATTTCCGTCTTGGATTGTTCCCAGTACAACTTCTTTCTTTCCTTTCCGTCACCACCGTGAATTCAGAAACTTCGTTGAGTTTCCTCTACTTTTTTCCCTTCAAACTTTTTGGACCAATTCGATTTTGTCTGGCTGGATTTTTTTCTTCGTCTCGCTCGTCCCCCCTTCTTCGGAGGTTTTATTCGCGTTTTTTTCCTTTTTTTTCAACGATCAGGAAGCCACTCCTTTTCTCCTCCCTTGCTTCCCAATCCCCCGGCAAACCCGAAAAGACCCGCCAGTTGCCTCGCAGGGGCTATATCGAAACGGAACGACTCATGGGAGACACCCCCCCCCCCCCCCCCCCCTCCCAAGAAATTTGTTCGAATGCAGAAGAGTTTCGGCTTCAAGATCTGCTTATCTTTCCCTCAAGGTGCGAGGTCGTACTTACTTTTTCCAATCGTCTCTAGATGTAACATCCTTCCCGTCAAAGCAAAACTGATTCTCTCTCCCCTACGGCCTACACTTAGTTATAATGCCCCTCGCATGCCTGGCAGAAGTAATTTATGCAAGCCGTTTTTTGGGATTCACCCTTCCCTTCAGAAGGCTATAACTTTTTTCAAAAAGAGGCCCACATGTGTCCCCCCTTCGTTTATTTAGCGGTGTTTCAAAGGCAAATCCGCGAGTTTTACAGTTTCAGTCCCCGGCTATTTTCTTACTTTTTTTTGGGTGTTTTTTGGCTTTTTGTTTTGGACCCTTATAGCGTCCCAGTGAACCACCTGCACCCAATACGATGCGTTGGCACCTTTTTTTCCTTCCCCCACTGAAATAAAAAGCATTTTGTATGCAGACGGCTTTTTTATTTTCTTTTCCCTTTAGTTTCCTTCCCCCGCACGCTGTGGTTTATTTTTTTTTCCCAACGGCTAGTTTTTTGACCAGAGCGGCCCCGCTCTGGCCTCTCTCTTTTTGGTGTCTGAATGGAAGGTTTTGGAACGGGTTTCTGCCCGTTCCTTGGGATGATCCAGATATACTGTACCTCTATACATGGAAAATCCTTTCATTTTCTTTCTCCCCTTCCTCAGTTTCCTCCTATGTTTTTACAGGGAATAAATAAGATGAAGCGCTGTCCCCATATCCGGGACAAATGTCTTATATGAGGCCTGTGCCAACCCCGTTCTCTCAGGTTGATTAATTTACGGGCCATATTCTTTTCCTCTTTTTTTCATTTCAACATTTGGAGAAAACTCGTGACCCCCGTTGCCGGCCATTATGACCTTTCCCACAAGCGGTACCTCTGGATTTTTCGGACCATCTTTGGGCAGTAACCCCCCCCAACCTCCAGCTTCGACTTCTCCTCCCACCAACTTTCGGAAAAATTTTTTCCTTTTTCCATTGCGTAAAATTACCCAAAACTTAGAATTGATTTACTTATTAGGTCACCCCTTTCTTTTGGTTGGTATCTTTGCCATTCCTTCCCCACTTTCCTTAGCCTATTTTGAACCGATGAGTTCATATATTTTGGAACCACACGCCGTTTCTGCTCCGTCATTAATTAACGGACACAGAGCTACCCGCCCTTCTCTTTTCAACACTTATGTTTTCCCAACGTTACGGGGGGGACGTGCTGTCTTCCCCACCCCCAATAACACTCCGGGTCGTTCGGATGCACGTTCTCTTCTTACTTGTAGCTCCCCAGGCAGGCGGACAACCCATTGCTTCCCTTCTCAGGTTACTGTTCGTTTTCTGGTTTGTTGGTTTCCTACCAGCTTTCGTTTCCTGTCCTTTCCTGAGGTATACCTGATGTTTTAGATTGTTCTCCCCGGTTAATCGCCCGGCAGGACGTCCCTGTCTCACCCCCGGTTAAGGTGCCTTAATTTTGATGTCAACTCCCCTTATGACACAATACTTCGAAAATTCAGATCGTCTCTAACATTGTACCCTTTGACCCCTTTCTCCCCATACCAACAATGCCTGTCTTCGTTCTTTCTTCCCCCACGTATAGAAAAAATTATGACGGCGCACCTATACGATTTACTCCAGAAGAATTTTGACATCCCATTCGACCCGATGCAACAGAATTGTCTGGTCCCCCCCTTTCTCTCCAAACTTTCCGAGTTTGGTAGACCCACTCCCGCCCCCGCAGTAAGTATTCCTTTTTCTATTTTCAATGGCTCCCCGGGGACGCTTGCCTGCCCCCTCCTCAATTCTTAATTACCCTTTCCCATCCAATATTCCACGTTTAGACCCCCCAAACATTTCTTGACTCCCAGTTGATGGGAATTAATTCAATGTTCAACGTGAAGCCGAATTTTCTTGACCCCTTAAGGCTGCTGAGGAGCGATCTCAACCCCCTCCCCCTTCTTCCTTTGTCCCGACTTTTCTGGAATAATTCCTCCGTTGTTTGTGTTTTCTCTCGATTTACAGATCCACCTTCAGATTTTGTTGTTTTTAGATTCGCGCGTTTTCCGTCCTGGCCAATCCTTTGTCGTGGCCGTCATATGTCCTTTTTACCTTTAAGACTTCCCGTTGGGTCTAGTCACGGGTCAATTTATTTACTCTTTTCCTTGGTGGTCCAGCTCGGATCTGTCCTTCAATTTTTCTTATCATTTCCTTACTTGGATATATTTACTTCCCCATTTTTTTTAGTTTTTCTTTTCCCCCCCCCCCCTTTTTCTTCTTCGGAATCTTTGAAAGTGGATTTGTTCGCTCTGGCCTCTCTTCCTTCTTGCTTTCCCCTTCTGCATGATGATTGATTTTTCCGATCCTCGGTAAACCTTTAAGTGGTGGTACACTCCTCCCCTCTGCCGGTTAATCGTATTTGTTTTTTTAGAATTGCTGATGTTATAAATGGTCTTCCGTGGTTGATATGCCAGTTCCCCTTTTTTCTACATTAAATGATCACTTTCCCTTACAGGTTTTTCCATGAGTCAAGGAGAGGGTTACCCTTAAAAACAGTCTCTCTTATTCCTAAAAACCCCCGTTAGGAACTCCGTTTCCCGTCCTTTTCACTAACCAAAACGTCTAACAAGGCCGCCGTAAGCTTTTTTCTTTATTCCGCACTCTGTAGTCAGCTTCATCATATCCTATTTTCATCATTCCGTCCCCTTCGGCTATATTGTTGGGTTTGCCCAGCTGGCACGTCCCCCGGCCGTTCCGGTGCTGAAGACATCTTTCACGCTCGCTTTCTATAGGGTTGGAAGAGATTGTCTCGTTCCCTTTCCATGGACTCGGTTTCTTAGTAGACGCCTAATTTCGAAAGTTTTTCTTTCTACTTCCTCCTTGATCCGTGGAAGATGTATCCTCCCCAGTTTCATACGCATTCCTGTCCCCAAAACTTCCTTCCCTGTTATCCATTTTGTTATTCGAGAGTTAAAGTAACCTTTTCTCCCTCTTTGACAGAAAGGACTTTAAGAAAAAGTGGTTTTTCGTCGAGACTTTAGTGTTGATTGGGGTGTTTAAAATCCCCTGTTTCCCTTAAAGTAAACTCCCCCCAATTCCTGGGCTTTTTTTTTATAATTTGTCCCTTTTTTTCAAAGGATAGGTTTTAGTCCCCCCCAATTTGTCTCCCTGTCCAATCATTTATCAATAGTTTCCATATTTTCCTCCCCCCCCAGTCCCAATTTATGACCGTTTTAGCGTTTCTTTTTTCTCCCCCCTTCTACCTTCGTTAAGGTGATGATTGTTTTACCGCCCTCTTATTTTCGGTCCATGGGGCGGATTTAAAACACCCACCTTCTTTCTGTAAGCTGCCCCCCCCGTCAGGAGTGGGGACTCCCCTGAGCTTCCCGTGCTATGCCAGGGTAACCTCCGTCCCCTTATTTGACGTTTGTGGCACCAATTGGCCTGCCCCTTTTTCCGCCGCGTGCCACAAACCCTTTCTCTGCAGTGTTTCCTCCGCATGACTATGTCAACTCTTCAGGATTTCCTCTTCATCCCCCTCGTCAATTTTGTCTGGGCGGTCCCTTGAAAAACATTCGCCAATAAACCAATGGCCGTTCTTTTTGTTTATTGATGTCTTTTGTTCCTTCCCCTTCCTCCGCTTGCGTTTTACGGTTCAACCGTTTTTTCCTCTCTATCTTGTAGGTCTTCACTCTGCCTCGTTGAGGAATGATCCTTACTCGCTCCCTGTTGCATTTCTTCCCGTTCGGCCTTTTAACGACGTTGTTACCCCTTTGGTTCTTGGTTGATCTTCCTTTCCCACTTTTCCTATCGTTTTTTCCTTGGTTTCTTTCCAACCGGAATTTTTCTGCCTACTTCTGCAGTAATTTGAGTCCTGTTTCTGATGGTCTTTATGCACTGTTTTTCCTACTCCGCTCTCCTTCCAATTTGGGGAAGATAGCTCTTCTCGTGCCTTCCCCCGCCATTCCTTACCGTCCCTCCATCAAATTGGGATTCTAGATTTCTTCTTGGCTGACAGCATTCAGGCGGAAAAAAATTCGTTGGTTTCTCTCCCTTCAGTTTCCATGTTCCTCCGCTCTCCCCCGGAAAGGGAACCCCCCTTGGGTAGGTTCCTGGCCGTTCTTTGTTCCTTTCTTTTTCTTTTGAAGTCGAAAATTTTCAAGAACGGCTTCTCGTACCCCCCATCCTACTGAAGCTTTCTTATTGGATCTTCTAACGCTAAAACTACGACCTGGTTCTTCGAGTTCTTGTTCCCGTTTCTGACGACTTTCCTCTTTTTCCCTTTGTCTATCGTTTTATACCCTGTCGTACTGAACCTCTATTTTTTCTTCCTTCCGTCGTCTTTTCCTCCCAGTGACATCTATTCTTTTCTTTTTTCCCGTATGGCGTTTGTCTACCCTTTTCCCCGGTGATTTAAGGTTTTTTTTTCCAACTAATATTGAGAGGGGAATCTCTCCAGTTTTTCTATGGAACCCCTCTACAGGGGGAATTCTTTGCCCCCAATGGTGCAGACCGCGGGGATTTGTCTTCTTTTAAGCCAAAATCATACTTGGGCTATACACCAATTGTTCACCGGTGCGGTTGATGTGGAATTTTTGAGAATTACCGCTTTCCCATCATCATGTTTGGGCGAGCCTTATCTGTATTTTTTCCTTAGAATTTTTTTTTCTTCCCCAGCAAGTCCCCATCTTCTTTTTTCGTCCACGATCTTTCCCTCTCCTGACGCGTCACCCGTGGTGTAGGTGTTCCCCTTGTCAAGCTGGGGCTCTCTGGTACGAGGTGGGTTTCTTTGCTCTTTCCTTTTGGCTTCGCTCAGGAAACTTTTCTAGTTGTTTTCGACCGTGACTTTGCGTACACTTCTTTCCCTCACCTACTGCCCCCTTTTATGCTTTTTCTGGAGTTCCAACCTTTCGGGTCGTCTGATTTTTTATCCCCTCTACTCCGTTTTTTTTTTGCTGCTTTAATTAACCAACGTAAAAAATCCCCACGATGTACAGCATTCAAGTCCTCTCTCCCTTTTTTGAATGGGTTACTGATTGTACGCATCTATTACTCGACCAAATATACCCCTTTTGATCTTCAACCCAAACGTCTCCTCTATTGTCGACCCCGACATCACTTCTTCAGCTCAGACAAGCTTAAAGTCCCCACGTTTACACCCCGGTCCTTTTACAGTCCTTGTCTCCTCGACGTGTGAAGAAACCATGAAGAGTTTTTGGATTTATCGGGGGCCTTTCCCAATCCCCCGTGCGAAAAACGTGATGATTGGCAACTTAAGATAGCGCTATTCCCCCGTTTGTGGTAGATGATTTGTGCCCCCCTTTCCCTTCCCACCACCTTGCCTCACCCGCACACGGTGACCTGTGGTTTTTAACCAGTGTAGTGAGTGTTCACAGTTGACCCTCTCCTAAATCTCAAACATTTCCAAGTTTTTCTCCTTGCCCCGTGGTCTCTTCCCGATCCGAATGGTTCATCCTACAATTTTTTAACGGCAAACTACCTTCCCCATATGAGGTTTTTCCATTAACCCCCCCCCTCACCCCATCGTGCTTTCAACTCTCCGTCCCCGCAAATGTTCGCAGACGATTCGGCGTGGTTGGTCTTTTTTCCCAGTTCTTTACGCAATCGGTCTTTTTCTGGGATTCTACACCCGGAGCATCGTGCCACTCTTATTTTTTTCTCAACGTTTCCCTTTCATAGATTTATTCCCGCTTTGATTTGCGTTTCTCCTCTCGCTCGTACTGCCTTCGGATGGTTATTTGAGCCGTTAGTCAGGTTTACCCACAATTTCTCCAGTTGACTCCCTATGGCTTCAGCCTTGGATTGGACCCCCCCCCCCCACCAAAAGACAAAACTACCTTTGCATTCGCGGGGATTTATCCTATCAACTTGAGAAAAACATTTGGACCCCCCCTCCCAATCAATTTGTAAGAGTCCTTTCATTTGCATTTTCTTCAAGAGGGCCCCCTTTTTTATTCCCGTTTCGTTTCAGTTTTCTTCTTCACTCCACGGAGCTTCGTTTGCCCCCTGATGAACTGCAAAAAGTTTTTTTAGGAGGCAGTCAGTTGAAGGTCCCCCTTCTACCATCCCCCGGTGAGCCTTTTCAAAAACTTACTTGACACTCCGGATTATGACTTTTTCTGACCCTCCCCTGTGAACTTCTTTTTTTCTTTTTCTTCGGGTCTATTCACTCACAGGTGTACCCGTCGTCTTCCGAGTGCTTGTAGATGGCCCCAAAAAAAAACACACCCCACACCCAACCCCCCCCCCCCCCAACCCAAACAACAGGGAACTTCAGCGATTCTCTTCCAATGCTCCCTCCCTCTTATTCTACCTTCCCCCCGCTACGGATTCGTTCCCCTTCCCCCCCCCCTCCCTCCTTGCTCCCCACTTGGTCGTCCCGAAATCTTAAACCCTTTGGGTTAGTTTTTTTTTATTTTGCTTTTTTCAATTTATTTTCCAGAAGGTCCCAACCCTGCTTGATTCCCCCCCCCTCCCGATATTTCTCGAACCTCGGCCCCCCCTAGGAATGCCCGACTCCCCTTTGTGGCAGCTTCACTTTGGGATTCCTTTTTGGAAACTTTTAACCCCCCGTCTCATTGACTGCTTTCGTATTAAGGTTCCCCCCCTGCAGACATCGGAATAAGTTTTTCCTTGCTTCTGCCTGGTACGGTTGTAGCTTCTCTCCTCATTTTTTAATCGGTCCCAGCATATCTTGATCCATCATACTACTGCCCCGTTTGAATTTCTACTTCGCTCCAAGTTGTGAGGGAGACCCAGAGTAATTTTTTGGCTGAAGGATCAAGTAAAAATCTTCGTTTTCACCAACTTTTTCTAAAAACCCTATACGAACCCGGTAAGACCAGTCTCACCCCTTTTTCCCCCACCATCTTCACTAATTGCTTTTCGTGTTCTTTGAATTGTACCCCAATTTAAAAGCGCTCTCTCCCCCCCAAAACTTCTGAAAATACTTGTTTTACCAATCTTTTTATGATCACCATTTTCCCCCAATTATATTTTTTAGTATTCCCCCTGTAGTTTTGGGACCTGGATTTTATTTTATTGTTTCTGTGCCCACTTTTCAGCGACTTTGATGCTTATCTTCTTCGGTTTAACCTCCACATGTTCTGATAGTCCTTTCTGTTGAATAGACCTCGGGGCACATCCCTCTCTTCCCCCCCCGCCCCTTTCCAACCCAGTGTCCCCCGTTCTCTTACCCGTATTTGCACTTGTAAGGTGGATTTCTGGCCACTCTCCCCTACTTTTTCTGATTTTCCCCTTTTCCTGATGACTCTTATGTAATTAGTCCCCTCACCTTTTGCCCTTCTCCGTTTCTCGCCTTTTGTTTGGTTTCGGTTCCCTGACAGAAATGATATGCCCTGGAACTGTTTTGCCTGAATAGCCTCTGTTTTTCTGAGTGTCACGACCAATAGGCAGACGCCCCATTTACTTTCCACATCCATTGGATGCTAATTCTTAGAACCATACCCCCCGTCCCCCTGGAAGTTCCTCCCATAAAAGAACCCCCCATTCTCCCACCCCTTCTCCCACACCAGAGGCGATAGTCGTTGATTGAGGAACAAGTTATCCACTCACTTTTTTCAGTTCTACTAGCTCCCCTGCATTAGCATGGTCAAGAATACTCTCTTCTTAAGCTTCCCCAAAGCCCCACTGTCTTTCCTTCCTGCCAAGAACGATTTGTATCAACTACAGACCCTCTGTAGTTTTGTCCCTTTCTCCCAGCGGATTAAGCGACATTCGCTCTTACTTCTTTAGCACCCTTTAAATCAACATCCTCCCATCTTCCGGTAACCTGGAGTTGCCTTCTACCTTTTACCGGAAGTCGAATATGACAGGACGGGCTGGCCCCTCGTCGTCTGACCCAAAACTCCATGGTTTT
>Ga0179591_1207996_pt1 | contig 20851 bp, 17 predicted proteins | sample CZOMad2_1_08_16f_FD_182891 | JGI IMG/M metagenome (GOLD analysis project Ga0179591, IMG submission 182891) | Vadose zone soil fungal communities from Angelo Coast Range Reserve, California, USA - CZOMad2_1_08_16fungal (PacBio error correction) | ecosystem: Environmental > Terrestrial > Soil >... | reverse complement strand
GGACACCAGACTCGAGGGTCGGCTTGCTGGTTTTCTCTCCCGACAGCACCGATTTTATTCGCTTTTTCTTATTACCCCACGTTAAGTCGGTCTTCTTTTTCCCCCAATTATCATGTTCGAAACCCTCAAGCGGTTGTTAAGGATCCGTGGCAAGATCCCTCCTAAACGCAAATTCGACCCCGGGGACCGTAACTCACCCTTTTGCATTTCGTTGACAGTACAGGTGGTGGAGTCAGGATGTAAGAGGCTATCTGTTTTTTCCGTTTTCTTTATTTTCATCCCCAAACGAGACTTTTTCTTCTTCAGAGACTATCAACGCATTTCCGGTATTCCCTTTGCGTGGCCTGGCGTTTCTTTTTCATTGAAGAATCCGTTTCAGGTTGGTCCTCATCCTCTGGTCCTGTGCGTTTGTCCGTGCGTAGGTCGCTTGCCGCAAGTTATATCTGCTTCCTTTGCCTGTCCCTTTTCCGTACGTTTCTCACTGAAGACTTTATCCGGAATGGGGGTCCCCCTTCTGACAAAATACCGTTGTTTACTTGTTTTCTCCTCCGTCATTACCAGAAAAGTGGACGATTATTCTTGGTCCTGCCGAGCTTGGCCTCTTCGTCACCCGAAGTTTTTCGCATGTCGTAGAAAGTTGATGCTTTCAGTCGCATGCAGCGCGCCTTATTGAGACTGCGCTTGCTTAGGAGCCAGCATTTTTCTCGTAATTAAAATGGCTGTTTGGGCCATCGCAATATTCGCAATCATTTTTATTTCCCAAAGCGGTTTCCCACTCTAGGCGGTCGTTTTTGTTGCAAGGTTTTATAATTTCCCCCGTCCCAGCAGTAGGGCGATTTTACATTCCCACCGTCAACTGTTCTGTTCGTCCCCTTGTCGTTAACAGCCGCGTTCCCTCAATTCCAGGTAGGCGTTTCTCTGAGCAATGTGTTTTTGCGGCGATTCCCCCCTTTCCTACGGAGCCCACTTGGATGTGTCCCCTTTTTCGTCTCACCGTTGTTGTTGTTCTTACTTTAACCCTCCAAGGGGGAATTCTTTTTTCGGCCAGGCTTTATTGTTCTTCGTCACCTTTGATTATTCACCCTGTTTTTTCCTGGACTCCCCTTCCTTCTAACTGAGGTGCAACACATTACCCCTTCCTTCGGAAAAATCGCCATCTGTTTGATTTTCACTCCTTCTTTTCTACTTTTCCCCTCCCCGATCACGACCTGTCGTTGAGCTGGGAAACTTACCGACCCCTTGCCGCTCCGTTCTTTTTAGGACCTCTCTTTTTCTACGACATGTCGCTCCTCTGTCCTTGCTACTGGCTGTCGCTGAACACTTTCTCGCGCGTGCATCTCTTTTGACCCACTTCCCCCAACGGTCTCCCCTCGCCCTCTTGACGCCGCCTCAGCGTTTGCTCTGCCTCTTAAGTATGACCTTCCCCGTTCGGAATGTCTATTTGGCCACCCTGCACCCTGGGTCTTTTCAAGTAAATCGTCCCCCCCCCAGTCCTCCGCTCCTTTCTCGTAATGAGAACATTCCTTTTCCTCTCCAGGTCCCAACATGGGCCCCGACTGACCCGGTCTTGCTTCCACTACAAGCGGCACTTTCCCCTTTTCGCGTCTTGACCCCCTGAACGATTTCTCTCCATGTCCCATCGACGTCAGCCCACCTGAGCCGGGGACCTGGCATCACACTTTGTGCTGAGTTTTCCTCCTCCCGACTACAAAGCATCCGTTTTTTTTTAGACTCAGATCTCGCTGGCTCTATCCCTCGGAGCGTTATCACAGCGCACACCACCATGTGACTTTTGCTAAGGCAGTGTTTTTTTCTGAGTCCCCTTTTCCCTGAATGTACGTGTCGGTGGCCCCTTCACTAAGTCCTGACCCCTTCCCTCTTGATGTATCTTTTGCTCCCCAGGAGTTCTTGTGAGAACTCGCTTTGTCGATCATCTCCTGGGGAATTTCAACTATTGATGCTTGATTTTCTTTCTGTTCCCTTCAACCCTACTTCCACCCATCGATTTTTTCCGCGGGGAAACACTACCGCGCAGGTTCCCCTTGATTGTCAACGAGGAGGATTTCCCTTGGTACACTATTGCTTGATGATGACGCACCTTCTCCGCCCGGATGTTCCCCCACCTTCTGGTAGTTTTTTCCGGTGTAGAAGCAGTTTGCGAGTTTCGAATGTGAGTTTCATGAGAAGCTGGCCGTGATTCATCTTCCGACACTCAATCCCGTCTGCCTACTCCTCTAAGCCCAGTTCGTACGCACGATCCGTTCCTCCATGGGTTGGTTTGACGTGGGGCCCGGCATTTGCCCCTTGGACCGCGCAGCTTGTGCCTTTCGTGTATTGCCTGTAAAGTTGCTTGGTCGGAGGCCCCGATGTCCCGCGCTTTATTGTTGTTAAGTGACGTGAGCTTTCCACCAGTGGGGGTTTCTTTTTTTGCAAACTTCCTTTTGGCTTGATTTTCCAAAGTCTCCCTCTTTTTCTCAGTAGACTTATAGTTCCTTCTGACTCCTTAAGTCGCCTCTTTACTATGTTGATCTTGTCCGCCCTTGAGGTAACCTGTCTCCTTCCTAATTTTTTGCTGCATAGTGACTCTCCTTGCTGTCCCCCTCCGAGCAAGGAGCTCTCCGATGAGACCTAGTCTGCTGTTTCCTTTGTCCTTCTTAGCAATGCGTCGCCATCCTTACTCACCCCCTGTGCTTCCGTCCCAAAAAAAACCTTCACTCCTTAGGTTTCCCACTAGTGCCCGACCCTTCCCTTTCAACGTTAGATTGCCTCCTTTGCTGGCAAAGCAGGTGAGTCAACCATTGGAAGATTCCCGTAAGAGTTCCCCTGACACTGACAGAGTCGGAGACAACTAAAACCGGGCCCCCAGCCGCCAGAAAACCGAAGCCTCATCCTTCCCCCGATGATTATGTCTCCTTTACGCGGGTCCTGCAGGTTGAGCGTCGTTGGGGATCTTTTGGCTTACGAGTTGGAGAAGCCCCACAATGAAACCTGTGTTCGCGCAAAGCGTTCTGCTCCTTCGCGAGGTGAGTGCTTAGGCACGATGGGCTCGTGGGGACCCGTTTATAAACTAAGTTCCGGCCCTTCCTCCTCTCGCCTACCAGCTCGAACCGTTGCTCCCCTCCCAATAAATTTAGGAAATATTTTGGCATAGCGACCCATCGATTTTTCTTCACCCCTGTTAGAAACCTCTAACGTTCCAATTCTTTTCTCCCCGCTCAGTGTTTTCCTTTCTTTTCTTATTTGTAGACCTGCCAACCTTGGTTTTACTACTTGTAGGAGAGAGGAGTTCTTTCCCCCAGATGCTCGTGGACGATTAGTGAGGCCAGCATTTTCTCATGCGACCTCCTGGACGTCTCCCTTCCTCCAGACTTTTTTTTACGTCGATATTTCAAAGTAGGCTAATGCGACTCCTGTCCCTTCATGATCCCCATCAGGTCAAGTCTGGCACACCAGACGTTTTCTGCCCCCCTGCCGATCGAACCCGTCTCTCTACTTTTTCCCTTCTTAGACCAGACCTTTTTCTTTCCCATTTTTTCGTTATCAGGGGTATTCGTACTTCTCTTTTCGGGGGATTCCACTTCCCCAGCTTCTGACACGTTTTTTCACGAGTCGCAAGCGTCAGTTTTTTGCTTGTTGAAACTGTTCCGGTCACTTTTGTCTAGTCCCTCAGCATCTCCGCCCCAGAAGTTGCGTGTTCGGCACATCGATGTGGGGTTCCCTCACGTAAGAAGGTGGGTGTTCCTATATAGTCCTTTCCTTCTCCGTTGAGAGGACCCCCCTCCTGACATTCCAACAGTCTACCATGATTGCTATAACTTCTGTGCCAGTCCCTTTTGGTTGTTCCGGTCCCTGTGGATATAATGAACCCCACAACAGTTTTACACTGCCTCCAGGATTCCGGTGTGATGACTAACCACTCTCTTTTCAGAATGCTGGAGCCCATCCCGTGATAATGATGAGACTGAAACACAGAGCGTTCCTTTCTTCCCTCGGCTGGTTGGCTTTCACCCCGAACGGCCTGCCCCCTGCGTCGTGCGGTTTGCATTTTCCTTTCTGGTCTCGCGACGAGTTTCCTTCGGAAGAGTTACCCTAGTCTTTATACTCTATTTCTCTAATGAGGTGATTTCTTCTTTTCCTTTTTCCTGTCGAAATGAAAGACTCCCCCTTGATGCAACCAAACCTTTCCCCTAGAGTACTGTAATGATAATAGTAAAGGGTTTCTTCGCCCTTTTTCTCTCAGTTGCAAGTTATGATCTCCCCTCTTTATTATTTTTTCATTTCTCGACCACGACGAGTATCTTTCCAAGAAGTCCCACGCGAAGAGACCAATATTTCTTTTCATATCCGTTCACGTGTACCCCCCCCCTACTGATGTGATGTTTTACCACCTTGATCTGCGTTCTTTTATTGTTCTGATCTCGGTTTCACCACTCCTCTTTTTCTTCCTATAGCTTTCAGACTGTACTCGCCTCTCCGGAATCCACAAGCTCCAGCCTGGGACCTTCTATGTGATGCCACAGATCCTGTGCGAGATGTGTTCTCTTCATGAAAGTGGGATTGTGCCTTTTCGCTCGTCTCAATCCCTTCTCCCCTTACAGATCCCCTGTTCTTCTCGAATTCGGGACGCCGTCCTCTGTATCTTTTTTAATCTCAAACACTATTTTCCTATACCGTTTTTTTTTGTTGTCGATATCTCTTTGGTTCTTCCCTCCCTCTCTTCTCAAGATCTCGCGGAGTTCCCCCCCTTCGCCCCTGATTCGGGCACCGTTGGAAGAGGAACGTTCACTTATCTCACGAACAGTCCCCCTCAGACTTAAATTCCCTCATTCTCGAGCTCAAGCCCCGGTACTCTTCAGTCTCCAGGTGACACTCTTGCGCTGGTGTGTCTTCGGCGCGAGCTACAGGGCTTCTCCGATATGCGTCATCCTTTTGTGGACGCTATCTCACTTTTCTTTCCCTGTACACTCTTTTACGCGACCCTCCAGGATGTTTGTCCTCTTTTTCCTTATGATTACAGAACGGTTTCCCCCTTCCCTTGGGCGGTGTGGGAAGTATCGGACTACCTTAGATGCAGTCATTTCCACCTCTTCTACATCTTCCTTCTCCTTTTAAGGGGCGCCGCCCTTTTTTATCTCTTTCGGGACAGACGAGAGGGGTTTTTTTTGCCTTCCGAATTGATTTCCCCTTGCCCTTTTCCCTGATTTCGGAATAATCTTCTAAGATCCAGGACCCTCTCCGATACCCTTCCCAGCCTGGAAGTCTACTTAATTAACACGCGGTCAGTTCGTTCCGGACGATGCCAATGGCAAAACATTTCCTTAGCCCTTGCATTCCTGTTTCCTACCAAAGCCAAGCTCTTTTTCCGCACCGGAAACGACCGCTTTCGGCTCCGATTTTTTTGTTCACCTGCGTTTCTCCGCTAAATTTCCCTGGGTTCCGCTCCCATATTATGGTTCCTACGTAAATGAAGTCGGGTCCTCATCGGTTTATCTCATCGGGACAAGCCGTCAGGGCACCGGTACCGTGTTTCTCCTTTCCGCTTCTTTGATCCTCACGGAAGAGAAGGTCCCCCTTTCGGAGTCCAGAACCACCCTTATCCCGCTCGCCTTTGAGACCCCTAATGTCTTTTCTTTTGAGCGTATCTTCTTATTGCAAGTGTACCTTAACCTTTTTCCCCCTCCGAATTTTGACCTCACTTTCGGGCCCGCCCTTTTCTGATATGGGGTTTTTCCTACCGTCAGTGATACCTACTCCCTTACCATGCAAACTCTTTCTCGGTGCCGTGTTCCTTGCAGCAACCAAAGTCGCCGTCACGTCTTTTTCTGTCATGGGGGAAGATGGGTCCCTTCTTGGTGCAATGGAAATGTCCATGACATTCCTAGCGTCTGACAATGTGAGTCTAGCATTAGCTCCTGGACTTTTACGTTTTTACAGGGAATGCTTTTCTCCACTCTCAATACCTTTTTCTCCTCTTTTTTTTCTGTTTCTGTAGAGCATTCGCAGGGTCGAAAAGGCTCTTCAAGATAGCCGCGCCCGGAACACGTTCTTCCCACTGTAGTTCCTTCCCCCCCCCTCTGCTTAAGTGCCCTCCTCTTTCTAGCTCGTGAAGGAAGTTTTTTCCGATTGGAGAAACCAATACCGGGGCCTCTCGCTGCCTTACCAATGGATGTACCGCTTTCTTTACCTTGCCGTCGTTTTTTGTCTCTTTTGCAATTCGTCTTAATTTTGATTAGTCGTATTTGCGTTTTCCCCCCCGATCAAGATCGCGCAGTATCCTGGTGATCCTTCGACTTTTCCTCTAAATCTCTCCGCCCGGCGGCGAACCCCTGGTAATGTGTTATGACCAGGCTTCGTCTCACCATCCGCCGATCCCATCAACGCCGCGCACAGAGTCCCCTATCATCGCTAACCCTACGCTTCGCCCTTTAGGATTTCGGGGTCTTTGCAAGGCTTGGCCTTCCCTTTTGTCGTGAGCGTCGAACTTTTCCAGTGTCGTGATTTCTCTCTGGGAACCATGGTTGACTTTTTTTTCTCCTTCCCTCCTGATAAGGAAAGCTTCAAATTTTCCGCGTCTGAATGCGAGTTTCCAGTACCCTCTTCGGCCTTCTTTTCTGGAATCGGTTTTATCTTCGGGCCTGGGTTCAGGCCTTATCAGTAAATGGCTTTTCTTTCCAACGTACCGCTTCCAAATCTGTCGCCATCGTTGCTCTCGCTCCAACCTAGCTGCTTAGCATTTTGAGTCCCCAACATTCTTTTCTACAGGTACCCCCTTTCGGCCATCTCACTCTTGATTCACTTCGTGCCGTCCTCAGTCCCGTGAATGTGCGCGAGTCCCCCTATTCGTGTCTTCCTATCCTTTGGCTCTGGTGGTCACCAGAACCGAAACCCACTTTCCTTCTTTCCCCTCTCCCACCCCCTTTGACGGAGCCGATTTTCCCTCGATACTGACCAGAATCCTTTCCTACCCCTTTCGACGGCAAACAACGCTTCGCGGGCCTCCTCTGGCCCACGTAAACCCCTCCGTCCACTTCCGCTCTCTTCTACTGGAGGCCTAATTTTCCCTAGGGACGGATTCTCTGCTACTTGTTTGATAAGTACCTGACCTCCCCGCCCCGCTATAACCAATCGTCCGCTTCTCCTCCCAGTTTTTCTACACCTTCTTTTCCCACCAGAACTGTTGTACGGCCTCCAGGGCACTCTCTTGCCTGTAGTCGGAGTCCGCCTTTAAGTTTCTTTTCTATACCCCATTCCAATTTTTGTTGACAGAAATTTGGTTCTCTTTGACAGTCGACAGTGTCTTTGTCGCTTCCCCCAAATGTGGGTGTCCGTCCTGCTGGTCTTTTCAGAACAGCTCCAGTCAGCCCCGGTCTTTTTCTCTTCTGGACCCCACAATGTGACGTCTTTCTTCAAGCGATGTCTCCACCTAGCCTCCGCCCCTATACTACAAGCGGTATGTAAGTTGATATGACCAATCCTCGTTATCCCCACCCTAAATTCTCACCACTGTGGAAAAACACCTTCCTCAAAGTTCCCGAATGTCACGTGCGCTGTCCCTGGTTGCGCGTTCTTACGTTCGTGCTCGCGATCGCGACAGTGCTTCTGACTCTGTATCAAAGGATGTCTTTAGTCGGTCGCCCTCCGCTATCAATCGATCCCCCCTGTTGGGTGATTTCCAGGTAACAGTATCCGGTGCGTGTCGCGTCCTCTTTCGGAGAATCTTACTATACGTTTTCGGTGGGTCATCCTCCGATGCCTTTGCGACGTTGTCCCTTGTTAGGTTTTTCGCCGGTACAGGAGGCATGTTGCTGCTGCGCCTGCTGCTTCAGGTTCTAATTTTCTCTGTCGGTATGTTCGGTTCCCTTTCTTCAAAATCCCCGTGTTTTCCTTTCTCTTTTTCCCGACGCCCTCTCCCTACGGGAAGAGGATGAGCGGAACACTCGCGATAGATGGTGTTTACTCCCTTGTAGTTTTGCTACCTTTTTTCTATTTTCTTAGTGGGTCAGAGACCTTTTCGCGTTTCATGAGAGGTTTCTTGCGTTTCCCCGGAGACTTTTGCTGCTTTCCTTGAGTCGGTAAGGTCCCAATCCCTCTCTTTTTCACGTTTTGGGCAGCAGCTGGTCAGGTTAACCGAGGTTTCCCAGCTCCCGTTCTCCGGTCTTCTCGGTGAATTCAAGTTATACGAATTAATGCAGTAACCAGAAGAATGCTATTCTCTGAAATAATGTACATTTTTTCTTGCAAATCTGAGTTCAAATGCGACGTCCCGACCGGAAGTTTATCAGGTGTTCCAAGTCGAGCCCTGTGGTTCTCTCCACTTGGCCTATCGGCTTCCCCCATTGGCTGTGTAACATCTCCTTTTCTCTTTACCTCCTCTACTTTGTTTTTTTCTCTAGATTTACACAGCCATGGCATCTGATCCAGGTTGATATTTTCCTTAATTTGATCTTACCACAATGACCCTTGCATGGCAGGGACTTCGGTAATTGCCCCATCACAGGTTAACAGAACCCGTTGATCCCTTTCCCATTCTATTTTCTGGGACTTTTACTTCTTTCCCCTTTCCTGTACCGATCACGACAGCTTCCCGGGAGCTGCGGAAACCTTTGACATGACCCTTCCTACGGAGGATGTGCATCTCTCGCGCAATGCACCCTTCCCTGGCGCGAGTACTTTCTTCGGCCTCTTCGACGAAACTCTGTCCGCGCGCTGCCGTGAAATTAATCACGTGTCTTCCCCGGGCACTTCGGTTGCCCTCCTTAGAGATAGCTGGCATCTTTTATCGCTCGCAGTCATTCTTCTTTCCCCCACACCTCTCAGTAATTTACCTCACCCCGGGGACCGACCCTTGACCCAACCACGCTTTCCAGGCTCTTCATTGCGAACACTGCCCGTTTTCTCCATAACAGGCCGCATCGATATCCTTTCCTTGCGACCCATCGTTTTACAGAGCGCCCTCTTCCCACGGCCTGTGTTCCCACCTGGTCCATGTAAACCTCTTCATCTCTCTGAAGACCGTCACGCCTACATTGACCCGGGTCTGGGCCCTCCCAAGGCGCTTTGATCTTTTAGTGAGAGTCTTTCTTCGCCCAAAGAAACCTTTTTTGATATTCTCTTTTTTTTCTTTTCCTTCCCTCCCCGCTCTCCTCTTTCTTACTCCTCGGAGCAACTCAGTCAGGAAGCGCAATGTTCCTGTTCAGCGCACGTGAAGGGGAAGGGTCTGTACGTCCAGGTTGTGTCGTGACAATTTACGTGTTAGGATTTTTCTACGTCTCTTGGTTCCCTTGAGCCCCACACCCGACCTCTGAGACTTAGTAGATTTGTACATGCTTTCGCTCATTCGCTTTTTTCCCCCCCTTGTGAACCATCCCCCCCCCCCCTCCTTCAAAATTGGGGAAGAAGCACGCGCCTGCTTTCTTGATGTTATTGCCTTTTGAGACAAGTCAAACGCCGACACCCACTTTTTTCCGCGAGTCCAGTACCCTTGTTCCTTTTTTCTAGACAGAGGAGGCGTTACCTCTTTGACCTTTTTTCATTGGTAGAGCATCGAGAGTATTCGCCTGACGCCGCCGGATCCTCTTCTGCGTCCCACAGGTTTTTAAGATTTTATACTGGTTTCCCTAATCAGTTCTCGTCCGTTTGTTTTCTTGTTCCTCCCTGCAGGGTGATCCAGACTCAGATCCCGCCAGGTCCGGTCCCTCCCCCCTCTCATCCAATTCGTTTCTCGCTTCTCTCCAGTCTTCGGGTTTTCCTTAGTGTGTTACTTTCCTTCATAGAGGCCGGTCTGGACACCGTTTGTTGCCGTCGTCCCTGCCGTCGAGCCCGCTAAAGTGTCTGTTTTGAGCTTTCACCTCGGCTCCTTATTGCCTTGTTGAAGTGTTCGCTTTCCCTCACAGGGTGGGTTTTGTCCTGCCACATGGAGAAAGCTGATAGTACACATATCGCTCTTGGGGGCTCGCTAACCTTTCTTTGGCCACTTGATTAGTTCACCGCCCGTTCCAAGCGCTCTGATTTTGTCTCTTGCCGATTTTTCGGGAAACCTTGTCATCTCTCACTTTTAGCCCCCCCCCCTCTCCTACCGAATTCCTGCCATTACTTTCTTCGATTGAGACCTATTTGCTCCCTCGGTCCTTCCAGGCTTCCATTGACGTCGCCCTGCGACCCAACGCATCTTCAATTTAAGAATTCCCCGCCACCCTTCGACTTTCTTTAGTTGTTCCCAACTTCTTGATTCTTTTGCGAAACAAGTGAAGCCTTGTCGCTCTGATTGACAACTCCGGTTTCCCCTTTGTCAAGCTGAGTACGATACACCTAGGTGACAATGTCATTTCTTCTCTCAATCCAAGTCGCCATTCCAGCCCCCTACGACCGATATATTCGCGAGGTTTCTCTTCCGAAGTCGATATTGCTTTTTGCTGCTAGAGTTGCAGGGGATCTGGCGTCTTTCTAAGCCGTTGGCTAAGTCTATCACAAGAGTCGTACCTTTCGGTTTGAGAATGCGAGATTCTGGGAGAGTTTCCCTTTTGGAGCTAGCGGGTAGCTTGTGTTCATACCTTTTAATCAGACGGCCATATTACCGTCTCCCCTCCCTCTCCCGACCCGGCATGGCTTACCGACGTCGCCCTCCATTTGCTTTCCAATCCTCCCTCGACCTTATTTTACTACCAATCCCAGGCGCCAAACCCCTTAACCGGAAAAAATATTTTCGACTCTGCTGTGCTGGGCAATTTCAGAATGTTTTAGCCCCCCACAATGGGTGTGATACTGTTTTTAGGTCTTTTTCTTTACCCGATTTAGTTGACGCCATTGTCTGTCTTCTCCCTCCCAGATACCTTTGGACCCCTGTATCGGAGATTCGCCCTCTTCCTTGTTCACCGTATCTTATGTCAGTTGTCCTTCTCTCTCCAGTCCAGGCTCCAGCCTAAGGTTCCCCCCCCTTTCCACCAAGAACGATTGTTCATTTCTGAACCCCCCAGCCGATCGAACCACCTAGTGCAGTCCGATCTTCCTTCCGTTTTTACCTCCCGCGCCCGAGGTTCATGTTATTTGGCTTATTTTCGTAACTGCTCCGTGACTTTTTCGGATCCCCGGCCATCTCTTAGTTTGCCTGATGCGTAAGCTGGATTGATCTGCTTCACATTCCTTTCCTTTCCCCCGCCGAATTCCCCCGCTCCCCGCGGATTGTTTCTGACATCGAGATTGGCTATCGAGAAGGTGGTTTCCTGCATTCCCTCTCCTCTTTCCTTGAGATACCTGCCGCGCAGGATCCCCCCTTCACAAGCTTGTATACAGGTGCTCCTTCATTTGTCAGCATTTCATGAAAACCACCGTTCCCACCCCGTTTGTACGACGTACGGGCTGATGACCCTTCACCAAGTATTGCTCTACCCGCCAGCGTTGGAGACAAGATCCCTGATCTGCTGCGTCTTAGCCTTATTCCTTGCATTGAAAGAGGTTTCTTTTCCACCTCCCTTATTCCCTTGCCATTGGCGTCGTGCCGGTTGCCCATTGGCTCTATACTCTGAGAACAGAGTGTTAAAGGAAATTCCTCTTATCATCCTTATCTCTCCTTTGGTCATTCCCTTAGCGTTATGCCCCCGACAATTCCCAAGGTCGAAATTCCCGAATAATCTTATTTCTCGCTTCCCCACTTCACCCCCATTTAGAGTCTTTTAGATCCCATTGCGTCAAGGGTTTTCCGGCAAGTCAGACCGTGCCACTTTCTGTTCGAAGAGTTTAGTTTAGTTTTCCCGTTATTTTTATTTTTAACCCCTTCTGAACCCAGTTAAATCCTGTCCCGAGATTCTGTAATGATAAAGGTCCAAGCTTGAACACTGCAGTGTTACCAACGTGCAGCTGAAGAACTTCTAGGGTCTTTACCCTTCCTGCCTTTTAAGCTCGTCACTCTGAATCTGTAGTTTTTTGATCTTCTATAAAAACATAGCGACTCTTTCCCTTGATCTGCTCTTCCAGATTACCGCTTCCTACCTCTCGTCGGCCCAAAATTAGTCGATTTGTATGCTTTAGGGCTTGGCCTTTAGTACTGCGGTACCTCCCGTTAATATCCCAACCTTGGCCCTCCCAGGTTCGCGAATGGCTTCTACAGCCGGCGAAGATCTGTTCTGGGCGGATTTTCCTCGCACCATTATTTCTTTTATTTTCTCTCCTTCAGTTGTTGTTTTCTCTCAGTGATCCTTTTGCTAAGCTTCAAATTTTTTTCCTCCTTAGCCTGGGCGACCCTTCGCTCTTGCTCCTTACCCTTGTAGAGGGAAAGTGCGTCCTCAGTAAGCCACAAGTTCCTCCCCCCTCCTGCATTCAGACTCATTGGAAGACGCTGTTTCCTCCAGATACGCTTTGCGCAGATCAATGCCCAGAGTGCTCTGTCCCGTTTGAGCTACATGGTCCGATTCTTCCCCCACATCTTTCTCTACAGTGTTTTCTCCTTTCTCGATACATTGTAGCGCCATTCGGGAGTTTGTCCAGCGTGGACAATGGCCTATTTACAGGAATTCTGTCGGTTATTTTGGCCTTTGCGTCGTTTTTTTCCCTCCTACCGTGGCGCGGTTCTTTTAAGCCCCCCCCTCAATCGACAATTTTTTTAACAGAACCTTGAACACGTCTGATTGTTCCAGTTTCCTCCCTCCCCTTTGCTCCACAAGCCAAGTCTTTTGGCCCCCCCTACGCGATGTTGGTTTCTTGGTGGGGTGGGGCTTGTTGGTTCTTTTTTTTTTTGGGGGTGTTTGTGGTTTGGTTTTTCTGTGGGGTTTTTCTTTTGGTTGGTGGTGTTTTTGTTGACAGTTTCTTGTTCCCTTATATTGAGTCGCCTTTTTGACATTGGAACATCATCCGGTCCATCAGGAGAAGCTCCCCTGACCAGGATCCGATCCCCATGGTCAGATTTTCCGTTTCACCTAGGAACCCCGCCGTTTTTTTTTGCCTTTTTTCTTATCCTGACGATGCCGGTCCCTTTTACCCTACTCCCAGGCCCCGCCGGCGGTTCAAGACCTAAGTTTCTGCCCAAGAAAAGGAAGCCGGCTGTATTCGTCGCAGTAATTCCGTACTTGGTTCCCCCCAGGAAGTTAGTAGCGCAAGACGTGTTCGTCGCCCCGGTACGTCTGGCAGCAGTTGGCCACGGTTTTTTTCCTCCTAAGTGTGACCCCCTGAATTGCCCTTTCTAAATAGATGGTATTTCTCCTGTCAGCGGCATTGTATTCTACGGAGCTTAATTCCTCAAGATTTTCAAAACACTTCTATAGTTCTTTAATTGACTGAAAAAATACGGCAGGTTGTGAGGGAGATGACTTCGGTTTATGACGTGAACGGTTTTTTAAGAAGATCAATGTGTACTGTTACGCTTTGTCATCCCTCTCTCTTCTAATATGGGACGGTTTGGATTTCGACGGGTGGTCCCCACCTTCTTACAAATGAATAAAATGTACCTCTGGCTCTTGTTCGTGTTCCTTTCCTAGTACACAAGTCTCTGCCGTTATCTGCAGTGTGGAAGCTCGGTTTTCATCTTTCTGTGGAACTTCCCCTGACCAATTCTGTTTTTTTTCTGAAGGCCACTTTGATCGCATTCTGATATTTTTGACATCATCTTTAAAAGGGCCCTGTGCTCCCAATTCTAAATTAACGACGCTGAGATCCTTTCGCTATTCGCCTGATTCTCACTAGCATCTTCGTTCAGAGCTTCCTCTTCGGCAAACGTCTCCAATTATTGTATTTTGATGCTGTAATTCCCGTTTTTAGCTTTATACCTTTTGGTCCGAGGTCAGGAAGTGGTGTCTCCGCATTCCCCCCCCTCAGGGTGAGAGCGGATTTCCGTTCCCCACCCAAATGGCTTTTTTCCCAACAAGGTGAAGGTCCCCCCCTTTTTTCGAGTTGTAGGGAACGGTGCAGTCGGCTTTCATTTTACCCATTTGAGTTTGATAACCTGTATGTAACACTCTCCCTCCGCGCTTTTAAAGGGGAGGCATCCCCTCTCGTTCCTTAAGACCTGTCGCGCACCATTTGTCCTTTCCTGCCTAAGTCGTAGACAAACTCGCGCCCTCCAGCAAAATCGTCTCACCCCTATCCCCTAGCTCTTCAACACTCAGTCCTCTATTTTCTTATGGGGTTGAGGGATGTTCGCGAAATGGTTTTGAGCGCCGATCTTTTCATTTTTAGGAGGATTCTCGTCGGAATACCTTCCGGTTATATAATTCTGGTTCAAGCAGTCGTATAGACAAGCTCAATTGGAAGATATTCGTTGTGGACACCGCAAAGGCAGGTGCTTTTTGGAGTTTTTTATCCCTTTCCAGTTCGGGTAGCTTTTCCTGTTTTCGTGTCCGACGTCATGCCGCCTCCCTTAACGTACCTTGCTGTACAACCGTCTTACATCGGCGTGCCGTAGATTCTCGCCGATCTTTCCCATGTTTTTCTAAAAACTCGATTCAGGGTTCCCTTCCCTTTTCGGCAAGACAATCTCTTGGCGACTCGGTTCGTTCTCTTCCGGTGATAGAGCACAAATTTTACTTTCTCCTCGGCGTAATACTTTTTCCCCGCCGAAACAACCCCAAATGTTCGCAGCTCCCCAAAAACAAGGCATACGTTATCTTTTACTCCTCTGACCCCTCCCACCTTTACTCTTCCTACGGTACTCCTTCCCAAACCGACTTCTTTGTAAATAAAGTAATTCTCTCCCCCTGCAGGGGAAAACGTCAAAACCCAGTTCATATCCCTTCCGTTCTCTCGGCTATTAGGATAGTGTACTTTCTTTCCTCCTGTATGGCCTGGCCTGCTTTTTGAATAAAGCACTGCTTCTTCCCCAATGCCTCACATTAGATACACGGTCTCACGTTCTCCACCCCCTTTAAACGCACTGTGGTTACCGCATCTTTTGTCCAGGATCCGCCCCTTGTTCCTTCGCATACCGCCAAATTTCTTTCCCCCCCTCCCGCACGAATAGGGTTTTAGAAGCCTTTTTCCTTCATTGACCGGAGCCTTGGTGACCCGTCTTTTCTTCCACAGTCCTACTGGTTGTCCCCCCGGCGTTGATTTTCCCCTTAACAATGCAATCTGAGCGTTCTTCTTCACCCATTCCTTCCTGTCTAACTTCCCAGCGAAATTTGTCGCAACTATTCATATTCCCGTTGTCTTTTGCTACGTTGCACTCGTCGCGGAGAACCGATCCCACGTACATTCTTCACCCCGGGTGAACGTCAGAACCACCCCCCTTCCACGTTGACTTCCAGTGTGGTTTGCGCTTTTTTTAAAGTGCTTCTTAAGTTTGAAGATGCTCCCCTGATTAATTACTGTGTCCACAAACGGATGTTTTTTCTCTTTCTTGCATAATATCAAAACCCCTTGGATTCCCTTTCCCATGATACTGTGATGTTGCGGTAGAGTTCATGTAGAGACCTACCGTTTAAGGTGGTCTCCCTCCTCCACTTTTCAGTCCCGCGTTTTCGCTGGTAGTTATTCCGCCCTTTCTCTCCGTTGTCATTGATGTGTCTGGTACGGACTGCAGTGTGAAAGATTTTGTTCTTTTCTTTGTCATGTTCTGCACCCTCCTTTCTTATCGTGGCCTTCGATCATTACAAGGACACCTTTTGAGGCTTCTTACCTTTTGAACCTATGATCGTAGCGTCGCCACCCGAAGGTGAGCCATTTCCCCCTTTTTAGTTCAGCGTCTGCATCGACCGTCATGTCGCGGTTTCTTTCTAGGCCGGAGCTCTTCTTCGCGCGGTGAACCATTTCGGGGTAAGGGCAAGATTTCCTTCCCGTTGCGAAATTTTGTCAACTTACTGTTGTTTTCACCTGCCTCCTTTGCGCTGTAGTGCTCGGTGGAAGTCCCGAGTAGAAGCCTCTCCCCTCTCCTTACATTCTCTTCCTGACAACCGGTCCGTCTCTTTGTACTTTCCTTTCTTTAACCCAAATGACGTAGTCCGGCATTTCCCCGGAAGGGACATTTCGGAACTTCGAGCTTGTGAGGTTCTCCCCCAACCTGCTATGGCATGCCCCCCCCTTGGCTTTTTCATCATCTCTGTTCAACAGTCCCCGTTTTGTCTTTATTCTAGGGGAAACCGCCCTTTGTTCATCCGACCCTTGTTCTCTGTTCCAGCACTTTTTTCTTTCCAACCACCATGATGACTGCAGTGGAAGACTCTGCTGCAACCCTAGGGCCGTAACCCCCCCTTTTGTAACATTTTGCCTTCCCCGAGCCCCCCCTCTATTTTTAATACTGGCATTATAACTTGCCCGTCAACGAGTCCTACACGCCCGTTAGGTCAAAAGAGTGAACTGACATTCCTTCTTTCTGAGACTTCAGTTGACCGCCTCCCTTGCTTATGATTTGAGTCTCCTTGCCGGGAGAAAACCGTTTTTTAGAGCCCTTCTTTTTTTTTTATGCCTATACGGGATTCCCGCACCTTCGGTGACGTGCCACAGCGAGATCCGTCCTTCCCTTCCAGTAATCCTTTCACTTTTTCTGGTAATTTCTTCTTGTCCCCCGTGAGAAAACCCGTCACTCTTAAAAAAAGGTCAGCAGTCTCTTCAGGAGAACCAATGTCCTATCTTCATCCTTGCCACGGGCACATGATATGGTTACGTCCTCCCTCCCCTTACCATCGAAACGCGGTGAACCCTTTTGCCTCCCTGAGGCATGGACCCTTCCCCGCTTTTCTTTTTCCTCTACCTCGCTCACTCCGCACATTATAAGGAGGCCCTGTCTTAACATAAAAGTGTGCTCTATATACTCGGCTGCCTCAACCTTTCTTTTTGCTATTCTCTTCAGGCAGCTTCTCTTTTTGATCTCTCCGCACGCCGTCATTCCCGAGCAACAACCAATTCGTACGTGTAAGCGCATTTTTCTTTTTTTCTTTGTCCGTTTCCCAAGGGGCCTTCGGTACTTGTCTGCGGTCTCCGACGCTTGTCGCTTAAACTCAACCGATTGTATAGTAGATTTTTCTCCCCTTTGTTGATGTTGTCTGCGCTTCCGACTCGAAATTGGGTCCCTCCTCCTAGCACGTTCTGGCTTCTTTTCTTGCGTCTACCACCCAGACGAAACCCCTCCTCTCTGGACAGAGCTGTCTCCCCCTTCGTCCCCCCCCTGACTAAAGTCTGTCTGCTTTCACTCATGCTTTTTCACTTGGAATTGGGGTTTATTCCCTATTGCGCGTAGGCCGATGATTCCTCTCCCTTTTCAGGATGACTTATTCCCCCCGTGACTGTTGTGAGAATTGTATCCTAAGTGTCGCTCCGTATCTAATGAGATCTTGATATGAGAAGATGGGACTTTTCTCCCGTACTTCTTCCCCTCATTGGTCTTTCATGTCACTTGCTCAAGTAGAGCCGATCCTCGCTTATGAAACTTATTCACGTGTGGACCGGCATTCTCTTCCGGATGGAAAAATGGCGCTTTTTCCTTTCCCTCCTGAAGTAGTTTGATCCCTGTTTTTTCTTTTGAGCGATGGTTCACTCTTCTCCGTATGCAGTGTGGGAATTCCCTTTCTGCTGACCCTACCGTTTTGTTCTTTGTCTTTTCTTTTTGCTCGTTCTTTTTACCCTGTCCAGATTGGGCTCTCTCCACAGTGGAGCTGCTTGCCAAGAAGTCGCAATTTCGTTGTATTGCCTCACCTTACTCCTTGTCGATTAATTTTGTGCTCAAAAATATCTTACCCGCTTTTCGGCGATCGAAGGGATCGCCTGATTTCGTGAAAGCTGTACGTTTAACTTTCTTTTTTTCCCATAGACGTCTCCCCCACCTCCCAATTTGCAACTTAAATACCGCCACCCCTCCGACTCCCTCCTAGGTTGTCCCCTCTTGCCGAAAGAGAGTACCATTTCCCTCTTTTCGCTTTTTGCCATCCACCCGCGTAGGGAGAGATCACCAAAAGTTGCCGTTTTTTTTTTTTTTCCCCCCTCTGGTAGAATCCAGTAAGTACTCTCTCCCCCGTTCCTCAACAAAATTTTTCATTTTGGCACTCCCAAGAGCCGCTTATAGGCGCGCCTGGATTTTATGCAGAAGTACGACCGGTCTTCTGGTTCTCATTTTGTTTTTTCGTTCTTCTGTAGCAGCAGAACAATGGACCGGTTAGAGCAAAGCTTCTTCTTTAAGAGCTCGGTATCTTAGCCTCGTATTCGAGCGGGGTGTGGCATAAAGTTATCCAACGCTTCCCCTTGCCCCAAGTCACCTCCCTTCTAACCTACAATCTTCGCCCCCTTTTTATGGCGTCCCTTTTTTTTTCATCAATCGTGAAATATTGCTAGCGCTTCTTCGTACCCCAAATCGTCTTTCCGACAACCCTAAACATGCTCGCTTTATCAGTCGTTCTTCCTCCCGGTCTTCGCTCTCCAAATGGGTTGGAACTCTTTCTCGGCGCGTGGCTTATCTCTTCTTTTCGTTGGCAGCCCTGGTCTCGAGTTATAACCATCGTACTATTCACGGTCGACATACGCGAGAAGTGTACTTCCCCCCTCCTGATCCATTAAACTTAGATTTTTCAAAGGATACCCTTCTCCCTTCCCTCGATACACCATCCAGGGGTCCCTTCCTTTCCCTACTATGGACCACCTATGCCCCCCTCCTCTTTTGCAAACAACGCTTTTCTTCTTTGTCTTTCCAGTCGACACGACAGAGCCAGAGGTTTCATGCTTTCTTTCTTATTCGTAATTGATATACCCTCTTTTCCAGGGAGGATGACCATTTACCCCCCTTCTCAATCTGTGCACATGATGCCGCATTTCATTCCACGATGTGAGAAAAAGTCCGGTTTCCGTGCATAGAAGCATCCTCTCAAGCCTCCCGCCGGAGAGTAACCAAGGTTCCCCCTAGAGTTTTTCTCCGACAGGTTTTTTTCTGTCATCTCGCTTCTCTTTCTGTGATACCCTCCCCCCTATGACCTGAGACCTTCCCCTCGATTGTATAAAGTTCTTCTTTGGCAGCTTCTATAATGACCCCCCCCACACCCGGTAACCGATTTTTGTTCCTACTTCCTTTTGTAGAAACCCTTTTTTCTTGCGCGCATCCTTTGCTTCGTTTAGGATTATGCGCTCCCCCCCCTTGCGTTCCTTTGATGGGAGTTTCTTGAACGCGGTTGTTTTTAAATTTTTAGTGTTTTTCCCTGGCATAGTCCGAGAACGGGCTCCGCTTGTTCCTTAGGACCGGACCCACGTCGTTACGGAGACGATCTTGTTTCAAGAGGTATGGACCTCCCCTTCGTGGCCAATGCTCCCTCCTCTAACATTCGCGAGGCACCATTCCCCCCCGTTCGAATCTTCATTGTCTCAAGGCGGCGCCTTCCTTCTCGTTGCAAATTTTGTTTTACTGTTTAGGGATTCTGTATTTTCTATATAACACCAAGCCTTCCAAGGGTTCTCCGATCCGAGATCTGTAATCCTGATCCATCCCACTCTCTACCAACTCCGGATGCGAGCTATGTAAACTTTCTTGCGAGTCGGCACTCTCGAGGAGCTAACTCGCTTTACTCTCCTCTCTGTTCGGACGGCGGCACCCCACCCGTTCTTGCATGATTCTCGATGGGAATCTCTTGCTTTCCATCCATAGCGTCTTCACTTAGCGGATGCCCCTTTTTTTTTAACTTTTCGTATTCCGCCTACCCCCCCTTTACAAGTTTTCCTCCAACTTGAGCCTTTCCCCAAGTTTGTTTGCTGAGAATACGGCCTCCGGCTGGATTGTTTCCTCTCCACCCCTATATATCTCTTTTTCTTGTTTTTAGTCTCTCTCTTTTTGGGAGCTTTCCCCTCTTCCTTTTCCGATCTTCGCCGGCTTTCCACCTTCGTCTAACTGTTGAATTCCACGGTGTGTCAGAAGGCAGCTCCTTACGACACCCTTTTTTCCCCCCAAGACTTCCCTCTCTTTGGCGGCTGTTATCCTCGGTACTATTCCATTATTCTATCCCCCATTGAAAATCTTTGCCCTTCTGTTGGGCCGGCTGCTATTCCTTCCGAGTATGATCTTTCGCGAGGGGCTCCACTTGATCGACGTATCCCTTCACTTTTTTCCCCCTGACCAGACATTCTTTTGTCCGCTTTTCCTTTGGCCTCCGACTTCGTCGGCTTACCCCTGACTTTCGGAGGTTTAAGAGACGTCCTCTCTGGGTTTGCTGAGACATTTTCTTCCCTTCTTTCTACACCTACCTTGAACCCACCGTTTACCCCCGTGCTCTCCTGTCTTCCCTTTCTTTCGTGACACGTCCTCTATGTGTGAATTTGTTGCATTTTAATTGTCTTCTTTTTCTTTTTAAATTGGTCAAAGAATTTTTCCCCCCCGGAGCCTGGACCAAGCAGAATCCCCCTTGCTGCATCTTTCTGTCTTAAAACCTCCTAGCGGACTTTTCAAAGGAAACCGTATCTGCCCGGCCACCGCGTCCTTTTTCAATCCAACTCAGTCGTTCACGTAAAGGAATCGCTGTTCGTTCGCCCCGACGTTCTCTTGTCCCAATTTTTTTTCAGGAGACTCTCTTTTTTCTCAGCCCCGACTCGTGCCTCCAATTCCCTTTTTTGTTCAGTATATCCGGATGACAACCCTTCTTTGTTCCCAAGCTGATACAAGCGATTTGTATAAGTTTCCTTTCAGCTTTTCACCTGTCTCCCTTCTCAACGTGAGAAGGACTATCAGGATTCTCCCACCTTTTCGACGGCGTCTCCGACTGCAGACCCATAAGGAGGGGTTGCCGGTTTATCTTTTCTCTCTCTCCCCTACCTTGACGTTTCTGATTAATGGTGACTACTGATTGGTCATACTGTTCCTAATTCGAATTGGGAGGGGACCTCTTTACATTCTTTTATCTCAATTCCGAAGTAAGCTCTCTCAACAGTAAAAACCTACCCTGAGAGAGTCGTTCCCCTTCAG